>Ga0307477_10003575_pt1 | contig 11520 bp, 10 predicted proteins | sample atmos_gasesECM2C_FD_203316 | JGI IMG/M metagenome (GOLD analysis project Ga0307477, IMG submission 203316) | Hardwood forest soil microbial communities from Morgan-Monroe State Forest, Indiana, United States - atmos_gasesECM2C_515 | ecosystem: Environmental > Terrestrial > Soil > Temperate...
CCGTGCGCAACCTGTTTGCCGCAATTTCCGCCCGGCGCGAGATCGCGCTGGAGCGCTTCATCTACGCGCTCGGCATTCGCCATGTCGGCGAGACCACGGCCGTGGCCCTGGCGCGCGGTTATGGCACGTGGCGGGCCTTCCACGACGCCTGCCTCAAGCTTGCTCAAGGCGACGAAGACGTTAAAGCGGACATGGACGCACTCGATCAGATCGGCGACACGGTGATCGACAGCCTGCGCGATTATTTCGCCGAAGCGCATAATCGCCGCCGCGTCGAACGGCTTGCGACGCAGGTCAAAATCCACGCGGCGGAAAAGCCGCGCAGCGATTCCGCGGTTGCCGGCAAGACCGTGGTGTTTACCGGGATACTCGAAAGAATGACGCGAGATGAAGCTAAAGCCTCGGCGGAACGGCTCGGCGCGAAAGTGTCCGGCTCGGTGTCGAAGAAGACCGACTACGTCGTCGCCGGCCCTGGCGCCGGCTCGAAACTTGCCGACGCCAAGAAGCTCGGCGTCAAAGTGCTGACGGAAGACGAGTGGATGAAGCTCATCCGCTAAGCTGCCCCGGATTGAATGGGACAGCGTCGGCTCAGAGTCGTCCCATCAACGCCAGAATGAGCACGATCACGAGTATGAGCCCGACGCCGCCGCCCGGGTAATAACCCCATTCGGCGCTGTAAGGCCAAGTCGGCAAGGCGCCGATCAACAACAGGATCAGAACGATAATCAGAATAGTCGATAACATTGCGTTGCCTCGCGTTTTTCCATGCGGAAAGGCGCACGCAAACAAACGTCTGCTCGGCGCAAAAGTTCCGCTCCCAAAAGCGGCGCGTAAAACGATCGGCGGCGGTCTCAATTTGTTGTTAACGGCGCGCAGACGCTGGAAAGCCACGCGCGCGTCGGCTCATCGACGAGCGGCGCGAGCGAATCGCGCACGCGCACGTGATAGGAATCGAGCCAGGCGATTTCCTCTGGCGTCATCAAGGACGGTTCGACCAAACGCCGGTCGATCGGCGCCAGCGTCAGAGTCTCGAAAGCGTTCAGCGGCTTTTCCGCTTCCGCGACGGCCGGCGCTTCGACGACAAGCACAAGATTTTCAATGCGAATGCCATAAGCGCCGGCGCGGTAATAGCCGGGCTCATTCGACAAGATCATACCGCGTTTGAGCGGCGCGGTGCCTAGCTTCGAAATCTGCGCCGGTCCTTCGTGGACCGACAGGTAACTGCCGACGCCATGGCCCGTGCCATGATCGAAATCCAGTCCATCCCGCCACAGAAATTGCCGCGCCAGCGGATCGAGCTGCGCGCCGGTGATGCCGTCGGGAAACACCGCCCGCGCGATCGCGATGTGACCCTTGAGCACAAGCGTGAAGTTCTTGCGCATGTCCGCGTCCGGCGTGCCGATCGCGACGGTGCGGGTAATATCGGTGGTGCCGTCCTCGTATTGGCCGCCGGAATCGATCAGGAACATTTCGCCGGCTGCAATGCGCCGGTTGGTCCGGCGGGTGACGCGGTAATGCACGATGGCGCCGTCCGGTCCGGCGCCGGCGATAGTGGGAAACGAAATGTCCTTTAACAGCCCGGTGTCGCGGCGGAAGCTCTCCAAAGCCTCGACCGCTTCGATCTCGGTCAGCACCCCGCGCGGGGCTTCGCGATCGAACCAGGCGAGAAAGCGCGTGACCGCGGCGCCGTCACGCAGTTGCGCCGCGCGCGCGCCAGCGATTTCGGCGGCGTTCTTTACCGCTTTCATGGGCGCGATCGGATCGGCCGCGCGCACGATTTTGCCGCCGCTCTCGGTCACAGCCCGGGCGATGGCGTCGGGGCACAAAGCCGGATCGAGCATCACCGCGCGTCGGGCTTTGCCCAGCGCCGCAAGATCTCTTTCAAAATCCGCCGCCGCGCGCACGGCGGCCGGCGTTTCGAGCTGCGTGCGCACTGCGCCTGTAAGTTTCTCGGGCTCGACATAGATCGCCGGCCGGCCGGAGCGCGGCACGGTGGCGAAAGCGAGCACCACCGGTACATGCGGCACATCGCTGCCGCGAATGTTGAACAGCCACGACACCGCCTGCGGGTCGGATACGATCAGCACTTCGGCGCGCTTGCCCAGCGCTTCGTTCACGCGCGCGAGCTTGACAGCGGCGTCTTCGCCGGCGTAGCGCAGATCGTGCAACGCCACGGCGCCAAGCGGCGGCGGCGGCCGCTTTTGCCAGAGCGCATCGATCGGATTGTCGGCGACCGCGACGAAGCTGCCGCCGGCGGCGTCGGTTGCTTTGGCGAGGCGCTCGGCGCCCTCGACGGTATGCAGCCACGGCGAATAGCCGAGCTTGGCGCCCGACGGCAGGTTCTCCTCGATCCAGGCCGTGGGCGGATGCTCGACCAAATGTTCGACCGTGAACGCCACGCTATCGACCTCCTCGCGCACCTGCACGAGGTAGCGGCCGTCGACGAAAATCGTGGCGCGATCGGCAAGCACGATGGCGGCGCCCGCCGAGCCGGTAAAGCCGGTCAGCCAGGCGAGGCGCTCGGCGCAGGGCGGTACATATTCGTTCTGGTAACGGTCGGCGCGCGGCACGATGAAGCCGTCGAGTCCGCGACGTTTTAATTCGGCGCGCAGCGCGGCAAGCCGCGGCGCGCTGGCGGCGCGTTCGCTGCGGTCTTCGAACGATTGGAATCGCGCTTCGAACATGTTTGACAATTTACCTTTCCATCCGCTGGACGGGGAGGGCGGACCGATGCTTGAGAACCAGGGTGGTCCAGCCTTCGAGTATGATGCGCCGCTCCAGCTTAAAGTTCGGATAAGCGGCCCGTGCGGCATTGGCCTGGGCGTTCAACAGACCGGAGAGGATGACGCGACCGCGCGGAGCGACAAGACTGGTCAGCGGCCCGGCGAGTTTCTGCAGGGGCGCGAGCAGAATATTGGCGAACACCAGATCGAATGGCGCGCCGGCACGAATAGCCGCGGCGGCGAGACCATCGGCGCGGCAGACGCGTACGAACGGGGCGCTGCCATTAAGCCTTGCATTATCGCGGGCGATCCGTACCGCATGCGCATCGATATCGCTCGCAAGCACGCGGCGGCGAAAGGCGCGGGCTGCGGCGATCGCCAACACGCCGCTGCCGGTGCCGAGATCGAGAGTGCGTGGGGCGCTCGTCACCCTGTGGCCGCCATCCTTCGAGGCTCGCGGAGCTTGCCGTCGGGCCGGCCACTTCGGGCCGGACCCGTTGGCTCGCAGCTCAGGATGACGGGCCACGAGCGACTTACAAATCGCATCCAGCGCCAACAGGCAGCCGCGCGTCGAGCCGTGATGGCCGGTGCCAAAGGCCAGCGCCGCCTCGATCTCGATCCCGAACCGGTTCGGCGGCGCGCAGCCGCGATCATGCACGCCGTGGACGACAAAGCGTCCCGCCGTAATCGGCTTTAACGCGAGGAGACTCTCGGCGACCCAATCTTTGGCGGCGATGCGCTTAAAGCGCAGCGCCGCGCCCGTCGCGGCACCGGCCGCCGATATCGCCAAAGCGCGCACCGCCGCCTCGTTGACACGGGCGCGGAAGTAGCACGTGACGCACCATCGGCCTTGGCCGTCGTCCACAAGGCTGACCGCCGCCGCGTCGGCAAAGAACGCCTCGGCAAAGCAATCGGCGAGCTGGCGCGCCGATTGTTCACCGGCTGTCACCGTCGCGATCATGGTATCTGTGTGCGCAAGCGCTTGGTAATTCATTACGGCATCGAGCGTTTTTTAGAGTTCCCCACTGGATTCACAAGGGCGACGGCGTACGCTTTATTCCCGCAAATGCCAAAAATATTCACCGCGCGATCCACATTTTGTTTGTCACATTTCCACAGCCACCGCCGCTATATTTGCACAACATGGAAAAGATGACCGGAGCCATGAAATGACCGGACTTGGGACGATACTTGCGACAATTGCACCACGCACGCGCCGGCGTTTTTTAATCGCCGCGGCGATTGCCGCGGCCACCTGTGTCGCGGCCTTCGCGTTCGGCCGCGCCGTGGCGCAGACCGCGCCGGATTACGCGAGCCTGCTTGCGGCACCCGACCGCAGCGAAGCCGACCGCGACGCCGACAAGCGCCGCGATCCGGCGCCGTTCCTCGCTTTTGCCGCCCCGCGTCCGGGCATGAAGGTGCTCGATATGGGCGCGGGCGCCGGTTACTCAAGCGAACTGATGGCGCGGGCGGTGGCGCCGAACGGGGTCGTGTTTGCGCAAAATCCGGCGGATCTCGGCGAGCGCGCCAAGGCTGCGTTCCAGGCGCGGCTGGCAACGCCGGCGATGAAGAACGCCATCGCCGACACCGCGCCGTTCGACGATCCAGCTCCGGCGAACGTAGCGGATTTCGACCTGGTCACCTTCCTGTTTTACTACCACGATACAACCTACATGGCCGTCGACCGCGCGCAGATGAATCGCAAATTGTTCGCCGCGCTCAAGCCCGGTGGCATCCTCGTCATCGCCGATCATTCGGCGCTGCCAGGCCAAGGCATCTCAGTCGGCAAGACACTGCATCGTATCGAGGAAGCCACCTTGCGCCAGGAAGTCGAAGCCGCGGGCTTCAAGCTGATCGCCACCGGCGATTTCTGGCGCAATGCCGCCGACTCGCATGACTTCCCGAGCTTCAAGCGCGATATGCCGGTCGACAATTTCGTGCTGAAGTTTCAGAAGCCCTGACTCGTCATTCCGGGGCCGAGCCTGCCTCTCCGCGGAGTCCAAACGCAGGCCGCGGAAACAGGCGAGGAGCCCGGAATCCATAATCACGGCCGAGCACATCATGAACCAATCGTAATTATGAATTCCGGACTCGACGCTTTGCGTCGATCCGAAATGACACGCTACTGCAGCTGGTCTTTCACCTTGTCGAGGCCGGCATTGACGCAATCATCGTCGACGCCGGGCGAGCCCGACACGCCGACGCCGCCGACCACCTGATTGCCGATCTTGATGGGCTGCCCGCCGGGAATGCCAATGATGTTCGGCAGCGTCACCTGCTGATGCGCGACCGACGTCGGATCTTGCAGCTTCTTGGCGTATTCGGCGGTGGGTTGTCGGAAAGTCATCGCGGTATAGGCCTTGCGTCGCGCATTCTCCATCGTATGCGGTGCCGCCTCGTCGCCGCGCATCTCGACGATGGTTTCACCGTCGCGGTCGACCACCACGGCGGAGACGGCATAAGTCTTGGCCGCGCACGCGTCGACCGCCGCTTCGGCAATCGCCTTGGCGATGCTCAGTGACAGATCTTTATGCATGATCAACGCGGCGCTAGCCGGTCCGGCGCAAAGCTCGGCAAGGGCGAAGGCAGAAAAAATAAAGCGGGCACGATGCGGCATAGTTGTGATCCTTTCAGCAGAAATGCGCGTGGTGGGTAGCGAAGTGGTGAGTAGCGACTAGCGAGTGGCTAACACCGATAACGCAGTCCTATTCGCCACGCGCGATTCGCAGCTCATTACCGCTGCCAGTAGCCCGGCGGACTGTAAGCCGGTGGCGGCTGCGGCCGGTAAGTGGGCAGCGCGTAGCCCGGCTGCGCGGAATACGACTGCCCATAATAGGACTGGCCCTGATAGGGCCGGGCATAGGAACGCTGCGCGTAACCGGGCTGGTAACTGGGCTGCCCATAACTGGGCTGGCCGTAACCAGGTTGGCCATAGCTTGGCTGCCCATAGCCGCGGTCACCGTAATAGGACGAGGACTGACCGCCATAGCCCGTCGCGATCTGGCCGGGCTCCGACGACACGGTCTGGTTGATCGGCAGCCGCGAGCGCGCCACCGCGCCATTGTCGCCGCCCAGCGTGCGGCCGGCGACCACGACCTTGGTTTCGCCCATGCCTTCCGCCTTGACCAGGTTGAACAGCGTCTGCGCGTGATCGGGCGACAGCCGCACGCAGCCGTGGGATACCGCGCTGCCGAGATGCTTCACGTCGAAAAAGCCGTGGATGGCGTGACCATCGAGATCGAAGAAAATCGCATGCGGCATCGGCGCATTGTCCCATTCCTGGGAGTAATGGTCGGCATCCATGCGGTTCGGCTTGTAGGTGCCGCTCGGCGTGTCATAGCCGGGGCGCCCGGTCGAGACCGGCCAGACGTAACGCTGTGCGCCATCGACCGCAACCGACATCTGCTGGCTGCTCTTGTCGATGGTGATGAGAATGTTGGCGCTCGCGGGGGCTGCGAGCGAAAGGCCGGCGCCAAACACCGAACCAAGCATGGACGCGGCGAGCCAACGGCGCTTCGGCGCTTGGCGCGCATAAAGTTTACCGAACAACATGGAGGACACCCTGATACATGCCGGTCCCCAGCATAAGAAGTCTGTGGCGCCGCTTTAGTTCAAATGTCCGGGAGCGCGCCGGACGGAATGGTGAACGGATTGAGGCAGCACGCGCCCTACATCCCGCCCCGCGAGTGCACCCCACGGCGCTTGCGCGCTCCTTCTCCCCGCTTGCGGGGAGAAGGTTGGGACGAGGGGGCGTTGCCGCAGGGCTCAGACTCGCGGACACGCCCCTCACCCGGATTGCGGAGCTTGTCATCGGACCGGCCACTGCGGGCCGGACCCGTTGGCAATCCGACCTCTCCCCGCGCAGCGGGGAGAGGAAAGCAAGTCACCCCCGCTTGAAAAATTGCACGGCGCGCTCGTTCTTCTGCGCGGCGGCGCGGCTCGCAAACGTGTCGAGATTGCGCCGCCCGTCCGCGAGCTTAGACAAGATCCATAACGCCCTGGATGTGTTCGAGGACTTGCTGTTCCGCTTCATAGCGTTCGGCGGCCTGTGTCGCCAACCATCGGCCGCTGGCCGAAAGCAATTGTTCAAGGGCGTCGCTGACCAGGGGATTAGTATCAAAGTGTCGGGCGATCATACCAAGTCTTCTGCGATAACGATCCGCGGCCGACTCATCGTTGCGGCGAACGGCGTCGCCCATGCCCATGAGCAGGGCCTGTAACAGAAGCCGCTGGGTAGAGGCCATATAACTAAAAGCCGCATAATCCCGATGGGTTTCACTTACCCCATTCACTTGCCCAAGGAACCTGCGGCTTAGCAATAGCGTAGAAATGCTGCAGCGAATCTAGAACGAAACGCGCGCGCTGCCGGTGGCGGCGAAGCTGTTGCTCTTATCGCTCATGGCGGTGGCTTCGCCGGATGGTGGTGTCGTAACCACGGGGCCGCTGCCGCCGCCTTGCCGAGCACGGGACGCGCGTCTGAGGCATACGACATCGCTACCGAGGGAATGCCGGAAAATGCCGCCTGCGCCTGGTCGGCGACAGGAGAACTCGGCGCGCCGGCAAAGCCCAGCGCCCCACCGCCCGCGCCCGCACTCATGCCGCCGAAGCGGCCCTGCAGCATTTTCCGAGATTTCGCCGGTGAAATTCGTTAGCGACCGATCGGCGAGCGCGAATGTCGTCGGATCGAGTATCGCGACCTGAAAGCCCGAGATAATGCTGCCAGCGACGACAAACGGCGCACCTCTCGTATTGATTCCTAAGCTGCCGGAGGAGGTGTCGATGGTTTGCAGCCAATTGCCGCCCTGAAAATTGACGGTGTTGTTGCTGCTCTCCAGCACGATGGGACCGATCACCGGCCGCCGAGAATATTGGTCAGCGTGGCGCTGCCGCCACCTAACGCGGCAACAGTGATGCCGCCGTTGGCGGTGCCGGAGTTGATGACGGTGGCATTGCCGCCGGCGAACGTCGCCGCCGCAACTCCGCTGGCGCTGCCGGAATTGGTCGCGGTGGCGTTGCCGCCGGCCATTGTCGCTGCCGCAACGCCGGCGGGTCCTACCTGAATTGGTCGCCGTGGCATCGCCCCCATCGTCTCTGCTGCGACATTGCCGGCGGTGGTGCCGGAATTGCTTGCACTCGCATTGCCAGCGCCGAGCGTCTCCGCCACGACACCACCGGCGCTGCTGCCGCTATTGATCGCCGTGGCGTTGCCGCTGCCCTGCGTTCGCGCCTCGAGGAAACTAAAATTTCCGGCATTGGCATCGCCAATAGTGCCCGAATTGCTCGCCATGGCATCGCCACTGACAAGTGTAAGCGCGACCACGTCACTAAAAGCATGGCCAATGCCAGTATCGTTCCCGGTATTAGTCACCGTAGCGTTGCCGCCGCCGGCGCCGGTCTGCGCCAAGATGCCGTTTGCGATATTGCTGCCGGAATTGGTCGCCGTGGCAACGCCGCCGCCGGTCGTCTGCGATGCAAACCCGCTGGCCGTTCCGGAATTGGTCGTTGTGGCGTTCTGGTTTGTCCCTGTCGCGGTATTGGTAAAAAGCGTGGGCGCGTTGCCGGAATTGGTGCAGGTGAGCGGGTCGCTCGTCGGCGGCGTACACATAAACTGCGCCGAGGCGGGAGAACTCGCCAACATCGCAAGGAAGAACAGAACGCCAGCACACTGCCTGCGCATAAGATCGCCGCTCCGCCTTCAACGAGAAGCGCAGTCAGCTTATTACTGGCAATAATTTGTGTTAGCGAACATGAACGCGCGGCTGAAATGGCGCGCCATAAAATTCATGTGGGTTATTGCGCTTAACGGCGTCAGCCCGCTTTCATCTCCGTGGGCGTCGGAATGTATTTTTCCATGCGCGGCGGCGCGCCGTTCTTGCGCATTTCTTCGAGCCAGATGCGGTGGATGCGCGGGTCTTGATCCTCATATTCGATCTGGTCGCCACCCTCCTTGACGCTTTTTGACACCGCCGGCGTGTCGCCCTCGGTGGCGCCGAGGAGCGAAACGCGTTGCGCGCGCATGGTTGGATAGCGCAAGCCCCCAACGGCGGTGGCGAGATAGCGCGCCGGCGCGGGTCCGGTATTGAAGTGCTGATGAAATTGCCGGTCGGCCGGCACGAGCACCATGCCGTGTTTCCAATCGATGCGGCGAAAGTCCTTTTCGTGCTCGTACCACAGCAATGAGAAGCCCTGGCCCATGACGCACATGACGTGAAAGCTCGGCCCGTGCCGGTGCGCCTTCTTGTAGGTGCCGACCGACATTTCCGAAATGTGCGCGTGCATGGTGCCGTCGGCGAGCACGAACATGATATTGGTCCCGCCGCCGCCGCGATCGCCCCAGCTTTTCAGCTCGATCGCGGTGAGGTCCGACACGAAATTGGTTTCCCACATGTGATTGCCCGGCCGCACGGTGATGAGGCTACCTTCGCCAGAAAAATATTCGCGCTTTCCCGCGCGCTCGCTGAAATCGAACTCGCAAGCGAAGACGAAATCTTCGTTGTGGAAGACATTCATCACCATCGGCAGGTTGGTGGTGCTGACCAAAAGCGCGCGCTCGCCGCCGCTGCCGTTGAAGTGGCGATACTTGGCGTTGAGCGGAATGGCGAACAGGCTTTTCTCGCCCCATTCGAAGCTGCGCCGGCTGCCGTCGGCGAATTCGAGTTGCGTCGAACCGTGGCCTTCGAGCACATAGACGACCTCTTCGTAGAGATGGCGCTGCGGCGCCGTCGATTGGCCCGGGCCGATATCGAACAGAAACATATTGGCGAAATCGCCGCGGCCCTTGAGATGCACCGCCGCGCCGTTAACGCCGTAACGCGGCCACGGCGCGGTTTCGACCGCGAACAAGTCCACGCCATAGTCCTCGGTGACCGAAATGCCTTCGCCGGCGAGCCAATCGAGATAAGGATCGACGCCGTAGCGCGGTTTAGTTTCGCGCGGACCAGCTTGCGGCGTCTCGCGGACGTTCATGCGCTTCCTCCAGCCGTCAGCGGAGACAATCATAATCGATTGCCGCGGCTTGTCATCGCCTTCGCCGGATTACGCAAACAACAGCGACTTGATCACGACCGGCACCACGCCGGACGGCGCGATCAGTTCGCCGAGATCGATGTAGTCGAGCTCATGCAATTCCACGCCGTCGAGACAAACGATCTTTCCGGGCCAATTGAGCTCGCGATGCATGAGCCGGCCAAACGTCTTGCCGATGTCGCCGTCGATCGCCAGCAGCAACAGCTTGATCTGATCCCGCGCCGGCTGCAAGGCGCCGAGAATGGCTTCGCCGGCGGCGCGCAAGCGCGAATATTCCGGATCGCCGCGCCAGGTGAATGCGATCGTAACGCCGGGGACATTATCGAGATCGATTTCCTCCAGGCCGGTGCGGATTTCCGCCGCGATCCGCTCGCGATCGAGGCGCCCGGCATCCATCGTCACGTGCACGACCGGTACATTGCGCACGGGGAGCACGTAAGGATCGGGCAGGTAAATGGTCTTGCCGCTGAGCTGCACCGTGAACTGCGATGCGCCGATCACGGTGGCGCGGATGCGCTGGCCCGGATCGATCAGCGGCAAGCCGGAGCGGGCACTGAGTTCGTGCGCCAGCGCCTGCGCGAGCGGCTGGGCAATGTCGCCGAACGCGGAATCCTCGTGGCCGAATATGTATTCGGCGACGCCGCCGGAGAGCGTTAGCGCGGCAGGCTCAGCTTTGCGTGGCAGCGGTTCGGTGAGCAAAAGCGAGTGCGCCAGCGGGTCGAGCGGCGCGTCACAGATGATATCCGCCGCGGCCGCGACGAGCCGCTGCACGATCCGGCTGCGGACCGTTGCATCGGCAAGTGCCGCCTGCGACAATTGCAACGACAAATCATCGGCAGCAAGCCGTGCGGCGTGATCGATGCGCGTCCAGTCGCCGCGCGTATCCATGGCAACGAGACGCCCGCCGACCGCAAAGGCCGCTAGTCCGACAATCGTGCCGCGGTCGATCAGCGCCAGCTTGGTCGTGCCGCCGCCGATATCGACATGCAACACGGCGATCCCGCGCTGTTTCGAGGCCGCCACGGCGCCCGAACCGTGCGCCGCCAGCCGCGCTTCGAGCTTGTGGCCGGCGCTGGCGCACACGAATTTCCCCGCTTGCGCGGCGAACAGTTCGTCGATGGCGCGCGCGTTTTTGCGCTTAATCGCCTCGCCGGTGAGGATGACGGCGCCGCCGTCGATCCGATCCTTGGTGAAACCGGCGTCGCGGTAGCAGCGGTCGATGAAGTCGCCGAGTATGGCGGCGTCGATCAGATCATCCGCACGAAACGGCGTGATGAGGATCGGCGAGCGCCACACGACCTCGCGGCCGGTCACGACAAAACGGCTCGAATGCGCTTGCGCTTGTCGCTGCAAGGCAAGTTTTGCAAACAACAAATGCGAGGTCGAACTGCCGATATCGATGCCGACCGTCGTGAACGCCAGATTGTCTTGCGCCCAGATCGTCCGCCCGACGGCGGCGCGTTCGGCCAGCGTCTCGCTATGCTCGTGGGAAAAGTCGGTCTCGTGCATCGGTGAAGCAATAGCGCGCAACCGGCCATCGGCGCTAGGGCGGAAGACTGCTGGGCAGGAACACTGCTGGGCAGGAACACTGCTGGGCAGGAACACTGCTGGGCAGGAACACTGCTGGGCAGGAACACTGCTGGGCAGGAACACTGCTGGGCAGGAAGACTCGGCGTGGACTCATAAAGTGCGTGGCCAACGTCCGTTTTCAGGGGCAAAGCGACACCGCAGCCACCTACTCCAATGTCGCCTAATGACCCAAAGCGGGAGC
>Ga0307477_10003577_pt1 | contig 11519 bp, 9 predicted proteins | sample atmos_gasesECM2C_FD_203316 | JGI IMG/M metagenome (GOLD analysis project Ga0307477, IMG submission 203316) | Hardwood forest soil microbial communities from Morgan-Monroe State Forest, Indiana, United States - atmos_gasesECM2C_515 | ecosystem: Environmental > Terrestrial > Soil > Temperate...
CCACGTCGGCCGGCCCACGACAATCGCGCTCGGCGCCGTGGCCGCCCTCCTGGCCGTCGCGCTTGTCGTCGCCGTGCCATGGGGGCTCCACGAGACGACCCTGGCGAACCGGCGGCTCCTCACGCGCGAGACTGCCGCGCCGACCACCTACACCGTGCAGGCTGGGGCGCCGTCGCCGGCCGGCGACGTCGACGAGTTCGAGGCGTACTACCCGGCCACGATCGAGGCCCACGCCGGCGACGCCATCGCTTTCCACAACCCAACCGCCGACGTGCCCCACACCGTCACATTCGGCGTGGCCGCCACCCGGGCCAACGAGCCGGTCTTCGGGCTGGACGGCGGCGGCCCAATCCTTTCGGTCGTCGCGCCGTGCGCAAGCGACAGCCCGCTCACACCTGCGGTGCTCACCTGCCCCGGCCCGTCCCCGGCCGTCTCACCAGCGGCGCCGCCTGGTCCACCGCCCGCGTTTACCGCACAGGCCTACTACAACAGCGGCGTCATCGCCCCCGGGCAGCAGTTCACGCTTCGGCTGGCCACCGACCTCAACCCCGGCGTCTACCACTACTACTGCCTGATCCACGGCGGCCAGCAGGGCACGATCATCGTCAGGCCTGCAGGGCAGCCGACGCAGCTCCAGGGCACCGTCGACGCGGCCGCGCGGCGTCAGCTCGGCCACGACAGGCGCACCGTCGCCGCGCTGACGCCGCCGAGCTCCCTCCCCGCACTCCACATCCAAGCGGGCGTGGCCGGCCCCGACGTCAGCCTCAACCAATTCTTCCCAGGCGAGGTCCACGTCCGCGCCGGTCAAACGGTGACCTGGGATAACCCGAGCACGACACCCCACGTCGTCATCTTCGGGGAGGACGTCCCCCCGTCGATCGCCGGCTTCACCCCCCCCACCGCGCCTTCGGGCAGCGACTACCGGGGCGGTCCCTTCCTCACCGGCCTGATCGGCGCCGCGCCATCGCCGACCACCTCGTTCACGCTGCGATTCACCCGCCCCGGCCAGTACTCGTTCATCTGCACGCTCCACGTCGGCATGGGCGGCACCATCGTCGTCGACCCGTAAGAGGGGGCTCGCGATGTCCACTCCGCCCACGACCCCTCCAGACGAACCCGCTCATCCCCAACAGGGCGAAGGCCGCGACCCGCGCCCGGTGCTGCCCTGTGCCCCGCTGACAGGGATCAACGCTGACCGGTTGCTCGGCACGACGGCGAAAGCGACCACCGACACGCAAGCCCCATTGCCCCGCCGGCCCGGGTTGGCGTTGCTGCTGATCTCGACCGCCCAGCTGATGGTGGTCCTGGACGCAACGATCGTGAACATCGCGTTGCCGTCCATTCAGCGCGCCCTGCACTTCTCGCCCGTCAACCTCGAATGGGTCGTCAACGCCTACGCGCTCGCCTTCGGCGGACTACTCCTCCTCGGGGGCCGCCTCGGCGACCTCTTCGGGCGTCGCCGCCTCTTCGTCGCTGGTCTTGTCGCGTTCTCGGCCGGGTCCCTCGCCGGCGGATTCGCCACGAGTTCCACGTGGCTGATCCTCGCCCGGGCCGCGCAAGGCGTGGGCGGCGCCATCTCCGCACCGACCGCGCTGTCGCTCATTGCCGACACCTTCCCCCAAGGACCCGCGAGGAACCGAGCGATGGGCGTCTACGCAGCCATGTCGGCAGCAGGCGGGGCCATCGGGCTTGTCCTCGGCGGCGTCATCACCGACGTCGCGTCGTGGCGGTGGGTGCTGTTCGTCAACGTCCCGATCGGCATGCTGGTCGTCAGCGCGGCCCCAGCGGTGCTCCCCCGCTCACGCCGCACGCCCGGACGAGTCGACCTCCCAGGCGCTGTCTCGGCGACCGCCGGCATGACCCTGCTGGTCTACGGCCTCGCACGCACCACCACTCACGGCTGGAGCGACCCGCTGACCGTCGGCACCCTCGCGTCTGCGGCCGCCCTCGTCGCGGCGTTTGTCGCCATCGAGTCCCGCGGGACGCACCCCATCCTCCCCCTGCACCTGTTGGCCGATCGCAACCGGGCGGGGGCTTACAGCATCATGCTGTGCCTCTCGTCCTCCATCTTCGGGGTCTCGTTCTTCCTGACCCAGCTTTTCCAGAACGTCTTCCGCTACAGCCCCCTGCGCGCCGGCCTTGCGTTCCTGCCGTTTTCATTCGGCGTGGCGCTCACCTCGGAGGCGACGGCCAAGCTCGTTGGTCGGCTCGGGCCGCGGTCGCCGATGACGATCGGCCCTCTCCTTGCCGCCGTCGCCCTGGCGTGGCTCTCTCGGGTCGATCCCGCCAGCACCTACGCCCGAGACGTGCTCGGACCGGTCCTCCTCCTCTCTGTCGGCCTCGGCCTGACCTTGGTGCCACTGACCCTCGGCGCGACCACCGGGGTCCGCACGGCGGACCTGGGGATCGCATCGGCGCTCCTCAACAGCGGGCAGCAAATCGGCGGTTCGCTCGGGCTGGCGGTCCTGGTCACCGTGGCCACAGCTGCGTCCCGCCGCGCCCTGCGCGTGCAAGCAGTTGGCGTCCCACTCACCAAAGCCGTCCAGGACCACGCAATCACGCACGGCTACACCGTCGCGTTCCTCGTGGGATCCGGCATCGCGTTCGTCGCGTTCGTCCTCGCGGCGAGTGTCATCCGCGTCGGTCGACCGGCCGCGCCTGACCGATCGCCATCAGCGGCGGCTCGGTGACCGATCCGGGGAAGCCCACCCCGCGCCGCCGGCAGCACCGACCATGACCCACCGGTTCAGCCGCCCCTCGCCGCCTCCGGGGTCCTCCCCAACCCGCATCGCCCAGCGCCGCGGACGGCGGCTCCACGCGCCGACCACCTAGCGCTGACACTCAAGCTCAACTACGGAGTCCACCTGCGCGCGGCCCGGAACCAGAAACCAGCGGCTCGGCCGTGGGCCGCTCTCGAGAGATCCTCCGAAGCGCCACCCCGCAGCGAGGTCCTCGTCCGATCGAGGCTAGGGGTTTCGGGGATGCCAGTGGGAACCAAGCGGTTCACCATCTCACCAAGCCCACAACTAAGGGTTGTCGGCCGACCGGAGGAGGAGACACGTGGAGAGCCCGATCGAGGTGGTGCAACGATTTTGCGCGGCGTGGGCCGCGGACATGGCAGCCAACGACCTGGCCGCGTTCTTTACCGACGACGCCGTGTACCACAACATGCCGTTCGAACCCGTCACAGGCAGGGAAAACATCGCCCACAACATCGACTCGTTCATCCGCCCTGGCCCACCAAGCGTCGAGCGAATCGACTTCCGCGTCATCAACATCGTTGCCGATGGCCCGATTGTGATGACCGAGCGCATAGACGTCTTCACGCTGTCCGACACCTCGTTCGGCCTCCCGGTCATGGGGACATTCGAGGTCCGGCACGGCAAGATCAACGCCTGGCGGGACTATTTCGACACGAACCAATTCTTAAGCCACATGGGTGATCATCCACTGCGGGTTGACGAACACCCAGACGCGTAGCGCGACCACCAAACCAGGCTCGTGCACGACAGGAGCATGTGAGCAACTGATGGGAACGCCGCTGGCACTCGCCATACCTCTCGAAGCGCGATCGAAGCCGCCGGCCGGTACCGCGCCGCTTCGCCGAACTCGGCGTCCACAACCGTGAGCTACGCGGCGCGCTCAACTCGCTCACGCCGCAATGACTCACGTCGGTCGTCGGCTGGCACCTACCGGGCGACCGGCGGGCGGACGGCCATACGGTGACCGCATGAGCGGCCCCACCACGACGCCAAAGCCCCCCGAACCCACTCAACGTACCGCCCTCGGCCGGGCCTGCGCCGGCGACGGCGCGGCTACCAGCGGTCCTCGCGGGACGGTCACGGCCCGCGCCCGTCGTCCGCACAGTCACACAGGAGGCACCGACTGGTTGCGGGACGTGATCTTGGGCGGGCAAGACGGACTGGTCAACATCCTCGGGATCACCCTGGGAGTGATCTCGGGCGGTGGGAGCCGCACGGTCCTGCTGGCGGCCGGCTTCGCTGCCGCCATCACCGAGTCCATCTCGATGGGCGCGGTCGGGTACACGTCTACAGTCGCCGATCGCGACTATTTCGCCGCCCAGCGCGCCGCGGAGCAGGCCGCCGTGCAGGACGACCCCGACCTCGAATGTCGAGAGATCACCGACCTGTACCGCGGCAAGGGCTTCTCGGGCCAACTGCTCGACCAGGTGGTCGGCACCATCACCGCCAACCGGGACAGGTGGGTGGGGACGATCCTCGAAGAGGAGCGGCACCTGCAGCCGGTCGACAACAGCGACGTGCTGCGCAGCTCCGTGGTCATCACCGTCGCGACCCTGATCGGACACCTCATCCCGCTGGTCCCCTTCGTCTGGCTGCCCCGCTCCTCAGCGCTGGTCCTGGCTCTGATTCTCAGCGCGGTCGTGCTGTTCGGCGTCGGCGCCTACCAGGCGCTCACCCGGGTCGGCTCCTGGTGGAAGCAGGGAACACGCATGGTCGCCATCGGCCTTGGCGCTGCAGCCCTCGGGTTCGCCATCGGCCGCTTGTTCCACGCCTCCGGCGCCTAACCTCGGCCTGTACCGCACGCGATCGATGCGCAACGGGGCGGGACCAACACGCGAGCCAACGGGCGGCTACCAGTCCCACGTCACCGGGCGGCGGCCACCCCACGCGCCACGCCCAAGACCCTGCTCGCAGCCGCGTGCGAGAGCACAGCGGCACGCCCTGGTGATCGCCGCCCATCGTCGGGGATCTCCGTCGGCGGCCTCGTCGCCGAGCCGACGTGACCCTGACGTGTGCGCGCAGGCCTCCGCGGAGGAGCGGCCCGTTCGAGCAACCTCTACGCCGAGCGGGCCGCGGCGACCGCGAGCGGCGAGAAGCAGCGGGCACACCCGACCCGAACGACAGGCAAGTTGAGCGATGACCTCCCCCCCGCGCCCGGTCGGTCAGGGCGGTAGACAGCGCGACCGGCGGTGGAGGGGCCTCCTGGTGATCGTCATCGCGGTCGCGGCCACAGCCGCGCTCGCGGCCCTGGCCCGCAACACTCTCACGCAATCGTTCACCACCCTCGGCGGACTCCGCTGGAGGTGGATCCCGCTCGCGGTCTACTGCGAGTTCGGGTCGATGGCGGCCGTGGCACGCTCCCAGCGCCGGCTGCTGCGCGCCGGCGGCACCAAGCTCCACCTCCGGTCGGTGATGGCCGTCACCTACGCGGGCAACGCCATCTCCGTGTCCCTCCCGCTCGCCGGGCCGGAGATGGGTACGGCGTTCGCGTTCCGCCAGTTCGGCCGGCAAGGCATCGAGCCGGCGGTAGCGGCCTGGGCGCTCGCCGTGTCCGGGATCATTTCGTCCTGCGCGTTCGCCTTCATCCTCGCGGGCGGCGCGCCCGCCTCCGGGAGCGCCGTCGCCGCCGGGGGGATCGGTTTGGGCGGAGCGGTCATGTCGCTCATCCCGACCGTCGCGGTCGTCGGCGCGCTCCGCTACAAGGGGGTCCGGCGCTGGCTCAACCGAGTGCTCGCCAAGCTCCTCGCCGTCGCTCGGCACGTGATCAACCGGCCCGGGCCGAGCGCAGAGGACGCCCTCGAACGGTTCCTCGACCGGGTGTCCAGCCTCAGGCTGCCCACCGTGCACTACCTCGAGGTGTTCGCCCTCTCGTTGTTGAACTGGGTGGCCGACTGCCTGTGCCTCGCCGCGGCGATCAGCGCCGTCGGCGTCCACCCACCTTGGAGCTCGCTCTTCCTCGCGTACGGCGTCGCGATGTCCGCCGGAAGCGTCGGGCTGACCCCCGGCGGCCTCGGCGTGATCGAGGTCGCCCTGGCCGCAGCCCTTGTCCAAGCCGGCGTCAAAGGCCAGCACGCGATCGCGGCCGTGCTCGTCTACCGGCTCATCAGCTTCTGGCTGGTCATGATCGGCGGTTGGCTGATCATGGCGATCCTCGTCCGACGCGGCCGGCCGGTCGCCGACCGCGGCGCCTGAGTGGCGCCGGCGCAAGGTGTCGTGCTCAGGCGGCCCCGGAGCCGGAGACCGAGACATGAGCGCCAGTCAGCTCCGCTGGACGTCTACGTCGCCCATGCGGTACAACCGCCCAGATCAGCTCGGGCGAGGTGGTTCGCGACCTGGGCGCCATCCCGATCGGGGGATAGGGAGCAGGCGCTTTCGGTGGCTCACAACGCGATCACGGTCTTGCCCCTGGCTGGCCGGGCCCGCACGGGGTTCAGCGCAGCGGGCACCTCTTCCAAGGAGATCCGCGTGATTGGTGGGCTGACGATGCGGCCGTCGACGACCGCCTCCGCCAGCCGTTCCAGCAGCTCGCTCGACATCGGCAAGGCGAAGTTGAGGCCGCTAACCCCACTCGCACGCAGGGCCGCTTCATCGGCCACGTAGTTCGTCGACATCGCTGTACCACCCGGTCTCACCAGCGAGGCGAGCGCGGCGAAGCCGGCGGCGTCAGTGTCGACTAGGTCGATGAGGACATCGACGCCATCCGGGTGCGCCCGTCGCACCGCAGCCGGGAGCGCGACCGCAGTGCGATCGATCGTCTCCTTGGCGCCGTACCCGCGCATCCGCTCGGCATCCTCAGCGCGCACATTCGCGATCACAGTCCCCCCGGCGTTCGCCGCGAACTGCGTGGCGAAGGAGCCGACGCCGCCGCCCGCACCGACGATCAGGACCGTCTTGTCGGCGAGCGGTTCGAGCTGGTCGACAAGGGCGAGCCCGGCGCCGCCCGCCGTGGGGAGCGCGGCCGCGACTACGTCATCGAGTCCACTTGGAACTCGCGCGAGCGGGGCATCCTCACTGACGGCCACGTACTCGGCGTAGGTACCCGCCGACCCAAGCGGGGCGACCAGTAACTGGCCGAACAGCTTGTCGCCGACGGAGTACCTCGACGTACCTTCGCCAAGGCTTTCGACCACGCCCGCCCCGTCGGCGCCGAGCACCATCGGGAAGGTCGCCGGCATCGGCTTCCACTCCCCCGACGCGAGCGTGACGTCCATTGGGTTCATCCCCGCGGCCCGCAGCCTGATCAGGATCTGCCGCGCTCCCGGCTCGGGTGCCGGGATCTCCACCACCGCTGGAGTGGCCCCGTATTCTCCGACCGTCACCGCGCGCATCGTGTCCTCCTCACCCTTCTTGGCTGGATCGCGCCGACGCAGCACAGACAGGCCCGCCTCCCAACGCCGGGAGGCGGGCGGTCGCTGCGGGGCCGTTCATGCGGGAGCGACCGCCAGGCCGATCTTGGAGCGCAGCCACGCGCCCATCTCAGCGACCGCCGCGTCGATCTCGGGAACCCTGCCAGCCCCCAGGAAGAAGTTGTGCTGCCCCTCGGGCAGCGAGCGCAGCTCTAGGTCGACGCCGGCAGCGCGGGCCCGCTCGGCGAACCGGTTGGCATCGTCGACGAGAATCTCGTAGTCGCCGTAGAAGATCATCGTCGGCGGCAGCCCTGTCGGGTCCGCCTGGGCCAGGTTGATCCGCGGGTCGGTTACGGCGATCCCGGTGCCATCCAGCATGGAGTTTGCGAAGCCGCGCAACAGCTCACGACTCAGCATCTTGTCGGTGTTTGCGTTGGTGTCGATCGACTTGTTCTTCAGCTCCAAGTCGAACCACGGCGAGATCGCCAACACCGCCCCCGGCAACGGGGCGTTCTTGCGCTGCAACGTTAACGCCAGGTTCACCGAGTAGTTCCCGCCGACCGAGTCGCCGGTGCTCGCGATCCGGGAAGGGTCGTACCCCTGGTCGAGCAACCACCGGTACGCGGCCTCCACGTCGTCGATCTGCGCCGGGAACTTGTCCTCCGGCGCAAGCCTGTAGTTGATGACGAGCGCCCGCGAGCCGGCTGCCTTCGCGAGATGCCCGACGGCCTTGCGCTCCTGCCACATCGAAGACGTCACCGAGCCGCCCGAGTGGCTGTGCAGGAGGATCTGCTCCGGCGAGCTGTCGGCCGGCATCACCAGGATGGCGGGCACCCCGTTCGCGGTCAGGTCCCGGTAGGTGACGTCCTCCGGCTCGCTGGTGAGCTGATGCAGCCGCTCGGAGATGTCCCGCCATAGCGACAGATTGTCCGTCAGCGCGAACCGGTCACTCATATCGGCGTAGAAGTCTGCGTATTGCGCAAGTTCTGGGCTGCCCATCGGACTCCTCCTTCGGTTGTGGGACAAGTGTCCGACCGCCGAGAGGGGCAGACACTCCACCGCCATCCTCACGACCGGCGGCTGCGACCGCATCCTTGAAATCCGTAGTCCGTCCTCGGGACCTCGCATTCGCCGCCGACGAGAGCTGCGGCGGCGGCGGGTGAGACGCACCCACGCAGTCACCCGCACACTCCGATCCGGAGACAGAATGAGGCAACTGGACCCGTCGGTACCGGCGCTGGTGGACCTCCGGCTGGTCCCATCACTGGCGCTGAGGTGGTCCCATCCCACTGGCCCAACGCCGCGCCGAGGGTGGTCTCAAGCGCCTGGCAGGCGATTTCAGACTAGGGGATTCCTAGATGCCAGCCTGCGCGATCTCGACCTTCAATGCAAGAGGCGAATCGATCGAGTCAGGAGCTCCCATGACAGGCAGACCTACCAGCGGCCCTGACCGAGGCAGCGGCACCGGCACGGTCGCCCAGAGTCACCCGCTACTGGTCGAAGCGCGTCGACGTAGGGGCACGGTTGTCGTCCGCCGTCGGAATCTTCGAAGCAACCAGGTTTGGTCGGCCACGGCATCGGGACACATGGAGGACTCGACTGAACCCGCTGTCGGACCCTGGGCGTGCCAGGGACTCTCCCTGGTGTGTCGCTGATGACGACGATGCGTGGTCAGGCTCTTCTCGAGTCGCTTCAACGAACCTCGGGGGACTCAAACCGCAAAGTCGTGCTTCGCGGCGGGTTCGTGATGAGCATGGATCCTTCGATCGGGAATCTGGTCGGAAACGTGGTGATCGAGGGCGACACGCTCGTCGCGGTCAGTCCCGACGCCACCGCCGGAGCCGACGCCATCGACATCGACGTCACCGGATCGATCGTCATGCCGGGGTTCGTTGATTCCCATCTCCACGCATGGGAGGGCCAACTCCGCAGCCTTGCTCCCGATCTCTCTCTGGACGACTACACCGTTCTCGTTCACCAGCGGCTCGCCCCTCACTACGGGGCGGACGACATGCAAGTCGGGAATCTTGTTACCGCGCTCCAATGCCTAAATGCGGGCGTGACCTGTTTCATCGACAATTCGCACAACAGCCGGAGCGCCGAACACTCCAACGCCGCGGTTGAAGGCTTGAAACGCGCAGGGATTCGAGCGGTGCACGCCTCCGGGGCGCCCTTGGCCGGCGACTGGGATCAGCAATGGCCAGAGGACCTGCACCGGCTGCGCAACGAGTACTTCAGTTCGGACGACCAGTTGCTCACGCTTCGAATGTTTGCGGGAAGTCCTGACCCCGATATCTGGACCTTCGCTAGTCGAAACGATCTTTGGGTCAGCACCGAGATGGGCGGGTGGTTCTGGAGCGACGCCCTCCCGGGACTGCTCAGCGAGCACCACACATTCAACCATTGCTCCGGAATGCCGCGTGAGGCTTGGGAAGTGATTCGGGACGTGGGCGTCACTATCAATACAGCGTCACGCTCCGACACCATCTTTGGCATCGGTCCGCCCTCGCTGCCGGTCGACCAGGCCCTCCAATATGGCCTCCGTCCGGGAATGAGCATGGACAACGAAATCTGCTACGCGATTGACATGTTCTCCGAGATGCGGTTGCTGTTGCACATGCAGCGAGCTGCAGCCCAACGCCGCCTGGCAGCTGACGAGGCCGGGCCGCCACCCATCGGCGTGAACGACGTTCTCAAGTTCGCCACCATGGGCGGTGCTGCGAATGCTGGCCTCGACCACCGCATCGGCTCACTGACACCCGGCAAGGCGGCCGACCTGATTGTCATTGCCACGGATGGCGTTAACACGACACCACTCGCGTCCGTTGCTAGCGCGGCGGTGTCGTTCGTGAACACGTCGAACGTGGACGTCGTGTTTGTGGCGGGTGAGGTGCGCAAATGGGATGGGGCACTCGTCGGCCATGACATGCGAGGTGTGCAGAGCGCGGCCGAGGCCTCACGAGATCGGCTCCTGAAGGCAAGCGGGATGGCACTGGACCGGTTTTCCTCTGCCCCACTCTAGGGACGGGATCACTCTCGAGGTTGGCAGTGAAGCCCTACCCAGCTCCACTAACTCACTCAGCCGATCTGAGCTGATCCGGTCGTCGTTCGGATCCTGTCGCTCGATCTTCTCGCCATCAACTGAATAGGAGACCCGATGACTGACGGTGGTGTTCAGATCCCCGGCTTCATCGCCGGTACGTGGGACATCGACCCGATTCACTCAGAGGTCGCATTCACAGTGGGCCATCTGGGTGTGAGTAAGGTCCACGGCCGCTTCGAGACCTATAGCGGGACGATCGTGACCGACGATGTCCTGGGCCGCTCGACTGTGAATGTGACGATTGATGCTGCTTCGGTGAACACCCACTTTGCGATCCGAGACAAGCAGGTCCGCTCCGCAGATTTCCTCGACGTGGCTCGCTTTCCGAACATCACGTTCACATCGTCGGCCGTTCGGGGCGAGCAAGGCCATTACTTGATGGACGGCGAACTCACGATCCGCGGGAACACCCGTCCGGTAACGCTTGACGTCACGGTGAACGGCTTCTCTCCGGACCCCTCCGGTGCGACCCGGGCTTTGTTCAGCGCCACCACCAAAATCGACCGAACCGACTTCGGAGTAAGTTTCAACGCCCCGATTCCCGGCCTCGACAACGCAATGCTGTTGAGCGATGAGGTGATCATGACCTTCGACGTCGAGGCGGTTCTTCGGACCGGGGACCCCGGCTGAGTACGTCGAAGGACGACATCTCCTGGCCGCCGACGATGGAACGGACCAATGGACCTAGGATCCGTCGATGGCCACCAAGGCAGTGAAGTCAGATTCGCGCTCGGCACGATGCCGCGCCTGATCGACGTGATCCGTGATGGCCGCCGAACCGAGGGTCCCGAACGTGCTTCTCGGCCGGGATCACGAAACCCAAGTTCTCAAGTCCTTGCTGGAAGGGACTCGAAGAGGTGACGGTGCCGCGATCGTTCTTCATGGTGCGCCGGGCATAGGCAAGACGGCGATCCTTGAGCGCGCCGTGGCCCTGGCCACAGACTTCAACGTCCTTCGAACCCTCGGCAACGAGGCGGACATGGAACTCCCATACGCAAGCCTCCAGGACCTCTTTCGTCCAGAGATCCATGAGGTTGGGCAACTGCCGCATCCTCAGCGCTGCGCGTTGGAAGTTGCGCTTGGACGACGCGATGGCCCGGTGCCTGATCGGCTGCTCGTTGGACTTGGGCTACTCAACCTGATGTCGTTGGTGAGCACGAGGCGACCCGTCTTGTGCGTTGTCGACGATGGGCAATGGCTCGATGCCGCTTCCGCTCACGCCATCGGTTTCGCCGCTCGCCATGTCTCAAAGGACCCGGTCGCCTTCCTGTTCGGATCACGAAGACTGACCGACGAGGTTCGCGGTAT
>Ga0307477_10003578_pt1 | contig 11519 bp, 13 predicted proteins | sample atmos_gasesECM2C_FD_203316 | JGI IMG/M metagenome (GOLD analysis project Ga0307477, IMG submission 203316) | Hardwood forest soil microbial communities from Morgan-Monroe State Forest, Indiana, United States - atmos_gasesECM2C_515 | ecosystem: Environmental > Terrestrial > Soil > Temperate...
GCGCTGGACAAGGACGGCCACCCCTACCGCACCGAGCTTTCGGGCTTCAAGGCGCGGGCCGTGCAACACGAGATCGATCACCTCGACGGCGTGCTGTTCCTCGACCATTTGAGCGCCGTGAAACGCGGCTTGCTGCTGGCGAAATGGAAGAAGGCCCGCAAGGGCCAGTCGGGGTACGTGAAGGAGGTCACGCCGGAGCCGGCGGGCGAGCTGTAGGTGCGCGTCGTCTTTTTTGGAACGCCCGAGTTCGCGGTCCCCCCGCTCGAGGCGCTGCTGGGCGAGGGCTTCGATGTCGTGGCCGCCGTCACACAGCCCGACAAGCCACAGGGGCGGTCGCGCTCGACCGCCGTAGCGCCGCCCGTGAAGCTCGCCGCCGAGGCCGAGGGCGTGCCGGTGCTGCAGCCGGAGCGACCCTCCGACGCCGATTTCGTCGCACGCATCCGCGGGCTGGCCCCCGACGTGGGCGTCGTGGTCGCCTACGGGCACATCCTCAAGCCCGACCTGCTCGCCGTGCCGCGCCGCGGCATGATCAACGTGCATCCGTCGCTCCTCCCGGAGCTGCGCGGCGCGGCTCCCGTCGAGTGGGCCATCGTGAACGGCCTCGACAAGACCGGCGTCACCATCATGGTGATGGACGCGGGGCTCGACTCGGGGCCGATCCTGCATCAGATCCCGCATTACATCGACCCGGAAGTCACGGGGGGCGAGCTGTCCGAGCATCTGTCGGAGATGGGGGCGCAGGCGCTGGTCGAAGCCCTGGCGCTGCTCGAGACCGACGGGCTCCGGCCGCGGCCCCAGGATCACGCCCGGGCGACCTACGCCCCCAAGCTGACGCGCGCCGCCGCGCGCATCGACTGGACCGAGCCCGCGGGGCGCGTCGCCCGCGTGATCCGTGGCCTCGACCCCAAGCCGGGCGCCTGGACCGAGCTCGAGGGACGTGAGGTGAAGCTGTTCGGCGTGCGCGTGCTGGACGAGAGCGGCCCCCCCGGCGAAGTGCACACGCCCGATGACCGATTACGGATTGCGACGGGCCAGGGAGCGGTGGAGGTCGCAGAAGTCCAGCCCGCCGGAAGCGTCCGCATGACCGCGCCCGACTGGGTGCGCGGGCGCGGGGTACGGGCGGGCCAGCGCTTCACGTGACGCGCGCCGACGGGTCGGCGCTCCCCCGGCTGCACGCCATCACGGACGACCGCATCGCCCGTCGGCCCGACCTGGACGACGTCGCCCGCGCCCTGGCAGTGGGCGGAGCCGAGCGCCTCGCCTTGCATGCGCGCGGCCGCGCCCTCTCCGGCCTCGAGCATCATGGTCTCGCCGTCCGTCTGTCCGCCTGCCGGCCCGCCCGGCTGTTCGTCAACGACCGCCTCGACGTGGCGCTCGCCGTCGGAGCAGCGGGCGTTCAGCTCGGGGCTGGGAGTCTCGACCCGCGGGACGCCCGCCGACTCGAACCGGGTTGGTGGATCGGCAAATCGGTGCACGACCTGGAGGAGGCGGCGGCCGCGCGCGCCAGCGGAGCCGACTATCTTTTGGTAGGCCCGCTGTACCATACCGCGACCCATCCCGAGCGCGAGCCGCTGGGACTGACGCGGCTCGCGCCCATCATCGGCCTGGGCCTCCCGGTGATCGCCATCGGCGGGGTGACGCCCCCGCGGGTCGGCGAGCTGCGGCGGGCGGGCGCCTACGGCGTCGCGGCGATCCGGGCACTGTGGGACGCCGCCGATCCCGCCGACGCGGCGCGGCAGATGCTCGAGGAGTGGCAGGCGTGAACGATTCGATCGACGTCCTGGTGAACGGGGAGCCGCGGACGGTGGCGCGCGGCGTCACGCTGCTCGCGCTGCTCCGCTCGCTCGAGCTCGACCCCCGCGCCGTGGTGGTCGAGCACAACCGCGCGATCGTGCGACGTCCCATGCTGGGCGACGTGACCGTGGCCGCGGGCGACGCGATCGAGCTGGTGCATTTCGTAGGAGGGGGCTGACATGACCGCAGCCGTAGACGCCATCCGGGACACACCTTTCGTCGTGGGCGGCCACACGTTCCACTCGCGCCTCATGGTGGGGACGGGCAAGTATCGCGACAATGAGACGATGGCCCGCGCCATCGAGGCATCGGGCGCGGAAGTCGTGACGGTGGCCGTGCGGCGCGTGGACCTCGATCGCTCGAAAGAGACGGGGATCCTGCACCATCTCGATCCGAACCGGTTCTTCCTGCTCGCGAACACCGCGGGCTGCTTCACGGCCGACGACGCCGTGCGGTACGCCCGCCTGGCGCGCGAAGCCGGGTTCAACGAATTCGTCAAGCTCGAAGTCATCGGCGACCAGGAGACGCTCCTCCCCGACGTCCAGGGCCTGCTCGAGGCGGCGCGCACGCTGGCCAAGGACGGCTTCAAGGTGCTGGCGTATACGAACGAGGACCTCGTCACCGCGCTGCGCCTCGAGGACGCGGGCTGCGCCGCCGTCATGCCGCTGGCGTCGCCGATCGGCAGCGGGCTCGGTCTCTTGAACCCGTATGGCGTCCGGACGATCAAGCGGCGGCTCGGGGTCCCGGTCGTGGTGGACGCCGGCGTCGGGACCGCTTCGGACGCGTGCGTGACGATGGAGCAGGGGGTCGACGGAATCCTGATGAACACCGCGCTCGCCGCCGCCCGAGACCCGGTAGCGATGGCGCACGCGATGCGGCTCGCGGTCGAGGCCGGCCGGACCGCCTACCTCGCGGGCCGCATGCCGAGGCGCGAGGTGGCCGTGCCGTCGTCTCCGCTCGAAGGAATGCTGGATTAGCGACGCCACCGCCGCCCGGCGCGCGGCGTTGCACATCCTCCAGGCCGTGCGCTCCGGCGGCACGTTCCAGGCGGCGCGGGACCGGGTGCTCCCGCTGCTCGCCGGCCGCGACCGCCGGCTCGCCTACGAGCTCGCCGCCGGCGTGCTGCGGCGCCAGGCGGACTTGGACCGCCGGCTCGGGATACGCGGCGCCGACCCCCGCCTGCACGATGTCCTACGTCTGGGTGCCTACCAGCTGGCCGCGTTGGCCCGCGTGCCGCCGTACGCGGCGGTCGCCACCAGCGTGGAGCTGGCGCGCGGACTCGCCGGCGAGAAGGCGGCGCGCTACGTCAACCAGGCGCTGCGGAAGCTGCAACGGGGTTCGGGACTCGGGGCTCGGGATTCGGGTGCTACCCACCCCCGCTGGCTCTTCGAACGATGGCGTCGCCAGTTCGGGCTCGGGGAGGCTCGGCGGCTCATCGCGTGGAACGACACCAAACCGTCGGTGACACTGCAACCCGCCCGCTGGAGCGCGCCCGAGCTCGCATCGCGGCTCCAGGAGGCGGGCTTCGGTGTAACAGAGGCGCCATTCGGAGCGGGGGTGCGCGTGATCCCGAGCCCCGAAGCCCGAGTCCCCAGTCCCGCGCGGCTGCCCGGCTTCGCCGACGGCGCCTTTATCGTGCAGGACCCCGCGCACGCCCTCGTGAGCCGCTACGCCGCGATTCCACCGGGGACGCGTGTGTACGACGCGTGTGCCGCGCCCGGCGGCAAAGCCGTGATGCTCGAGCGCGCCGGGGCACGCGTGGTGGCGGGCGACGCCCGGCCCGAGCGCGTCGGTCGGCTGCTCGAGACGACACGGCGCGCGGGAGTGGCGATTCGGGTCACGGTCGCCGATCTTCTGTCGGCACCGTTCGGGCCGGGAACCCTGCCGGCCGTGCTGGTCGATGCCCCGTGCTCCGCGACCGGCACGATGGCCCGGCATCCGGACGCCCGCTGGCGGGTCACGCCGCGCACCATCGTGAGCGCGGCCCGCCGTCAGCGGGCGCTGCTCGAGGCCGCCGGGGCGTTGGTCGCTCCCGGGGGATTGCTCGTCTACAGTACCTGCTCGCTCGAGCCGGAGGAGAACCGCGACATCGTGACCGAGTTCCTGGCATCCCACACCGAGTTCGCGCGCGCGCCCGTGCCGGCCGCCGTACCGGCGCCCCTCCTCACGTCGGAGGGCGAGCTGCAATCCCTGCCGCAGCGCGACCAAATCGACGGCGCCTACGCCGCGCGCCTGATGCGGACACGCTGATGCGGTTCCGTCGCCACATCCCGCCCCTGCAGGAATGGAAGCTGCCGGCACTCGCCGACCTGTCCGGGGCGCGGCGGTGGGGGATCGCCCTGGTCGTCGCCGTCCTGGTAGGGTATCTCACGGCATATCTCATTCTCTTTCCCGCCCCGCTCCTGCACGGGCACGAAGTGGTCCCGCGCGTGCTGGGGCTGTCGCTGCAGGAGGCGTCGACCGCGCTCAAGAAGGCAGGCCTGCAGGTGCAGGACGGTGGCTCGGAGTCGCATCCCACCGCCCCGCAGGGCACCATCGTGTGGCAGGACCCGCCTCCCGGCGTGAGCGCGCCGGCGGGGCTGCGGGTGACCCTGGTGTCGAGCGATGGTCCCCCCAAGATTCCGGTACCGCACGTGGACGGCCTGGATGGACCACTGGCGCAGCAGCTGATCGTCGCGGCAGGTCTCACGGTGGCCCAGGTCGAGTCGGTGCAGGCGGCGGCCGGCCCCGGCGTTACGATGCTCACCCGGCCGGCGGCCACGACGCTATTGGCTCCGGGGGCGCCGGTGACGGTGGTGGTGAGTCGGGGCGCCCCAACCATCGCCGTTCCGGGGCTGCTCGGCCTGTCGCAGGCGGATGCGCGTACCCGTCTGGAGCAGGAGGGCCTCACGCTCGGCACCGTGACGCGGCGTCGCTCGGGCGATGGGACGCCGGGCACCGTGATCGGGCAGCGGCCGGCGGCGGGCACGCTCGCCGCCCCCGGCACGGTGGTGGACGTGGTCGTGGCCCGGAGCCCGTAATGATCAAGATCACCGGGATGAACGGCATCCGTATCGCGCCCAGCGTGCTGTCGGTCGACCTCACCCGCCTCGCCGAGCAGGTCGGGCAGGTTCTCGCGGCGGGCGCCGATTGGCTGCACGTCGACGTGATGGATGGGCGGTTCGTGCCGAACTTGACCTTCGGCGCCAACATGATCGAGGCACTGCGTCGACTCACCGACAAGCCGATCGACGTGCATCTGATGGTGCTCGAGCCGGAGCGCTACCTCGAGTCGTTCGCCGCGGCGGGCGCGTCGGTGTTCACCTTCCACCCCGAGGCGACGGTGCACGTGCAGCGCCAGCTGGCGGCAGTGCGCAGCCACGGCATGCTCGCCGGACTGGCGCTCAACCCCGGCTCGCCGCTCGCCCTCGCCGAAGAGGTGATCGCCGATCTGGATGTGCTGCTCGTGATGAGCGTCAACCCGGGCTTCGGGGGCCAGTCGTATCTCGCCGCGTCGGACGACAAGATCCGTCGTGCGCGCGAGCTCATCGCGGCGCACGGGTCGCGCGCGTTCCTCGAAGTGGACGGCGGCATCACCTCGCAGACCATCGCCGCCGCGCACGCGGCGGGCGCCGACACCTTCGTCGTGGGAAACGCCATTTTCGCGAGCCCGGATCCGGCGGGCGAAGTGCGGGACCTGAAGCGCCGCTGCCTGGTGACGGTATGAGCCACGCCCGGCGCTGGACGTTCGCGATCGGCGTCGCGATGGCGCTGGTGTTCGGGACCGCCCTGGCGGTGAAGATCCGTCCCCAGATCGACCTGCTCGGCGTCGGCTCACGCGCTCCCGACTTCCACGCCAAGAACCTGGCCACCGGACGCGCCATGACCCTCGCCGACTATCGTGGGCGGGTGGTGCTCTTGAATCTCTGGGCGACGTGGTGCCTGCCGTGCCGGGTCGAGATGCCGTCGCTCGAGCGGCTGTCCCGTAAGCTCGGGGGCCACGGCTTCGCGGTCGTGGCGGTGAGCATCGACGAGGACGGCGACTCGGTGGTCGCCGCGTTCGCCCGCGATCTGGGTCTCACCTTCGATATTCTGCACGACCAGTCGGGGGCGATGAAGCGGACGTACCAGGCCACGGGTGTTCCCGAGAGCTGGATGATCAGCCCCGACGGCGTGATCATCAAGAAGGTGATCGGGGCCTCCGAGTGGGACGGCCCCGTCAACGAAACGCTGGTCCGGCGGCTCCTGGATGAGAGATAGAAAGACGAGAGATGACCGTCCGCGCTAGCCTCGCGCAGCTGCTGCTGCGCAACTGGCCGATCAAGCTGGCGGCCGGTTTCTTCGCCATCATGTTGTACGTCGCGGTCGCGGCGCAGCAGCCGTTGGCGCAGACCTTCGCCATGCGGCTCGCCATCGCCATCCCGCCCGGGCGCAGCGTGCGCCAGCAACCCGCGGGCGTGGCCGTCGTGATCACCGGAAAAGGGAGCGAGATCCTCAAGCTCCGCACCTTCCCGCGCGTGATCCACAAAGTGATCCCCGACACCTTCTCGGCGTCGAGCTGGCGGGTGCAGCTGCAGCCGACCGACATCGAGCTGCCCAAGGGCAGCGACGTGCAAGTCGCCGACATCCGGCCGCGCGACATCGAAGTCGTGCTGGATACGGTCGTGCACAAGGACGTGCGGATCGTGCCACGGGTGCGCGTCGAGGCCGAGTCGGGATACGTGATGCGGGGGCTGTCCATCACGCCGAGCATGGCGCGCATCATCGGCCCGGCGAAGAGCGTCGCCGCGATCGATTCGGTGACGACGCTGCCGACGGTCATCTCCAGCGTGAGCGGCCCCTTCTTTCGGACCGTCCCGCTCGATACGGCCCCGCTCGGGATCGTGCGCATCGCCCCAAAAGACGTCCGCATGGCGGGCGAGGTCACGGCGATCGTCGAGCGCTCGCTCGCGGGCGTGCCCATCACGACCGCGGCGTCGGGCTTCACGGGGTTCCTGCTCTCGGTCGAGCGCGTAGGCGTGACGGTGCGGGGCCCCGAATCGAGGGTGAACACCCTGACGCGCGACAGCGTGCGGGTAGTGGCCCACCTCGTGGGCAAGGCGGGTCCGGGAGGGTACGCGCGCCTCACGGTGAGCGCACCTCCCGGCATCGTCGCGCACGCCGTACCCGATTCCGTCTCCCTGCGGCGCAAGACCGGACGTGGCTGACGTCGTCCTCGGGATCGAGACGTCGTGCGACGAAACCTCGGCCGCCGTGCTGGTGGGCGAGCACCGACGTCCCGAGCTCGCCGGCCTCGTCATCCTGTCGCAGGACGTGCACCGCGTGTTCGGGGGCGTCGTGCCGGAGCTCGCGAGCCGCGCCCATCTGGCCGCGCTCCCGGCGGTCGTGGATCGCGCGCTCGCCGAAGCCGGGATCGGCTGGAGCGCGGTGGATGCCGTGGCCGTGACCCAGGGCCCGGGACTAGTCGGCGCGCTGCTGGTCGGCGTGGTCTACGCCAAGGCGCTGGCCTATGCCGGCGACCGCGAGCTGATCGGCGTGCATCATATGGAGGGGCACCTGTTCGCCCCCCTCGTGGAGGACCCGGACCTCGCTCCGCCGTTCGTCGCGTTGCTGGTGTCGGGGGGGCACACGCTGCTGCTCGACGTTCCCGCCTGGGGGCGCTACCGCCTGCTGGGCGCGACCCGCGACGACGCCGCCGGCGAGGCGTTCGACAAGGTGGCGACGCTCCTGGGCCTGGGGTATCCCGGCGGTCCGGCGATCGAGCGGCTCGCGGCCCAGGGCGATCCGACCCGCTTCTCGTTTCCGCGTCCGATGCGCGACGAGGGGTTCGAGTTCTCGTTCTCCGGTCTCAAGACCGCGGTGCTGCGAGCCGTGCGCGCGAGCGACGATCTGGAGCGCGACCGTCCGCATCTCGCCCGCGCTTTCCAGGACGCAGTGCTCGACGTGCTGGTCACCAAGCTCGAGCGCGCGATCCGCGCCACCGGTCACCGTACCGCCGTGCTGGGGGGCGGCGTGGCGTGCAGCCGGGCGCTCGCCGACCTGGCCGCCCGGCGGCTCTCCGACGGGGGACTCGCCCGCGTGGCCGTAGCGAGCCCGCGGCTGAATGCCGACAACGCCGCCATGATCGCCCGTGCCGGGTGGTACCGTCTCGGCGTGGGCGAGCGCAGCGACTGGACCCTGGACGCCCGGGCGGATCTGCCGCTGCCCGGCCTGGAGCCGGTACCCACCACACTCGACGCGGCCCGTCCATGACGATTTATCCCTTCGGGTTCACGATCCCGCTCCCGCGGATCGACATCCTGTTCATCCATCTCGGCCCCCTGCAGGTGACGGGATACGGGCTCATGATGATGGTCGCGTTTCTCATGGCGGGGTGGGCGATCCAGGTGGACCTGCGGCGCCGCGGGATGGCCGAGGAATACGCGGCCGACATCGTCTTCGCCGCGGTGCTCGGTGGCATCGTGGGCGCGAAGATCTGGTACGTGCTGCTGACGGGCGAATGGGAATCGTTGCTGCGGCGCGGCGGATTCGTGTGGTACGGGGGATTTCTCGGCGGCGTGGCGGCCGTGCTCGGGACCGGGTGGTGGAAGCGCGTCCCCGCCCGCTGGACCATGGAGCTCACCGCCGCCCCACTGGCCCTCGGCTACGCACTGGGGCGGGTCGGATGCTTCCTGGTGAACGACGACTACGGCATCCCATCGACCCTGCCCTGGGCCATGAAGTTCCCGCGCGGGCTCCCGCCCACCACGGTGGCCGAGCTGAGCAACATGCACGTGCGCTTCCCGCCCGGCACCGACCCCATGCAGGTCGTGGCGGTGCACCCGACGCAGATCTACGAGACGGCGCTTATGCTGCTGGCGTTCGCCTGGTTGTGGCGGCTGCGAGACCACCGCCACGGCACCGGCTGGCGGTTCGGGGTCTACCTCGTCCTGGCGGGAGCGGAGCGCTTCCTGATCGAGATCGTGCGCGCCAAGGACGATCGCCTGCTGGGACCGTTCACCCTGGCGCAGGTGACGAGCGTGTTGCTGGTCCTGACGGGGGTGTGGGTGATGCGGCGGCTGCGCGCACCCGAGCCCGCGACCGTGGCCGTGCCCCCCGCGCTCAAGCCCCAGCCTCAGGCGCAGCCCACGCCCTAGGCGTCGGCTACGGGAACGACGGCCGGCGGCGGTCCTCCCCCGTCCCGCCGACGCGGTTCCGCTGTAGCCACACCACTGCCACCACCAGCAGGACGACGAGCAGCAGCTGGAGCGCCAGCGATTGCACGGTCGGATAAATGCCGAGCACGGGGATGCGGGGCGCCCAGCGGACCACGCTCACCCGCACCAGTCCCGATTCCTGCAGGTCCGCGATCCCCTTTCCGGCGAACACGAACGCCATGTAGTAGAGCATGGCGCTCGTGACCGCGAAGAATGGCTTGAGCGGAACCTTCATCCCGAAGCGGTTCACCGCGATGTACACGATCACCAGCGCCAGCCCGCCCGCCGCGATTCCCGCCATGACTCCCGCCACTCCCGCCGCGCTGGTCGATCCCGCCGAGGAGAGGAGCGCCTTGTAGAACAGGATGGTCTCGAAGCCCTCGCGATACACGGCGAGGAAGGCGACCGACGAAAGCGCGAACCCGGAGCCGGTCGACAGCGCGTCTTCCATCCGGCCCTTCACGAAGGCGTTCCACTTGGCCACCTCGATCTTGGAGAGCAGCCAATAGCTGACGTAGAACAGCACGGCGGTCGCGAGCAGCATGGTTCCGCCCTCGAGCGCCTCCCGCTGGCCCGGCGTGATCTCGAACAACAGCTCGATCACCACCGCGGTGGCGGCGCTCGCGGCAACCGCGGCCCACGCGCCTCGCGCCACGTGACGCCGACGCTCCACGGCACCGGCCTTCGAGAGAAACGCCATCAGCGCCGCCACGATCAGGATCGCCTCGAACCCTTCCCGCAGCAGCAGCACGAACGACTGCACGAACAGGCTGGCGCCCGAGCTCTGGTCGGCGACCAGCCGCTCGGCGCGCTCCAGATCGGCCAGCAGCCGGGCGTGGATCGCGTCGAGCTCGTCCGCGGCGGCGCCCGCCGCCGCCCGCCCGCGCAGCAGGGTGAACGCCTGCTCCAGCTCGCTCGCGAGCGCCGGGTTCTTCACGCGTACGTTCGTCTCCACCTGTTCGAACGTGAGGTAGGCGTCGAACGCGATCTTGTCGGACCGGAGCGCCACGGCCGAGTCGAGCTGGCGCCGCACCACGGAGAACGTCGCGGCCGCCGGGGACGCCTCGTACTTCTGCCGCTCGGCCGTGGGCAACACCCGCAGGAACGCCACGATCTTGGCCGCGTCCCCGGGATCGAGCGTGCGCGCGAACCCGGGCATCGCGGTCCCCGGCCGACCCCGGAGAATGAGCTCTTCGAGCTCGCGGTCGGTGAAGCGGCCCTGGACGGCGAGGTCGCGCAGCGCCGGCGGCCGGACCGAGAGCGTCGCCGCGAGCGGACCGTCGCCGCCCCCGGTGGCGCCGTGGCACGACGCGCATGCCGTAGCGTACAGGCCCTCGCCCTCACGCACGAGCCCCTCGTCGGCGCGCAGCCTGGCCACGTAAGTGGCGACGGCCCAGCGGTCCTCGGGCGAAAGCGTCTCTTCGAACTGCGGCATCGCCGTGCCGGCGACGCCGAGCGTGAGCTTGCGATACACGTCCAGTGGAGAGACCGTGCTCATCGCCTGGCGATCGGCCAGGCTCGCGGGGGGCGGCCCCTGCAGATGCTTCGCCTTCGGCCCGTCGCCGCGCCCGGCCGGACCGTGACACTGCGCGCACTGCTCCTGGTAGACGGCCGCGCCGCGCGCGAGCGACGGCGGGCGTGACGGGAAGGTTTCGAGCGCACCCCCAACAGCGGTCGCGATGTGCTGCAACAGCAGCCCGGCCCGCGCCGCGACCGAGTCCGGGGGTGCGGCTCGGTCGAGCATGGCGCGCAGCGCCACGAGGTCGGAGTCCGCGGTCACGCGCACCGCCCGGGGGAGCGAGCCGAGGTCGAGCCGGGCCTGGTCGAGAAACTGCTTGGCTTCCGACACTTCCTCCGGGTTCGTCACCCTGCCCCCGCGGGGCGCAACGCCGACAGCGTATTCCTTGGCAGCGAGCGATGCGGCGGCCACGATGCGCCGGGCCACGCTGAGCGAGTCCATCGCCTGCGCCCCGGCCGGCGCCGCGATGCACGTGCCCAACAGCAAGCCGACCAGTGACTTACAGAAGATGGGAGCGGTTCTCGAAGCGGGAATTTCCAATACTAGAGTAATTCTGTCGGGAATGCAAGATGACCCATCACCCCCGCTCCAGCACCACCACCGCGACGGCCGCGAGGTGGGTATGGGAGAGCGACAGCAACACACGCTCCACGCCGAGGTCGCGCGCCCGCGCGGCCGCGGTGCCGCTGAGCCGTACGTCGGGCCGGCCGTCGGGCGCCCGGGTGATCTCGATCTCGCGCCAACCGATCCCGCGCGCCACCGCTGTGCCCTGCAGCGCCTTGTAGACGGCCTCTTTGGCGGCGAGCCGCACCGCCACGTGGGTCGCAGGATCCGGGCGGCTCTCGCAATAGGCGCGCTCATCGCGTGTCAGCAAGCGCTCGAAGACGCGGGCGCCCTTATCGGCGATGATCGCCGCGACGCGCGCTACCTCCACCAGGTCGACGCCCACCCCGATGGCGCTCACGGACTAGCGCCGTTCAGAAGCCGAGCCGCGTCGCGAGCCATGCTGGGGCCGGAAGGTAGCCGCCCAG
>Ga0307477_10003579_pt1 | contig 11519 bp, 8 predicted proteins | sample atmos_gasesECM2C_FD_203316 | JGI IMG/M metagenome (GOLD analysis project Ga0307477, IMG submission 203316) | Hardwood forest soil microbial communities from Morgan-Monroe State Forest, Indiana, United States - atmos_gasesECM2C_515 | ecosystem: Environmental > Terrestrial > Soil > Temperate...
TAATCAAACCGAAACGCTGCTTTACACCGGCGATTTCAAATTGCGCCGCGGAAAATCCGCCGAGCCGGCCGAATGGCGAGAAGCCGACACCTTGATCATGGAGACCACGTTCGGTCTGCCGCGTTATCAATTCCCGCCGACCGAAAAAGTGATCGAGCAAATCGTCGCTTTCTGTAGGGACACGATTGCGGAAAACGCAGTGCCTGTGCTTCTCGGTTATTCGTTAGGCAAAGCGCAGGAGATTTTGTGTTCGCTGGATGGCGCCGGACTCACGCCGATGCTGCACGGTTCCGTTTTTCAAATGACGCGGATCTATGAGCAATTCGGCCAATCATTTTGCAAATATCTTCGTTACAACAAAAACGACATAGCTGGAAAAGTTCTCATTTGTCCGCCAAGTGCCAGCCATTCGCCAATGGTCGACAAAATTTCCCGGCGGCGCGTGGCAATGATCAGCGGCTGGGCGGTGGACTCGGACGCGGTTTATCGTTATCAGGTCGACGCTGCCTTCCCCCTATCCGATCACGCCGACTACAACGATCTGCATAAATACGTCGAGCTTGTGAAACCGAAGCGGGTTTTGACGTTACATGGTTTTGCGGCGGAGTTCGCGCGCGATTTGCGAGAACGCGGAATTGAGGCCTGGGCGTTGAGCGAAGAGAACCAGATGGATCTCCGCTTGCCGAAAAGCGTTGAAGCTGCCGGTGTCTCGCCGGCAGAACCTCGAAATCTTCCGCCAGAGACGGCGGCAGCGATAACGTCTGAGTTCTTGCAATTCGCCAATGTCGGCGAATCAATCGGGGCAACGCCCGCGAAATTGGAAAAGGTACGGATTCTTGCGGATTATTTTCGGACACTAAGGGTCGAACAGCTGGCGATCGTCGCCACCTATTTCACCGGCCGTGCGTTTGCTCAGAGTGATCCGCGCACCATTCAGATTGGGTGGTCAGTGATCGTTCGCGCGCTGCTCGGTGGGACAAAAGTTGGCGAAGACGAATTTCGTCGCATTGCGGCCAATCACGGCGACCTCGGCAAAACCGCCTTCGAAGTTCTTGATGACCACACGAAGCCGGAGCCGTTTGGAATTGTCGATTCCCACACGCTGTTCGAACAACTTCACCGCGCACGCGGGCCAATCGCCAAGACGAACTTGCTGCAAACGCGGTTTGCCAGTCTTTCTGCGCGCGAAGGCCAATACGTCGTGAAAATTCTGACCGGCGACCTTCGGATCGGTCTGCGGGAGGGCCTTGTCGAGGAAGCCATCGCGAATGCGTTCGAAGTTCCGCTCGAGCAAGTGAAGCAAGCCAACATGCTCCTCGGCGACATTGGCCAAACTGTGTTGCTCGCCTCACGGAAGGAGTTGGATCGCGCCGAATTGTCGATCTTTCGACCGATCAAATGCATGCTCGCTACGCCGGAACCGACGGCCGAGGCGATCTGGGAACGATTTGTTGTGGCCGCTTCGTTGTGCGAAACGAACGCCGCCCACAAGGCGGCGGCTACAGTATTTGTCGAAGACAAATTCGACGGCATCCGCGCTCAGCTTCATCGCAATTCCGAGCGCGCCGAGATTTATTCCCGCGATTTGCGTCGCATTACCGATCAATTTCCCGAACTTGCCGAACAGGCGCGTGAATTCGACACGGATGTAATTCTCGATGGCGAAATCGTCGCGTTCGAACAAGGTCGCAAGCTTACTTTCTTCGATTTGCAAAAACGGCTCGGCAGGAAAGATGAAGGCCCAGATCTGTTCGCCACCGCGTCAGCGGATGTGCCGGTCATGTTCATTGCGTTCGATCTGCTTTGGATAAACGGTTGTTCCTTGTTGAAAACGACGCTTGAGGAGCGGCGCGCCTTGCTCCGCGATTTGAAACTTCCGACTCGATTTCAGATCGCCGAAGTTTTACCGGCGCATTCGGCTGAGGAAATTGAACAACGCTTTCAAGAAGCACGGCGTCGGCTGAACGAGGGCCTGATGATCAAAGATCCAAAAAGCTTTTACACGCCGGGGGCTCGGGGAATGTCCTGGTTCAAATTGAAGAAAGAGCTCGCGACTCTCGACGTAGTAGTAATCGGCGCCGAATTTGGACACGGCAAACGAAACAAGGTTTTGAGCGATTACACATTTGCGGTGCGCGACGAAATTACCGGAGCGTTACTGCCAATCGGCAAAGCGTACAGTGGATTAACCGACGTCGAGATCAGCGAGCTGACCGAGCATTTCAAACAGAACACAGTCGTCGATCATGGCCGGTATCGCGAAGTGAAACCGGACATTGTGCTGGAAGTGGCCTTCAATTCGATTCAACCAAGCACTCGGCACGCGAGCGGGCTTGCCCTGCGGTTTCCAAGAATCAAAGCGATTCGCCGCGACAAAAATGTCGATGCAATCGATACGCTTTCGTACGCCCGTGAACTAGTTGCGCAGCAAAAACATTAAGGCGCTGACGAAGGAGAAGGAGATACCTTCGGTGATCCTTCTTTGCGCTCGCGTCTTAATTCGTTCCGCTCTTCCGGTTGTTGTTCTTTCCGTTCCTGTTTTGTCAGCTTCTCAGCCGTCGGACCGGTTAGAGCAGACGTAGAGGCCGGCGAAGTTGTGGATGTCGCAGGCGCCGACGCGGAAGCGGTTGCCATCGGTTGCACTTTCCGCGGATTAAACTTCTGTGCCTGGGATTTGAACTGTCCCCGCGCCGGCGGTTTTTGAGATTCATTTCCGGGCGGCGCCGATGGAGCCGGAATCACAGTTGGTTCCTCGATTGCGGTAGATCGTTTGGTTGGTGTTGGAGTAGCGACTGCACTTGCGCTCGGCGTGGGCGTTGCCGCCGGAACCAGCAATCGACCTCGACGGCGTGACGCAGTCGGCGAGGCCGATTCCGTCGCGGATGGCGATGGACCGAACGCTGCCGACGCGGTTCCGCCTTCGAAAGCCGGCGGATTTCCAGTTGCCTGCGCTGCGACCTTAAGTGAGCTAAGCGCAACCACGGTTAAGAACAGGGAAAGCTTTCTCGTTGCGACGATTGGACCCCTTTTACAATTGATTATTCAAGGCGTTGCCGTCGGTGTCGGTGACGGATTGGGTTTTGGCGTCTGAGCCAAACCAGGGGTGAAGGTGACCGTTTCGATCGCGGAACGGCGCAACTTTTGGATGTTGGCGTAGAGCGCGACCAGCGCAAAACCGATAACAATTCCTACCATTAGGCGGCCGACGTTTTTCGGCAACTTTGGCTCTGAGTTCACGCCAAAACTATTCGATGTCGATCTCCCGCGCGCAAACTCCTATTACGCCAATCGCAGCGCGGCAATCGCATCCATAACTCGCTGACTCAATCTCGTATAAAGATCCCTGCCGCCGCCTGAAACATCGGCTTCGGAAAAGTAAATCGGCTCGCCGACGACAACCGTGATTTTGCGAAACAAACGAAGATTGCCGCCAATCGGCCACGCGTCGAACGCGCCAAAGATTCGCATCGGGACAACCGGGGCGCGCGTCCTTGCGATTAGCAAACCGAGACCCGGTTCGGCCGGCTGAAGGTTTCCATCGGGGGTGCGCGTGCCTTCCGGAAAAACCAGTGCACATTCGCCCGCACTCAAAACTCGAATCAGCGCTTTAAGCGCACTGCGATCGCCGCCTTCGAGATTAACTGGAATGACGTTGAGCTTTGGCAGGAGCCATCCCAGTATCGGCATATTCATCAATGATTTCTTAGCGAGAAAAAAGATCGCGCGATCAGCAGCATTGCCGGCCAGAGGCGGATCAAGAAAGCTTTGGTGATTTACAGCGAGAATCACAGGGCCTGTCTGGATTACGCGCTCGCGATGGACGATTCGAAAGCCGAAGAACAATCGGGCCAGCCAGCGGCTAAGATTATAGCCGAGCCAGTAGTAGAAGTTCATTTAGCGAATTAACGATTTAATGGTTTAACGATTCTTCTATGTCTGATTTTTAAATCTCTAACTCGTTAAATCGTGAAATCTCTTGGCGTTTAGTCGCATGACGATTTCATCGACGACCTGGCTCACCGTTAAATGCGACGTGTCGATAACCTTGGCATCTTTCGCTACGATCAACGGTGAAGCCGCGCGTGAAGAATCGGCCCGGTCGCGTTGAGTAATCTCATCACGAAACCCCTCCGCGGCCCGACGCTGCGCTCGAACTTCCAGTGATGCGTCGATGTAAAATTTGTAGGGGGTATCTGGGAACACCACCGAGCCAATATCCCTGCCTTCAATGACCAAATCATGCTTCCTCGCGTAACCGCGCATTCGTTGCACCAAAAGTTTGCGCACTTCCGGCACGGTACTCACCCGCGAAACCTCGGTGTTGACACGATCTTCGTGGAGATGCGGCGTTAGATCGACGTCGTTGATCAGGAGATGAAATTCTCCGTCGATTAACTTTCCGCCCAAACGTGAGCTGCTTATGAATTTTGCAATCGCCGCTTTGTCGCCTGAATCGATACCATGGTCGAGCACGGTCCAGGTAACCGCGCGATACATCGCGCCGGAATTGACATAGACAAAATTGAGTCTTCCCGCGAGCTCGCGAGCGACGCTGCTCTTCCCGGACGCGGCCGGACCGTCGATTGCGATGACGCGATAAGCAGTTTGGGATTGCATCTGTGACTTGCGACAGGACGACCGAAAGTTTTTCGCGGAGCTCGCGCGGAAGCAAGCGCGCGATTATTCTTCGACCGGCGCCGCCGGAACCAGAGTGCCGATAACCGGCGTACTGCTGCGAACCCGCCGGGGACTCATGAATTCTTCCAAATCTTTTTCAAACCCGGGATAGGAATCGCGCACGCATTCGGAGTCTTGAATGATTGTTTCCCCGTCGGCAAAGAGTCCGGCAATTGCAAACGCCATCGCGATACGATGATCTCCGAAGCAGGCGAGCTTCGCCCCGCGCAACGGGGCCGGACCGTGAATCTCGAGACCGTCGTTGAGCTCGATGACCTGGACGCCCATTCCGCGCAGATTATGGGCGATCGCGGCGATGCGATCAGTTTCTTTCACGCGCAGTTCCTGAGCATGACGAATAATGGTTGTTCCACTGGCCAGCGCGCCGGCAACCGCGAGCACCGGCAACTCGTCAATGAGCTGCGGAATTTCTTTCCCGTGAATCACCGTGCCTTTGAGCGGACCGCCAGTCACTTCAACCACACCGCGCGGTTCGAGTTGATCCACATCTTCAACCGCCTCACGAACTTGCGCTCCCATTCGAACCAAGACCCCGAGCAATGCCGTGCGGGTATCGTTCAATCCGATGTTGCGAACCAGAAGATGCCCAGCCGGTTGCGCCGCGGCCGCGACCAGCCAGAACGCCGCGGACGAGATGTCGCCTGGAATCATGAAATCCCGCGATTCCGGCACCTGATCGCCAAAAACGCTGATTGTGTCGTCTTCGCCTTTGACAGTTCGGATGAGGAAATAATTGAACATCAGTTCGGTGTGGTTGCGGCTGGCGGATGGCTCATCGACACTGGTCTTTCCCTTAGCGAAAAGTCCGGCCAGAAGAATCGCGCTCTTCACCTGCGCGCTGGCGACAGGCGATCGATAATGAATTCCCCGCAAAGCGCCGCCACGAATTCGAAGAGGCGGGGTTTGTTCCTTTCCTTCGGCAACGATGTCCGCGCCCATTTTGCGAAGAGGTTCGATGACGCGATCCATTGGCCGTTGAGTCAGGGAAGCGTTACCGACGAGCCGAGTTTCAAATGTTTGCCCCGAGAGCAGGCCGGCTAGGAGCCGCATGGTGGTGGCCGAACCGCCGCAATCGATTTCCTGCGCCGGCGGGGTCAAAACACGTTTCTTACCATGAACGACGAGCACATCTGGCTCGGACTGGTCGATTTGAACTCCAAGCGCGCGCAATGCGTTCACTGTGCGCATACAATCGTCGCTCGGCAGAAATCCACGTAAGGTGCAAACACCGTTCGAAAGGGCAGCAATAATCGCAGCCCGATGCGAAATGCTTTTATCGCCCGGGACCGTGATCTCAGCCTCAATTCGAGGCGCTCGTTTTACGCGTAACTCCATAGCACCCGTAATTCGCCGCGTTACGGGACGAGAAAGATCTTATTGGTGAAAGGGTCTTTGACTTCCGTTCCGGGTGGAAATCCTCGCACATCGACCAAGCCCTGATCAGGGGCATAGGGGCTCTTCACAAAACCAGGTTTGCCGGGAACCGGAGTGCCATAAGGATAATCTCCCTTTGCAGCCTTAGTCGGCGCGGCCGGCGGAGTCGGCGCAGGAGCAGACCCCGTGGGTTCGGTGTTCTCCGGCGGTGCGTTGGGATTAAATGGTTGCTGCGTCGGCGGGTTCTCAGCTGTAGTTTCAGGTGCAGGATATCTGGCTGCTTGACGGCGCTCGCCCGCGGGCGGCTGGTCCTCGGTACAAGCCGAAATAAGGAACGCGGTCAGGAACGCGAGCGAGAGCCACAATTTCATAATTTTCTTGGACGGAGTCTACACTGCTTCTATTTCAATGCCAGTGCGCCAGGAATCGCAACTCATTTTGCAAAAGCCAATTGTCGGGCGACTTCCTATTCTGTTGGACCAATGGAGCCCTCACGGAGAATCTTGATCGTAGACGACGACCATGGGAGCCGGGCTCTGCTCATGCGTATGTTGTCGTCGGCTGGCTACAGTTGTCGAGAAACTGACAATGCCATCGACGCATTAAAGCTGGTTCGCCAGGAGAAGCCGGATGTTTTGCTACTCGATTTCAAGATGCCGGAAATGGATGGAACCGAGGCGCTCAGGCAATTACGAGCCGATCCGAATCCGGAGATCGGGCAACTCCCGGTCATCATGTTGACCGGACACGGCGAAAGCGAAGTCCAATGTCTCGAAGCGGGGGCCGACGATTTTGTGGTCAAACCGATCAAGATTGAGGTGTTGCGCGCCCGGATTGATTCGCAACTGCGTGTTCATTCACTCCGCCTTCAGCTCCAACAACAAAACAAAGATTTGGAAGCGTGGCGGCGAAATCACGAACGTGATCTGTCGGCGGCGCGGGCGACCCAGCAATCGCTTATTCCACAGAAGGCTCCGCAAATCTCCGGCTGGGAAATTGCCACGTGTTATCGCCCAGTGATCGAGGTTGGCGGAGACATTTATGGTTGGCTCCCCCTTAGAAACGATCGGTGGCTTTTCTGGATCGCGGATGCTACAGGGCATGGCGCTTCCGCAGCATTATTAACAACATTGGCCAAACTGCTCTTTCATTACGGTCGCGAACAGCAGGATGACGCGGCGACGATCATGGAAGCGATCAATAACGATCTCCGCGGAATCTTCGGGGGACGCTCTTTCATGAGTGCAATGTGTGTAACGCTGGATCCACGAACCGGGCGCTCGAGTGTTGTTGGCGCGGGTCATCCTCCGCTTCTGGTAACTCGGTTCGGGCGCGGAACCGAAGCGATACCATCATCGTCGCCACCGCTCGGGCTGGTCGAACAATCGCAATTTGAAGCAACGGATCTCGAACTGAATCCGGGCGACGCATTCACGCTTTACACTGATGGATTATTTGGAACAGCAGTCACCGGTCGATTCCGTTCAACGCCAACACAATTGGCGGGAATGCTCAATCCATTCGCGGCAAGCGCAGAGGCGCTGTTGGAATTGCTGCTGAAAACCGCGGCGCGCGATTCCGGGGATTCGCCGGCAGACGACGTCACTGCGGTGGTTGTGCGGCGATCAAATTAGCAAGCGAAAAAAACTTTTCATTACGCCAAAATAATTATTGCCCTGGTGCAGGCGAAGCATTAATCAGCCTGTATGCCGAAAACCAAGACACCTTCAAAACGCAAGCCCAATCCCGCCTTCATGAGACCGGTCCAGCCGGATGACAAGCTCGCCGCTGTCGTCGGCTCGACTCCGCTGCCCCGTTCCGAACTGACCAAGAAGCTTTGGAACTACATCAAGAAGCACGGCCTTCAGGACAAAACCAAAAGGACGCAAATTAACGCCGACGACACGCTCCGAGCGGTTTTCAACGGCAAGAGCCAGGTCAGCATGTTCGAGATGACCAAGCTCGTCTCGGGCCATATTCGTTAGGCCGCGATTTGCAGTTTAGCTGGCGCCCGGGCGCTGGAAGAGAAAGTGCGAACCCCGATCAGGGGCCACGTAGGCGGTCCGTTGCGCCTACTTGCGCGGTGACCCTGGCTGGCAGAGATTTCGACGTGAAAAATCTGGCTACCACGATACTGATTGCGCTTGGACTATTCTGCTCCGCTTCGGCTCGGGCCGATTCGGCGTGGGGTACCGATTACAAAAAAGCGCAGGAACGAGCAAAGGCGTCGCACAAACTTGTCCTTTTGGATTTCACCGGCTCCGATTGGTGCGGCTATTGTATTCAATTTGATCGCGCAATTTTCTCACAGCCGCAATTCAAGGATTATGCCACCAAGAATCTGGTGTTGGTTGAAATCGATTTCCCGCGCCGCAAACCCCAAAGCGTTGAAACGCGAAAACAAAATCAGGAACTGGCGGAACATTATCAGATCGAAGGTTTCCCAACCATTCTGGTGCTTGACGGAGAAGGCAAAACCGTCTGGCGCCTCGAGGGTTTATATACCGGCGGAATCGCTTCTTTCCTAGCCGAGCTCGACAAGGTCCGCAAAAGCTAGAAATTCGCCTAACCTCCTGTCGATTTACGGCTCCCTTGTCTGGAGAGTGCGCTGTAGGACATTTGCTAATTCATGGCGCGTGAATGGTTTTGCCAGCGCGGCCTGAAAACCGTAGGCCAAAAATTCCGCCAGAGCCGCTTCATCAGAGTAACCGCTGCAAATAATAGCGGTAACGTTTGGATCGAGATTTCGAAGTCGTTGGATCGTCGTCACGCCACCCATTCCACCGCGAATCGTCGCGTCCAGGATCACCGCATCGAAAATTTCGCCGCGTCGCATCGCCTGCTGATAGGTCCTTAAAGCCTCGGCGCCATCTGGCACGGCCGTCACGTCGTAACCAAGCGTAGAAAGCAACCCGGAAGTCAGATCTCGAATGGCCGCCTCATCATCCATTACCAAAATTCGCTGGTGATTGAAGCTGAAAACTTCGTCGGCGAGCGTTGGCTCAGGTACCGACAGCTCAGCGTTTGTCGCCGGCAGATAAAACGTAAATGTCGATCCATTCGGTGACGTGTTTTCCAACAGGAGTATACCTCCGTGTTTTTTGATAACCGAATAACCGATCGATAGGCCAAGCCCACTCGCCGCCGGTTTGGTTGTGAAATAAGGATCGAAGATTCTTGCGATTGAACGAGGATCGATTCCGCCGCCATTGTCAATGATCTGCACCTTTACGTAGCGGCCGGGCGTTACCGAAATGCCGGAATCTGCATCGATATCGATGTTCCGCCCCGAAACACGAATCGTACCGCCGTTCGGCATCGCTTCGCGTGCGTTGATTATCAAGGCGTTGATGACCTGTTCGATTTGGGCTGGATCGACGGCGGTTCTCCACAAATCCCGCGGCAGATCGAGTTCCGCCCAAAGATTCGAACCATGCAGCGAAAATTCAGCTGCCTGGTCAACAAGATCGCGAATTGAAGTCACACGCTTCAGCGGCGCGCCGCCCTTGGAAAAGGTCAGCAGCTGATTTGAAAGGTGGGCGGCATGCTGCGCTGCCCGGGCGGCTTTTGATAACGAGGAAAGTAAATTTATGGATTTCGGGGGCGCTTCGATTTGAGCGAGGCCAATGTTGCCGGAGATCACTGTCAGGATATTGTTCAGATCGTGGGCGATCCCTCCGGCCAAAGTGCCGAGTGATTCCAATTTGCGCGTTGTTATTCGCTCCTCTTCGGCGCGTTTTCGGTCGGTCACGTCTCGCAAGAATACGGAAACTCCCCCGCCGCTCGGATAAGCGAGCAGTTCGAGCCACACTTGGCCCTCTGCGTCGCTCGCTTCGAATTCGACTGCCACCTGCTCTGACATCGCGCGGCGGTAATTTTTTTCGAACGCGTCGCGCTTGAACTGCGGAAACTCCATCCAAACGTCTTTACCGATCAGCTCTTCCCGCCGCCGCTCCAGCAATCGCTCCGCTTGCGGATTGACGAAGGTAAACTTCCAGTCCCGATCAACCGCAAAAAAGCCGTCGCTCGTTTTTTCAAGAATGTCGGTCATCTTCCGAACCGCTTCCTGCAACTCCGCCCGGGCCTGAACCCGGTCGCTCAGTGCGCGGATTCGCCTCTCAGCCACCGAGAGGCGCACATTTAGTCGCTCGGGATCCAGCGGTTTGGTGAGGTAATCGTTCGCCCCGGCCTCGAGGGCGTACTCCAGATCGGCGGGATCGTCTCGCGCTGTTACCAATAAAATGAAGAATTCGTCCCCGTACGGCCGGGCTCGTAGCTCCTGGCAAAGCTCGATGCCGCTTTTGCCGGGCAACATCCAATCGAGAATCAAAAATGGAAACTGATGCTTGGTCAGTTCGACTTCAGCTTCCTCCGCGCTCCCGAGCGCCACCACTTCATGGCCGCGTCTTTCAATCAGTTTCTGTAAAGATCGTCGACTTTGCGCATGATCTTCGACAAGCAGTATCTTCATTCCCGACAGTTGATTCCCCGGAACCCGTCGACGAAGTCACGAGAGACAATTCGTCGATCAGAATTAATTGAGCAGGATGGTTGCCAGTGGTGGGACCTTATTCTCTGGAAAATCAGAATCGGGTTTTCTCTTAGACGCCGCCCAGAACCGGTCTGGCAATCTTGCGTTAACTCTGCCCTCTGCTAGATACAGCGAGATTTTTAACGTCCTCCAAATCCATGGGTGTTTTTCGAATTATTCTTCTCTACCTGATCTGGGCCACGGGAAGTTCGTTGTCCGTTGAGGCAAATGACGCGGTTTCTCCTAAAGCGGATCCGAAGGCGAAACCATCGCTGACACCTGAGCCCGGAATTACCTTTGATTGGGTGCATGTCGACGGCCCCTACATTGCATTAACCTTTGATGATGGTCCCAGTGCGAAACTCACTCCCAAATTGCTCGATTTGCTCGCCGCGCATCACATTAAAGCGACTTTTTTTCTGATCGGCGAAAATGCCGCCCAAAATCCCGACATCGTGGCGCGTGAGGCAAAAGAAGGGCACGAGGTTGGCAACCATAGCTGGTCGCACCCGAATTTTGGCAAAATGTCCGATGACGGAATTCGAACTCAGCTCCGTAAGACGGATGATGCAATCCGAAGTGCCGTTGGCACCAGCCCCACTTTGCTCCGCCCGCCGTATGGCTCGATCACAGCGCGTCAAAAGAGATGGATCAACCAGGAATTCGGTTACAAGATCGTTCTGTGGGATGTCGATCCTCTCGATTGGCGACGGCCGGGACCAGCCGTTGTTTGCAACCGCATCGTGAAAAATACCCGGGCTGGCTCGATCGTTCTCGCGCACGATATTCATCCAGGGACCATCGAGGCGATGCCATGCGTGCTGAAAGAGCTTGAAGCCAAAGGCTTCAAATTTGTGACCGTGTCCGAGTTAATTGCGATGAGAACGCCGGTCCCCCCCAAACCGTCGCCCACGCC
>Ga0307477_10003580_pt1 | contig 11518 bp, 5 predicted proteins | sample atmos_gasesECM2C_FD_203316 | JGI IMG/M metagenome (GOLD analysis project Ga0307477, IMG submission 203316) | Hardwood forest soil microbial communities from Morgan-Monroe State Forest, Indiana, United States - atmos_gasesECM2C_515 | ecosystem: Environmental > Terrestrial > Soil > Temperate...
GTGCCATCTTCGTGTTGGTGCTCGGGGCGCTCTGCTTCAGCCTCTCGGGTTGCAGCACGGCCAATTCGAAGCAGCAACAGGCGCAAGCGGCTGCGCCTCGAGCAGTGTCGGTCGCGATCGCTCAGGCTAAGGTTCAGGACGTCCCGGTCTATGTGACTGGTCTGGGTTCAGTGACGGCCTTCAATACGGCAAACATCAAGAGCCGCGTGGATGGCCAAATTATGAAGGTGAATTTCAGGGAGGGACAGAACGTCAAGCAGGGCGAACTATTGATACTCATTGATCCTCGGCAGTATCTGGCCCAGTTGGAACAGGCGCAAGCGCAGCACTTTCGGGATCAGGCACAATTACGCGACGCCAAACTGAATCTTGATCGATATACGGCTCTGATTCCATCTGGCAGCATTTCGCAACAGCAGGTAGACACGCAGCGCGCCCTCGCCGACCAATTGGAAGGCACGGTCCGCAATGATCAAGGAATCATCGACAACGCCCAGCTGCAGATTACCTATTGCCACATTACGGCGCCATTCAGCGGGCGCATTGGCCTGCGCCAGGTGGATGTGGGGAACATCGTGCATGCTTCCGATGCCAATCCAATGCTCGTCCTGACGCAGCTCCAACCGATCGCAGTCATCTTCACCTTGCCGGAAGATTTGCTGCCCTCGGTGTCGCAGCATATGAAGAATTCGAGGTTGCAGGTGGACGTGTATAACCGCGACGATCAAACCAAGCTGGCGACCGGAAAACTTCTCACCATCGACAACGAAATTGATCAGACCACGGGCACGGCCAAACTCAAAGCGGTGTTTGACAATAAGGACAGTCAGCTCTGGTCCAATCAATTTGTAAACATACAATTGCTGCTGGAGACGCGAAAGAACAGCACCGTCTTGCCAACGGCCGCGATTCTTCGTGGTCCGCAGGGAACCTTCGTTTACGCCGTGAAGCCCGACAAGACGGTCGATGCGCGCCCGGTAACCGTGTCGCTTACCCAGGGCGACACTACGATCGTCACCAACGGACTCAACCCGGGGGATACCGTGGTTACCGACGGCCAAGACAAGCTGCAGAGCGGAAGCAAGATCGAACCCCGAAACCCCGGCCCCGGCAATAATAACGCGATTCCGAGTGCTCGCGGCACAACGGCATCAGGAACTCCTGCTGCATGACTCCCTCCCGGATATTCATTCTCCGGCCGGTTGCAACCACGCTGTTAATGGTGGCCGTTCTGCTGGTCGGCTGGGTGGCGTTCCTGCAGTTGCCCGTATCCGCATTGCCGGAAGTCGACTATCCCACGATCCAAGTGGTGACGTTTTATCCCGGGGCGGATCCGGAAGTCATGGCTTCATCGGTAACTTCGCCGCTGGAGCGGCAGTTTGGGCAAGTTCCCGGCCTGAGCCAGATGACTTCCACGAGTTCGTTCGGCAGTTCGGTCATTACGCTGCAATTCAATCTTGACCAGAATATTGACATCGAAGAACAGCAAGTGCAGGCCGCGATCAATGCGGGTTCGACGTATCTCCCTGCCGATCTGCCGAATCCTCCCATCTATAGCAAGGTAAATCCGGCGGATGCTCCGATTCTCACGCTGGCCATGACTTCCGACACTTTACCGCTGTCCAAGGTGGAAGACCTTGCGGATACCGCTCTGGCGCAGAAAATCTCGCAGTTGCCGGGCGTGGGACTGGTCTCCATCAGCGGCGGACAGAAGCCGGCGGTTCGAATTCAGGTAAACCCGACTGCGTTGGCTTCCTACGGACTGAGTCTCGAAGACTTGCGCACCGCGCTGGTGCAGGCCAATGTCGACCAGGCCAAGGGGGTGCTTGATGGCGCACGGCAGTCTTACACCATCGGGGCCAACGACCAGCTTAACTCGAGCGAACAATACAAACCGATTGTCGTCGCTTATCGCAATGGCGGTCCGGTACGCGTAGGCGACATCGCCAACGTAATCGACGGAACGGAAAATGCCTGGCTCGCCGCATGGATGAATACGACACCGGCGGTCATTGTCAACATACAACGTCAGCCCGGCGCAAACATAATCAGCGTAGTAGACCGGATCAAGAAGCTGCTGCCGCAGTTGCAGGCATCCCTGCCCTCGGCAGTGAAAGTGCAGATCCTCACCGACCGTACGACGACCATCCGCGCCTCCGTGAAAGACGTGGAATTTGAGCTGATGCTGACCATCGTGCTGGTGGTGATGGTCATCTTTCTCTTTCTGCGGAACTTTTCGGCCACCGTCATCCCCAGCGTGGCTGTACCTCTTTCGCTGATTGGAACGTTCGGAGTGATGTATTTGCTGGGATACAGTCTCAATAACCTGACCCTTATGGCGCTGACCATCTCCACGGGATTCGTGGTGGATGACGCCATCGTCATGATCGAAAACATTGACCGCTACCTTGAGGCCGGAGATTCACCGCTCGATGCGGCACTGAAAGGGTCAGGACAGATCGGATTCACCATCGTTTCGCTGACGGTTTCTCTCATCGCGGTTCTGATTCCCTTGCTGTTCATGGGCGACATCGTGGGCCGATTGTTCCGCGAATTCGCGGTTACGCTGGCGGTGACGATCCTGGTTTCGGCAGGGGTTTCATTAAGCTTGACGCCCATGATGGCGGCGAAATTGCTTAAGCATCGTAAGGAGGGCGAAGAGGGCCGCTTCTACGAAGTCACTGAAAATTACTACAACCGCGTAATCGCGTTCTACGGCCGGACGGTCAAGTGGGTGCTCAAACACCAAACCGCGACATTGTTAGTAACGTTTGCCACGCTGGTTTTGACCCTCATCCTGTATGTAGTCGTACCCAAGGGCTTTTTCCCGGTGCAGGATACGGGCGTGATCCTGGGGGTTTCAGAAGCACCTGACAGTGTTTCGTTCGAGGCGATGTCCCAGCGTCAGCAGGAACTGGCGAAGGTGATTCTCCAGGACAAGGATGTTGACAGCCTCTCGTCTTTCATCGGAGTCGACGGTACCAATACGACGCCCAACAGTGGACGCATCCAGATCAACCTGAAGCCACGCAATGCACGCGACACGGATGCTTCCGGTATCATTCGCCGCCTCCAGCCCGAGATCGAGAAAGTCGAGGGCATCACCCTCTACATGCAGCCGGTGCAGGATCTGACAGTCGAGGATCGTGTCAGCCGCACGCAGTTCCAGTACTCGATTGAAGACGCAGATGCTCAGGAACTTGCGCAATGGACTCCGAAGCTAGTCGACAAATTGCGCACGCTCCCGGAGCTGCGCGATGTGGCCACCGACCAACTCAACAACGGGCTCAGGGCGAGCATCACCATCGACCGCGATACCGCTTCGCGCCTCGGAATTCTTCCGCAGGCCATCGATAACACGCTCTACGACGCCTTCGGGCAGCGGCAGGTTTCAACCATCTTTACCCAGTTGAATCAGTATCACGTGGTGCTCGAAGTAGCGCCGAGCTTCCGCCAGAATCCCGACGCCTTGAAGGACATCTACATTCGCGCCGGCGGCGCCGCTCCCGTGGCGGGCGCGCCAACCGGCAATGGAGCCACAACGACCACCAGCGGCGAGCCCATCCCCCTGTCGACTTTCACGCGTGTGCAGTCGACCAACGCCGCGCTGGCTGTCAACCATCAGGGACAGTTTCCGGTGGTCACGCTCTCATTCAACCTTGCCCCGGGCGCCTCCTTAGGGGAAGCAACGCGTTCCATCCAAAACGCAGAAAAGGAAATCCAACTGCCGGTCAGCATTCACGCCGCTTTCCAGGGGACGGCTGCAGCATTTCAAAATTCGCTGTCCTCCGAGCCCTTCTTAATTCTGGCCGCGGTGATTACGGTTTACATCGTTCTGGGCGTGCTGTATGAGAGCTATATCCACCCCATCACGATTCTCTCGACACTGCCTTCAGCAGGCGTGGGCGCGATCCTCGCGCTGCAGATTACTCGCAACGACCTCACTGTCGTAGCGCTGATAGGAATCATCCTGCTGATCGGCATCGTCAAAAAGAACGCCATCATGATGATCGACTTCGCTCTCGACGCCGAGCGTGAGGAGCACAAACCGCCCGAGGAAGCGATCTATCAGGCATGCCTGCTGCGCTTCCGGCCCATCATGATGACGACCATGGCCGCGTTGCTGGGTGGCATACCCTTAGCGCTGGGATCTGGAACGGGGGCAGAGCTGCGGCGGCCTCTCGGCATCACAATCGTGGGCGGACTCCTGCTCAGCCAAATGCTCACCCTATACACAACTCCGGTGGTTTATCTGTGGTTTGATCGATTGGCTCAGAAATTTGAGCGATACCGGTTCGGCAATCCCATCCCGCCCGAGGAGCCGATGCCGGCGGATTAGACAATGAGTATTTCTGCTCCATTCATCCGGCGTCCGATTGGGACGTCGCTGCTGGCAGCGGCGTTGCTGCTTTCGGGGATTCTCGCCTTTAACTACCTGCCAGTCGCGTCGTTGCCTAAGGTCGATTTCCCGGTCATTCAAGTGGGAGCCAGCTTGCCGGGAGCCGATCCGCAAACCATGGCCTCGGCGGTAGCTACGCCGCTGGAACGTCAGTTCGGGCGCATTGCAGGCATCAATCAAATGACCTCCACGAGCCAACTCGGCTCCACCAGTGTCGTACTGCAATTTGATTTGAACCGCGATATCAATGCGGCTGGACGTGACGTTCAAGCCGCAATCAATGCCGCGCGCAGCCAACTTCCGGCCAACCTGCCCAGCAATCCGACATACCGCAAAGCGAATCCGGCGGACGCACCGATTCTGATCCTGGCTTTAACCTCCGACACCATCCCGGTGCCACGCATGTACGACGCGGCCGACTCCATTCTGGCGCAGAAACTTGCGCAGGTCGAAGGGGTAGGTACAGTCTTCGTGGGAGGGGCGGCGCAGCCGGCGGTGCGTGCGGAAGTCAATCCCACGTTGCTCAACAAATTGGGAGTCGGCCTGGACACGGTGCGCGATGCGCTGAACCTGGCGAACGCCAACCGCCCCAAAGGACAAGTAGGCAATGCCATCCAGTCATGGGCTTTCACCGACAACGACCAGCTTTTTCTCGCAGACCAATATCGTCCGCTGATTGTCGCCTACAACCATGGCGCCGCCGTGCGGCTCGGGGATGTGGCTGAGGTCTCGGACTCGGTTTCCGACATCCGCAACATCGGACTGGCCAATGGCAAACCGAGCGTTCTTATCATCATGTTCCGTCAGCCCGGCGCGAACATCATCGCGACGGTAGATCGCGTCCGGGCGATGATGCCTTACCTGCAGTCTTCCATCTCGCCCGCAATCGGGCTCTCCATCGCCATGGATCGCACGGTTACGGTCCGCGCTTCGGTAACAGACATCGAGTTCACTCTGATGTTGTCGATCGTGCTCGTAATCCTGGTGGTGTTCGCATTTCTACGAACCGTGCGCGCCACGATTATCCCCAGCATCGCGGTGCCGCTTTCGCTGGTTGGAACCTTTGGCGTGATGTATCTGCTCGGTTATAGCCTGGATAATCTGTCGCTGATGGCACTGGCGATTTCGACCGGCTTCGTCGTCGATGATGCCATCGTCGTGCTCGAAAACATCACCCGATATCTCGAGCACGGAATGGATCCCGTACAGGCGGCGTTTAAGGGCGCCCAGGAAATTGGTTTTACCGTGCTTTCCATGAGCACATCCCTCGTGGCCGTTTTCATTCCCCTGCTCATGATGGGCGGCATTGTTGGCCGACTCTTCCGCGAGTTTGCCGTCACGCTGAGCATAGCGATCATGGTTTCCCTGGTCGTTTCCCTTACGACCACCCCCACCATGTGTGCCAAGTTTCTGCGCCCTGCCAATGAAAAGCGGCATAACCGCCTGTACCGCTTCAGCGAGTGGGTCTTTGATGCAGTGCTCGCCGGATATCGCCACAGTCTGAAGTGGGTGCTCGGACATCAACCCTTCACCCTGGTGGTGACCATCCTGGTTGCGTGTTTGAGTGTTTACCTGTATATCATCGTGCCGAAAGGCTTTTTCCCGCAGCAAGACACCGGCAGGATCATGGGGTCGGTGCAGGCTGCGCAGGACATCTCTTTTCAGGCCATGCGCGACAAGATGGAACGCTTTGTAAAGATCGTGATGCAAGACCCCGCCGTCAGCACGATCGTGGGCTTCGCGGGCGGCAACACTGCCACCAACCAGGGGCGCATGTTCGTCATGCTTAAGACGCTCGGCGAGCGAGGCACCTGCCCCTCCCACCCGTTCTGGAAATCGTGCCCAGCTGTTTCAGCGGATCAAGTGATCAATCGCCTTCGCGGCAAACTGGCAGTTGTACCGGGAGCCACCTTGTACATGCAGTCGGCACAGGACTTGACCATAGGCGGACGGGCTGGTAACGCGCAGTATCAGTACACCCTTCAGGGCGAAGATCTTAATGACCTGAATACATGGTCGCCACAGCTGCTCGATAAATTTCGCACGCTGCCCCAGCTGCGCGACGTCAATACCGACCAGCAGGATCGCGGACTGCAGGCAAAGCTGGTGGTTGATCGCGACACTGCCAGCCGGCTGGGAATAACTCCCCAAACCATCGACAATGCGCTCTACGATGCTTTCGGCCAGCGCCAGGTTTCGACCATGTATCGCCCCCTGAACCAATACCATGTCGTCATGGAAGTCGCACCCCAGTTCCAGCAAACCACGGAAGCATTGCAGAATATTTATGTGCGCTCGTCAAGCGGGACGCCGGTTCCACTCGCATCGTTTACGAGTTTTGCCCCGTCGAACACACCGTTGGCGGTAAATCACCAGAGCCAATTCCCCTCGGTAACAATTTCATTCAACCTCGCGCCGGGGGTTTCGCTCGGTGAGGCCACGCAGGCGATCGAAAGCGCACAACGCGCGATCGGATTCCCCTCGACGATTCAAGCCAGCTTTCAAGGAACCGCTGCCGCCTTTCAAGACTCACTCTCCAGCGAGCCGGTGCTGATTCTGACCGCTCTGGCCGCGGTTTATATTGTGCTCGGGATGCTCTATGAGAGTTACATCCATCCCATCACCATTCTTTCGACGCTGCCCTCCGCCGGCGTAGGCGCCATTCTTTTTCTCTTGCTGACCGGGAACGAACTCAACGTCATTGGCACCATCGGCATCATTCTGCTGATCGGCTTGGTGAAGAAAAATGCCATCATGATGATCGACGTCGCGCTCGACATTGAGCGCACACAGGGCAAGCCACCGGTGGAGGCTATTTACGAAGCCTGCATCCTGCGTTTCCGGCCCATCATGATGACGACTATGGCTGCCTTGCTCGGCGGGTTGCCACTCGCGCTGGGAAGAGGAACCGGATCAGAGTTGCACCGTCCCTTGGGAATCACGATCGTTGGCGGATTGATGGTCAGCCAGGCTCTGACTTTATTCACCACACCGGTGGTGTATGTCTATCTTGACCGTTTGCGGCTGGCTCTGCGTGGCGGGGAAGACAACCCGATGCCGACAATCTCGTCTCCCGGTCCTCCCAAGCCAAGCCCGGCCCATTGAGCAACTGGATCTCGACGCGTGCCGAATTCAAGTAACTCTACACTCCTTGACTGAACTCTTACTTTCGTTGAATTCAGTTCGGCTACACTGGACATACGTACAACCTCAGTGAATACGACGCGCATCGCACCACCGCAACCAGTGCTCGGGGTCGCGAGCAGGCCGGTATGATATGAATGTCGATTGCCGCATTTTGACGGCAAATTGAAGCGAGCGAGCTTCGGTGAACCAATATTCTTCTTTAGTTCGCAATCTCTCATCTAGGAGTCAGGGATGTTTAAGAGAGCAGCGCTGCTGGTTCTTCTCTGGGTAAGCATTGCCGGTTGGAGCAGTTGTGGCAGTACTTCCAGCCGCTACGTGTATGCCACTTCGGTCAACCAAGTGCTGGCTTTCCGCGAAGACCCGAACTCTGGAGTGCTAACGCCAGTGGCCGGGAGCCCTTTTGCCACCGGCAATGGAGCGCGATCACCCGTGCTTGCGCTGGCGAAAAAATTTGTCTATGTCGCGAATGCAGGAGACAACGATATTTCGTTGTTCACCGTCTCCAGCAGTGGAGTTCTTACCGAAGTGACTCCACGAACGACTACGAACGGAACTCCACTTTTCCTGGCCATTGATCCGGCGGGGGCGTTCTTATACGTCGCCACCGCCTCGCCTTCGAACAGCATCTCAGTGTTCTCCATTTCCAGCAGTGGCGCCTTGACCGCCGTTGGGTCTCCGTTTCCGATTGGGGTTTCTGCTACCGGCATGGAGTTGACGCCCTCGGGCAATTTCCTTTTCGTGGCCAGCGCGGGTGCTCCGGGGTCGGTTTCGGTGTTCGCGGTGAACGCCGGAGTGCTCTCTATAGTTGCCCAAACCACAGTCGGCACCAACCCTGTCGGGCTCGCCACTGATTCCGGCGGCAGCTTCCTGTACGTGGCCAACAGCCTGGATAATTCGATCTCTTCATTCTCCATCGGTGCCTCGGGTGCGCTGACCCTGGTTTCAACCTTCTCAGACCTGTCCACCGTTCCGCTTGCGCTCGTCGTGGATCCGTCGGGGAAATATTTGTACGTGGCCAATACCGGCTCCAACAACATCACCGGCTACACTATCTCTGCCGGAGCCCTTACAGTGCTTTCCGCCTCTCCGTTTGGCGGGATATCCTCGCCGAGTTCAATCGCGGTGGACCCCAAGGGCAAATATCTTTTGGTCGGAAGTGAGTCTTCTGGAGGGATTGCGGTCTATGGTCTCGACGCCAGCAATGGAACCTTATCGTCACCGGCCACCTACTCTTCAGGAAGTTCGGTAACTGCCATCGTGGTTACGGATTAACCGCACGAGTAAATCACATCGTCCATGACCGAATGATCCCTTGGACCGCTCCATGTGAGCCTGGCGAAAAAGTTGTACCGACGTTCTGGCGCTCAGGCTTTCTGGGCAGAGTCATCGGGAGGGCTCGGAGCCTTCCGAACATAAAGGGGCTGACCTGCTCGGAGCATTTTTTTTAACAAATAAATGACACCGCGACCCTGAGGGGCTGCATAATGGTTTGCCGGCATATGACTTTGCGGGTGCAACCACAAGCGGTGCTCGGCCATCTAAATTCTCAAGTCCTTTTAGAGCGGCCGCTACCAGCCCTGCTCGTGCCGAGCTCACGTTCATCAGGAAACTCATGAATATTGCCAGCGCGGCGAGTGCATTCCCCAAACATTACTATTCTCAAAAGTTCCTTCTGGAGGCTCTCCAGCAATACTGGGGAGACAATCTCAAGAAGCCTCAGCTCCTGGAGCGGCTGCACCGCAATGTAACGGTCGAGGGTCGTCACCTGGCGCTTCCGGCTGAAGAATATTCAAAGATGACGACCTGGGGCCAGGCTAATGACGCCTGGATCAAGGTGGCGCAGGAACTGGGCGAGCAAGCCCTCTGTCTTGCCCTGCACCATTCTGGATTGGCAGCAAAAGATTTAGGAGCGCTGTTCTTCACCTCCGTGACGGGAATTTCCAGCCCCTCGATTGATGCTTTATTGATCAACCGGATGGGACTTTCCCCGAACATTCGACGCGTTCCAATTTTCGGGCTGGGCTGTGTCGCGGGTGCGGCCGGCATTTCACGCGCTGCGGATTATGTCCGGGCCTATCCGTCGCAAGCCGCGGCATTGGTCTCGGTGGAGCTCTGCTCCCTGACATTGCAGCGCGAAGATTTGTCGGTAGCGAATCTAATTTCTGCGGGGCTTTTCGCGGACGGATCGGCGGCAGTGATCGTGGCCGGAAAAGACTTGAATTTGCCGGGACCCACGATTCTGGCAACCCGGTCAATCTTCTATCCGCACACCGAAGAGATGATGGGTTGGGGTGTCTCTGAAAAAGGGTTCCGCATCACGCTCTCGCCCGAGGTTCCCAATCTCATTCGCACGAACCTCGGCGGCGACGTTGAGCGCTTCCTCTCTGACTACGGCCGTCAGCCTTCCGATATCGGCAGCTGGGTGTTGCATACCGGTGGGCCCAAAGTGTTGGAAGCGACCGCGGACGCACTGGATCTACACAACGGCCAGCTCGACGCTTCATGGAATAGCTTGCGGAAGGTCGGGAATCTTTCCTCCGCCTCGGTGCTGGTAGTGCTCGAAGACGTGATGCAGCGGCGGCGCCCCGATCCCGGAACCTTGGGCATACTGGCTGCCATGGGGCCAGGATTCTGTTCTGAGCTCGTACTGTTGCAGTGGTGAGGCTTAAGGCTTGTTGAATTCGACGGATGTTTTTGTGATCGGTGGCGGTCCTGCGGGCTTGGCGGCCGCCATTGCCGCCAGGCTGCGCGGATTTCGAGTCATCGTCGCCGACGGGGCAGTCCCCCCGATTGATAAACCCTGTGGGGAGGGTCTGATGCCAGGCGGCATCAGCGCCTTGCAGCGGCTAGGGATTACGGTCAAACCACAAGACTCCCACTGCTTGCGCGGGATCCAGTTTCGCGCAGCGGGCCTGGCAGTGGGCGCGCGATTTCCCTCGTGCGGGGGTCTCGGCGTACGACGCACTATCCTCCATCGAATCATGACCGAGCGAGCCAGGGAGTTGGGTGTTGACTTGTTGTGGGGGACCGTGGTCACAAGCATTTCTTCAGAGGTGGTTAACTTGGCGGATCGCACGGTAGGGGCCAAATGGATTATTGGAGCCGACGGCGGGAATTCGCGCGTGCGGCGCTGGGCCAGGCTAGACACCTATGTGCGGGAAGCTCTGCGCTACGCCTTCCAGCGGCATTATCACATTGAACCCTGGACCGACAGCGTGGAGATTCATTGGGGACCTCACAGCCAGATTTATGTCACGCCGCTGGCTGATGCACAAGTCGGTGTGGCTCTGATTTCGCGTGATCCCAAGTTGCGCCTCGATGAGGCTTTAAGTGCTTTTCCTAAGCTGAAATCCCAACTTCGCGGGGCCGTTCCCTTCGCCGAAAAGGGCGCGCTTTCTGCCACCCGCAAATTGAAACGTGTATGCCGTGGGAATGTTGCCTTGACTGGTGATGCGTCGGGAACGGTGGACGCGATTACTGGACAAGGCCTTGGTCTCTCCTTCAATCAGGCCCTGGTGTTGGCCGAGTGCCTGGAATCTGGCACTCTCGGCCGCTACCTGAACCAACACCGCCGTCTGGCCTTTCGGCCCTTGCTCATGGCGCGGCTGATGCTCGCGCTCGATGGCCGTCCCAAGCTGCAGCAGCGTACTCTCCAAGCCTTTCACCGACGGCCGGAGATCTTGCGCAGGTTGCTGGCCTTCCATGGGGGAGTTCCTTCGGGCCTGCGTTTGACGCTCGATGGACTCACGTTGGGATGGGGACTATTAACCGCATAACGTCATGCATGGCAGTCGCAAAATAAAGCCGCTATGGGGGAAAATGCAGGCCATGAAGAAGCCCAGCACATGTTTCTTCGGTCGGCGAGTCGGTGGACATCGACCTGGGAATCGGCGGTGCCGCTTAAGTCGTGAAGTGGTCCCACTCAGAAACCATCCTGGGGCGAGATTCCTTTCCCCTCAACACATTCATAGC
>Ga0307477_10003581_pt1 | contig 11517 bp, 6 predicted proteins | sample atmos_gasesECM2C_FD_203316 | JGI IMG/M metagenome (GOLD analysis project Ga0307477, IMG submission 203316) | Hardwood forest soil microbial communities from Morgan-Monroe State Forest, Indiana, United States - atmos_gasesECM2C_515 | ecosystem: Environmental > Terrestrial > Soil > Temperate...
CCTAAGCGTGCACACGCTCTCTCTTCCACGCTTCGTCTTGAGCACAATCCGCGCCCGCACCAGGTAGGCAATATGTTTTGAAATCATCTGTTGCGAGAGTGCAAACGGTTCCGTCAATCCATGCACAGAGGCAGGCCCATGGGAGAGTCGTTCGATCATCGCCCGGCGGGTTGGATCAGACAGAGCCGCAAATGTTGTATCTAACTTATCCACAACCATATGGTAGTGAATTATCCGTCGATGTCAAGTGTGGATTTTGGAGTTCCCGATTTCTGTTTCCTGATCTCTGAAACCTGACACCTGCCTATCTGAGCAAACCGATATGCCCCATCTCAGGTCCAGGTTCTCGCGGCCATGACCATCGCTGAAGGCTTGAACTAGCAACCCTTCGGTTAACAGTTGCGGCGCATCGTTCGCTCACTGAGTGCGACGGTTTGCTATGATGTTGATTCTCCGTGCCAGTACGGTTGATTCGCTACCTACCTCATTGCTACCAAGTACGACGATTGTTGATGTAGGGTGGGCACAAAATTGGGCACAGTTTTGAATGGTTTGGAATCCCTATAATTCACTGACGCGTTATCGAGTGCCAGATGTGGCCGGATCTCTGCCAGAATCCGTGCTCTGCCAATCATCCGAGTGAGGATCGCGGTAACGATTGAAACCGATTTCTCGCAGTACGTCCCTGGGATGCTTCAGAGCCGAGCTGCCGGTTGCGAATGTTAACAGCTGCTACAAGTCCGTTTCTTAAACTTTCGGGCAGCTCGCTCAACGAAGACATCTTCAGTGCGGCTCGAAGTGAGTGTGCAGCGCGGAACGATCGTTGGGAAGATCAATGAATTTATTGGCATACCATTCAACTCTGGGCTCACAAGTATCGAGTCATCGCATATTTCATATTGAGTACACAGGTAAATGGTGAGTTCAGTATAATGCAGCACGATGACTCCCGTCGCAGCTTCACCCGAAGCAAAGGCGCGCGAGACGATTGACAAGCTTCTGATGGAAGCGGGCTGGATCGTGCAATCGCGTCATGAAGCCAACGTATCGGCTCGTCGGGGTGTCGCCATCCGAGAGTTTCCGTTGAAGTCCGGGTACGGTGAAGCTGACTACCTGCTCTACATCGATGGTTTACCCGCGGGCGTCGTTGAAGCTAAAAAGGAAGGCGAAACGCTCACCGGATATGAGATTCAAACCGAGAAGTACGGTGTTGGCCTGCCAGACGAGTTGAGGCCCTACCGCAAGCCTCTACCGTTCTGTTATCAAAGCACCGGTATTGAGACGCGCTTCACCAACCTGATGGAGCCGGACGCGCGGAGCCGCCCGGTTTTCTCGTTTCATCGTCCAGAGACGTTTGCGGAATGGCTCGAAGAGGAAGCAAAATCACCCGGCTCGACGCTGAGGGCGCGCCTAAGGCGCTTGCCGCCACTTATCGAAGAAGGCCTGTGGCCCGCACAGATTCGAGCAATCAAGGGACTCGAAAAATCTCTGGCTGAGGGCCGCCCTCGCTCGCTGATCCAGATGGCTAGCGGCGGTGGGAAGACTTTCACGGCCTGCAATTTCAGTTACCGGCTAATCAAACATGCTGGAGCCCAGCGCATCTTGTTTTTGGTGGACCGTACAACCCTCGGAAGGCAAGCCAAGAAGGAATTCGAGCAGTTTACGACCCCGGAAGAACATCGCAAGTTCACAGAGCTTTACAATGTCCAGCACTTGCAATCGAACAAGCTCGACCCCGTAGGAAAAGTCTGCATCACGACCATTCAACGACTCTTTTCGATGCTGAAAGGAGAGGCAGAACTTGATCCCCAGATTGAGGAAGCACCTCTCGGCTCTCTAGAAACGCTTATTAAGCAGCCCGTGTCGGTCGCCTACAATCCAGCGATTCCTATCGAGTTCTTCGATTTCATTGTCGTGGACGAGTGCCACCGCTCGATCTATAACCTCTGGCGTCAAGTGCTCGAGTACTTCGATGCCTTTATCATCGGCTTAACGGCAACGCCCTCAAAACAGACTTTGGGTTTCTTTAATCAGAATCTCGTCAGCGAATACAGCCACGAGCAAGCCGTCGCTGACTCGGTCAACGTCGGTTTCGATGTTTATCGCATTCGGACCTATATCTCCGAGCATGGTTCGGTAGTTGACGCCGGGATGTGGGTTGACAAACGCGACCGACAGAGCCGAAAGGTCCGCTGGCACGAACTTGACGAGGACCTGACATATCAAGCAACTCGCCTCGACCGGGATGTCGTCGCGCCTGACCAAATCCGCACGATCATCCGCACGTTCAAAGATAAGTTGTTCACTGAAATTTTCCCTGGGCGCACGGAAGTTCCAAAGACGCTCATTTTCGCCAAAGACGACAGCCACGCGGAGGATATTGTCAACATCGTTCGCGAGGAATTTGGCAAGGGTAACGATTTCTGCCAGAAGATCACTTACAAGAGCGGAGTTGTCCGCATTCCAGTAAAGCGAAAGTTAAAGGACGGTACGGAAATAGACGATTACGATTACAAAAGCAGCGGGATCACAGCCGAACAGCGCATCTCCGATTTTCGAAACAGCTATAATCCGCGAATCGCCGTGACCGTGGATATGATTGCTACCGGCACAGACATACGTCCTCTTGAAGTGGTGCTCTTTCTCCGCGACGTAAAGAGCCGCAACTTGTTCGAGCAAATGAAGGGGCGCGGCGCACGCGTTGTGAAACCCGATGACTTGCGCGGAGTAACCCCGGACGCAACAGCCAAAGATCACTTTGTTATCGTCGACGCAGTGGGGATTTGCGAAGGCGATCTGGTAGACACGTACCCACTCGACAAGAAACCGGGCGTCTCTTTCGACAAACTCCTCGAAGCCGTGGCCTTCGGTAATCGGCAGAAGGATGTTTTATCCTCGCTTGCGTCGCGCCTGGCTCGCCTCGACCGTCAACTCAGCAAGGAAGAGCAGAAGATGGTCGCCGATCTTGCGGAAGGGCGACCGCTCTCGGCCATCACCGGTGAAATTGTTCGCGCACTCGATCCCGACGAACAAATCGAGGCCGCCAAGCAAGCCACTGGCGCGTCCGAGCCCGATCCAGAGGCGGTCGAAAAGGCAACGATGGCTCTGTTGGCGGAAGCAGCCAAGCCCATCGCCACGAATCCCGCCTTGCGCAACAAACTCGTTGAATTGAAGAAGTCCTTCGAACAAACGATTGACACGGTTAGCAAGGATCAGGTTCTCGAAGCAGGCTTTTCCGCAGATGCGACAGACAAGGCGAAGGCCATCGTCCAATCATTCGAGCAATTCATAAGCCAGAATAAGGACGAAATCACGGCGCTGCAAGTCCTTTATAGCCGACCGCAGAAGCACCGGCTGACGCTCAAGGAAATCAAGCTATTGGCCGACACAATCCAGCGTCCCCCGCACGGATGGACACCCGAGATGCTATGGCGCGCCTATAGTGCGCTCGACAAGTCGAAGGTCCGCGGCACGGGTGGTAAGGTCCTGGCGGATATTGTTTCGCTCGTGCGCTTTGCACTTCACCAAGAAGGTGAACTCACGCCTTACAGGGAACACGTGAACGAGCGCTTCTCTGGGTGGCTCGCCTCGCAGCAACAAAACGGGCGCAAATTCACGACAGAGCAGATTCAGTGGCTTGAGACCATCCGAGACCATATCGCAACTAGCTTCGCAATCGATCCCGAGGACTTCGATTATGTACCGTTTTCCCAGCGAGGGGGATTTGGCAAAGCTCAGCTTGTCTTTGGTAATCAATTGCAGCCCATCCTAAATGAACTCAATGAGGCGCTGGCTGCATGAGTCAAGTCGCCGCGGACGCTTTACCTCCGAGCTGGGCGATTGAGCCGCTCGGAAGTGTGGTGGACATACTTGATAGTCAACGGGTCCCAGTCAACGGCGAGGAGCGAGCAAAGCGGGTCGGTGACGTACCCTATTATGGCGCGACCGGACAAGTCGGCTGGATTGACGGACACCTCTTCGACGAAGAACTCGTACTTCTTGGAGAGGATGGCGCTCCTTTTCTCGATTCGATTAAAACGAAAGCCTACATCATCTGGGGAAAATCGTGGGTGAATAATCACGCCCACGTTTTGCGCGCTAGGCCCGGAATCCTGAATCGGTTCCTTATGCATCAACTAAACCACGTTGATTTTCGAACATTTGTAAGCGGAACTACGCGACTGAAGCTTCCACAAGGTCCAATGCGGCAGATTCCACTGGCGATAGCACCGGAGTCCGAGCAGGTACGCATAGTTGACGAAATCGAGAAGCAGTTCACGCGACTCGACGCGGCGGTTGCGGCACTGAAACGCGTGCAGGCCAACTTGCAGCGCTACCGCGCCGCTGTTCTTAAAGCCGCCTGCGAAGGGCGTCTAGTCCCGACAGAGGCCGAACTCGCCCATCGCGAAGGTCGCAAGTACGAGCCGGCCTGCGAATTGCGCGGACGCATCCTTGCCGAACGCCGCGCTCGTTGGGAAGCGGACCAACTCCCCCAATTCCGCACTTCCAGCGAGGAGCCCAAGCACGACAAACAGAAGAAGTATTCAGAGCCCACCGAGCCTGAGACGGCCGAATTGTCCGACCCTTCTGAAGGGTGGGTCTGGACCACGATGCATGCTTTGGTAGTCGATGGTCCGCAGAACGGACTATATCTCCCTAGATCACGATATGGAGAGGGCACTCCGATTCTGCGCATCGATGATTTCCAAAGCGGTTGGAGCCGTGCCTCGGCAGAACTTCAAAGGGTTACGGTAGATGAAGGAGACGCCTCCACGTATGGACTACGCGAGGGCGACTTGGTGATTAACCGCGTCAACAGTCCCAGCCATCTTGGCAAGACACTTTTAGTGCAGAAAATGAATCTTCCCGCCATCTTTGAGTCGAATATGATGCGTCTGCAACTATCGGGCTGCTTATCGGCCAGGTATGTGGAATTCTACCTGAGGTCCCTAGATGGCCGAGGCAGGCTGACAAAAAAGGCGAAATGGGCGGTGAATCAAGCGAGTATCAACCAAAATGACGTGCTGGCTACGCCGGTTCCACTACCGCCCATAGCCGAGCAACATCGAATCGTTGCGGAGGTAGAGCGCCGCCTCTCAGTCATCGACGAGCTCGAAATGCAGGTCGAGGCCGACGCCAAGCGCGCCGACCGGCTGCGCCAAGCCACCCTGAGATGCGCCTTCCAAGGCGAGCTGGCGCCTCAAGACCCAAATAACGAACCCGCCAGCGTCCTGCTCGAACGCATCCGCACCGAGCGCGAGGTCGGGGAAAAAGGTCCGGGGACGACAAAACGACTCAGACGAGCTGACCGCGAGCAAGTGGTGACCCGCAATGCCTGATGACACTATTTTGTGCTGGACATCACCGTTCGATTCCGACCGTCACGTCACTGTTGCCGACTACAAGGCATGGGCTGCCGAAGGAGAAAAAGGCAAAAGTAAAATTGCAGACCTCTTTTGCCAGCGCCTCAAAGAGCGGTATGTTGAACCAATGCAACGATTAGGAATACTTGAGAAGAACGGTTTTGCGGTTATGGCCCTCTCTTGTCTTATGATCGAGGCCTTCGAGACGTTTCATCAAGGCTGGCCTTCCGCTGATAGCAAGAGCAAATCTGCGTTCTTGACTTTTTTCGGTCGTGAGAGTCGATTTGCAGACCTTAGGAAACACGCCGAGCAATTTTACTATTGCGTGCGCTGCGGCATTCTCCATCAGGGAGAAACGACAAAGGGTTGGACAATAAGGCTCATTGGCCCGCTGTTTGATGAGGCAAACTTGAGAATCAACGCAGACTGCTTCCAGAAGACCCTACTGGAAACAATCTGCGATTATCGAGACAATCTGAAAAAGGAACCTCTATCTGCACGAGTGTGGGCAAATTTCACAATCAAGATGAACGCAACGATCGAGAACTGCGAGCGTTAAGAAGATGCCCAACGGTTCAGCCACTGTTGTGCAAAAACTCTGGAACTATTGCAGCGTCCTGCGCGACGAAGGGCTTTCCTATGGGAAATACATCGAGCAACTTACGTACTTGCTGTTTCTCAAGATGGCTGATGAGCGAAGAAAGCTTCAGCCGGAAAAAGCTCCCAAGATTCCTGAAGGATATGACTGGCCCAGTTTACTCCCGCTAGAAGGCGACGCTCTCGACATCCATTACCGCAAAACTCTAGAAACGTTGGGGCGGGAATCGGGAATGCTGGGAACGATTTTCCGCAAGGCGCAAAACGAGATTCAGAACCCCGCGCTCTTGAAGCGCTTGATTGCCGACTTAATTGACCGCGAACAGTGGACGACACTCGATGTGGACGTGAAGGGCGATGCCTACGAAGGGTTGCTCGAAAAGAACGCGGAAGACATTAAGACAGGTGCAGGACAATATTTCACGCCTCGCTCTTTGATTCGCGCAATCGTGGACGTGACGCGCCCTGCTCCGGGAAAGACAATTCACGACCCAGCTTGCGGCACCGGCGGCTTCCTCCTTATCGCGCACGAATACATAAGCAGCCACTACGATCTCGATGCAGACCAGAAACGCGAACTGCGATTCGAAGCCTTGAGCGGCGATGAAATCGTTGACGCGACGGCCCGCGTTTGCGCGATGAACTTGTATTTACACGGTATTGGTGGGGACGAATCTCCCGTGAAGGTAACAGATGCACTGGCGTCTCCGCCTTTGGATTCCTACGACCTTGTTATGACGAACCCGCCGTTCGGGAAGAAGTCGAGCATAACGATAGTCAATGAAGAAGGCGAACAAACCAAGGAAGCAGCGGTTTATTACCGCGATGACTTTTGGGCCACAACAAGCAACAAGCAGCTCAACTTCTTACAGCACGTCAAATCTCTGGTGAAAATCCACGGCCGAGTCGCTATCGTCGTGCCAGATAACGTACTGTTTGAAGGCGGGGCTGGGGAGATAGTGCGGCGCAAGCTCCTCCACGAATGCGACGTTCATACGCTGTTGCGCCTGCCAACGGGTGTTTTCTATGCACAAGGCGTGAAGGCGAACGTCCTATTCTTCGACCGCAAACCAGCGAGCGAGACGCCGTGGACAAAAACCCTGTGGATTTATGACTTCCGTACAAACCAGCATTTCACATTGAAAACCAACCCCCTGAAGCGCGCCGACCTGGATGATTTTGTCGCCTGCTTTAATCCGGCAAATCGCCACGACCGCAAGCGAACCGAACGATTCCACTCGTTCGATTATGAGAATCTGGTCAAACGCGACAAAGCCAACTTGGATATTTTCTGGCTCAAGGACGAAAGCCTGGAAGATTCGGCAAATCTTCCTGCTCCGGAGGTAATCGCCGCTGAAATCGTCGAGGACTTGCAGTCCGCGTTAGATCAGTTTTCATTAATTGCTTCGGAACTAAAGGTACCGCGATAGGCAGCCCCCGGAGAAGTGTTTCGCCTTAGATACAGAAACAATACTGGAGGCCCCTGTGTATAGGGACTTCGGCGTGGTCCCAGAAGTTGAACAAGGAATAATCGAATTATTGTTCACTGCTGCATTCCCGTCGGGTGATGTCTCGCCGTTTACTGTGATTACGCGCGATCACGCGCTTTGGACAACGAAATATCCTCAGCGCGAGATGACGATTCTCGATGTGACCCCAACATTTGGACGGCTTGGGACACCCATCGCCGTTTGGGGCAGTCAGCTGGAGCGAGAAGTCAAAAGACAACTTCTCAGCGTCGGATGGCCAGCGAGTCAGATAGTCGCGCAGTATCAACGGGAACAAGCACCGGCCCCGATGATTCCCGATTTTGGCCTTTTGGATGACGTTGGAAATCTTGCCGCCATACTGGAAGTTAAGGGCATGTCTTCGTTACTCGGCGCGACTCTCGCACAGACAATTAACACCGGAAAAACACTAGCCTCTCGTTTTGCTATCGTGACTAATGGGGAAAAAGTGCTGATCTACGACTCGAAAAGCGATATGACAACGTCCCGAGATCAGTTACCCACTCCTGAGGAAGTAGGTCTTGAAGTGAAACCATTGAATGTTGAGCCTTACGATGATGGGCCCGTTCGCGTTGTACCCATTCTTGAACGATCTGAAATCGCGCAGCGATTGCATAAATTTCAATCCCACACACTGATTTTTGACCACACCATGCCGTGGGGGAACAAACCGGATGTTCCGACTTCGCTGTTCGATCTCGGAACCTCCGAAGAAAAGATGGACTCAACGGTAGGCATCTGCCTAGCGAGCATGTGCTTTTCATCAAGTTACCGCAAAAAGCGAAGCGAACTTACGTACCATTTTCAGATTGCAGGGATTGTTGAGCTACCTTCCGACATACTGAAACCCTACGCGAACGTCAAATCCTGCCTAATCTCCCTACGAAGATCGCGGCCAAATTCAGAGAGGGAAAAAAGTTATTTCCTCGCCCTTTCTTCACGCGACGAATTGATCGACTGTAGCACCCGTCCGTGGTTTACGAGTTTGAAGAAAGGCTTATCGGGAAGGGAGACGGATAATGGTTTCCGCGCGACTGTAAACCCAGGGGAACCGTGGACGATCGCGGCGCACCACCCAGGAAACAAGCGCATTGAGACCGAGCTTTCAAAATACGCGACCGTCACGCTCGGTGACGTGTGTGAAATTAAGAATGGATTTAGGCACTCTCGCGATGAAGTTGTCGGTGGAAGAGGAGTAGCGGTCGTCAGGGGCCGAGATATTTCACGCGGGATCGATTCCAAAGAAGAACTTACACACTACCGACTTTCCGAGTCACCGCCAGAAGATGCAAGGCTGTTAGCGGGAGACGTGTTATTCCAGCGAATCGGCAGCACCCCTGCTTGCATGATCGTGCCGCCCTCCTTGACCGGTGCAATTGCTTCTGACACTACGATAGTCGTCCGGTCAAAAGACGAACAACTTAGTCCCTTCGCCATCTTTCAATTCTTCAGTTCCAGCATTGGCCGACAGCTTTTGACCTCAATATCGAGCGGTGTGTCTGCCCCGACCTTATCGGTTACAGCGCTGCGGCAACTTAAGGTACCGTTGCTTCCACGTGAACTTTACTCTGGACTCGATGAGCTAACCGAGATCGAACAGGCATTGCGAACGAAGGCCGATAAGCTGCGCTCTTTGCGATTGGACTTATTTGGGATCGAATCGCAGACGACTCCGGAGCAGCGGTTACAAGAAATTCGTCAAACCGCCAAAGCAATATCAGCAAGTATCGGTCAAGCCGAAAGTCAGGAATTTCAGATTAGAAACTTCTATCCTTATCCGCTCGCCTTCCTGTATCGAAGCCTTGCCTCTAACACTGTGCACGGTGATCTCTATCGAGACCAGTTGAGGCTGGCAGAGAATATAATCGCCTTTGTTGCGTCGGTGTCCTTGGCTCTAGTTTCCCCTCCAGATCGGGCTTCATCTGGTATAGACCTGAGGGCGTACTGGCGGAAGGGAATTTCACCTGGAGACTGGCGCGAAATTTCACAGAAGTGTTCTCGTATCCTTATTTCGTACAGAGCGAACCCCATTGCGCAGGCGCTCGCCGCTCTCTGGAATGATCGGAGACATCGAACGTTCCGCGACCGCATCGATCAACTCATTTCCAGAAAAAATGATTTCAAACATGACCGCGGCCCAAAAAACGACGAGGACTTCGAAGCTGAAAGCGCAAAAACCAATGCGGCTCTTGCTGATTGCATGGGTGCCCTTGGATTCCTTGCAGAGTATCCGTTGAGATTGATCAGGGACATGAGCCGTATTCGAGGCGGGAGAGAGGTCACTCTAGTAACCCTAACCTGTATGGGAGACCATCCGGGTTTCGGGCAGCAACAGATGACATATCCCGATGCGCTTACAAAGAACGACCTTTACATCGAGATTGAAAAGGACAATTGGAATCAGCTGTATCCGTTTCTACTTGCTCACAATTGTTCCCAATGCAATAACCGCGAGTTCTACTTCGTAGATCGGTGGCCAGACAAGAATGGCCTAGCAGTGTTGAAGAGTTTTGAACGGGGGCATACTTATGAAAGTGGGGAAGCGGGGGAAGAGCTTGCGCGGTGGCCGACCTCTTAGAGCCCTACGCGAAGAGATTAGGAGCTTACCGATGTCGCGAATGCTTCCTGCATTTCGGTAATGACGTTTACGGCGGCCTTCCGGCGATTCGAGGCAGTCGTAATGGCACGACCTACAACGAGGTAGTCTGCGCCTGCGAGTACAGCGTCCCGCGGAGTCGCGGTGCGTTTCTGGTCTTGATTTGAGAAACCCTCCGGGCGTATTCCTGGAGTCACGATAAGAAGCTTCGATCCCACAAACTCCCGAATTTTCTTAGCCTCCTGTCCGGACGCGATTACGCCGTCGCACCCTGCCTCAAGAGCCTTTTTGGCTCGATAGAGCACGAGTTCTTCAACCGATACCTCAAAACCGAGATCCTTTATATCATCGGCGTCGAGACTGGTTAGGACAGTCACGGACAACAACTTTAGGTTGGAGTTACTACCACGTCCTTTCGCTGCTGCCCGGACAGTTGGACCATTTCCATGAATCGTAAGAAAACTGACGCCCATTTTTGCTGCGTCATGAACAGCTCGCTCAACTGTTTCTGGCACGTCATTGTACTTTAAATCGAGGAAGACCTTTTTGCCGCGTTTAAGGAGCCAATCTACAGGTTTCATTCCCGCAGCCAGCTGGAGTTGAATCCCAATTTTGAAGAACGACACTACTCCATCCAGCTCCTCAACCAAGCGCGTGGCCTTTTCGGCTGAATCCACGTCTAGCGCAACGATCAGGCGTTCCCCGACATTCACAGGCATAGAAAATGGGCGACACACTTGACTCTGAGTGTCATGTGCGACAAGACTCGCCATGTTAGCTTACTCCTCACCGTCTCTCAAGAGGTTTACGAGCCGAGCCTATTGTAGGACTGATTTTACAAATGTCAACCCAGAATTGACATTTGTAAAACAGTATTTACGTGTTGTACCATTTGGGTTCAATGATTGTAAATGAGCGCATCAGACAAGTCAGGGTGTACCGAAAGTTGACAAGCAAGGAATTGGCTACAAAAGCTGGCGTCAGCACATCTGAAATCAGTCTCATCGAAAGACAGATGCGCAGGCCCAAGACGGAAACTCTTCAACGGATCGCCGCAGCCTTGGAAGTGTCGAGTTCATACCTCTTGAGTGAACTGAACGCTAATCTGCCAATGGAGGCTGCCCTGGCGAAAGAGTCCTTCCAGATATTTTTGCGGGACACGAGTCTAACCCCAGAAGAGACACACTGGCTACGAGCGGTCGCAGAAAAGCCTTCCGCTCCCAACACTGTACGGGGGTGGCAAGACCTCGTCGCGAATCTTTCCATTTATGAGCCCCTTCCTAAAGAATCCTAGCTCCTCCTCAGGGATCACCCAAAAGCGGCCATGTAAGGTCAGCTGAAAACCGGCCATAGGAAAGACCCGGGACATTGAGACTGACGGAAGGCCTTATAGGCTCCGTCGGCATGAGCAATGTCTTGAGTGAAGAAAAGAAACAGCAAGTCATCGCACTAG
>Ga0307477_10003583_pt1 | contig 11516 bp, 8 predicted proteins | sample atmos_gasesECM2C_FD_203316 | JGI IMG/M metagenome (GOLD analysis project Ga0307477, IMG submission 203316) | Hardwood forest soil microbial communities from Morgan-Monroe State Forest, Indiana, United States - atmos_gasesECM2C_515 | ecosystem: Environmental > Terrestrial > Soil > Temperate...
TGATAGTTTGACCTCTCGCGTTCATCGTATTCCAGCAGATTCACGCCCGGCACATCTGCAAGCGCGCGACGGTACTCGTGATAATTTCGACGATTGATGTCGATGAATGTCTCAATCCCCTCAAGAGAAGTCAGTCCCATCGCCGCGCAGACCTCGGTCATTTTACCATTCGTACCTATATAGATAACGCAATCATATCCTTGAAAGCCGAAGTTACGCATGAGGCGGATTTGCTCTGCGAGCCGATCATCATTGGTAAGAACGGCGCCACCTTCGAAACTGTTGAAGAACTTCGTGGCGTGAAAACTCAGGATTTCGCAACGTCCAAACCTGCCAATGAGTTGCCCTTTATACGAGCACCCAAATGCATGGGCAGCATCGAATAGAAGCTGGACTTTTCGACGCTGAGCAATCTCTTCCAAAGCATCAACGTCGCACGCCCGTCCCCAAGTGTGGACACCGATAATACCCGTTGTACGAGGTGTGATCATTTTCTCGACTTGCGCAGCGTCAAGAGTATGGGTCTTGAGGTCTATGTCGCAGAAAACAGGAGTGATCTCCTGCCACTGGAGCGCATGCGCCGTCGCGATGAACGTAAATGACGGCACAATGACTTCTCCCGTCAGACCGAGCGCGCGGATTGCTATCTCCAACGAGACGGTGCCGTTGCACATGGCGATGCAGTGGCGTACCCCAACGAATTGCGCGATCCGTTTCTCAAATTCCCGGACAAAGGGACCATCATTCGTAAGCCAATTGCGATTCAGCATGTCGTTGATTCGTTCTAAGAAGCGTTCGCGACTACCGACATTGGGCCGGCCTACGTGCAGCGGCTCCGCGAACGCCGGTGGTTTGCCGAAGATCGCCAGTTCCTGCAGCTGAGGGTTAAGAGCAGCCTCAAACATCTCGGCCTCTCCGTTCATGATACGTTCCAGACACGCATTGACGTCATATCGAGTTCGCGTCGACTTCCTGTACTATACTGCGTCTGGTTAAAATCGGGAATGTCGATTTGGAGGACAAATCTCCAAGAGGCTGGCAACTTTTGTGGGGAGATCCCATGATGCACGACAATCAACAGGTTCTGGAATACTGGAACCGAGATGAAGTGGAATCCATGTACGACAAGCATCTTTTGAATGCCGAGATTGAACTCATCAAACAACGTATCACGCCAAATGCCAAGATATTGGATGCAGGATGTGGAGAGGGTGAAGGAACGCTGGTGTACTCCGCGATTCCGGGCGTCATCGTGCATGCCGTCGATTTCTCACTGACTAGACTGGATAAGGCTGCGAAAAAGTTGCAGGGCCGCACCAATGTCAGGCTTCAACAGGTCGACTTTCTCGGGCAATACGTTCTGGCAAATGACTACGACATCGTCATATCGCAGAGATTTATGATCAATTTGATGGAATGGGATCTTCAGCAGAAGGTGCTGCTTGGCCTAATGGCGATGCTGAAACCTAGCGGAAGACTGCTGATGTTGGAAGGCAGTAAGCAGGGGATGGAGTCACTGAATCAAGTTCGAGCCGCTTTTGGTCTCAACCCAATCCCTGCCAAATGGCACAATCTGTTTTTCGATGACGATGAACTGTTAGCATTTATGCAGCAACATTCTTACAGTCTTTTGGAAGAAAATGGTTTAGGGACATATTTCCTGCTGACTCGGGGTGTGAGGCCTGCTCTGGAGAAGGAGCTAAACTGGGATTGTGAGTTCAATCGACTTGCAGCGACTCCTACGATGAAGCGCCTACTTGCATTTGACACCAACTTTTCGCGATTGAAGCTTTGGATTTTTGCTAAATGAAGACGACCCATAGCATCTTGGGGTAAGCATATTTCAGGGCGGAATTGCAACGCCATTCTCTTTTCAGTCTCGTAGCCCGTCGAATGTTTTTGTGTTGGGAAAGACTAGGTAATGTGATCTCTAGTCGAAGCAAGATCATCGCTTTCGATCACCTCACTTATCCAATTCAGCTTCGGACGGACCGCACCTGGAACATGCCCGTACCAGTTTCCGAGTACATTGCCTTCTGCAACCTCAAAGGCAACAATGTTGTCTTGCCGCAGAATCACAGTTGAGGTGTCCTCGACAATTAGTACATTAACATAGTAAGAGCCGGTATTTAGGAAGTCGCTGGGAATATGTAGGGTATGGCGGATTTGCCCTGCAGGCCGAGATGCAGAATCCGACACTAAATTAAAGACACAGACTTCTTCCAGGTTATTGAGGAACATCGACACGTTCAAAACAGCACCGGGAGCATAGTTCCAATAGGTAAATTCAATTCGCAGCGCTGTGTGGACTGTGATGTGATCGGAAGAATCCGCTTCAGGTATCACTCGCACGCTCCGGAGGCGCACCTTGTGATTGCCCGGCGCCGTCAGCTCACTTTCCCACAACGATTCGAGATTGCTGATCGTGTTCTTCTGTAGGTAATGATCGATGACATCACCGGCCACGCCGGTCTCTATTACCCTACCACCATCAAGCCACAAGACGCGGGTGCACAGGCTTCGTAATGCGGTCATGTTGTGGCTCACAAATATGATTGTCCGCCCTTGTCTTGACACATCCCCAATTTTCCCAAGGCATTTTTTCTGGAAGGCGGCGTCGCCGACGGCGAGCACTTCATCCACAAGAAGAATCTCCGGGTCCAAGTGTGCAGCAACGGCAAAGGCCAAACGCATTTGCATGCCAGTGCTGTAGTGCTTTAGCGGGGTGTCGATGAATTTTTCGACCTCCGCAAATGCCACCATCTGGTCAAACTTCCGATCCATCTCACGCTTGCTCATGCTCAGGATTGCACCGCTGAGAAAAACGTTTTCCCGGCCGGTGAGCTCCGGATGGAAGCCGGTACCGACTTCGAGGAGGGATCCAACGCGGCCATGCATTTCCGCCCAGCCACTGGTTGGGCGGGTAATCCGAGAGAGGATTTTCAGTAGAGTGGTCTTGCCCGCGCCGTTGCGTCCGATGAGGCCAAGGACTTCGCCTTCGCGGACGTCGAGTGAGACTTCTTGGAGAGCCCAAAATGTTTCATGGTGCGAGCGGCGAAGAAAGCTCAGGGGCGAGCGAAGAGCGCGTGTGAGTGCATCACGCAGAGCATGGTAGCGCTCGTGGTCGCCGATGCGGTAGCGCTTGGAGAGCTTTTCGGCTCGTATGACGGTAGTCATGATTTCTGAAACCAGCGAGCGACCTGTTCGCTGACCGGTCGCAAATAAAAAAGGGCCCGATTTTGAAAAAACTCGTCGAGGGCAAGACGACAACTGGGCCAGCCGGCACACTTGTCAATGAAGGAAGAAAAATTCCCGCCCTCAAGAACGGCGGACAGGGCGATCGTGCAGCCACGAGTGAACATTGGAGTGCTAGACGCGATCGGCAACGGAGGTCTCCATGCGATTAAAGAAAAGGAGGCCACCGAGGACGACCAGCAGGACGGCCACGGCGGAAACGAGAAGGACAAGACCTGGCGGCTCGCCGCGGCCGGTGATGGCCCAGCGAAAGCCGTCAATGACGCCGGCCATGGGATTGAGGCCGTAAAGCCAGCGCCAACGCGCTGGTACGAGAGAGGAAGGATAAGCGACGGGAGAAGCGAACATCCAGAACTGGACGAGGAAGGGGATGACGTAGCGCACGTCGCGATAGAGAGCGTTGAGCGTGGAGAGCCAAAGGCCGACGCCGAGAGCAGTGAAGAGCGCCAGGAGCAGGAGCATAGGAAGCCAGAGAGCAGCAAGCGTGGGAAGAATGCCGTATGCGAAGCAGAAGATGGAGAGGACTCCGAAGCCAATGGCAAAGTCCACGAGGCCGGAAACAACTGTGGAGATCGGAAGAATGAGGCGGGGGAAATACACTTTGGTGATGAGGCGCTGATTTTCGACGACCACATTCGTGGTGGACGAGAGAGAGTAGGAGAAGTAGGTCCAGGGGACGAGCGCGGCGAAGTAGAAGACGGGATAGGGGAGGCCGTCAGAAGGAAGCTTGGCAAGGCGGCCGAAGAAGAGAGTAAAGACCAACATGTTGAGTACCGGTTGCAAAATGACCCACAGGACGCCGATCGCGGTTTGTTTGTAACGGATCTTCACGTCGCGCCAGACGAAGAAGTATAGGAGCTCGCGGTAGGCCCAGACTTCACGGAGGCGGAGCTCGAAGAGACTACGGGGAGGTTCGATGCGAACAGTGGTGGAGGCGCCGGAGGGGAGCGGAAGAGCAGTAGGTTGCGGTGATGCGGTAAGAGAAGCCATGCGCAATTCGATGAAACTCCCGAAAAAGATGAACGAATCCTCGGATAAGAATAACAGAGAAGACGAACCGGGGAGAAAGCCAGCAAGAGGAAGAATTTGAGGAAGAATTAGGGAGGGGGTGGATTCTTTTCGAGTTGCTGGATGTCGCGTTGTTCGATTTGCTGTATGAGGTTCGTACGCTTGAAGAAGTAACGACGAATATCGGCGGAAAGCTCCCGCTGCACCACGAAAACCTGATTGTGTGCGACTTCCGAAAACGAAATCGGACCGCGCGGGGGAATCAGGTGGGCGCCCCATTGGAAGATCAGCCCCACGTTCCATAGAACAAAGAGAAGCAGGAGCGCAACGGTTGAAACAAATGCCCAGCGCACCGAGCCGAAGAGTCCCCCGAGGCGCTGAAGGAAGAGCGCCAGGCCGAAAACGAAGACCGGCGTAAGGGAGATAAAGAAGCGATTCCCGAAAGGAAGCGATCCCGTGCCAGTCGGGATAGCTCGAGATCAGGTAATAAAACGCGGCGGCGCCCAAGCTCAGATAGGCAGTGACGCGCTTGGCGGAACGCGGCGCGAGAAAAAGGCCAGCGAAGGAAAGAACGAGAATCGGCGCCCAACTTAGGAGTCCGTGTTCCGAAGAATAGAGCACGAGGCGCCAGTTGGGCGCGGTCCAGTCCCAGGGCACCCCGGAGTAGGAACCAAAGCGGAAAAAGCCACCGAAAACGATCGCGCGGGTGACCTTTTTCTCCGTCCGTGTAGCCCACATGCATGTAGGGCCGGTTCACTCCCAAATTCTTCAAATAAGTAAGATGCAAAGGATTGAATATCCCTGGCCCAATACAGCTGCCGCGGAACTAGCTGCGGCGTGAGATTACCTGTCCCCGCGCCGATTTCCAAGACTTTTTCGCCTACGTAGGGGCGGATAACGTCCGCCCTCCATTTGCGGTGCCCGGTTGAGCCGCCCGAGGATCTGGCTTCCCGTAGGCGTCTTCAGGGAGGGGGCGGGCTCTTCTCGAGTTGCTTGATGTCGCGCTGTTCGATTTGCTGCATGAGTATCTTGCGCTTGAAGACGTAACGCCCAAAGTTAACCGAGAGCTCGCGAGGAACGGCAAAGAATTGATTGTGCAGGACTTCTGAAAACGAGACGGGGCCGCGAGCGGGAACGAGATGCATACCCCATTGGATCATCAAGCCAATATTCCAGAGAGCAAGAAAAGCGAGGAGAATAGACGCGGCGGCAAATGCGGCTTTGCGTGAGCGGAAAAACTGTGCGAAACGATCGAGCAAAACAGCGATGCCGAGAATGAAGAGCGCGGTAAGAGAAACGAAAAACCGGTTGCCGTAAGAAGAAATGCCGGCCCAATCCGGGTAGCAAGCAATGAAAATGTAAAAGACCAAGAAGGCGACCAGAAACGAAGCCCCAACGCGGGGCGTGCGGCGCCAGAAGAGGAAGAGGCCGAGAATGGAGAAAAGGAGGACGGGAGTCCAAGCGATTAGGCCGTGATTCGACGAGAAAAGCACGCTCAGGAACGCCGGCGAAGACCAGAGCCAGTCTCGCAGCGAATAATAACCGGATTCAAGAGCATTTCCGTAGATGACGTAACGCGTGATAAAGGTCGGCAGAAGAGAGACGAGGAGAACGAACGCAAAGAGCAGATGAGAGAAGAAGAGACTTGAAAGGTGCAAATTCTCGGCAGAGGCCTGAGAATCGCGGCGAAAGGCAGATAGATACTGGGGAGTGGCTTCGACCGCGAGGATGGAGAGAAGCATGGCATTGGGGTAATAGACATTGAGCATCAGGCCCGCGATCAAAGCGAGAACGAACCACTCGGCGAGGGTGCGGGTGGCGCGCGTTTCGTGCCAATACCAGACGAAGAGAGCTACGGCAAACGCGGAATGTGCGTGCGACCACGAAGGATTGAAATACATGTAGACGGGTAGGGAGCTGGCCCACCAAATGGAAAGCGTGGCGAGGAGCGCCCAGCGTTCTTCGACATATTGGCGCGCCAGGCGGAAGGCCAAGAGCAAACCGAGAAAACCATAGAAGGCGGTAGCGAGCGCCATGGTAATGCGGTAAGGAGAGGAAAAACCGTCGGGGGCGACTGAGGAACCCAGGGCGCGCGCCAGAAGGACGCCAGCATGCGTGAAGAGGAGAAAAGGCGTCCAGAGAATCGCGGGACCGACAGTGAAATGGTTGTCCAGGTGCCCAGTGGATGTCCGAAAGTCGGATCTGGGCTGGCCGTTTTCGTCTAGTCGCGGGCCGCGGAAAGTTTCGTTAGCATGGCGGTAATCCTCGGTGAAATCGAGATTGTGCTGGATGAGCGGAGCACGGGAAAATGCGTAATAGCCGACACCGTCACCACGCACCCAGGGATTGAGAAACGGCAGCGAGAGGAGAAAGAAAAGAACGAGCAGGCGCTCCGCTTTACGCGAGCGGGGAAGAGGCGCTGGGCTGGGGTCTTGCTGGTCCATGAACGAGGTACCCGCCGAAAATTCTCCTATCCCCGGCTACCATCCTTACAGAACAGCATCACGATGTGGAGCCAAACTCCCAAGACCGAGGAAGGGACCTGGTGAATGCAAATAACGATGGCGGCATTGTACAGCACGATTTTGCTTCGGAGTTAGTGCCGCTACTTAGACGAATGCGTTGTGCCCCGTACTACCGAAAGGAGGCTCGGTCGTCGCCGGGATTCACGGGAGGGCGAGTATCGGTCAGAAAATAAGATGCTTGAAATTTCGCGGCAATGGCCTGGAATGGCGGTCGTGTTTGCGTAAAATCAAAACAATCGGAGAGGTCGTCGGCGGGTGAGTCTGCGAACCCTAGCGAGCCCCAACTTGAAATTGGACTCTATAAACTTGAGCAAAAGTCCCTTCCTTCGCTTCGCGTACAGAGTTGCTCTTAAAATGCCGCGGCGGGGACACCGGCGGCGGAGCTGAAGCGCGATTGAATTCAGCAGCGTTGTTCTTAACAACCTCCCTTATGGAAATTCACGAGCGTGCCCAAAGGGCCTTTATTTCACTCAGGGCACTCAGTCTTCGACGAACGACTTTAGTCTGGACAACACCTGATCCCACTGCTCGGAGACGAGATCGAGGTATTTCTTGATTTCTTCCATCGGCTGCGGATCGAATTCGAATCGGCTCTCGCGGCCTGTACGGACGCTGCGCACAATTCCTACACTCTCCAGCACTCGCAGATGCTTGGTGATGGCCTGCCGGGTCAGCCTGAAACCCACGGTTAGCTGAGAGATCGAATAAGGATGCCCACGAGAGAGCTTCGCGACCAGCGCTAGCCGCGTTTCGTCGCCGAGCGCGGCAAAGACGGGTGCACGAGGCTGTCGTCTGGCGGCCATACGGCTACGACGTTTGTGCGACATGGTTCTCGATGTTCTTCATTTGGTCGGTCCAACCGCCGTCATTCATGCGGAATGCTTCGAGGCGGCGGTCGCTGGGGATCTTGTCGAAGCCGGACTCCGTGAGCAGAAGCAGTGTGCCGCTCGCGGTCTTCTCCAGCCTGAATTCGACGAGTGTGGGCGTCTCCTTCGAATAATCTATTTTAGGATCGACGGAATAAGGATGCCAGGTGAAGGAGAAGAGCCGTTCGGGCTCCATCTTCTGCACGATGGCCTCCCATTTGACGTGCTCGTAGCCAGGATAGGTAATGTGGCCACGCGAGAGTTGACCCGGCATGAACGGGCCATCCAGTTTCACGCGAAACCACTGGCCGAACTCACGGTAATCCGTCAGCGCCCGCCAGACACGCGAAACCGGCGCCTTGAGTTCAACACGCTTCTCAATACGGTTATTCATGTTAAGCAACCTCTAGGTTGCATATTAGCGTAGCGTCGCGACAAAAAGCAACCTCATGGTTGCACTTTTCAGCAGGCCTTGTTTAGGCGGAGCCATGGATAAGTCGAGATCCTGTGCTTCGCTCAGGATGACGCGTGAGGAAAGGGGAGAACACAAAAAGAAAAGAGACATGACGAGAATGGGCAGGACCTGAGAAGAGAAGGCAAACATGCCTTCGAATGTGTGACGCGATCTGGCCGGGCGGAAGGAATTTAGTCGGCGCTGGCGCTGGTTGTGACTGCCCTGTGAATGTTCAAGGGCTCCGTTTTTTGCTGAAAGAAAGCAGCGACCCGGTCAATGATCTCGTTTAAGCAGGTTTGCGGGCGGAAGCCGGTGAGGGCCTGTAGTTTTTCGACGGAGGGGACGCGGCGCATCATGTCCTCGAAGCCGGGTTCGTAGGCTTTGTCGTAAGGGACGTATTCAATAAGGGAAGAGCTGCCGGTGCGCTCTTTCACCCGATGAGCCAGACCCTCGATGGAAATTTCTTCGGTGTTGCCGACGTTGATGACCTCGCCGATGGAACGGCTGGTGTCCATGAGGCAGATGAGGCCTTCGACCGTATCTTGCACGTCGCAGAAGCAACGCGACTGCTGGCCGTTTCCGTAAATGTGGATGGGAGTGTCGTCGAGCGCGGACTTCACAAAATTGGGAAGCACCATGCCGTAGCGGCCGGTCTGACGCGGGCCGACGGTATTGAACAGGCGGACGACAATCACCGGAAGCTTCCTCTCCTTCCAGTAGGAGAGCGCGAGGAATTCATCGAGTGCCTTCGAAGCGGCATAACTCCAGCGCCCCTTGGTGGTGGGGCCGAGGACAAGATCCGCGTCTTCACGGAAAGGGACATTGGTGTTCTTGCCGTAGACCTCGGAGGTGGAGGCGTTGAGAACGAGTTTGCGCTTCTTCGAGGCTGCTTCGAGGATCAACTGGGTGCCGTTGACGTTGGTCTCGATAGTCTTGACGGGGCTTTCGACGATGAGTTTGACGCCGACAGCAGCGGCGAGATGCACGATGATATCGGCATCGTCCACGAGCTCGGCGAGCAATTGCCGATTTTCGATGCCGTCGAAGTGATATTGGAGACGATCACAGGATTTCAAGTGACGGATATTTTCGACGCTGCCGGTGGAGAGATTGTCGAGAAGGACGACGCGGTCGCCACGATCCAGGAGCCGCTCGGCAAGATGAGACCCGATAAAACCAGCGCCGCCGGTGATTAGATAGCGCAAAAGTCCTCCTTAGAGCACCTGCGAGTCATCGTCACGATCCAGAGAGGCACGGTGGGTAACAGCCTCCGATTCTTCTTCGTGCGGATGGTCAGCCGATTCCTGGGGACCATAGCCGTAGGAATAGGGGTAATACCTATAGGAGTAGTAGTAGTCCGGAGCACTGGAATCGACGGCGTTGAGAACGACACCGAGGATGCGGCACTTCACGCTGTTGAGCAAGTCGCGAGTGCGGGTGAAAGCCTCCTTGGGTGTTTCGCCGCTGCGAACGACCAGAAGAACGCCATCGGTCTGAACAGATAGGATGACGGCATCCGTGGCGGCCATGATGGGCGGCGAATCAATGACGATAAACTTGAACCTCGTGCGCAGCTCGGCGATGGCTTCGGCTAACTTCCCCGAAGAAAGTAAATCCGCGGGATTGGGAGGCAAGGGTCCCGTAGGAATGGCCACGAGATTGGGAATCGCAGGATGCGGAACGGATACCAGATCGAGACTGGAGACACCCGCGAGATAAGAACTCAAGCCAGCATATTTCCCGCTGCCGAGATTGAGGAGGCGCCCGACGCCGGGCTTGCGAAGGTCGGCGTCCACGAGAACGGTGCGGTCGCCAAGCTGCGCGAGTGTGACGGCAAGATTCGCAGCAGCCGTGGTTTTGCCCTCGCGCGGGAGAGCGCTGGTGACCAAGATGACTTGCGGCGGATGATCGGCCTGCGAGAGAAGGATGGAAGTTCGCAAGGCGCGGAAGGCTTCGGACATCTGCGATTGGGGAAGATGCTGGGCCACCAGTTCGATGCGCTTGTCATGGCCATTGCCCGAAACGCCGTGCAACAGACCGGCACGCTTGGAATGACCGTTCGAACCGGCAAACTGCGGAACAACGGCCAGCGAAGGCAAGCGCGCGAGCGTCTCGATGTCATCCGGAGTCTTTAAGGTATTGTCGAGATATTCGCGAAGAAGACCGAGGCCGATGCCGCCAACCAGTCCGACGAGAAAAGCAAGGGCTACGTTGCGAGCCTTTGCGGGACGCGCTGGAGTGGAGGGAATCATCGCCGGATCGACGATGCGAATGTTGGAAGAGCGCAGGCTCGCGGAAATCGCAGTTTCCTTCATCTTGGTCATCAAGCCTTCATAGAGAGCCTTGTTGGCTTCGGCTTCGCGCTTGAGAATGTTGTATTCGACGAGCTTTTCGGCCATTTGATTGGCTTCGGCCTTCTGCTGATCGAGCGCCGCGGTAAGCAGAGATTCGCGCTGGCGCGCTTCCTGGTAATCACTTTCAAGGACATTCAGGATTTGATGCTTTTCTTTTTCGACGGTGGCGTCCATATCTTTCAATTGCGCCTGAAGACGCTGAACTTTCGGAAAATTGGGCCCGTACTGACTCAGTGCATCTTCGTATTCCGAGGCAGCATCGGTACGCTTCTTGAACAGATCGGTTATCGTGGTGTTGGACTGCACCTGGGGGACGACATCCAGATTGCCGTTCTTGGCGAACTGGAAGAGCGATTCCTTTTTCATGCGCTCGCTTTGGGCATCGGAGAGCTGCTTGTTGGCGTCGGAAAGGCGCTGGGTGGTGATACTCTGCTTATCGTCGAGCGTCCAAATTTGATTCTGGCGTTCGTAAGCGATACGAGCGTCTTCTGATTTCTGTACCTTGATCTTCAGCTCGCTGAGCTGGTCGAGGAGCCAAGTGGAAGCCTGGGTGGTGGACTCGTATTTGCTGCGGAAATTCTGCTCGATATAAGTGGCGATATGGGCGTTTACGATTCTGGCGGCCAGCTGCGAATCGGTGGACTCAAAGCTGACATCCATCAAGCGGCTGTTGGGCACGCGCTTGACACTGAGACTTCTCAGAAATTCACCGAGCTCGGCGGGGCGCGCCTGGTTGGCCAAATTGCCGCTGGCGTATGCTTCAGAGGGCCCCGCGGGAGAAGAAAACTCCGGGCGCGAGGAGAGGCCGGCGTTGCGAATGGTTTGAAGCGCGAGAGTCTGGCTGGTAAGGATCTTGGATTGGGTCTCGATGTAGTTCTCAAGATCCATCATGTAGTCATAGGAGTCAGCGCCCTGGAAGGGAAGGATGTTGGCGTTTTCGCGGTCCACTTCAATGCGCGCGGTTGCGAGGTAGACAGGCTGCATGCGAAAGGTGGCAATGGTCACGATGGTGACGACGGCGAGCAGAAAGGAAAGAATCAGCCACCGGTGCTTG
>Ga0307477_10003585_pt1 | contig 11514 bp, 5 predicted proteins | sample atmos_gasesECM2C_FD_203316 | JGI IMG/M metagenome (GOLD analysis project Ga0307477, IMG submission 203316) | Hardwood forest soil microbial communities from Morgan-Monroe State Forest, Indiana, United States - atmos_gasesECM2C_515 | ecosystem: Environmental > Terrestrial > Soil > Temperate...
CAAATCCATCGAGCCGTCGCCATCGGCATCGAATGCGATCACTCCACGCGGATTGTGCAGCACGATCTTGTCGAGCCCAGTTTCCGACGTGACGTCTCGAAAGCCCTTTACACCTTCGTTCCGCAGCAGCACGATGCGGCCATCGCCGGAAAAATTGTCTCCGACCGCGACCAGGTCGATCCACCCATCGTCGTCGTAATCCAAGGCAGCAACCCCCCACGCGCGCATCCATTCCAAATCAGGCAGCGTTACTCGCTCGAACGGTTTTCCCGGAACGTTTCGCCACAAGCTCAGCCCCGGCGTTCCCCAATGCGTGAACGCCAGGTCCATCCATCCATCTTTGTCAAAATCGAGCGCGACAACACCCGCTGCCGGAGCCGGCATATCGCTGGCCCAAGGAGTGGTGGCGAGAAATTTTCCCTCTCGCGGATTCATAAATGCCACCGGCGCCTTCGGCCACCCGGTAACCACAAAATCAATCGCCCGATCGTTGTTCAGGTCGCTTCCGATTGCGCCGATCGAAGGCCCATTTCCGCCCAGTCCCGTTTCAGCGGTCCAATCAGTGAACGTACCGTTTCCATTATTTCTCCACAAAACATTCCCAGGAGCGGCACGATCGGTCGGGAACGAGAACGGTTGGTCGAAGTTGGTTAGCGGAAAATTGTTGAAGCGCGTGACGTACAAATCCAGATCGCCATCGTGGTCGTAATCAATAAAAGTCAGCCCCATTCCGAGCCCGTCCATTTCAATTCCCGCTTCTTTAGTGACGTCCTTAAAAGTCCCCTTTCCTTCGTTATGAAATAGCAAAACGCGACCATTCATGCTGACCGCGAGATCGGGCCTTCCATCATTGTCATAATCTCCGACCGCACAGCCCATTCCTTCCCCGTGAATTTCCAGCTTCGCTTCTCTGGTTACGTTTACAAACCTTCCGTTGCCTTCATTTTTATAGAGCGCCGCATGGCCCTTTCCATCCGCATCCACCAAAAATATATCCGGCCGACCGCCGCCATCGTAATCAATGATGCAAGCTCCGCTGCCCAGAAAATGCGCCACCGATCCGGGTTCATCGTCTGGCCCAGAATCTGCGGCAGCGGCGCTGCTAACTCTCGCGGTGGTCGCCGCATGCGGCTGCGCGGGTAGGCCGGATAGAGGCGTGACGTTTACAAAATGCACGGGAACAAGAGGCGGCACGGGTTCAGGCGCCGGCATCATCAACTCCGCAAGCGAGTACTTTCCTTGCTCGCCGTAAATGAAACTCACCGGCTTGCCGAGTTTCTCGGAAACCAAATGCTGGAACCGGTCGAAGTGTTCTTTCGCATGCCCGGTATCGTTCTTCCGCTGAAGAGCTTGCGCCAATCCGAATTCCGCCGACACTTGAAACGGACTTAAATCGATGGCGTGTTTGAAAGCGGCAACCGCTTGGTCATATTTCTGTTCCTGCGCGTACACCAGTCCAATAAAATATTGGGTGTCGGCGTCGTAGGGGTCGAGTTGCGCAACCTTCTGGAAATCCGCCATAGCCTCATCCGCTTTGCCGGCAGCCTTCTCCAGCAGCCCCAGGTTGAACCAAACGCGCGGGCTTCGAGTATCGCGCTCCGCGGATTTCCCCAAAATCTGCCGCGCTTCGTCAAATCGCTGCATATTCAGCAGCGCGATTCCCGCATTCACACAGCCGGTATCGGATTGGGGCTCCAGAATGCAAGCACGCTGAAATTTCCCCAGCGCTTGCTCGAACTGTTGCCGGTTCATCAACGCCACGCCGAAATTATTTTCGCGGATGATTTGCGCGTGGGATGCCGCCTGCGCTTCGGCCTGCCCGGAAGCGCTCGAATCGTTGGATTTGAGTTTGCGCGGCCGCTTTGTGGGTTGCTGCGCATGGGCCAGCGCGCAGATAAACACGCCGCCCAATACAAGGAAATGCAAGACGCTGCGAATCAATCGCGCGGCGCGTTCCAATGGCTTCACGCAAACCTCAAAGGAAATTTCCGCATCATTCTAGCGTTTTACCAACGGCTTTGTCGCAATGGCGCCCTGATTTTCCCGCACCGTGACAATCTGACCCGCCGCTACATTTTTCAAATGATCCGTCTGCCCGCTTGGCCAGCGTACCTCAACCGAATCAGCCTGCAGGTGTCCAGCCAGCCCAAACGTCAAAACCAATTCGCTCGATGACAGGTAGCTCGACCCACTGCGCAACATCTGGGATTGCGTGTCGTTCCCGGCCGTCATTCGCACCACCGCTCCGATCCCGTCGCGATTCGATTTTGTCCCTAGCAACTTGATCCGCAAGCTGTGATTTGTCGTGCCGCTGTTGCGGAATAGAGCCGCCGGACCGCCGTTGGTTGCCACCACCAAGTCCAGCGCGCCATCATTGTTGATATCGCCGTAAGCCGCTCCTCGCGCCACACGCGGCGCGGCAAAAGACCTCCCCGCCGACGCGGCCACCTCTTTGAATTTTCCATCTCCCATGTTGTGAAAAAGATGTGCAGGCTCCGCGTACCGAACGCGCGGCTGCACTCGTTCGATCGCATCCTCAATGTGGCCGTTCGCGACATATATATCCAGCCAGCCATCCAGATCGTAGTCAAAAAAGAAGCATCCAAATCCAAGCGTCAGCAAGCTCGCATGCCCCACGTCTGACTGCGGCGCTTCGTCCACAAATAAACCGTTTCGTTCGTTATGATAGAGCGCCAGCATCTGATTTGAAAAATTTGTGATAAGTACGCTGGGGTATCCCGACCGGTCGTAATCTCCCGCGTCTACTCCCATTCCCGCGCGCGCGATTCCATCCTCGCTATACGCAATACCCGACTGCACGCCCTTCTCCGAAAATGTCCCATTGCCATTGTTTATATACAGCTTGTTCGGCTGCGTGTCGTTGCTCACCAAGATGTCGGGCCAGCCGTCTTGATTGGCATCCAGCACCGTAACGCCGAGACCCTTCGACGTTGGGTCATATAGCCCGGCCTTTTGCGTAGCATCTTCAAAAGTTCCGTCTCCGCGATTGTGCCAAAGGCGCACCGAGGTGCCCTTATAAGGCTCCGGTGTGCAGTACGATTTTGTTTGTCCATCCAGCGTGCAATAAAGGTCGGTCTCTGGCGACCACTGCACGTAATTCGCGACCACCAGATCCAGGTGCCCGTCGCGATCGTAGTCCACCCACGCAGCGCTGGTGCTGAGTTCATTCGTTCCCCACAGCCCAGCTTTCTTCGTCACATCGCTAAAGGTCCCATCGCGATTGTTGTGGAACAAATGACTTTGTCCCAGCGCAGTGACGAAAATATCGTCATACCCGTCGTTGTCAAAATCACCGACAGCCACGCCCATGCCGTACATCTCCACGGCGAGCCCGGCCTTCTGCGTCACATCGGTTAAAGTCCCGTCGCGATTGTTGTGATACAGCGCGAGAGTGGAATGCCCTCCAGGATGCCCGGGCCAAGCGGTGCCGTTTACGAAAAGAATGTCCTGCCAGCCATCGTTGTCGTAATCCAAAAACGCCACGCCGGGCCCCATCGTTTCCGGCAGCCACTTTTTCCCGAATGCGCCATTGTTGTGGACGAAATGGATACCCGCTGCGTGCGTAACATCTTCAAACCGGGTGGCCGAGCCGTTACTGGAAGATGGCGCGCTCTTTTGTAAGGCGCTGACTTTCACCGTTGTGAATGTGGCGGAGAAAAGAATCACAAGCGCGCTGGCCACCCATACCGCGAACATGTATTTGTGCCGAGGCCGGTCTGTTCTCAATCCGAATCCTTCGCTGGGCCGGTAAGGCCCGAATATTTTGCCACCTTAGATTTTTGCTTTGCCTCTACCGCAGAAATATGTTCGTGGATCGGCTGTCGTTCGGTGTTGTCTTCAAAATGGGTGCGCAGGTAAGGCCCGGTCAAGGTTTGCGCCGATTCATCAGCCTTAAACCGCAGATAGCGCTTTTGGTATTCGCTCGCCAGATCGGGGCGCCGCAGTCCCGTGTTACAGAGCATCAAATTGTAATTCGCTTCCAGATCTTCCGGATCGATCGCGAGTGTGGCGTTGAATTCCTTCACTGCATCGGCGTAGCGCCTCTGCAGAAAATAGATGCGCCCGAGATCGTCATGAACCACTCGGTCCCGCGGATATTGCGCCAGCACTATGCGCAGATGATCGGCCGCCTCGTCGTAGTGCCCTTCCAGCCGCAACATCTTCGCGTAAAAGAAATGCGCTCGTGCCAACTTTGGATTCAGCGCCAGCGCGCGGTCCAGCACTTCGCGCGCCGTGCTCAAATTTCCTTCCTGCACACGCGCACGGCCCATATTTACCCATCCATCGGGATTTTTTGGATCAATCTCCGTGATTTTTTCAAACGCTCCCGCCGCCCCGGACAAGTCCCCTTGCAGAAATAATCCGATGCCGTAATCGTTCCAACGCGTCCAATCCTCACCATTCAGTACCAGCTTCGGCTTCGGCGGCGCCGCGCCCTCCGCCAACACGTTCAAATCCACCGCGTTTTCCGCCATGACCACAATCGGCAGCGACGGAATTCCCTCGCCTCCGCCCGGCACCTTGGTCGGATCGCCGGTGAACACATAAAGCGCATCGTCGAAATTCGGAGAGCGAGGCGTATCCGCGTCTTTTACGTCGCGTGCGCCGGCAAACGAAAATTGCGTATTCCACCACGCAAACTTTCGATAGTTCACTCGTGCGCTCACATGAATATGCCCGCTGGCCCTCTGCGGAATCTGCAGTCTGTAGTGAACGGTGTCCGCCGCTCCCGGCGGAATCAGCCGGACATACACTGCCGCGCGCGTGGCCCATGCGTTGCGTTTATTGATCGGATTGCCGTGCGCGTCAATCTGCAACGAGCGATAGAAATGTGCGCCTGGATCGACCGGACCCTTGCCGCCTTCTTCCGCGCGACCACTCCAGAAAACTGTTTTGCCTTGGTCATCTACCGCTATTAACTCCAGCCAACAGTCGTACGCGTCCACTGTGCCGCCGGGGAAAAAGTGACCGAGCTTGCGTGTGCGGACCACCACGTCGACGCGGTACGTTCCGCCCGGACGCACCGCTGCCGAGCTGCGATTGAGCGGCGCCGTCAACAGCGCAATCGGCGTTGCCGACTCCGAAGAAGTATTGGCCGGTACCGATGTTTCGGCCTCTTCTCCCTGCGCAAATGTGGTTTCCAGATTCGGCGCGGCAGAATTACCGCCGACCGCAGCCGCTCCTCCCTCTGCCGCCGCTGCATTCGGTTCCTTTCCTCCCGCCATTTCCGCTGAGATCGCAAAAATATCCACGCTCACTTGGTGGTCGGTCAGGAATTTTTCCGTGTCTTTCAACTGCTGCTCATCGCCGTTCACATAGGGCAGCGCCGAATTTGCCGCGGGGAAACGATGGGAATGGATATTCCCCGTAATATTCCCCGCGTCGGTGGAAGGTGTCAGCGGCATGTGGCAGTCCGCGCAGGCCTGCCCCTTGGCCGGGTAATAAAATGAGCGCGCACCCTGAAACGAAACGCCGCTGGCCTGCCAGTTGTCGTATTCGTTGAAACCGCGCACCCAGCGGTAGTGGTTCACAGGAACGTCGAGATGCACCTTGTGGCAGGTCGAGCAAAATTCCGCCGTCTGCGTGCGCATGAACGGCTTCAGAAAAACGCGCCGGTGCGGCTCCGGATTTAGTTCCGTCAGAAAATCATGGAGTCGCCGGACCAGCGGGTGCGAACTGGCCGCCATCCGGTGCAACGCCGGATACTCCAGCTGAAAATCGGCTTGCCCCATCGTGCTTTTCACTTTGGCGATCGAATGGCACATCATGCATCCAAGGCCGGCTTGGCCCGCCGTCGTATCCTCGACTTCGCGAATTGGCCGGTTAAACATTCCGCTGTAAAGCAGCGCGGGATCGTGGCAGCCGGCGCACCACTTGGAGGGCTTCACGCCCACGGTGTCCTGCATGTACTCGATGCTTTTGCGATACCAGGCATTGTTAAAGGATGAAAAATGATGCGCGGAGGCTTGCCATTGTTTGTAAATGTCGGCGTGGCAGCGTTGGCACGAATCCGACTCCGTAAAATAATTTGCGGGTATGGAACCTCCCCGCGTCGTTTGCGCCGAGCTCGGAAAGAAAGGACCGCCGGGGCCGTCGCCCTCGCTGTCCATGGTTACCGGGGCCATGGCAGGATTTTCAATCCGGTGCGCACGCTCCCAAGGAACAGTACGCATCCACCACGCGCCTGATGCGGCGAGAGCCGCTGCAACAACGAACATCGCGCCACGTAGGAAACCTGCGGCGCGCCCTTGCGTTAGAAATCCGCAGCTGCCCGCCCACGCAGATGCCAGCAACGCGCCACCCGCAACACACGCCCCGATGTGCGTGTAAAGCAAAGTCCATTCCTCGCGCCGCGCGCCGGTTTTTATAAGCACTGCTCCCAGCACGCCCCCGACCGCAATCAGAACCCAGCCGGCTCGCGATGTAATCGAAGCGCCGCGCAAAATTCCGCGCAGAGCGAACATCAGAAAAATCAGAAGCGTGATTCCGGCCAGCAGATGAAGTATTACCGCCCCAAAGTACGGTACGTTTGCAGAAGGCCAGGCGAACAGGTACGCCGCCGTGGCAAACAAAGCAGCGAGCAAAATAGCGCTAAACCGCCGTTTCACAGCGTGGCCCGCAAAGATGCATCTGCGCGCATAGTAAAGGTTTGCAAGAGCTCGGAGTCCCGTTGAACGCGAATTTTCTCTTTAACTGCGGAGCCTGTCAACCGGCCCTATTTTCGGGATTTTCGGGCAGTTCGGTATGACTGGCGTGTTAGACTCTGCGGCTCACCACTCAGCGCGAGGTCGAATTGAACGACATCGTTTATCTTTCACTCACTGACATGGCGCAAAATATCCGCGCAAAGAAAATCTCGCCGTTGGAATTAGTGGATGCGCACCTCTCGCGAATCCAGGAATTAAATCCAAAGTTAAACGCATTCGTGACAGTAGATAGCGAACGAGCGCGCACCCAGGCCAGGTCCGCCGAGGCTTCCATTTGCTCTAGCGCAAAATCAAATTCGATCGGCCCTCTGCATGGGGTTCCGATCTCCGTTAAGAGTTCGATCGACGTTGCCGGCTTGCCCTGCGAATGCGGCAGTAACCTGCGTAAAGGGAATGTCGCGGCTGGAGACGCGCCCCTGGTTGCCAGGCTGCGCGCGGCAGGCGCCGTCATCCTGGGAAATACAAACGTTCCGGAATTTTTGATGGCTTATGAGACCGATAACCTTCTGTATGGACGGACGAATAACCCTTGGGATCTTTCGCGTACACCCGGTGGTTCTAGCGGCGGCGAAGCGGCGGCTATCGCCGCGGGTTGTTCCGCCGGAGGTGTGGGCAGCGATGGAGGTGGATCGATTCGTATCCCCGCGCATTACTCCGGAATTTGTGGACTGAAACCCACGCCGGGCAGCATTCCTTCCACCGGACATTTTCCTGCATCCGCAGGCCCGTTCACCCAACTCGGAGTAGTCGGCCCGATGGCGCGCTACATCAGTGACGTGCAAAAGCTCTTCGAAGTTACGGGCGGCCCGGATTCCGGAGATCCCGCTTCTGCGCCGGTTCCATTAAAGCGATGGAGCGAGCAGGAAATTCGAAAACTCGGCGTGGCTTATTTTGTGGACGACGAAGTAACGCCGGTCACTCCTGAAACTGCGGCGGCTGTGCGCACCGCAGCCGACGCGCTCGGTAAGCAAGGATTTAAAGTCACCGAATGGCGGCCGCAAAATCTGGACCGCGTCTGGCAGCTTTGGTGGAATTTATTTGGCCGCGCCGGACAGATGTCCTTCGCCCCTACCATCGGAAACCGGGAAGCGGAACTTAGTCCCATCCTGCGCGCATTCCGCGCCATGGTGGCAGAAGCTCCGCCGCTTACCGCGCAAGATCTTTTGAATACGCTGCTGGCTCGCGATGTGCTTCGCGGCAAGTTACTTGAAAAAATGGAGGAGTTTCCGATTCTGCTGTGCCCCGTTTGCGCTATCCCGGCGTTTCGCCACGGCGAACGCGAGTGGATGGTCCAAGGACGCAAAGTCGAGTATTTAAAGGCCATGAGTTATTCGCAGTGGTTCAATCTGCTAGGAAATCCCGCCGCCGCTGTTCCCGTAAGTCGCTCGCCGGAGAACTTGCCCATTGCCGTGCAGATCGTCGGCCGCCCGTGGGAAGACCAAGCCGTCCTCGGCGTAGCGGCAGCGATCGAAAATGCCTGCGGTGCATTCCGCCACCCACCCATCTGATGGCCTTCCCGCGCGCGCTCGACCCAGCGCATTAGCAAGCGCCTTAGCTTGCCGTGTTGGCGCGCGCGACTAGCAAGATCGCCAGGATATAAAAAACGAACATCAGCGTCAGATATGCTTTCGCCCGCGTATTGGCTCCGGCAAATTCCTTCCACGCAAAAATTCCCCAGAGTGCAGCGACCATCGGTGCCGATTGTCCGATGGCGTAAGAAATCGACACGCCCGTAAAGTGCGCGGCCACCAAATCGAAAACCAGCCCAGTCGACCAAATCGCGCCGCCGATCAGACCCAGCACATGGCCATGCGTTGGCCCGCGGAAGAAATCGCGAAAATCTACCGGCTCGCCCACCAGTGGATGTTTCATGAAATAAAAATTCCAGACAAAACAAGAAAGCAAAGCGCCGCCACAAAGAAAGACAGCCACGCTATACGGCCCCAGCGTGTTTCCGTGCGTGAGAGCGCGCGTGGAAAACGGCGCCCATAGTCCCATTAAAACGCCGGCGACCACACAGATGAACAGGCCTCTCCGCGTGGCACTTTTCCCTGTTTTCAATTCTCCGTAGGCTTTGCCGTCCAGAATTACAGCCGCCACAGCGCATAGTATTCCCGCCGAGAGCATGTTTAGATTGCCGCGGTGCTCCTGTACGTAGCTGAGCACCACCCCCGCCACCAACGCGATACCGATCGACACGGGAAAAGCCGTAGCGAGCCCCACCATATCGATTCCGGCCATCAGCAAAAGGTTCGCGAGATTGAAAATCACTCCGGCCAGCAAGACCCAGCCGATGTTACCGGCGTCAGCGGACTTCACATTGTTGATAAAACTTGCTGGGCCATCGTCCGTGCTGCCCATGGTTAAAGCCAGAGCGAGCGCAAGAAGGAAAATGCCGATGGCATAGTCCCAATAAAAAAGCTCGAAGCGGTAGCTCTTCACGCCCTTGAACGTGTTAGCCCAGGACCCCCAGCAAATCGAAGCGGTCACCATCATGATCAGGGCGATGCCAAAACTATGCGGAGTGAACATGAATTCCTCGGGATTGCCGCGTCATCGTATAGTTCGCTCCGAGACGCGAGTCAAGCGAAAAGCCCGAAACGAGACCGCCGAAGTCGCAATGTTATAATCGGCACATGTTGTCGTACCGCAAGACCAGTGTGGCTGCTTTTTTCCTAATGCCAGTAAGCTTCCTGGCAACTGCCCAAACTGCACCGCAGCAAGTCCAGCAACTAAAAGTCGAAGCGCGCGCGAACGTTGCAGCCGGAAATTGGGACCTGGCGATCGCGAACTATGAGAAAGCCATTGGGCTTGCGCCGCGTGACGTATCTTCCCACGGTGCGCTTGGCGATGTGCTATTGCGCGTCGCGCGATACGCCGATGCGATTGCCAGTTACCTCGAAGCGTTGCGGATTTCGCCTCGCGACCTGAACGCTGAAATCGGACTCGCGCGGGCTTATCGCGGCGTTCACAACTACGAAGAGGCCAAACAGATCCTGGAAAAATCTCGCGCGGAACATCCCCAGAGCCCGAAGCCGCTCGCCGCGCTCGGCGATCTCGATATCGAATTGCAAACCTACGACGCAGCGATCGCGCACCTGCGCGCGGCTCTCCGCTTTGCGCCAGCCGATGTGGAATCGAGGATGCGGCTGGCCGTTGCTTACGAGGCCAAGGGAGACTCCGACGATGCGTTGGCACAAATCGCAAAAATCCTGGCGCGCGATTCCAGAAACGCTCTGGGATACTACACGCGGGCGAAAATCTATTCTGACCGGAACCAGGACGCATCCGCGCTGCAGGATGCAATGAAAAGTGTTGAGTTGCAGCCCCGCAATACGCGCGCGCGGCTGTTGCTGGGCAAAATTCTTCTGCGCGCGCCGCCAGGCGAACCCGCCGCGCAGGCCAAGGATCGATGCCGGAGAGCGGTTGCCACTCTGGAGCCTCTTCTGGAAGTGTCGACGGAGGATTCGGAAACGCTATTCTTACTTTCACGCGCGTACGACTGCGCCGGAAAGCCCGAGCAAGCGCAAACAATTCTCGCGGAGTTTGAAAGGTCGTCGAAGAACGATCGTGAGACAAAAGAAAATCAGACGCAGGCGAAACATCTGGTGCAGCAAGCGAATGAGCTCGCGTTGAAAAACGACTTTCCTGCGTCGCTCGATTTGTTGCAGCAAGCCATTACCATGGATGCCACCTACGGCGCGGCCTATTCACAGCTCGCGAAACTATATTATTCAGCGGGCGACCTGGACAAAGCGAGCCAGGCAATTTCGCAAGCGCTGGAACGCGACGCTTACCAGCCGGATTTTCTGTATGTGCAAGGGAAGATTCTCGAGAAGCAGGGAAGGTTTGACGAAGCGGTTGCGGCGTTTCAGCGCTCGACAGTTGTGAATCCAAAGGAGTCCGACGCCTTCTTTGAAATGGGCGCGATTTACGAACAGCGCGGCGATAAGCAACATGCAATGGCTGCGTACAAGAAAGCCGCGGCAATTTCACCCGACGATCCCGATTACCAGCGCGCGTTGGCGAGCCTTTCCGGCAAAGGTAGGCTGCGATGATCGCGGTAGCGACGACACCTGCGCGTTCAAGCAACCCGCGCCGGGTTGAAATGGGATCCTGGCTGCGCTTCGGAATGACAAGTTGTTAGCTTGAGGTTCGCAGCTGGGACGCGCGGCGACGGAGACGGCCGCCCACCATTGCCGGGCGCAGCCGCACACTCTACCAAGCACGGCGGAGAAAGATTCGGCTGGCGATTTGTACCGTTCAGCTTTTGGCGCATCATGTTCGTGCTATGGCTATGGAGAAGACTGGCTTGTTGCTGGCGGCGTGGGACGCGTCAACAGGTCAACGAATTCTTTGTAGAATTTTGCTTTGTCCAGGTCGTCCTGAATTTCAACCATGCGTTCGCCCATGTGTGGCCGGGTGCCTTCTGTCCACACCATGGTGTCGCCGTAGGAAGCGCCATGGTCGATGGAAACTTCGAAATAGAGTTTTTTCCATTTCGTGATGATGGAAGGGTCGAGCCAGGCGACCGAGGCGATCTCGTCCCAAAGATAATTCCCTTCAGCATATTTTGCGGTGTACTGCGCGGCGGGGTATTTACTTTTGCCGATCTGTGAAATCAGATCCTGGTCCATTTTAGTTTTTAAAGAAATGTCCACGGTGGTGACCACGGTGCGCGGCCAGGGCGCGTGCAGGACGATGCGCGAAGCTTCGGGATCCATCCAAAGATTGAATTCGTGGCGCGGCGTCAAAGCAAATTCAGGGTCGTCCGTTTGCGGATTTA
>Ga0307477_10003587_pt1 | contig 11512 bp, 6 predicted proteins | sample atmos_gasesECM2C_FD_203316 | JGI IMG/M metagenome (GOLD analysis project Ga0307477, IMG submission 203316) | Hardwood forest soil microbial communities from Morgan-Monroe State Forest, Indiana, United States - atmos_gasesECM2C_515 | ecosystem: Environmental > Terrestrial > Soil > Temperate...
CAGGTCCCATTCCCGGTACGACACCAGGCACTCAAGCTGGCCCTGCCGGAGATGGTCTTGAAGCTCCGCCGTCGCCTAATGGGGGCGCGGGGCCCGAGCATGCAGATGTTCGGCATTTCGCCAGAAACGGTCGAGGGGATCGTGCGGTCGTCAGGAGGCACGGTCCTGTTCATCGACCCAAAAGACAGCGGACCGGGATACCCGGGAAGCCTTTACCTCTGCCGAAAGGTGCAAGCGTGATCCGCGTCCATCCGGGCGCACCCTCGCACCAAGCCAGGCTCCAAGGGATAGGCGAGGACCCCAACGTGCTTCGGAGAGAGAATTGGAACCAAAGGGCCGGCGCCACGGAGTTTGTCCAGCATCTTTTGGGACGTCGTCCGAGAGGGTGCGTGGCGCCGGAGTGGCTCGGATCGGCGATCGAGCGGCCAAAGCTGCTCGAGGCTCTTTCACGTGTTGGGCTCGACCTCGAGGGAACAGTGGGTGACGGCACCCAGTTCTGCCTGGTGAACGCGCGTCGGCCTTAGGCGGGAACTGTTGCACGTCGTTAGCGTTAGCTGCGACCCGACTCCTAACCACTCAGTCTCGAGGCGTGATGATGCGGCGATGGGCGTTGTGAAACGAAGCGACGTTTCCCCGCAATCAGGCTCTTGTTGTCGCCTGCTTGATTCACAACGGTTACAACACGCAATTTCCTGCTCGTGAGCGGTTTTCGAGATACGAGGCTTTCTGAAAGGTCCCCAAAGCGCCGGAGCCCGCAAGGACTGCAAGCTCGGACCGTTCTTCGTATACCGGACAGAACGCCGGGTATCACGTTGGCGCGCCGGATCTCGCTAGGCGCAGTAGCGGAGTAAACGTGGCGTCACCTCGAACCAGGGCCACCGCCGTGCGGCCGATCACAGCTGTCGTAGCCGACACCTGGCGATCGCGTGTGGGTGCGTTCGCCGGCGACAGTGGCAATCGGACGGAACGGCCCGGGAAGTCGAAGCGAGTTTGGACGGTCGTGCTGGCGGGCGGCGCTCTGAGCCTCGGGATCGGCTTGCTCATGGGCGGTGCGCTGGCCGGCGTCGACGTCGCCCTGCCCCCTCCGGGCCAGGCCGGGCAGTCCCCGGTGATAGAGGCCGGGCCGTCGCCGAGCTCCGTCCAAGGTGGTACCCGGCAGGCCCAGGCGTCGGGTGGGAAGGCTTCTCCGAACGCCCAGGCGGCCGCCTCCCCCGGGACTCCGGCGCCGAACGCCGCCCTCGCGTCGAACAGCGTCCCAAGCTCGGCGACCGGTGGTTCCAGTGGCGCCGGCACCGGAAGCGGGGGCTCGAGCGGATCGAGCTCGGGAGGTTCGGGCGGCTCGGGAGGTTCGGGCGGTTCGGGCGGGCAGCCTCAGGCGCCGGGTGGGCTGGGTGGCCCCTTGCCGACTGGCCCGTCCGTGCCCGCTCCCTCACCCAGCCCGCCCCCAGTGCCGGCACAGCCGCTGCCAGGGAGCTAGGCCCTCGCTTTCCCTGGACTGCCTCAGTGCGGGGCGCTCGGGGCGAAGAAAGAGCGGACCAGCGGCTCGTAGTGGGTAAGTGGTGGCGTGGGGTAGGCGGGGTCGAAGGCGGGCATGTCGTACTTGCGCACGAACTCCTCAGTGAGTTCGTAGTGCGGGTGGTCCGTGAAGGCGTCGCGTGCGTTGCGGTTGCCGCCGATGTGATGCCAGAAGTAGTAGCCCTGGAAGACAGCGTGTTGTTGGACCATCCAGTGGTACTCCTCGGATACCCATGGGCGCAGCATGGCGGCAGCGATGTCGGCGTGATTGAGCGGTGCGAGCACATCACCGATGTCGTGTAGCAAGGCGCATATCAGATATGCGTCGTCACGCCCGTCGCGTTCCGCCCGATGAGCGGTCTGAAGACTGTGGGTGAGCCGGTCGACGGCGAATCCCCCTGCTTGGGCATCCAAGAGGCGGAGCTGGCCCAAGATGCGGTCGGGGAGGATGTCGATGAGACCGGCGTGGAGGCTCATGATGGCTGCCCACTCGTCGGCTGTCGACTCGTCCATTCGCGTGAAGCGGGCGCGGAACTGCGTCTCTGCTTGGGTCATGACGTCACCACCTTTATCGCGCCTGGCTGAATCAGTCTACGGGCAGACGCGTGGTACCCGATTCGGGTCGTAGTACCCAGCTCGGTCGGTTGCCCCGACAGCCACCGCGGAGCTCTGAGAATGCGCAGATCAGCCGAGGGATGAGGTGAGCGTGTCCGTCCCGGAGGCAAGACCTCAAGTCTGGCTCAGGGTGACTACCCCCCCGGTGCCCGAGGAGAGTGTCTGCACGTCGCCCGTTACCGACGTGACACTGCTGGTCGGATCGGACGGCGTGACGAGCAGAGTCGGCGAAGGCACTGGAGTATTGCTTACCGTTGGTGGGGCCGAGGGCAACGAAGGGGGAGTCGTTGACACGGTCGGAGTGGGGGCTTGAGGTTGTGAGGGGACCTGGGCGTCGACGGATATCGAAGGCTCCTGCGGCGACGGGGCCGAGGGATCCGTGTTCGGTACGAGGTTGGCGCTCGGTTCGCCCGATGTCTCCCTCAAGGAGGGTGCCGTTCCCGGAGCGGTGACCCCTGAGGCAGTGGCGCCTGCGCTGACGGTCCCCACCGGGCCGGGCGAGAGCTCCCACGCCGAGGCCCCGGTGCTGGTAGCCAGTGGCGGGTACTGGACTCCGCTTAGCAAGGTGGCTACCGGAGTAGAGGACACAAGCGCCGGCGGAGTCCCTGCCGGCGCGAGGGTTGGGAGGAGAGTCCCGACACCCACGGCTACAGCGGTGACGGCGGCTGCCGCCGATCCCATGATCGCCGAAGTGGTGGCCGGGAAGGAGGCGGCGCCCTGTTGGGCGGCCACTTGAGGAGCCCGGAGCCACCGCCGCAGGGTGAGCAGGGCGGCGCCGGCTACTCCGGCCAGGCGACCTTCTCCCTCTTGGGATGCGAATTCGCGCTTAAGCGCCTCGCGGGCGCGCCACAGCAGGGATTCCACTGCCGGGACGCCGATCCCCTGGTGCTCGGCGATCCTGCGATATGACCAGCCACGCCCTTCGCGCAGGTCGAGGATGAGGCGGTGGCGAGGTGACAACCGGGCCAGCGCCCGACCCGCCAGCTTCGATTCGTACACGGCCAGGACGTGGTCCTCGCCGCAGTGCTCCCAGGAAATCGCTTCCTGGTCGTGAAGGTCGCCGGAGGGGTCGGTACGGTTGCGCTTGCGTACGACGTTGGTGCAAAGGTGGGAAGCGATGACGCTCAGCCAAGGGTAGAAGCGGCGCTCTCCGGCGAAGCCGGGTAGTGCCCGCCATGCCCGGAGAAACGATTCCTGGACCACGTCCTCTGCTTCGTGCTCGTCCTGCAAGCGCTTGAAGCAGAAGCGCCAGAGTCGTCTGTGGTACAAGGCGTAGAGCTCGTTGAAGGCGCCACGGTCTCCCTCTTGGGCAAGAAGGACCAGGTCGCGGTCACGGTCGATGTCGACGTCCCCGTCGAGCGACGCGCACGAGCCTGAGCTCCCCGTGCGAAGCATGGTCATTGCTGACCTCCGCCCTACTCGCCGCCCCACCCGGTTCCGACCGGCTTGTGGGGGGGAACGTAGCCGAGTACCCGGCCTTGTCCAGCTCCTTTTCCCGGTTCACTTTTCGTGCGCAGCCAGGCACTCTTTGCGCTTCTACGCCGACGAAGGAGGGGTGGGCCTTTGGTGTTCCCGAGACGCCGGGGGACTCTGGACCCGGCCCAACAGAAGTCGTCGGGCGGGGGCAGAGGGAGGTTCGGCCGGGTGCGGGGTGATCACCCGAGTGCCACGGTTGGCGGGGTCACCGATGAGGTCGACAGCACCCCCTTGTACACCGTCATCGGTGACGAGGAGGTGCCCGAACGATCCCCGGCCCGTTTGTGGCTGGTGGAGCGCCTATCGGGTCGCCTCGACGGGTTGGCCAAGGAGATGGCGGAGGCTTACGTCGCCCTCACTGCGGGGCTGCCTGGGCGCCATGCCCTGCACGGTCTGCCCGCCGCCGAAGCCGCCACCGAACAGTTGCTGCACCTCCTCCGGGCTGCGGCCACGAGTGAGGTCGCGGAAGTGCAGGTCTCTGCCGAGCTTGAAGCTCTGGCTGAGCTCGTGGCCGAGCTGGAGACGTGCGGCTGTACACGGTCCGACGTGGTGGAGGTATGCACCGCCTCCTTCCTCGTCGTATGGGAGGCAGTCAACGAGGAGCTGGCGCAGTTGCCGTCGTCCATGGCAGCCGCGATAGGTCCGCCTGTTCGCGCCTCACTCTTGGCAGCCATGACGCGTAGCACCGTGATGGTGAGCGAGGTGTTCGACCGGGCCGATTTCGTCGCGGTCGGCGACGCCGCCGCCTGGAACGTGCTCGCCCTTGCGCTCGACCAGAGTCGCGTGGTCGACGCGGTGCGCCTTGCGCATGACATCGGGTGGCCAGTGTCTGAACGCCACACCGTCATCGCGTTTTCGTGCGTCGCAGATGGGCTTAGTTCGCCTTGGGCACGGACCGCCAACCAGATGGTCCTCGACACCCTCACGACTGCGACGGTCGGCGACCGTCCTCTACTCACTTGTCGGCACAACGGATTGGTGGTGGCTGCCCTGGCACATGGACCGAGTGGGACCGGTGAGAGCACGGAGATATGGCAGCCCTTGGTCGAGGACATGGGCGTCCCCGACGGATATCGGCTCCTCGTCGGTGTCGGGTCGGCTGTCGACGATTTCGCGAGCCTCGGGCAGAGTTACGGACAGGCCCGGCGAGCTCTCGAGGTGGCTCGCAGCCGGCATGGCTCGTCGGTCCTCGTGTCCTTCGCAGACGCGCTCCCGGACCTGCTTGTCGCTAACGACGCGACGCTCGCCGACGACCTCTACCGGATTGCCATTGAACCGCTCGAGCGCGACCGTGTCGGAACCGAGCTCTTGTCCAGCCTGGAGGTGTACGTGGACATGGGGCTCAACGCCATGGCCGCGGCAGGCTCGTTGGGCATCCACCGGCACACGCTGAGCTCTCGGCTCCAACAGATCGAGCGACTGACCGGTTTGCGCGTGGGGGATGGTAACCAACGCCTGCTGTTGGAACTAGGCCTTCGTGCCCGTCGATTGCGGTCCAGAGCAGGAGGCGAGGCCCGACGGCCGGCCTCACACAGGGGTCTGCCGGCGGAGGACGGCGGCTGAAGGAGGGGCTCAGCCTTTCCTGTCGCCCCGTGGTTCGGGCGTCTCTCTCGGGGGCCCGGCCGAAGTTCCGATCGGCGCCGAAGCGGGACCGGGATAGCGCCTGTCCAGACGACGCCCGATCCCGCCGAGGACGCGTTCCCACGTGCTCCTGATCGGAGCCGGGGTGTCCGGGGCGCGGCGAGCCAGCTCGGAGGCGACGAAGGAGTCGAGGTACGTGTCCAGCGCAGCGGGATCGATGAAGACCCGTTCGCCGAAGCGGAAGCTTCCTTCCCACCAAAGCTGAGCCACTCGTTCTTCTGCCTTCAGGGACGCACCGAACCAGGCGGGGAAGTGCGAGGTGGGTCGCCCATGGACGATGTGATGTTTGAATACAAACTCGATCCCGTCCGGGAAGATGTCTACCAGCCAGTGGTGATGGCCCCAGCCCACCCATGGCCCCTGAATGCCGTAGGACTGCTCTTCGAGGCGCGACGGGACCTCTATATAACCGGCCTTCCCCACCCGAGCCAGTTCCGTACACACCCAGACCGGATCCCGGAGGTCTTCGAGGGTTTGCGAGCAAACAACGAAGTCGAATTCGTCGTCGGCGAAAGGCCATTGGTCGTGGTCGCAGATGTCGCGTTGGATCCAGGTGCGTTCCGAGAAGCGCTCCGGTTCCTCGCCGTCGAAGCCGTACAGACCACGCGTGGCGTAGGGCATTTGGTCTATGACCACGTCCGCCCGTCGAAGCGGTTTTCCCCAACCACCCACGTCGAGCAGTCGGGCGGTGTCGGGCAACTGCCTCAGGATGCGTTCGAGGCTGGACGTGATCACCCGATGGTCCTATCACGCCGACGCGGCGTAGCTCGCCGCCGCTTACGGGCTAGGGCCGCCCGGGGTTGCCGCGAGACCCATGCCGAGGGAGGCCAACGGGGGAACCAGTTCATCTGCTGGCGGTTTGGAGGTGGACGTTCCTCCGCTATTGGCCGGGTCACCACTGACCGGAGTCCCTGCCGAGGAAACCAGACTGTTCTGCGCGCCGGGATTCGAAGATCCGGTCCCGGCCGAGCCGCTCACCGCAGATGACGGCAGACCTCGCCCGGCCACGTACGGCTGTGGGGCGGTCAGCGAGGAGGTCCCGTAAGGGGCGACGATGGCAGCGATCGGCACGCCGAACTCGGCGGTGTAGGCGGCGCCGACGTTCTTCTGGTTGGGTGGGAGCACCACCTGATGGTCCACGGAATCGGCTTCGTCGACGGCTGAGGTGAGATCGGCGTTGTCGGTGTCGGACGTGAACAGCAGATGGAGCCCGTGGGTCGCCACGTCTCCTTCGAAGTAGCGCACGTCGCCTTGTGGCCCGAACTGTGGATCGGGCGGTGGATCTGGAGCGTGGGCGGGCTGCTGCTTCTGGTAGGTGGCCGTGCCCGGGATGTTGTAAGGCGAGCCGCTCGGGTCGTGGTTCCAGCATCGGCGGGAGAAGGTGTCGTCGGTGCTGGAGGTCTCGGGAGCAGCGGATGCTGCCGCTGCCGACGCGTCGGTGACGTAGGTGGTCCCGTCGTCCAGCACCGATCCGAGGTATCGGCTCGCCGCCGCCGGTGCCGGCGACACGGCCACGGGCTGGCCGTTCAGGTCGGCGAATCCCCACGTGGTGGGGTCGATACCTCGGGGATCGACCTGCGGTCCCGGCGAGTTGCCCGTCCCGTCATCGAAACAGGAGTCGTCCACGTAGTACGGCTGCGCCTCGGCCACCGCCTGCGCCCCTCCAGGGCTGGGATTTGCATCCTGTTGCACCGTCCACTTGTCGACAGTGGTGCCGGCCGGTCCGGTGAGCTCCTCCCATCCCAGAAGGGGTGAAGGACCCGAGAAGGTGGCGTCGCCCACATTGAAGTTGCCGTACACACAGTTGTCGGGGGATCCGACCGCCGGGATCGACACCGGCAACGGCGCGCTGCACGATGACGGACTGGGATTGCCCACGGTGATGGGCTGGCCGCCATTGAGCGCCTTTTCCTGGCGACCGAGGGCGTCGTTGCTGGACTCCGACACACCGCTCGGGCCGACGAAGTCCTTGGTGTCGCCGTAGAGCACGGGATTGATGCCGGTGACGGGCACGCCCTTCGGGTTCTCGGGGTTGTAGTAGGTGCTGACGGCGCCGGCGTGCATGTTCCACTGCGTGTAGATCCCGTCGAGGGGCGGGATCGGGTGCACGCGCAGGTTGTACTCGTGGTCGACGGAGTAGGCGTAGAAGATGTCGGTACGGGTGACGTTGGTCCCCGAGTCCGATCCCCACGTGACCCGGATGTCGCGGACGGGCCCGACCTTGACGCCCATGGTGATGGAGGATCCGTTCCAATTCACCTGCTCGTCCTCGTAGCCGCAGCACGGTGTGTGCCCGCCGGGCGCCTGCTGGAAGGCCCGGCCCTTGAAGCGGTCGACCAGGCTGGTGCCGTAGTCGCCGGTGGTGAGCCCGCCGTCGTCGGGCGACACGGACAGCCCGTCCATGATCCAGCGACCAGCCAGCGGCTCACTCACTACCTGGCCGTCGACGGTGGTCTCGGGGCTGGGGTCGCCGTAGAGGAGCGCGTAGCGGGGGGTGGTCACCTCGGCGATGTCCAGTGTGCGGCGCTGGACGTAGCTGGAGGGAGCGAGGGAATACGTGCCGGCAGTGGACGAGAACCCCTGGCCCACCACGGGCTGTACGACCCCGCCCGCCCCCAGGCTCGCACTGACCAGGCTGCACACCGGCCCTGTGGGGGCGTTGCCGTAGTTGCTGTAGTTGCTCTGCGAAAAGGCGTACATGTCGGGCACGGGCGCCGACTCGACCCCGTAGGCGTCGGCTCCGTGGTACTGCGCCAGCTGGTTGGTCCAGGGGTCGAAGGCGTTGTAGTGGACGTAGGGAGAGTTGGCGGCGGTGTATGCCGGAAGGACGGTGGGCGCGGTGATGGTGCTCCCGTTCACCTGGTAGCTGGTCATGGAGGACTCCATGACGTAGGCGAAGCGGACCATCCCCGTTTGGGGGTCCATCAGGCGGACCTGGTTGGCCGACACGATGCCGGAGGGCAGCGGCGCCGACGCGGGGGCGGCGGGCCCGGCGTCTCGTGCCATGAACGAGAGCTGGTCGGAGTCGATGAGAAACTGGTTGGGGTCCGCTGTGGTGTCGGATTGGCCTGACGGAGGTTGTGGCACGCAGACGCCGGTGGGGTCAGTGGCCGAGAACGGGGGACTGGAAGTGAAGAGGAACGGCTCGTAGTCGAAGGTGTAGGTGAGCATCTGGTCGGCCCCGGAGTAGAAGGCGAAGCCCGATGCGTTGTTGGTGAGGTAGTGCTGCCACATGGTGTCGACCTGGAAAGGGATCTGGACGAAGCTCGCCGACGAGGGATCCCACCGGTAGCCGAGCAGGCTCTGGGCGGGCACCCCTTTGAGCACGGTCCGCACCGGCGAGTTGCTGCCCTGGAAGCAGTTGTGGTCGCCGTGGCTGGGATCGTTGGATCCGGACTGGTAGCAGTCGCTCTGCAGGCCGAGGGGGGAGAGGATGGATCCCTGGGTGTTGTAGACCTCGTAGTCGGTAGGGGTCTGCGGCGGCCGGGCCGTGATCTCCGGTCCCGAGGTCCAGCCCGGGAAGTCGGAGCCTTGGAGCACCACCGGCTCGCTGTCGAAGGCCGCCACCTTCACCGCCTGGCCGGCAGCCGGCGCCGTGGCGACCGACCCTCCGCTCGAGAAGCCGCTCGACGGAGTGACAGGTGATGCGCCGGGCGGAGGACTGGCGCTCGCCGCCTGGACGCCGACGCCGGCGACGACGAGGCCGATGACGACCCCGAGGGCACGCGCCCTTCGGCGCACGAGGCGACGGACCAGTGACGAACGGGCCGTACCGTGCACGCTCAGGTCAGCCCGCCCAAGTCGTCGGCGCCGGAGAACACGTCGATGAGAAGCGGTGCGCCGTTCACGATCACCCCTCGGGTGGCGGTGGAATAGGGGTATGCCGAAGACGACGGCGTCGCTGGTGTCCCGCTGTCGGCAGTGCCGAAGTACGTGGCCCAGCCGCTCACCCCGTTCTGGCCGACGTCGAGCTCGCGAGAGCCACCTCCTGGCTCCACCAGTACCACGCCGACGGCGCCGGTGAACCCGGCGCAGCCGGTCACCCAGCTGCCCGCTGCGTCGCCAACCGTGACGGCATCGGCCGGGAAGGGGCTGTCACAGTGATTTTTGGCAGCGTCGACGAAGAGCCCCGGCACCACCCGGTCGCCGCTCCCATCTTGGAAGAGGAGCGAGGTCAGAGCGTTGGCCACCGACAGCCCGACATATGGCCCTGCGCTCTCCGAGTCGTCCGGATGGCCGTGGCCGAAGCGGTCCACCCCGTGCTGGCCGGCCGTGGTGGTGTCCTCGTAGAGGTTCCACGGAGACTCGAGCGTCTCGGATATCGATCCGACGAAATTCCCCGGCGGAAACAGGTAGCCGATCATGTCCTCGCCCAACCCGGCCAGAAAGCGGAAAGGGGTGGTCATGGCGGCGCTGACCATGGGCGTGTCGGGCAACTCCGTGCCGCATGTGTAGTCGGCGGCGGCGGGGTCGGTCGGGTTTGTGGGATCGGGTTGGTAACAGTTGGTGGGGAAAGGCATCTGGCTGTCGACCACCGGGCCACCTACTTCGGTGAAAGGGAACACCTCACCCGGTGAGTAGGCCATCTGGATCGGCCCCAGCGTCAGCACCCCCACCTCCGTCTCGAGATAGACCGGCACGGTGGGCGGGTGCATGGTGGCGGAGGCGGTGCTGGGTGTCGGCCCGACCACGTTTCCGCCCAGACTGGCACCGACGGTGCAGTTCGGATCGGCGTAGGCCGGTCGGCCGGGGAAGAGCCCGGCGGCGAAGGCCGCCACGAACTGCTCGTTCTCGAGCTCCAGGCACATCCAATGGGCCTGCGCCTCCACGGTGGAAGGCACGACCGTGGTGGCCGAGCCGGCCAGAGCCGCGGCCGCTTCGGTAGCGACGCTGGCCGCGTACACGTCTTGGAAGTCGAGCGCGTCGGTGATCGGCTTGAGTTGTTGTCCACTCGAGCTCACCGGCTCGGGGTAGACGCTGGAGCAGCCGTTGGTCGGGTTCCCCGGCACCCCGTGGAAGGCGCCGGGGACCTGCGGCACCTCGGGGAGCAGGCCGGGATCGGGTGCCGAGGTGGCGTCCTCGTACACACCGTCGACGGGCTGCACCTGGGTGCCCGTCGCCGTCAACGGCGGATAGACGGCCGGCGTCTCGACGCTCCCCACCAACCCCGCCATCTCCATGCCCACGCCGCCGTAGTGGGCTTCGAGATCGGCGGCCATGACCCCTGACCAGTCGCCGCTCAACATCCGCGTGTAGGCGGGGTTCCCCGAGAAGCCAAGCGTCTCGTCGTGGGTGCCCACGTTCACCAGCGTCAAGATGACCAGTCCGGTCTGGGAATTCTTGGCCTGCAGCACCGGCACCAGGTTGGTGTCGACATAGGGATACGACGACCAGCACGACTGGGTGTTGGACGGCATCCGGGCCTGGGCCACCTCGAGCTGCGCCGGCTGGAGGGTGTGGTCGGCAGCCACGATGGCCTGTGCCGCTTGCTTCACGAGGAAGGCCATGTAGGCGTTGTCGACGCCCGAGGCGACGGAGGTGGGCAGCGACCCGTTGACCTGGTTGACCGGGGCCGGCTCTTGGGAGATGTCCGGTCCCCACAGCCCGATGGGGTCAGGAGCGGACTCGTCGTGGGTCGAGGAGATGAAGATGGCGTCCGGGGCCAAGTCGGGGTCGACCTTGGCCACGACAGTGCGAATCTGCTGGAAGGTGCTATCGAAGGCCCCGATGGAGTCCACGCTCACCACGGCCACATGCCTGCCGCTCACTTGGAACACGGCGGCGCGGACGTCGACGGGGTCGGGAGTGGCGGTCCGGCCCGTGACCGGGTCGACGAGGTCCTTGCCGCCGTTGGTGGCGGGGTCGGCCGACGTGGTGGGCCACCGGTTGGATCCTGATCCGCCGGCCAGATAGGGGGCTTCGTAGCGCCCCGAGCCGTCGGCGTCGCAGTAGGGGTCGCCAGGCACGTACTGCCCGGCGCCGAACAGGTCCACGTACGGGTCGGTAAAGGCGAACAGGCGCTTGCCGGACCACACGGCGGCGATCTGGCTCTCGGAGGTGCCGCAGACCGGCACGAACTCCGCCGTGTCCAGGGCTTGGCCCTGGGCGGTGTCGAGGGCGGGCGGTGTGGCGTCTGCGTCGGCGGCGCCGACTTCGAAGCCGGGACTGCTGGTGGCGGCGAGCTGGGTGGTGCCGGCAGTGAGCGACGGCAGCCCCAGGCACAGCAGCACGCCCGCGCCCAGCGCGCTCAGTCGGCTGAGACGCA
>Ga0307477_10003588_pt1 | contig 11506 bp, 9 predicted proteins | sample atmos_gasesECM2C_FD_203316 | JGI IMG/M metagenome (GOLD analysis project Ga0307477, IMG submission 203316) | Hardwood forest soil microbial communities from Morgan-Monroe State Forest, Indiana, United States - atmos_gasesECM2C_515 | ecosystem: Environmental > Terrestrial > Soil > Temperate...
CGCCGAACCGTTCAAGTTCTTTCGAGAGTATGTCGGGTTGAACGACGAGCAGATCAACAATATTCGAAGCGGAAAAGCTGTCGCCAAGATATTGGATTCACCGACGCCAGATGAAGTGTATGTGTTCGGCTCCGTGTACGTGAACTCCACACCGGAGCGTTATCTCAAATTCGCATCGGACATCGGCGCTCTTCGCAAGGTTCCCAACTATCTGGCCATCCAGAAATTCAGCAACCCTCCGAAGCTCTCGGATCTCGAGGGCTTCACATTGGAGGAGCAAGACATCAAGGAGCTCAAAAAGTGCGGGCCGGGGCATTGCGAGGTCCAGCTGCCCAGCGAAGCGATGGATACGTTCAAGCAGTCAGTAAATTGGTCTGCACCGGATGTGGCGGATCAGGTGAACCGGCTTGGGCAAAAGATGGCGCTGGAAGCTCTCGAAAGATATATACAGGGAGGAAACGCGGCGCTTGGAACCTACCGCGACAAACATAACCCAGCGGTTGTGGCGGACACCTTTCAAAGGCTGCTCAGCCGGTCAAAAGGCCTTCCTGCATATCTCCCTGTTCTTGACCAATACCTGCTCGATTATCCAAAGGCCAACTCGGATGGGATCGAATCTCAGTTCTATTGGGAAAAGGTCAATTTTGGTCTGAAGCCTACCCTGCGAATCGTGCAGGCCATCGTCTACCGCGACAAGGATCCCGCGAGTCCGAGATATGCAATCGCGGTCAAGCAACTTTACGCGAGCCACTACTTCGAAACGGCCCTCGACCTCACAGTCTGCGTCCCAGACCACGAGCGTGCCGGCATGTATGTAATCACTCTTAAGGGCTCGTCCCAGGCCGGTCTCACTGGGTTGAAAGGCGGCATTGTGCGGAAAGTGGCTGTTGACAAAACCCGTTCGTCACTGGAAAAAGCATTGGCAACTATCAAGCAGAAATTGGAAAGCCAGACAGATTGATGCTGGCGAGAACATCTTTGCTGCGGGTGGCTAATGTCGATGCTTGATCGCCGGACTGCAAAGGTCCTGCTGACAATCCTCGTTTTCGCACTGGCGCTCGCCATTGTGTATGTTGCGCGGACGGTGTTTATTGTTTTTATTTTCTCAATCCTATTTGCATACTTGATTGATCCTGTCGTGCGGTTTCTGCAGCGCCATTCGCTGTTCTTCAAGAATCTGCGAGGGCCGCATATTTTGGAGGCCTATCTCGGACTTTTGATTCTCATCGCAGTCGGCATCCATGGCCTGGACCCGGGTTTCTTTCGGCACGCAGGGGGCCTGATTCGAGACTTACCAGCCCTTTCAGAACAGATTTCAACGGGCGAGATCGCTACGAAGATTGGCGACAAGTACGGTTGGACGGATGTGCAGGAGTTGCGGCTGAAGTCATTTCTGATTCAACACCATGAGCGAATCCGTGGTGTTTTGGAAAATGGACAGCGAATTGTACCCACTGCTATTGGATGCCTGGTCTTAATCCCTATACTGGCGCTCTTTTTCCTTAGCGGCGGACCGATCCTTGCCGATTCCTTCATCCAACTTGTCTCGACAAAAGACAACGTGGAGGATCTGCGGTCCTTCGCCAGTGAATTGAACGTGATGTTTCAGCACTACATAAGGGCCAAAGTAATCCTTGCAATCCTGTCGCTCGTGTTTTGTTCGGTAACGACGTTGCTTCTGGGGTTCCCGCACGCATTGGCGCTTGGCGTCCTGGCGGGAGTCCTGGAGTTCATACCCGTGGCCGGCTGGATGATTTCCGCGACTACGATCGTTACTTTTGGAGCCCTCACTCATTCTCACTGGATTTGGATGGCCGCATTGCTGGGGCTTTGGCGAATGCTAATGGATTATTTTATTTCGCCGCGCGTCGTGGGCCATGAGCTCGAGATTCACCCGCTGCTCGCGATATTCACAGTAATGGTCGGCGGTGCTGTCGGCGGGATTGTAGGAATTTATCTGTCTGTTCCTATCGTAGCGACGCTGCGAGTGGTGTACCGCAGATTTCTGATGACGCAATAGGTAGGCGACGCCCAGATAGACGTCTAGAAATCTTCTTACTACCAGCTATCTCATTTCGGGCTAGGTTTGCTAATCCTCCTTCGCGACAGATGTCCGGAAACCGAGGGCTTTGCTACGACGGTTTTTGAGAAGAAGACGGCAGACTTTGTGGTGTAGTTTGTGCAGCTATGCCTGAGCGCATTGCTTGGAGCACCTTTTCCAGGTACTCCCGCGGAATGCCTTGGATATAAGGATCAGCCAGCCACGCGATGATGGCGGGAACGCCGCGGCTGAGCGCGATCACTTCGATTTGCAGGAAGACGCCACCATTTTCCTCCTGGCAGCGCCAGTCCAAATTCAGCCTCCAGAGTAATCCTCGATCGTCACCGAGGGGCAACTCATATTCCGTGGGCTTGCCCACGTCGGCCACTTCTGCAATCCGAGTGGAGCGCGAACGCAGGTACGCGTGGTCCGCATCCACCGTAAAATAGCGATCGTCAAGATCTACATTGTAGAAAGCGGGCGACCTGGATTCGCGGAACATACGCAACTGGACCTGGGAGTGGTTCTTCTCCTGACTGAGGACTTTGGATCGCTGTACACCGAAGCTGAAAAGTTGCGGATAGGTCGGATAGTTCTCCATCAAGGTCATCGTCTGAGCCAAGGTGGCGCCCGGAATGAAGATCGTTCCTACCCAGTGATGCACGAGGCCGTGGGGTATGCGGATAGGCCGGTTGTCGTCGCGCGTTTCCAGGCGTTTCGTTACAACTTCGCCACGCGATAATCTTTCGTGGAGTTGCTGGCGGAGCGCATCATCCTGGCTGTCGATCCAGAGGAATGCGCCGGACTTGCGCATCTTTGCTGCTCTCTCTTCTTCCGTCACCTTGACGTACTGATCGAAAGCCTGGATCGTCTCCTGTCTGAGCTCGGCCGCCGCTGCAAACGCCGCAAGCAACCCGAAACAAAGAATCCCGAGCGTCGTCGGCCATCTCCAACCGCCTCGTGCCGTTTTCAGAGAATACATGCCATCCGCCATGTTGATTTCTATTCTAGCCGACGCGTGCGATTGATTTCGGTCGAAGACGAGTCTGTTTAGTTGCCAGCAGATCCCAAATGCCTCAGTTGCGCTGCCTGCAATGCACATAAAGAACTAGGATTCTTCCCTTCTCGGATAGATGTTGATAAGTCCTCTTCTCCCCACGAATCTCGAAACGAGACGGATGCTGATATCACAGCGATCACTCGGGCTCCTCCAAGCTGATTGACACCGGCTTAAACGCGCCGTAACCTCGATTCGAAGGCTCTCCGTGGATCTCTTCGAAGAAATCGTGCGCATGCGACGCGCCGGCCAGCGCGGTGCCCTCGCCACCATCGTCCACACCAACGGCTCGATCCCAAGTTACGAGAGCTCTCGTATGCTCGTCCGCGACGACGGCACAATTGCCGGCACGGTTGGCGGAGGATGCGTCGAAGCCGAAGTGTGGGCGGCGGCAAAAGACGTCATCCAAAAAGAGCAACCCCGCAAAATGACTTTCAACCTGAATCACGAAGCCGCCTACGACGCTGGTCTCATCTGTGGAGGCACTCTGGAGATTTTCGTTGAGCCGATTCTTCCGCAGCCGATGTTGTATCTCTTTGGCGGCGGCCATGTCTCCACCGCCGTCGCCCGTGTCGCCCATCAAGCTGGCTTCGCCATCGGAGTCATTGACGACCGCGAGGCATTTGCGAACTCCGACCGCTTCCCGATGGCCGCCGAAATTTATTCCACGTACGAAGACGCCTTCTCGAAAATTCGCCCAAATTCTTCGAACTACCTCCTGATCGTCACGCGCGGGCACAAGGACGATATGCGCGTCCTTGCTTGGGCCATCGAGACTGAAGCACGCTACATCGGCATGATAGGTAGCAAACGCAAAGTAATCTCCGTCTATAAAGCGCTCGAGAAGGAAGGTCACGATCTCGAAAAATTCGAACGTGTCCACGCGCCCGTCGGACTCGATATCGGCGCCCTCGCCCCGGAAGAAATCGCTGTCAGCATCGCCGCCGAATTAATTGCCGTTCGCCGCAATGCGCCAAATCTTCCGCACAAGGCCGTAAGGCTCTCTGACGTCGCATCGCTGCAACACGACTAGGTCACCATGCTCGCAGCCGCCATTCTCGCCGCCGGCGAATCAAGCCGAATGGGCGAACCAAAGGCCCTGGTTTCAGTTCAAGGCCTCACCTTCGTCGAGCACCTTTTCACGGCGACGCGCCTGCCTCGCATTGGCCTCACCAGAATCGTTCTCGGCGCCCACGCGGCAGAGATTGGCCCAAAACTGAAATTCGACCCCGCCATGATCGTCTTCAATCCGGATTGGCCTACCGGCCAACTGTCGTCCATTCACGCAGCAATCCGCAGCTTGCCGGTCAGCACCACGGACGGAATTATTCTCTGCCCCGTTGATCATCCCCTCGTTTCCCGCCGCCTTATTTCCGAGCTGATCGCGCAATTCGATTCAACTCGAAAAGCCATCGCGCTTCCCCTCTACCGCGGCAAACGCGGACATCCGGTTATTTTTCGCGCCACGCTTTACGAGGAACTGCTGGCGGCATCGCCAGAGGTTGGCGCAAGGCAAGTGGTCTGGGCCCACCCGCGGGAAATCCACGAAGTGCCCACCGAAGAAGAGGGCGTAATTTTGAACCTCAACGATCCGGCAACTTTGAAAAAAGCGGCGATGCCACCTACTTCGACCTGACTCGGCCACCTCTTTGCGTTCGAATCTCCCCGTTAGCAATTTTCTCGATGACCGTAGTTAACGCGTCCATCGCAAGTTCGGCAGCGTGCATCGTCGCGGGAGGCAATTCTCCCAGCGCTTCCGAAATCCTCAGTGCCGTAATCTCGCGTGCTTCCGGCAAGCTCCGACCCGTCAGCAGGTCCGTGAGCACGGAGCCAGTCGCAATGGATGCCACGCATCCCTGCGCCTTGAAGCGCGCTTCCGCCACCCGGCCATCCTGCACTCGCACTGACAACCGCATCGTGTCGCCACAGACAGGATTGGCGACCTCTACCACCGCAGTCGGCTCGGCGAGAATCCCGGCATTATGTGGGTTTCGAAAATGTTCGAGGATTTTTTCGTTCACGGCGGGCCTAAGTACGTACAGGACTAGCTCCCTGAAATTATACCCCGCTCCCAGAAACCTGCGCCGCCTCACTTCACAATACTTGCCGCCTGCCAATTCGTCCGCGCCAACCCTTCGTAGAGAGCACGCGGGACGAAACAAAAATCGCTTGCGCTTGCTTTCGCTTTTTGTTTCAATTCCTTGACACAGAGTGGTTTACGATATAGTTTAAAGTCGTCCTAGCCTTCACTTTTCCGATTGGGCGCGGAAGGGTGACCAAACAACTCGCCTACTGCATCACCTCAGGAGAAATGCTAATGCGACGATTCGGATGCCTGTTCACCCTCGTGACGGCGATTGCGCTCTCTGCAACCGCCAGCTTCGCGCAGGATGGAAAGCTGAAAATCACGGTTAGGCCCAGAGAGGCTTATATCTTTGTGGATGGTAAGGCCATCCACGAGGGCAGGAGCCGCACCATTCCCCTCCCTGCCGGCAAGCACACGGTGGCTGTCGTGAATTACGGCTTCAAGATTTCGACGCAGGACGTCGAGATCACCGCGGGCAAGTCCACTGATCTGAACGTCGTGCTCGAACCTTACGGCGGCACCGTGAATGGACCTTGGGGCCGCGTTTACCTCGGAGGAGGCTGGCCTCATGCCGCTGTCCTCTCGAATGGGACGACGCCCGCCTATCTCGTCGGGCACGTCGACGAGATGAACAACGATTTCTGGATTTGGAAACAGGAGTTGATTCTCCCGGTCGGACATCATCACCTGACCGTAACTAAAGAAGGCAAGACGGTGTGGGAAGGCGACGTTGACGTGCAGGCCAACAAGAAGACCTCCGTCGATATGGCGAAGAACACGCAGAAGACCACGGAGTGGACCCGCGGCACTAAACTAAAAGACCTACCGCGGTTCAAGCCGGGTACCGCCAGCGCCACGATTGCCGTCGCGCCCGTCACCGGCAGCTTCTCCGCTTCCGCTGGCCAAATTAATTGCGGCGATACCTCTAACCTGACGTGGCAAACTACGGAAACCATTGATACGAATATCAGCAACGTTGGTGCGGTCGCGCCAAGCGGCACGCAGGGCGTCTCGCCGAAGGCGACCACCACCTACGACTTCAAATCCACTGGTCCCGGTGGCATTGTCTCCAGCTCGGCGACGGTCAACGTGAACACCAAAGTTGACGCGAGCATCAGCGCCAATCCTTCCGAAGTTCACTATCGGAAGATTGGGGAAAAGGTGATCACTCAGGATAGCTCGACGATCACCTGGAAGACCTCGAACGCTCAGGACGCCACGCTCAACGGCAACAAGGTTGACGTCAACGGCAGCCAGCAGGTGCAAGCCGCGCCGGCCGATGATTCGCAGGTGCCGGAAGGCCAGCCTGCTCGCACGGTGGACGAGTCGAAGACCTACACGCTGAACGCCACGAATACTTGCGGCGGCAGCTCGACGCAAACCGCGAACCTGCATCTCACTGGTTCGGTGGAGCCGATACCGGCCGTCGTCCTGCAGAGCATCTTCTACCCTACGGACTATCCGGATAAGAAGAATCCGCAAGTCGGACTGGTGAAGAGCCAACAGCTCGAATTGGCCACTCTGGCGGGCGGTTTCAAGAAGTATCTGGAATACGATCCGGACGCGAAGCTTTCGATTGAAGCATTCGCGGATATTCGCGGATCGAAAGATCACAACCAGGACTTGAGCGAACGGCGCGTCGAGCGCATCAAGCAATACCTCGTCGATCAGGGCATTTCGGCGGACAAGGTTCAGACCGCTGCGTACGGCAAAGAGCGACCGATGCCGAAGGCGGACGTGAAGAACCTCGAATCCACGAACCCGAACCAACCGCCCAAGGTTCGCTTGAAGAACGTGACGGGCGATTGGTACGCCTACAACCGCCGCGCGGACATCGTCCTTCTGCCTTCCGGCAAGAAGTCGGCGCAGTTCTACCCGCACAATGCCGACGACTCCGGAATCATGTGGCAAATCCCGAAGCCGGCTCTGAAGAAGGTCGAAGCCGTCAACTAAGAACTCGAGACAAACAAGGAACGCGCCGGAGATTTCATCTCCGGCGCGTTTTTGTTTTTGCGGCCTCTTATGTAAACGAATCGGCCCGGCAGTGAAGAAACAGCGAATGAAATAGTGTTGCAACTGCTGCCACTGGGTTGCAGCAAAAAGCAGTTTGACGCCTACTGATCAGTGTTTTTCGTCGGGTAGACCTAGAAATTGGACAGGCGACAGGAAAGTACGAAGAGCCTCGGACAGGGAGGCAATATTTGGCGACATGAGAGCAAGTTTAACCCTGTCCCACCCTTCGCAAACCTAGCGAAGGATTAGGACCCGCAAGGGCTAAGGCCGGACTTCGGAGCGAATCGTCGAGTGGTATCATCCGTGTTCTGCGCAGACCGGAGTTTCCGGGGACGGTTGGCAGCGACACACAATGAGAGACCACTCGCAAAGTGCTGAGAGCCAGAACGCGATGGAGGTTTCGCTTTCGGGCATCGGGCTTATCAATTCGCCGCGGCTGAACAAAGGAACGGCTTTCCCCGACCACGAGCGCGACCTTTTTGGTTTGCACGGCTTGTTGCCGCCACACGTCGGCACGCTTGACGAGCAGGTGGAACGCCGGATGCTCGCGCTCAATTGCGAGCCCACCCCGTTCACCAAATACAGCTTCCTTCGCGATCTTCAGGACATCAACGAGACGCTTTTCTACGCGCTGCTGGTGCGCAACATCGAGCAGATGCTGCCGCTCGTCTACACACCCACGGTGGGCGAAGGCTGCCAGCGGTTCAGCGAAATCTGGCGAAAGCCGCGCGGCCTGTTTCTGAGTTATCCGAATAAGGACCGCATCCACCAAATCCTGTGTCACAAGCGGTACGACAGCGTGAAATGCATCGTGGTGAGCGACGGCGAGCGAGTTCTGGGGCTGGGCGACCAGGGCGCCGGCGGCATGGGCATCCCCATCGGAAAGATGGCGCTCTACACGGCGCTGGGCGGAATTCATCCGGAGAATTGCCTTCCGATTTTGCTGGACGTGGGAACGAACAACGAGGAGAGGCTGAAGAGTCCGCTATATGTCGGATGGGCGCATCAGCGGGTGTGCGGCGCTGAGTACGACGAATTCGTGGATGTGTTCGTGCAGAATGTGAAGAAGCGCTGGCCCCACGTTCTGCTGCAGTGGGAGGATTTTGCCGGTCCCAACGCGGCGCGTCTGCTGGCGCGATATCGGAACGAGCTGTGCACATTCAACGACGACATCCAAGGCACCGCGGCGGCGGCGACGGCAACCGTGATTTCTGCGATCAATGTGACCGGCGTGCCGCTCGAGCAGCAAAAATTCGTTGTGCTGGGCTTCGGAAGCGCGGGACTGGGCATCACGAATTTACTGGCGCAGTTCATTCAGGACAAAGGCGTGCCGCCAGACGAAGCGCGGAAACGCTTTTACGCAATCGATCGCGCTGGGCTGATTACGGATAAAACCCAAGGGATGCGGCCGGAGCAGATGCTCTATGCGCGCAGCGAGGAGGATGTGAAGGGCTGGAGGCAGCAGGCGAAGGCCGAGATCACGCTGTTGGACGTGGTGCGCAATGCGAAGCCTTCGGTGTTGATCGGGGTCTCGGGGCAAGCCGGCGCGTTCACCGAGCAAGCCGTGCGTGAAATGGCCAAATATGTGGATCGGCCAATCATCTTCCCGCTCTCTAATCCGACTTCGCGCAGCGAAACGACGCCACAGGATTTGATGAACTGGACGGAAGGGCGCGCGCTGATCGGAACTGGGAGCCCATTTGAACCGGTGCGCGTGGGAGGAACGGAGGTTCATATCGCGCAGACCAATAACTCCTACATATTCCCGGGGCTGGCGCTGGGAATCGTGGCGTCGAAAGCGAGAAGGGTGACCGATGCGATGGTGAAGGCCGCGTCCGAAGAACTGGTGCGCCGTCTGCCCACCCGAACCGACAAGAATGCGAGCTTGCTTCCGCCGATTTCCCAGACGCGCGAATTGGCGCGGGAGATTGGTGAGGCCGTTGGAAGGCAGGCCATCGAGGAGGGACAGGCACAGATCGCCGAAGCGGACCTGATCCGCGAGCTCGAAGCGAATATTTGGAATCCTGTGTACGTTCCTTATGTGCGCAAAACGAGATCTATCAGCGAAGCTGGCCCAGCTGTCAGATGATCAGGGAAATGGGGGAGGGTGGGCCACTCCCCTCAAGAATTAAGACTAACCCTCAGAGTTATCTACTCGAATGGTATTATTTGGCGGGAGCTCCGTCAAAATGATTGAACGCCAACAAAACTCGATCTCGTCCGCTCAGGAAGTAGGATTCTTTTCGCGATCACTCCTCGCCTCGGGAATTTTTGTTTTTAACCTGGTTCTTGCCTGTGCTGTTGTCGTGGCTTGCGCAGTAATTGTTTTCAAGTTCTGGAGCCGCTTTCGGAACCCAGTCGCCGCCTCATTTCTGTTGCCAGAATTGGTCACGATTAATTTAATTTTGACATTTGTTAGCCATTTTAGAGAGCACGCGCGAATACGGGAACTAGATCTGAAAGGAATCACTTCCGAAACGGTTCCTGTGCGAACCCTTTTGACCGTTCTTAGGGCAACTGAAAACATCATGGTGAGAGACCTTTTGTATCTCCTCCTTTCAATATTGCTCCTCGTTGGGCAGATCTATATTTTTCGTTTCTCGTGCCCATTAAATGTAGAAACACACCGTCGTCACTTTTTCTTCACAACGGGACGGATCGCCCACCCTTCGCGAGTTTTGCGAGGCGCGAGCCGCTTACTTTGAGTTGATCAAGTAGAACTCTGTCTGGCGCGCGATGAAGAATTTGTAGCCGTCGTCGGTGAGGTAGGCGTCGTCCTCGCCCATTATGTAGACCTTCTGGCCGCCCCATTCGGGAACCGCGGTCTGCGCGTTCAATTCGACGGAAAGATAGGCGCCTTTGCGCAGCTTTTGGACCGTTGACAGGTTGGAATCACCGGGAGCATTCGCGAGAACCTCTTTCTCGGCTTGAGCAGCATGCGCGTCCATCCAGGCGCCGAGGCCGTGGCCTTCGTTGCCGATGGGATGGCTGTAGATCATGGCGTCGATGCCCTTCTGCGACATCTCGTCCATAGCCAACTTGTAGACCTCGGCGCCGGTTCGTCCGGGGCGCGCGGCGCGAAGCGTGAGTGCGTCTTGAACAACGTTCATATTTTTCATGGCTTGCTTAAGTCCGGCCGGCGGCTCCGTTTCACCGGGCTTCAGGACGTAGGCCATCTTCTGCCAATCGGTATTGAGGCCCATGTAGGTGACGCCGAAGTCGAGATGGATCACGTCGCCCGGCTGAAAGACGTCGGTCCATTCCGCGTCACGGAGGTGTCCGCGCTCGCGTTGCAACGTTAAGCCCTGATGCTGGATGCGGAGGTGCGGCGCGAACCAGGTGGTGACGTGGTTCTCCCACATCTGGTCGTAGAACCAGTTGACCGCTTCTCCCACGGTGGTTTTTCCGGGCGTGATGGCTTCATTCGAGAGGCCGCGCTTGGTGATCAGGTCCGTGAGGATGACCATTTGCTTGTAGGTTTCGAATTCTTCGGGGAGCCGCGTCTCGAGATATTCGGTGATTAAATCTTCAGCGGGGACGAAATGCTGGGCGGCTTCGGGGCCCATGCTTTTGGAGAGGTATTCGTAGCTGGATTTCATGAGGCTGCGCGTGACGCCGCGCTTGCCGTCGATTCCCAGGGCGATGTGCGCGGGATGGTAGGTGTCCCAGAGCGCGTGCAATTCCGACGGGATATCCGGCTGCGAGACATTCGATTTTTCGAAGAACTTAGCGACGCTCTCCTGCGAATAGCCGGTGATGGCAATTTTCTTCAGCCCCTTGTCGCCGGTATCAACGAAGACGAAAAAATCGCGGTTGCCGGTGTAAGGCCGAGGAGGGGCGACAAATTCCGTGAGCGGGTCGTCGTGGAATTCCTCGTTGACGACAATCCACATGTCGACGTTGTGGCGGCGCATCATGTCGAGCAGCAGTGCTTGCCGCTTTACCAGCCAACCCTCGCGCACGGCAATCTGCTGCGACCAGGGCAGCAGGTGCGGCATTTGGTCCTTGAGCGATTGTGCCTTCGCTGCCTGCGACTGCGCACCAGCCGGTGAAACCAAGATCGCGTAAACGCCGAGAACTACCAGCCATCTCCGAAATTGCATGTGGTTCCTCCGCGGCGCATCCTAACTCAAATTTCCCGCCAGGCATCGGCGATTTTGAACGGTTCCAAAATTAAAAGCCGGGCCGCTTCGTGGTCGGCGCGGCTCGGCGTGCTTAGAAACTTCTGTTGACCCTTACTTGGGCTGGATCAGATAAAACTCCGTCTGACGCGGCTGGAAGAATTTGTAGCCGTCGGGCGTGAGATATG
>Ga0307477_10003589_pt1 | contig 11506 bp, 8 predicted proteins | sample atmos_gasesECM2C_FD_203316 | JGI IMG/M metagenome (GOLD analysis project Ga0307477, IMG submission 203316) | Hardwood forest soil microbial communities from Morgan-Monroe State Forest, Indiana, United States - atmos_gasesECM2C_515 | ecosystem: Environmental > Terrestrial > Soil > Temperate...
CGGAATCGGCGTGGCGCAGTTTAGCGAAAAGGACGTGGTGCGGCACAACCTGGTGCAGCAGATTATCCGCGCCTACGAAGAGTATGATGGCTCACAGCCGCAACGGAGCAGCGGCGGAAACGGCAAGGCCGAGCCGCGCGCCGAACCCGGCAAAGAGCAGGCTAAAGAATCTCTGCGAGGATGATCCTGAACCGCCAGCGTGCTGTGCGCGTGGCACAGCGGCCGCTAGAATTGTTTCTGGCTCGCGTGCGGCGGGAGCTGGGGCTTGACGAAACGGACCTGACGGTTTGTTTCGTCAGCGATGCGGAGATCGCTCGGATGAACCAGGCGTTTCGCAAGAAGCAGGGGCCGACCGACGTGCTGTCGTTCCCGGCCATCGAGCGACGCGGGCCAGCAATCGGGCGGGCGCAGAAGCGGAGAGAATTACGCGGCAAGCGGCCACTCAATTTTCTTGGCGATATCGCAATTGCCCCTGCTGTTGCCCGCCGCAACGCAAAAAAAGTTGGCCGCTCGGTGCCCAACGAACTTCGCATTTTGATTCTCCATGGCGTCCTGCATTTGTTGGGTTACGATCACGAAACCGATCGCGGGCAAATGAGTCGCCTTGAAGGGCGATTGCGGCGAAAGCTGGGGCTAACGTGAAGTTCTTCTTCTGGGCCTACCTGATCGCGACTATGCTGCTGGCCCTCGGCCTGCCGATCTTTTCCTACCTGACGTTGATTTACCGCGAACTCGGCCGCATGACCACCGGCCGCATCCACGAACACCTGGAAATCTTTGAAGCCGAAATCGAGCCGAAGCTCAAAATCAACCGGCGCAGCGGCGGGCGTACGTTTCGCATCCTTGGGCATTTCTGGCTCGCCTTTCTGGTCCTGGAGACTACGCGCGGTGTGGTGTATTTCGTTCCGGGCACCTGGGAATCACTTCTCGAATTTATCGTTTTCATGACGCTGGAAGTCGTCATCTTGATGCATTTTGTGCCGGACATGCTGTTGTATCGCACGACCGGAAGATGGTTGCTTCCGCTCTTGCCGCTGATTCGCGCCGCGATGTGGCTGGTGTGGCCCGTGCGCATTTTCCTGGAAGGCGCGGAGTCGCTAGCCAGAATTTCGGAGTATGAAGAAGCGCGCACCGACGAACAACGCACCGAAGAGGGCATCGAAGCGTTGGTCGAAGCGGCGGAGGAAGAAGGAATCATTGAGCCGGAACAAGGCGACCTGATCGAGCAAGTAGTGGAGTTCAGCGACAAACGCGTGCGCGAAGTAATGACGCCTCGCCCGGACATCGTGGCGATAGCAGCGGATGCCTCGCTGGAAGAGTTGCACGCGAAAGTGGTGGGGACGCGATTCGCGCGCGTACCGGTCTACGAGAAGTCACTGGACGATATCTTTGGTGTGGCTTTCGCTCAGGACTTATTGCACATCGCCGACCAGGATCTCCCCAGGCGAAAGGTGCGCGAGCTGGCCCATCCGGTGATGTTCATTCCGGAGACCAAGCCGGGTTCGGAACTGCTGCGCGAGATGCGCCAGAAGAATCATCCTATGGCCATCGTAATTGACGAGCACGGGCTCGTGGCCGGATTGGCCACGGTGGAAGACCTGGTCGAGGAAATCGTCGGCGAGAGCGGACGCGACAGCAAGCAGCCCGCGCCGGACGTGGTGCGCGAGCCCGACGGCGGTTTGGTCATGCGCGGAAGCATGTCAATCGACCACGTCGAAGATTTGCTCGGCGTTCACTTTGGCAACCAAGCGCACGAAGCGGTGACCACCATCGCGGGTTTGCTGAGTCACGTGTCCGGCAAGGTTCCCGCGCCCGGCGACAAAGTAGACATCAAGCATTACCGGTTTGAAGTTTTGGAGGCAAATCAGCGTAAGGTCCTGCGGCTACGCATAAGGAAGTTGCCCACCGCTACCGTCTCCGCGAAGTAGTTCGCGCATCATTCCACGATTTCCTCTGGCTGCTCTTCATGGCCGGCCTGCGCCGCGCTCAAGCCTTCGAGCTGAAAGTGCCAGTCCAATTCGCGAACACGCTGTGGATTTTCACGCCAATCCGCCGCGACTTTGACGAACAAGCCGAGGTAGACCTTGGTGTCCAACAAATCTTCCAGCTCCTTGCGCGCTTCGGTCCCGATTTTCTTCAGCATCGCGCCTTTGTGCCCAATGAGAATTTTCTTTTGCGTGTCGCGCTCCACGTTTAATACAGCCTCAATGCGCAGGAGACGAGGGCTCTCTTCGAATTTGTCCACGAACACAGCCACAGCGTAGGGAAGTTCGTGGTGCAGCGCGCGAATAGCTTTCTCGCGGATGATTTCGGCGGCCAGAAATCGTTCGGGTTGATCGGTGACCTGGTCCTCCGGGAAAAATGGCTGGCCCTCCGGCAGGTGATGGAAGATTTCGTCGAGCAGGCTATTGCAGCCCGTGCCCTTGAGCGCGGAAAGCGGCACGATGGCGGCAAAATCAAATTCCTGGCGGAAGCGGTCGATCAGAGGCAGAAGCTTCGGCTTCGGGACTGTGTCGACTTTATTCAACGCCAGAATTGTTTTTCCCCGGAAACGCTTGGCCTTTTCGATCAGCATAGTGTCGGTGTGGGGCGAAACGCGGCTGGCGTCCACGATCAGCAGCAGGACGTCTATACCTTCTACGGCGGCAGCGACTTCATGCATCATCTGCCGGCCGAGCGCGGAATCGGGGTCGTGCAATCCTGGCGTATCAATGAACACGATCTGGCCGCGCTTTTGCGTCACAATGCCCTGAATGCGATTTCGCGTGGTTTGCGGCTTGGCCGTGACGATGGCGATCTTTTGACCAACCAGGTGATTGATCAAGGTCGATTTCCCGGCGTTGGGGCGGCCGATGATGGCCACGAACCCAGCGCGGGTAGCGCTCTTCTTTGATTCGGGCTTTTCGTTTTGCTGCGTCACGTTTGCACGAGCTCCACTAATCGGGCGCGGCAATGCCCAGCGACTTCATTTTGCGGTAAAGGTGGCTGCGCTCCAGACCCAGGGCGGTTGCCGTCTGCGTCATGTTCCAGCGGTTTTCCTGCAGCTTACGCAAAATAAATTCGCGCTCATAGGCGCTGCGCGCTTCGTGCAAAGTGGAATACGGATGTTGAGGACTCTCGGCCACCCCGCGAAAGATCTCGGGCGGCAAATGATGCGGCTCAATGCGTGCTTGCGGGCACACGATCACCAGACGCTCGACCAGATTGCGAAGCTCGCGAACATTTCCGGGCCAGGGATGCCGCAGTAAGATCTCCATTGCTGGGTCGCTCAACTCGCGCGTCTTCTTTCCATAGGCCGAGCTGAACTCATCCAAGAAATGCCTGGCCAGGATGGGAATGTCCTCGATGCGATCACGCAGTGGCGGCACGAAGAAGGGAATTACGTTGAGCCGATAGAACAGATCCTGGCGGAACGCGCCGCGCGAAATTTCCTGTTCGAGGTTCTTGTTGGTAGCCGCCAGGACGCGAACATCAACCGTCAGGGTCTGGCTGGAGCCTACCGGCTCAAAGCGTTGCTCTTCCAGCACGCGCAACACTTTAGATTGCGTGCGCAGGCTCATGTCTCCGACTTCGTCGAGGAAAAGCGTCCCGCCGTCGGCTTTTTTGAACTTGCCAATTTTATCTTCGCCCGCGCCGGCGAAGCTGCCCTTCACGTGCCCGAAAAGCTCGGACTCGATCAACTCCTCTTGGATTGCCGCGCAATTTACTTCGACGAAGAGGCCTTTGCTGCGCAGGCTCGCCGCGTGGAGCGCGCGAGCAACGAGCTCCTTACCGGTGCCGCTCTCCCCGTAAATAAGCACGCGGCCGTTGGTCGGCGCTGTGACCGCAATTTGCTGGCGCAGCGCTTTCATCGGCACGCTGTCGCCGATTACCTGGTAGCGATGACCCAGTTCGGTGCGTAGAAGCTGATTCTCTTCCTGCAAGCGGCGCTGCTGAATAGCATTGCGCACCAGGACAATGATTTTTTCGAGGGACAGCGGCTTCTCGATGAAATCGAAAGCGCCAAGTTTTGTGGCCCGAACCGCGGTTTCGATCGTTCCGTGCCCCGAAATCATGATGACCGCGGGAGGGCGTTGTGAAGCTTGTAAACGGCTCAAAGCCTCCAGGCCGTCCATGCCAGGGAGCCAAACGTCAAGAAGAATCACTTCAATTTCACCGGTGGAGGCGCGCTGCAGGGCCTCCTCGGCGGAGGCCACGGACTCCACGTCGTAGCCCTCGTCCTGCAAAATCGACGAGAGAGATTCGCGAATGCCAGGTTCGTCGTCGACCACCAGCAGATGAGGCCGGGTGGTCATGTGGAGCTTTCCACCCCAGCACGTTCCGCGGCCGCAGCGGTGGGCTCCGCAACAGGCAACTCAACCACAAATCGTGAGCCCACTGGGAAATTGTCCTCCACGTGAATGGAGCCGCCGTGTTCGGCTACGATGCGCGCAGCGATAGCCAGTCCTAAGCCTGTGCCGCGATCTTTTGTCGAGAACTGGGGAAGAAATAGCTTGTCTTTGTCCTCGGGCGAAATGCCGTGCCCGGTGTCCTGCACGGAGATCTCCACCGTTTCCGATTCGTCACGCGCTCGGGTCATTACGGTAATTTCGCGCAGTGAGCAGGTTTCCAGCGCCTCGGCGGCGTTATCGATTAGATTGACGATGACGCTACGCAACAGGCCAGCATCGGCGCGCACCGTCAACAAGCTTTCCGCCAACGCCGTTTTCAGCGTAATGCCATCGAGGCGCCCGGAGAACACTTCGACCGCTTCGTGCACGATGGTGTTGGCGCTGGTGGGAGCCAGCTTCGCCGCAGGGAAGCGCACGAACTGTGAGAATTCGTTGACCAGAGCGGCCAGTGTGGAGACTTCGCGCTCGATCAGCCGCGAGCATTCCTGCACCAGGCGGGTAAGCTCCGGATCACGGGGCGGTGCATTGGGATCCGGGGTGTCGCGGCGGTCCAAAAAGCGCGCGAGTCGCTGCGAAGAGAGCTGAATCGGCGTCAAGGGGTTCTTGATTTCGTGAGCGATGCGCCGAGCCACTTCTTGCCATGCCGCGGACTTCTGCGCGCGCAGCATTTCGGTCAAATCGTCGAGCACCACGACGAAGCCCGTATTGGCGCGGCGCGGACCGAGCGAACTAACCGTAACCGCGGCGTGCAGCACGCGCCCGGCCACCACGGTTTCAATCTCACGCGACACCACACCCATCCGCAGCGACCGGCGCATCAGTTGTTGCACGGTGCGGGCCGCTTCCGTTCCCAGCAATTCGTCGAGCGAATGCGCTTCGCGCGCCGCGTTGCCGAACATGCGGCCCACCGCGGTATTCCCTCGCAAAATCGCTCCGCCGGCATCGAGAGAGATCACGCCGGTCGGGATGTTTTCCAGCACCGTCTCCATCAATTGCCGCCGCCGCTCCAATTCCTGCACGGCTTGTTGCAGGTTGCGGGTGAACTGGTCGATCTGCGAGCGGTTGTCGCGCAATTGCGTGGTCATGGCGTTGAAAGACCGCACCAGCACGCCCAATTCGTCCTGCGCCTGCTCGGGAACTTGATAATCAAAATTTCCTGCGGAAACTTCGCGAGTGCCTTCGGCGAGCGCCTGAATGGGCACGGTCACCTGCTTGGCCAGGAAGAGTGCCAGCCAAGTTACGGAAAACAGCAACAGAATGGTGAAGAAGGCCAGAATCAGCAGCATCTGGCGTTTCAGTGCACGCAAGTTCTGCTTTTCGGTTTCGTACTCGCGTGTTTGAGCCTGAATCAAAGCGAAGCGCTTCAGAAAATCAGGGCTTGTTCGATAGCCCGCGGCGATGTATCCGGCCTCTTTTCCAGATTCGAGGGCGGGAATGCGCGCGACCAGATAGTTCTTCCCTTGCGCATCCCACACTTCGACGCCGCTGGGAAGTGTGCGCAGTAAGCTCCCAACAACACCGGCATGTTCACAGACCGTGCTGCTGCGATCCTCCGGCTGATCATCGCAGACCACGCCGCCCCGCAGCGCCTTGCCATCTTTGTCCAGGAACCAAACCGCGTCGAGCCCAGAGGATAAAGCGCGCTGCAGGAGTTCGTTGATTGGAAGGGCCGAATTGGACTGAACCTGCCGCGCCAGGGTGCGCAGCCGCGGCAGCGTCGTTGTGCGCCCCAAATCGTTAAGCAAGGTTTGCGTTTCCTCCGATGCTATTTCAAGGGGGCGTGGAAACCAGCGCCCCAGCGTGCGATTGAGCAGCGAATAGCTGACAAAGAACATGAAAAGGACGGGCAACAGCGACAATCCCATGGCCCCCACGACCATCTTGGTCTTGAAACGAGCGCCTAACTGCTCCTTGCTGCGCTCGGTCCACAAGCGCAGCACCGTGCGCGTCAAAATCAGCAAGAAAACAAGAAGAGCCGCGGTAGTAAAGCTGGAAACCGCATAGAGGGCCATCGCCTCGCGCCAGTTCTTGGGCTCGAATGGGACGTCCAGTGATCCAAAAGTGAACACCGCCGACAGCAGCAGCGTGAGAAGCGCGGCGCCGATCCCCAAAGTCCAGCGTTGTTTTGGCTCAAGCGAACTCATAAAGAGGCCTGCGTCGCCTGCGGCAGAAAGGAATGCAGGGGACACTCACTGCAGCGAGGATTGCGTGGTCGACAATATTCCTTCCCGGCGCGAACAATCAGGGCGTGAAACTCATTATACAGCGACGCGTCCCTGGGGATGCTGCGTTCGAATAGTTCGCGGATTTCTTCGTAGGTCTGCATGGGCCCGATGACGTTATGTCTCTCCAGCAGGCGCCGCGTATAGGCGTCCACCACAAACACAGGGTGTTTGCCGGCGTACAGCAGAATGGAGTCGGCCGTCTCCGGCCCGATGCCGTGCACGGTAAGTAGTTTTTCGCGAAGCGCCGCCGTCGGGGTGCGGAACATTCGATTCAGCGAACCGCCGTATTCCTTCTGCAGAAAGCCAACGAAACATTTCAGTTTCTTGGCTTTTTGCCGAAAATAGCCGGAAGAGCGAATCAGCTGGGCCAGCCGCGCGAAAGAGACAGCTGCGATAGCGCCGGGCGTCAAAAGCCTCTCGCGCCGCAGATTTCGGAGCGCAGTCTCCACGTTGCTCCAGGAAGTATTTTGCGTGAGAATTGCGCCGATGATAATCTCGAATGCAGTGCGGCCGGGCCACCATCGCTGCGGTCCGTTAGCGGCAAACAGAGCGTCATAATATCTGCGCAAGGGAGTTGGCAAGGGGGACACGCTCCCGCTCGCTGGGTCCACAAGCTCGATTGGCGAAGGAATAGGCATCTCCTTGGCACGATAGCGACGGCTCTCCGGCAAGTCAACAATCGCTCGGCCTTCGCGATGATGCCAAATGCCGCCCGCCCGTAGTCGGCTATCGCACACCTGCCCACGAGGACAGGTATTAGCCATTTCAGAACGGGCTAACAATTTCAGTCGGCCCTCGTCGCCAGCATTTGCTAAGGTTGGCGATGGTTGCTGTTCTGTTGGGAGCGCACGGATGTCCGTCCGGCTCGGCGAAATTTTGCTCAAAGAAAGCCTGATTACTCAGGAGCAGCTCCAGAAGGCGCTCGATTTCCAGCGCTCGAATGGAGGCAAGCTGGGAAGCTGCTTGACCAAAATGGGCTTCATTACTGACGACGACATTACCGGAGTCTTATCCCGCCAATACGGCGTTCCTTCCATCAACCTCAAGTTTTACGAAATCGATCCCAATGTCATTAAGTTGATCCCCCAGGATACGGCGCTGCGCTACCAGGTCATCCCGCTTTCCCGCGTCGGCTCGGTCCTGACCATCGCGATGACCGACCCCACCAACGTCTTCGCCATGGACGATATCAAGTTCATGACCGGGTTCAACGTCGAGCCAGTCGTCGCTTCCGAGTCCGCCATCGGCGAAGCCATTAGCCGTTTCTACGGCGGTTCGGATGGCGACTCCGAAGAACTCAGCAAGATGATGAAGGACCTCGTCGAGGAGGAGGAGCTGGAGCTGGCTGCCGAAGAAGCGGAGCTGGACGCCGCATCCCTCGAGAAAGCGGCGGAGGAAGCGCCGATCATCAAGCTGGTCAACCTGATCTTGACCGACTCCGTGAAGCGAGGCGCCAGCGATATTCACCTCGAACCCTACGAGACGGAGATGCGCGTTCGCTTCCGCGTGGACGGTATGCTGCAGACGGTGATGAGTCCGCCGCTGCGCCTGAAAGACGCCATGACCAGCCGCATCAAAATCATGGCCAAACTGGACATTGCCGAAAAGCGTCTGCCGCAAGACGGCCGCATCATGATCAAGTACCGTGCGGACGGGAAGAAAAAGGAGCTCGACTTCCGCGTCTCCTCGGTTCCCACGCTGTACGGCGAAAAAATTGTTATGCGGTTGTTGGACAAAGAGAATCTCCGCCTGGACATGACCAAGCTGGGATTCGAGCCGGAATCGCTGAAGAAATTCGAACGCCAGATTTTGAAGCCTTACGGCATGGTGTTGGTCACCGGCCCGACCGGTTCCGGTAAGACCAACACGTTGTATTCATCGGTGTCACGACTGAACACCGTCGACACCAATATTATGACCGCCGAAGATCCCGTCGAATTCCAGCTGGGCGGAATCAACCAGGTGCAAATGAAAGAGCAGATCGGCTTGAACTTCGCGGCCGCGCTGCGCGCCTTCTTACGCCAAGACCCCAACATTATCCTGGTCGGCGAAATCCGCGATTTTGAAACCGCCGAAATTGCGGTCAAGGCCGCGCTCACCGGACATTTGGTGCTTTCCACTTTGCACACCAACGACGCGCCTTCCACCATCAGCCGTTTGATGAACATGGGTATCGAGCCCTTTCTCGTCGCTACGTCCGTTAACCTGATTTGTGCGCAGCGCCTAGTCCGCCGCATCTGCTCCAACTGCAAGGAAGAGCTGGAAGTGCCTGAGCAGGCCTTGGTAGACGCCGGTTATTCGCCGGAAGAAGCCAAGAAGACCAAGATCTACCACGGCAAGGGCTGCTCAACGTGCAACAAGGGTGGATACAAAGGTCGCACGGGTTTATACGAAGTGATGGAGATCAACGACGAACTCCGCGAGTTGATTCTCGTGGGCGCGTCGGCGCTCGAGCTGAAGAAGAAAGCTATCGAGCAGGGAATGATCACTCTGCGCCGCAGCGGCTTGATTAAGGTCGCCGCGGGGCAAACGACCATGGAAGAAGTCCTGCGTGAAACGGTTCTGTAGAAAGGTGCCAGATGCCGGGAATTACACTGAGCGAATTGCTGAAAAAAATGATCGAGATGGGCGGCAGCGACCTGCACGTCACCACTAACAGCGCCCCGCGCGTTCGCGTGCATGGCAAATTGCGGCCGCTGGACATGCCGCCGCTTACCGCCTCGGATACCAAGTCGCTGGCCTACAGCGTGCTTACCGACGCGCAAAAGCATCGTTTTGAGGAAAATCTCGAACTCGACTTCTCCTTCGGCTTGAAAAACCTGGCCCGTTTCCGCGGAAATGTCTTTAATCAGCGCGGCGCGGTGGGAGCCGTGTTCCGCACCATTCCTTGGGAGATCAAAGGCTTCGATGCGCTTGGCTTGCCTGTCGTGGCCAAGGGGCTCTGCGAAAAGCCGCGCGGATTAGTCCTCGTCACCGGGCCTACTGGCTCGGGCAAGTCGACCACGCTCGCCGCTATGCTGGACAAAATCAACAGCGAACGCGAAGAGCACATGATCACCATCGAGGATCCCATTGAGTTTTTGCATAATCACAAAAAGTGCCTGGTGAATCAGCGCGAAGTGCACGCCGACACGCATTCTTTCTCGAACTCCTTGCGTGCCGCCTTGCGCGAAGATCCCGACGTTGTGCTGATCGGCGAAATGCGCGACCTGGAAACCATCGAGTCCGCTTTGCGTATCGCGGAAACCGGCCACTTGACGTTCGCCACCTTGCACACCAATTCCGCCTCTTCGACCATCAACCGCATCATCGACGTCTTTCCTTCCCACCAGCAGCCGCAAATTCGCGCGCAGCTTTCCATGGTCGTCGAAGGGATTCTTTGTCAGGCGCTTTTGCCGCGCTCCGACGGACGCGGCCGCGCCATGGTGATGGAAGTGCTCATCCCCACGCCGGCAATTCGTAACCTCATTCGTGAAGACAAGATTCATCAAATTTATTCGGCCATGCAGACCGGCACTGGACAGACCGGCATGCAGACATTCAATCAAGGGCTGGCCAACGCCTATTTTGCAAAGCTGATTTCTCTGGACATGGCCTTGTCGCGTTCGTCCAATCCGGATGAGCTGCAAGACATGATTAACCGCGGCGTGTCCTCTCCTGCGGGAGGCGCGAAAACGCCGGTGGCATCGAAACGATAGATATCAGGAAGGACGGAAGCTGCGTCCAGCTATTGCGTGCAGGAATCGAGGAGGAGCGAAATGCCGGTTTATACGTATCGTGGAACCAATCGTGGTGGGAGCGCCGTCAGCGGCGAAGCCACGGCGACCAGCAAGGCGGAGCTGCAGAACATTTTGCGCCGCCAGCAAATTACCGCCACGAAAATGTCGGAGAAGGGCAAGGAATTCAACCTGCCCACATTTGGCGGTTCGGTAAGCGCCAAGGAGTTGGCGGTTTTCACTCGCCAGTTCTCGGTGATGATCGACGCCGGTCTGCCGCTGGTGCAATGCCTGGAAATTCTCGCCGGGCAGCAGGAGAACAAGCTCTTTCAGAAGGTTCTGACTGGCACCAGATCCGCGGTCGAGGGTGGCGCGACCCTTTCCGCGGCCATGCGTCAGTTTCCCAAGGTTTTTGACACGTTGTACGTCAACATGGTGGAGGCCGGCGAGACCGGCGGTATTCTCGACACCATTTTGCAACGCCTTTCGCAGTACATCGAAAAGAACGTCAAGCTTCAGCGCGCCGTCAAGTCCGCCTTGGTGTATCCGATCGGCGTTTTGACCGTCGCCGGCGGCGTTATCACGCTTTTGCTGTGGAAGGTGGTTCCGATTTTCGCAACTTTGTTCGCTGGCTTGGGCGTCACCCTGCCCCTCCCCACGAGAATTGTGATTGGCGCCAGCAACTTCGTTGGAAGTTATTTCGGACTAGCGATCCTCATTGGATTGGTCGCTGCAATATTTGGTCTCAAGGTTGCATACGGCACCACCCAGGGACGCTTCATCATTGACTCGATACTCCTCAAGGCCCCTCTCATCGGGCTCTTGCTGCGCAAAATCGCCGTGGCGCGCTTCACTCGCACCCTGGGAACCCTGATCTCCAGCGGCGTTCCGATTCTTGAAGGCCTGGACATCACCGCCAAGACCGCCGGAAATGCGGTCGTGGAGCGGGCACTGCAAAAGGTTCGCAAAGCTCTCGAGGAAGGCAAATCGCTCACCGAGCCCTTGCGGGAGACCGACGTCTTTCCGGGCATGGTTACCCAGATGATTGGCGTCGGCGAACAGACCGGCGCGATGGATGCTATGCTGCAAAAGATCGCGGATTTCTATGAGGACGAAGTGGACGCGGCCGTCAAGGACCTGCTGACCGCCCTCGAGCCCGTTATGATCGTCTTCT
>Ga0307477_10003591_pt1 | contig 11504 bp, 7 predicted proteins | sample atmos_gasesECM2C_FD_203316 | JGI IMG/M metagenome (GOLD analysis project Ga0307477, IMG submission 203316) | Hardwood forest soil microbial communities from Morgan-Monroe State Forest, Indiana, United States - atmos_gasesECM2C_515 | ecosystem: Environmental > Terrestrial > Soil > Temperate...
GGTGGAGGTGAGCACGAAGCGTTCCGGCACCGTTGAGCCCGTCATCACATCGAGAAAGTCAAGATTTTCCGCACTGTCGATCAGCACCTTGCCGTCGCCGAAGCGGGCGAGCTCATCCATGATGAAGAGCCCCGCCTCGCGCTCGCGGCGCCAATCCCGCATCGCGTCATCCAGCATGCCTCTCCGGACGATCTGCGCCGTATGTATTGCCGGAGGGACCAGGGCAACCAGGAGGAGTCCCGCCAAGGCCCATGTCCTGGCGCGGCCCTGCCAGAGCCACTCGCTGGTCCGCACCAAGGCCAGCGCGGTGAACGGCAGGAGGAGGAAGACCCAGGCGCCCGAGGTCCGCCATGGTACGGCGCTTGGGATGCTCATGCTCGCAATCATCACCGCGGTGACCAGCGGAAACGGCACGAAGAATATCGCCGCCCAGGCACGAATCACTCTATCCTTAAGCGCTAGCCAGCAAAACGCCATAACGCCGAGCAGCAGTAGGGGGAACCACAGCAGAATATAAATGAACGACCCCGCAGGGCTGCAGGCGAGAGCAATGTAATAATTATAACCGTGCGTCCCTAAGAATTGCCAGCTCGTGACGGCGAGATTGCGGAGCGAACCATACCACCAATAGCAATCGGCAACCCAAAAAACAGGGAAGGTCAAGAGGATCGTACTGACTGCCGCCAGCAGGCCAAGGCCGATGTCGTGGCCCCGCAGCCGCCGGCCAGTCAGATAGAACAGGAGCGTGACAGCGAAGAAGCATGCCTCGTAACGGTCGGTTGAGGCGAGCATTAGACAGACGCAACCGATAATCAAATCCCACCGCCCGCCCGCTTGAAGCCAGCGCAGGATGAAGATGCTTGCCCCGACCAGCAACAGATAAAAGAAAATGTCAGACATCGGCGCGACGCTGAAGATCAGGCGATCGGGGATCGGCATCGCCAGCAAGGTCGTAATCAGGCTGACCTTACGGTTCGCGAACAGGGTGTCGGCTAGCTGCAACATGGCCAATAGCAGTACAAGGCCCGCAATACCGACGAGTATCCTCGGGACGATAAAGACGTCGCTGTGCACCTTAAGGAACAGACCTATAAAGATTTTATAAAAAGGCGGCCAGACCCACGGATCGAGCGCGTTGTGCCAAGTGAGGCGCAGCGCTAAGAGCGATCTTGCGCTCTCGTCGGCGGTGACGCGGTAGAAACCGAGCCTGTATAGCCCAAGCTGGACCAGTAGGGCCAACCCTAGCATCGACGCCACTGCCAACGTGTAGCCGCGCGGCCACTGGCCGGCTAGGCTTGTTATTGGCGTCACTCGTGAGACATTCGGGGCCGACATGTTGGAAACCGCCATATCCGCACCCGATCGCGCTCTACGTCGAAATTCCCCGGATTCCCTGGGTTTTGGCACGATTTGGCCCTCGTCGGGCCCCCGGGGCAGCGAGACTCGCCCGCGAACCGCTGCCGTGGGAGGAAGGCCGTCGGTTGTGGCTTTGCCCTGTGGCGCAGGAACCTGGTCATTTTCCTTCATCAAGAGGCACCCTTCCCATCGTCGGTCTGCAGCTTTCGGACCCCAAAGAACTTCATGCCGGAGCGGGGTGCCCGCAATCGGGCAATCAGCATCAGGATCTTTTGAAACATCTGCCGTGGCACCGCCACCTCGGCCAGCTGGAACGTCGCGTAACGGGCTCTAGCTGACGACCTTGGCGCCGATGTTGATCAGCTTCTCGCATAGGCTAGTAAGCGACCACGGTTCCGCCGTCTAGGGCATCGCAAGCGTTCGCATGAAGTTGCCGAGATTGTAGGCGAGCGCATGAAGCTGAAGGCGGACCGCGTTAGCGGTGGAGGAACGGCGCGACAGCCGCCTCCGCTTGATCGCGCCCTCGCCTTCTTTGATGCACTGCTCTCCCGTTGCTCGAATAGCACGACCTCGGTCCGCGGCTGCCGCACGTCAGATCCATCGGATTCATGCCTGCGCCCACCGCCTTGGCGTCTTTGCGCACGATCGCCTGAGCCACGACGGTCGCGGTGGGGGTGCCGCCTCCGAGCCGGTCGCTGGTCTTCGAGGCGAACTAGCGCAACGTCTGCGCGCCTGTATTCTCGAACTCGTCGGCGAGTTCGAGCTCCTTGGCGACGGCGACGCTGTCTTTGGTGATTCAGGGGTGCCAAACGCCCTGTCGAGCACGACGTTACAGCCCTTCGGACCCAAGGTCATCGGCCGGTGCGAAGCGAAATCCCGGTGCCGTCCCGCGGAGGGGATCGAGCACCACTGCCGCCGCTCCCGCCGCCAGCCAATCCCGGCCGCCGCAGGGCTGACGCAAGGCTGGAGTGGTCGGCAGGACCTGAACGGCGGCAATCTCGGAAGTCACGAATGGGGAAATAAGGCGCACAACGCTCCTTCGCTGGCTCTTGTGCGACTGCTTTGCCATAGAAGGCCGAAGGCAACAATCTCTCGCGCAATCGCAATTATGTGTTCTTGTATTATCTTGACATAATCACATTTTTATGCAATAAGCCGCGTTCGAAAGCCGGCGTAGCCAAGGAGTCCGCGCGGAAGGGCGGCGAGGGAATAGCCAACTGCGATCCACGCTAAACAGCCTGGTCGCGACGCCGGCCGACACGCCTTTAGAGGGTCAAATGATCATCAGGATAGTCAAAATGCTCGCCTTGGGCGGGATGCGCTTTCATCCAGCAGAAGGTCGAGATGGATGCCTCACAGCGGCCGTGGCTTGCTTCAAAACCCCGGAGCCGGTGGTCGGAAGGGCACCGACCGGCTTCCATTCCTCGCAAAAGTGGTGGCTACCATGAGAAGATATCGTCTGCTGGCGTCTCTGCTATTTTTGCTCGCCATCGCGACCCCTGTGGCGGTTTGGGGTGGCAGCGTCTCGAAAAATCTCGACGTCACGATCACCGCCGCCAGTGTCGTGCCAAGCGAGAGCCACATCATTATCGATAACCCTCCGACCGACGGGTCCGACACGCTCGAGAAGGCGATTGCCGATATCGACGGCGACGGCATCCCTGATGTTGTTTGGGGCTATGGCACGGGACGTGGTGGTGTTGGCGGCCTCGTTTGGTATACCGCGCCTCATAGTGGAGATCTAACGCAGGCCTGGGCGAAGCACATCATCGCCCCGAGCGGCAATTTCTATGAGCACGCAATTGCCATTTCAATCGTCGGCGACGGCGTCCCAGATATCGTCGCGAGTGATACCGATCAGTTGGTGTGGTTCAAAAACCCGCGTCATACCGGCGGCGATCCCTCTAGCGCGCCGTGGCCGATGATCGTGATAAACGGTAGTGGCGGGTGCCATGACATGCGGATAGCCGATCTCGACGGCGATGGCCTGCTCGACGTCGTGTGCTCAGGCTCGACTATCCTCGGGGTGTCTTCGTTCGTGGCCTTCCAGAACAGCTCGGGTCCATGGACAATCATTGCGCCAGCCAATATCGGAGAAGGCGTCGCGCTACTCGATATCGGCTCCGGCAAGGGGCTTATTCACATTGTAGGCAACGACAACGTCACCGGCGATTTATCGTGGTGGGAAAACCCGCGCGAGACCGGCGGTAATGCGCGGACAGAGACGTGGGTGAGGCGTACGATCGCCTCGCCTGGCGCGGAGGGCTTCTCGATCGAGACTGGTATATTAACCCAAACCGGCCGCATGGACGTAGTCGTCGCACAGAACGAGAATGGACCGGCTGGCATACAATGGTATCAGGCTCCCGCTGATCCGCGGAACGGGATCTGGACTAATCGCATGATCGACTCGTCCTATCTCGCCGTCCACCATATTTCCGTCCACGATATGAACGCCGATGGGTACAACGACATAGTGGTCGCCGAGCAAGAGCAAGCAGGTGGGGCGCCACAAATCAGCCCCTTGCATCCTGGCATACCGAGCCGAGTGACCATTTTTCTGAATGATGGAACGGGAAATTTCACCGCCGACGTGATCGCGACCACCGGCGGCCAAGAACTGGTCATCGGCGACATGAACGGGCGAGGCGATCTCTGCATCCTCAGCTCCAACCATGGCTACTACGGCGCAGCAAACCCGCTGGAAATGTGGGTCAACAAGACGAATACGACACTCAAATAGCCGCAGCCAAGAAAGACGAACAGCCGTGATAGACGGGTCATTTTACGTTAGGATCCACTCCAACTCAGTGACCCACTCGCCGGCAGGCGGATGGGCGCCGCGAGGTATGAGGCTTGTGACGCCCTGTGACCCCTAAGCTATCAGAACGCCATTAATGCCCATTCCGGCCAGTTCACGGTCGCAACCTTCGAGCCTCCCGGAAGTGCTCCCCGGCTTCGTCCGACTGACCCTGACGCATCAGGAGCTCCGCAAGGCTTCGATGAGCTTCAGCGCTTCGGGGATTGATTCGCACAGCCGCCCGTAAATGGTCCGTCGCCTCGCTGAGCTTGCCCTCTTCAGCGAGAGCCAGACCCCACTGGTATTGCGCCTGCTCTGAGTTGGGATCGGCCTGCACTGCCTGCCGGAAATGGGCGGCGGCCTCCCCCCACTGACCCCGCTTCTTCAGAATCAGGCCTAGGTTGGTATGCGCTTGCGCGTCGCCAGCGTCGCTTTCAAGAGCGCGACGAAAATGGTCGCTCGCTTCGCTCAGCTTGCCTTGGCGCGCGAAAACGAGGCCAAGACCGGTGTGTGCTGTGGCAAAGCGCGGGGCGATCCGCAGGGCATCATCAAACTGTTCCAAGGCTTCCGTTAGTCTGCCTTGGATGGCAAAGACAAAGCCCAATGCGGAATGAGCGTAGGCATGACGGGGGTTGATCCTCAACGCAGCCTCAAAGTTCTCGATCGCCTTAGCCAAATCGCCCCGTTGTGCCAAAATTTCGCCTAGCTTGTAGTGACTCCGCGAGGACGGCCAGGCAGCGATAGCGTGGGCCCACAGCGTTTCCGAATCCCGCCAGACCCTGACTTGGTTCCACGTGAGGACGCCCAAAGCCGCCACGACCGCGAGCGCGAGCCCGGCGAGCGATACGGTGATCCGCGCGTCGATGTTGCACTGTTGGCAGTACCTCCATCCGGATGCCAGGCCGGCGCCGCACAGAAGTGCCCAACCCGCGCAGGCCAGGTAGGTGTAGCGATCAGCGGCGATCTGCGGGATCCAGATCACCGGGGATAGCATCACTATGCACCCAACCCAAGCTGCCGAAAGCGCAGGCCATCGGCGATGACCCACGATCACGACGGCGGTGACGAGGAGGACCACGGCAAAGCTGATGAGGGCAGGCCATGTCTCAAAGCCGCTCGGAGGAGGCAGCTGATATGCCGGGGAGAGACCGAGAGGCACCGCCATCTTCCAGAGGTAGAACAAGAGCGCATACGCAGAGATTGCGACGCGGTCGATCGGCCTCACGTCTACCGTCGCGTCGGCGGTTGACGGCATTGAGCCTGATCCTGAGAAGACGTGTGTGGTATGATCGAGGGCAACCAGTGCAGTGTAGGCGGCGGCCAAGCTGAGCAAGAAAAACGGGAGCTTTTCCACTACGACCGATGTCGATGGCAGCCAACGCCGGCCGGAGCCGACACCGCCAAGCCGCCGGAGGGGATAGGCGTCGAGAAGCAACAGAATCACTGGCAGGGTCATGGCCATCTCCTTCGAGAGCAAGGCCAAGGCGAAGAAGCCGAGCGATGCGCAGTACCATTCACGCGGGCTGCGCGGTCGTCTACCCTCTCGAACAGGGGCGTCGCAGTACTGCAAGTACGCCAGGACGGCTGCCAGATAGAAAAATCCCGAAAGAACATCCCGGCGCTCGGTTATCCACGCCACCGACTCCGCCCGGAGCGGGTGAACAGCAAAAAGGAGCGTCGCAAACGCGCTGCCGAGAATTGGCGCCGAAGATCCGTCCGCTAGGCGCCGCGGCACGCTCAGCCGTAGGAGGTGGAGCGCGATAAAGTAAAACAGCACTGCGTTCGCAGCGTGCAGAAGGATGTTGGTGAGATGATATCCCGCGGGGTTCATGCCCCAGACAACATAATCCAGCCCGAAGGTCATCCAAGTGAAAGGAATATAGTGTGCCATCAGGAAATTGGTGAACATCCACTGAAGTTGGGCCGCGCCCAGGCCGCGATAATTCGGATTGTAGAGAAAATTCGAATCGTCATCCCAGTTGACAAATCCAGCTTCCAATGCAGGCAGGAACGCGATGAAGGTCGTCAGCGCGAGGGCAGCGGGGACAACGAGGGAGGATATCCAACGGCGCGTTGCCGACGCGGCGGGGAGCGTCCGAACTCGGCGCGCCCCGGCGCGCGTGGCCGCACGCCTCACGCCGATTACCGGCATCGGCAGTAAGGGTGGCGCGAGAGCGCAGGAAACATGAGGGCCTTACCGGTCGGCGCCGACCTTCGCAGAGCTCGTCCTTGCGCCGTCACATGCGCCCCGGCCAGCCGACCTCGCACCAAGAATCTCGCTGTGGGCGAGCGTCCTGGCGACCCGCGACGACGGTTTCGGCCACGTCAGTCGCGCTCGAGCACCCTTCCGCACGGGACGCCGACCCTGTCCCAGCCGGACTCTTGGGTACTGGGCTCATTGAGCGCATGTATTCGGCCTGCTGTTGTGGGGGTCGGGGATACGTTATCTGAGAGCACATCATCGACAATCTATCAAACATTGGCAACTCCGAGCGCACCGAATAGAAGGCCTGCAACAGCAAAGCGCGAAGCAATCTCTCCGGGGGAATCGACGGCCGGCCAACCTTGGCGTAAAGCTTTTCGAATTCCGGCGACAGAGCCGCCAGCGCCTCGTTCACAATCTGCCGGATCGGCCGCAACGGATGATCCTTCGGAACCCGCGCCTCGCAGTTCACACAGCTGAACAGCTCTTCGCTCTTCGCATCCCAGCCGCGCATCGAACACCCCCCACATCTCGCCACGCGGCATGGCTTATCACCCAATATCTGGACAAATAGGTCGTTTTTTTCCGTATCCTGTTAGTACAACACATCCGAGTTTAGCGATTATTTCGCGAATGCCTATGGGGGGCGACTGACCCCCACAGCGATATGGCGGCGGCGCGCCGTCCGATGGCAAAGAAGCATCGGCAGCGCTGCGTCGGTGTAAGTTTCGCCCACAACACCGCTCGCATGTATGCGGCCGTCAGCATTAGCTGAGGCGGCAACATCTGGCCTCTCTGTCCGGAGATCCACATGGCCCTGTAGCGACTAGTTTGCGGAGAGCTGGATTGGCCAGGGTGGCACCGTCGGTAGAGTAATGGTGCCTCGAGCAAGTGATAGCGACCAGTGAAGCTGAGCTCCGCCAACACGACCTTGTCCCCACCATAATAGGATGGCATTATTGAAATTCGCTCAAGTGCCGAGCGCCGGATCAAACCATAGATTTCAAAGCACCAATCTATATTACACAGTACTGCAGTGAATCGATCGGCTGGATCAGGTGACGTCAACCGCGGGTTCTCCCCGACGCGCCATACGTTTCCATAGTTATCCACCATTCCCTTATCCTGAGGCGAATAGCTGACCGGCGAGCCGTCTTCGTTGATCAATACAGTCGAAGGGCAGCACACTGCAGCGGCCTCGTCTGCATCCAGCACCCTAACGCATTCATGGATGAATTCAGGAGCCAAGACATCGTCGTGGCATGCCCATTTGAAATATGGACCCGATGAGCGACGAAACACCTCATTGTGATTCGGTGCGGCGCCGATATTCTTTTCCTGTCGGATGTAACGTATGCGCCCGTCCTGTTTGGCATAAGCACTGCAGATCTCTGCTGTCCCGTCCGTCGATGCATTGTCCGAGATAACCAGCTCGAGATCGCCGTAGGTTTGCCCCAGGATTGATTCGATCGCCTCCGATACGAATTGTTCGCCGTTCCAGACCGGCATGCCGATCGCCACTTTGTGCATAACGTGACCTCTAATAGCGAGCAAGGGCAGAGCGGCCGATGCGTCTCTCACGCGCGCGGGCTACGCAGCTTCTCGCGCTTCGACTCCCTCCTCACTCCGAACCAGTTGTACAGGGTCGCCGCCAGATATCCCGCGATGAAGCCGGTCGCGAAACCGTAGCCTAACCCGATCAGGCTGCCGACGAATGTCACCTGGTAGCCCACGAAGAAGTGGCCCAATAAGGCGAGGTGGGGACCGACGGCGTCGCCGCCCTTGAGAATGAGCCAGTTCGTCGCGAGAAAGATGACGCCCCCCAGCAGGATCCCGCAGGTGAGGCCTTGCACGGTCGCGTTAAAGCGGGCCAAGCGGGTGAGGACTATGTCCGCACGGCCCCTTTTCGGATCGTCCATCGCACCCTTCTCATCTACCAACAGTCGAGTATCTGCCGCAGCTGCCACGACCGGTAAATCGCAACGAGATATATGAACACTATTGCGTTGCGTAGTGCCGCGAACAGCCATCCACCAGCGAACCCGCTGATGTATCCGTAGAACAAGCCTACGACGCTCCCTAGGATTGTAACCGAATAACCCGGAAAATACTGCCCGAGAAGCCCCAGCGTGGGCCCTATCACTGGTCCCCCCGCCAACACAAGGGCTAACGTTGCCACAAACAGTCCTAGCCCGCCCAGCACCCCTGTCGCGAAGCCCAGCGCGATCCGATCGATCCTTAGGAACACCCGCGCCAGCTCCTCTTCGACTAGCACCTCCACATCGCGATGAGGTCTTGGCGTCGAGACACCAACTTCTTCATGGTACTCCTGGTCGGTGTTAACACTCCAAAGGTCGTGCGGCTCGCCGAGGACCAGGCTGCGCACTGCCAGTATGCCTGTCAGCATTGCGTGGTCTTGATTATTGTAGCGATGCAGACCATTGCGACCGATCGTCCGGACGTTCTCAAGGCTGTCGATGAACTCACGCACGACGGCGAGGGCCTCTCGATAGTCTGAGCCGTAGACCGGGTAGGCCTTCGGCACTCGCACGACGCATCCGTCTTCGACGTCGACAGCGCGACAGAGCCCAATGTGCTCGAGCTCGCGCTTTGCGAGCTGGGTGAGCTCCTCGTCGCGCATGGCCCAAAGGGTGTCGCCCTCTGTGCAAAAGTATTCGAGGCCAAGACTGGTCTTCGTGGAGTCGGGCACCATGTCGGGGCTCCAGTTCTTAAAATTCTGGATTCGACCGACCTGTACTTCAGGATCGTGGACGTAGATCCAGTTGTCGGGGAAGAGATGAGGCTGGTCTACGATACAAATGACGGTGAGGAAATCCCGATATCGCAGCCGCGCGGCGGCATTGACAACGCCCCCCACTGGCGGCTCGAGTCGGCGGACGAATTCGGTCACTGGCATGCTCGAGATGAAGCTGGTTCCCTCGATAATCTCTTCGCACCCATGGTGCCGGATAACGATGCTGTCAATATGTCGTCCGGTTCGATTGATCCGGACCACCTCGGCTTCCATCCGGACGGTCCCGGCTCGGCGCTCGATCTCGCTCCTGACTGCGTTCCACATCATACCTGGCCCGTAGCGAGGATAGTCGAATTCCTCGATCAGCGTCTTGATTGTTCGCCCCGACTTCAGGAACATATTCAGGAGAGCGGTCCGCAGAGAAAGGTCCTTAATACGCTGCGCGGCCCACTCCGCCTTTAGCTCGCAGCAGGAGATGCCCCAAACCTTTTCAGTGTAGGTCTGAAAAAAGGTCTGGAAGAGACGCTTCCCGAATCGGTTCGTCACCCATTGCTCGAACGTGTCCTCGCGTCGGTACGGAACCAGCTGCGATTTCAAATAGCTGAGGACAATGAGGAGGCCTTCCCACACCCCGAGGCCCTTGAGAGCGTTCAACGGACGGAGGGGGTAGTAGAAGAACTTTCCCCTATAGTAAATACGTGACAAGCGAGGGCGACGAAGAAAGTTATCTTGAAGCACCTCATTCCATATCTTCTTCACTTCCTCCACTTTGGTGAAGAAACGGTGGCCTCCCATGTCGAAATAATACCCGCGATATTGAGCTGTACTCGCGAGCCCGCCTACAACTTTCTGCTGTTCGACGACGACAGGACAAAGGCCGAGCTTGGCCAGCTCGTAAGCCGCGGTCAGACCAGCCGGCCCCGCTCCAATGACGACGAACTGTCGGTCCTCCCTTCCTCTGCGCTCATCAAAGCCTCCCTTGGACTCGCATGGTGCGCCCGACCCAGAACTCCTTCTATCTCTGATCCCCGATGCCACCAGATTGTTGATAGATTCCTCCATTCCCAATCACCCAGGGCAGTGCCCTCACAAAGATACACGTCAAGATACAATAAATTAACTGTAGATACCAATCAAAATTATAGTTAATTCGTGATAAACGTGTAGTGCATCGGAGCACGCTGCCAACGGGATCGATCCCGCGCAGCGTCTTGAGCCCGTCTTCTACCGCCCGCCAACAATCGACTAGGAAGAAACAAACTGGATCGAGGGCGGCCGCCCTCGATCCAGCCGCGGTCTGGCGGGGTATGAAGCCGGCGGTTGGGGCCAGGCTCGATGGTCGAAGTTTCGCAAGGACATCATGCCGCCTGCGGGAGGGGTTGAAGCTCGACCTGGAAGCCGAGCTTGGTGAGCTGGGCGACGAGACGCTTGGCTTTGACCTCGGTCGACCGGCGGTCGAAGTGGTCGGCACCGAGGTCCTGGTGGAGGGTGCCGTCCTTCAGCATGTGGTAGATCGCGGTCAGCATCGAGGCGGCGACAGCGCAGATGGCTTTCTTCGGGCCGCGCTTGCTGCGCAATCGGTTGAACTGCGCCTTGTAGTAGCTGTCTTTCCTGCGGCTCGCCGCCCAAGCGCATTGGACGAGCATTGTCTTGAGCCAAGGGGCGCCTTTGCGCAGGCGCGAGGATTTGCGTTTGCCGGCGCTCTCGTTCTGGCCCGGACACAGACCAGCCCAAGCCAGGAGGTGTCCGGCCGTCGGGAAGCGGCTCATGTCGCGGCCGATTTCCGAGAGGATCACCGTCGCGGACAAGATGCTGACGCCCGGGATCGTGCACAGAAGCATGATCAGGGACAGAAAGGTGGCCTGACCGGCCGCCACCTCCTCGTCCATTCGGGCAATCAACGCTTCGACCGCCTGATCGATTCTGGCAATCGCACCACTCAGGGCATCATGCTGCCCCAGGTACAGCTCAAGCATGAAGCGATGATGATCCGTCAGCCGCCCATGCAGCGCATCGTACAATGCCTTCGGCGACACCTTGAGCCGCCGGTCGGCCAGTTCAGCCAGCCTAAGCGGGCTTCGGACGCCCGCGATCATCGCCTCGATCATCCGCCGGCCGCTCACGCCGAGGATATCGCTGATGACCGAGTCCAGCTTGATGTTGGCCTCTTCGAGCGTTTTCTGAATCCGTTGGATATGGCTGGTCTGCTCGCGGGTCAGTTGCTTGCGGGCGCGCAGCAGCGAGCGCAGTTCCTGGATCTCCTGTTCCGGAACGAAGCTCGCCTTGATCAGGCCACAGGCCACCAGGTCGGCGATCCACATGGCGTCGTTAACGTCTGTCTTGCGGCCGGGAACGTTCTTGATGTGCGCCGCATTGGCCGTCCCCGGACT
>Ga0307477_10003592_pt1 | contig 11503 bp, 10 predicted proteins | sample atmos_gasesECM2C_FD_203316 | JGI IMG/M metagenome (GOLD analysis project Ga0307477, IMG submission 203316) | Hardwood forest soil microbial communities from Morgan-Monroe State Forest, Indiana, United States - atmos_gasesECM2C_515 | ecosystem: Environmental > Terrestrial > Soil > Temperate...
CGCTCAGCGCACCCTGAGAAAATTTCAGGTTCGGCTTGCGGAATTCACACCGGAACTTTTCCAGAAAATGATCGGCCAGCAGAATGACGTCGTCGCCGCGCTCGCTGAGCGCGGGAATCGTGATGGGCACGGCGGCGATGCGGAAGTACAAATCTTCGCGAAACACCTTGGCCGCGACGGCTTCACGCAGATCCTTGTTCGTCGCCGCGAGGATGCGCACATCGATGTCCACGAGCTGCGTTCCGCCGACGCGCTCGAAACTCCGTTCCTCGAGCACGCGCAAAAGCTTCGCCTGCGTCCCGATCGGAAGCTCGGCAATCTCGTCCAGAAAAATCGTGCCGCGATTGGCCAGCTCCATTTTGCCGACCTTGCGCGAGCCGGCGCCGGTGTACGCGCCGCGCTCGTGGCCAAAGAGCTCGTTTTCGACGAGGCCTTCGGGAATTGCCGCGCAGTTCAGCGCGACAAAGCTGTGCTCGCGCCGCGGTGAAAGATGGTGAATGGCGCGCGCGAAAAGCTCCTTGCCGGTACCGCTTTGCCCGAGCAGCAGCACGGTGGAATCGGTCGCCGCGACGCGCTGCACCTGATGCGTGGCTTCCTGCATGCTCTTATGCTCGGCGACGATGCGCGGAAAGCCATAACGTTCGGCGTATTCCTCGCGCAGCAAAAGATTTTCGCGCAAGAGCTCCTGCTGCTGCGAAGCCCGGTTCACGAGCAAATTGAGGTGCTCCAGATCCACGGGTTTCTGAATGAAATCGTACGCGCCATCCTTCATGGCGGTGACGGCTTCCTCGACCGAACCGTACGCGGTGATCAGGATAACGGGAATCGTGGGATCGGCTTGCTTCGTTTCGCGCAGGACTTCGATGCCCGAGCAGCCAGGCAGCTTCAAATCGGTGAGAACGAGTAAATAACGCCGCGCTCGAACTTTGGCCACGGCGGAAGATCCGTCCGGGGCTTCGTCCACCGCGTGCCCAGCGCGTTCCAGCGCCTTCTTGAGCATGGCGCGCAGCTCAGGCTTGTCTTCAACCAGAAGAAGGGGTTCCATCGATTTTCTTGTACCACGAATTCAATCCGCGAAGTGGCCGAGTGCGGAGCCGTGTGCGGAGTTCGCTATCGGGCGATCGCTGGAGAACCGCAACGAGCTGCTTTGCCGGCTTACGATGGACGAAATTACTGGGCCGGGTTTCCCGCCGCGGGCGCCGTCGCTCCGGCTGCCGGTTGCGCCGAGGACGCAGGCTGCGATGACGACGACGGTTGGGATGATCCCGATCCGCTTCCAGATTGCGAAGACTGCGACGGCGGAGTCGCCCATCCTGGCTCGCCGCCCGCTCGCCGCAATTCGTCCTCAAGATTCGAGATGTCGGTCTTGTCCTGGGCGACCCTGGCGGTCAGTTCGTCAATTTTCGCTTTCGCGTCGTTCAAATCCTTGCGCGAGTAGTCCTGCTTGAGGCTCGCCATCGGGTCCGTATAAAACTGTTCCTGATTCAGATTGCGCTCGCGCTGCGTAATGTCCAGTTCCTTGGAATCGTCCGCCAATTTCTTGTAAGCGTCGGCGAATTTCCCTCGCCAGTAGCCTTCATCCTTGACCGGGCCTTTCTCGTCGCTCTTTGGTTTATCTCCCGACTTGGATGGATCCTGGGCAGTCGTATCGCCCACGATGTTGACCGTGCCTTTCAACGTGCTGAGGCTGTCATCATCGATCACCATCTTGGCAGGGGGAGCGGTCTTGCGAGCCGCCTGCGCCTTGCGCGCGGCGTCGACGACGCTTTCCTGCTGGTCCTGCTGCGCGGCTAGAAAACCGGGGCACGCGAGCGCAACCGAGGCCAATGCCAGCGTCATAAATATCTTTGTATTGTTCATCTTTGGCCGCCTCTCCGTGGGACTTGGCGGAACCCTACCATTCCAGTTTAGATGTGAGCGACGGCCGAATCAATCGCCCTGGCCGGTTCGCGTACAAAAGGTAACCATACGATGAATTCGGCGCCGCCCTGCTGCTGGTTGCGCGCCTCGATTGTGCCGCCGTGCTGCACGATAATTTTTTGCACTACGGCCAGGCCGAGGCCGGTCCCGTTGGTTTTCGTGGTGAAGAAGGGCATGAAGATTTTGCCCAAGGCTTCCGGCGGGATTCCCGGCCCGTTATCCGTGATGGAGATGCGCTGGCCGTGGTGCTGGCCCGGGGCGTCCATTTCGCCATGAATGGTGACGAGGGCGCCGCCCGAGCGCTCGCTTGCGGCTTCGGCGGCGTTGCGCGCGAGATTCAGGATGGCCTGGCGCAGGAGCGCGTCGTCGCCGGAAACCTCCCCGAATTCTCCGGTGATCGCGAAGGGAACGCCCGGAACCGCCTCGCCGACTTCCGCCACCAGACGCTCGATCATGGGGCGCAGCGGGACTTGTTCGTTGGCGAGATCGAGCGGGCGCGCAAACTTCAGAAATTCGGTGACCACGTGGGTCAGCGAGCGCGTTTGGCGGAGGATCAATTCGCCGTGCTCGTGCAGATCCGTGCCGGGCTTAGCCTCGCTGCGGATCATTTGCGCGTAGCCGGAAATGGTGGCCAGGGCGTTTTTGAATTCGTGGGCGATGCCGGCGGAAAGTTCGCCGAGCGCGGCCAGATTTTCTTTCATTTGTATCTGCTTTTGCAGCGCGGCAAGCTCGGAGAGATCGCTCAGCAGGCAAATTGCGCCGGTGATTTCGTTGGCGTTGTTTTGAATCGGGGAGATCGTTACGCCGAGCAGCCGCAACTCGTGCGCCGGCGTCAGGTATTCGATTTCCTCGCGGCGGAAGGTGCGGCCGTCCTTCATGCAATCCGCGACGAGTTCGGTGAGCCGCGAGCCTTCGCCCAGGACCTCACTGTAGCGGCGGTAGCCGAGGGACCGCACGGCGAGAGCGGCCTCGGCCGCGGGATTGGCGCTGGTGATCAGGCCGGCGGAGTTGACCAGCAGCAGGCCGGCGGGCATGTTCCGCGTGACCGCTTCGCTCATGCGCTCGGACTGCTGCGCGCGCTCGCGCTCGGCGCGGTGCAGGGCCTCGAGTTCCTTTTCTTGTTCCTTGAGCTTCTTGATGACGGCCTGCATCGAAGCCGTCATGAACGCGGCGGGATTGTCGCTGCTCGGCGACTCGCTGGCAGGGCGCTCGCTGGAATTTGGGCTGGCCTTCAGGTAACGCCGAGCCACCATCACCGCGACGAGCGCGGCGAGGAAAATCACCAGCAGCAGCGCGCCCGAAACGAACCACAAGGAGCTGGCGGAGGGCGCCGCAGCCGCGATGAGGAATGCGGAGTTCACGGGTTACTTCACCGCCAGAAGGGACTCATACCAGCGCAGCGCCGAAGTGCCGAAAAAAACCACCAGCAACGCGCCCGCTCCGAGGAATGTACCAAACGGCAATTCGTAGTCGCGCCCTTTTTTCGAGATGGAGATCAAAAGGATACCGATCACGCTGCCGAGGAGAGATCCGGCGAGCACCGTCATCATCGTGCGCTTCAGGCCGAGAAATGCGCCGACCGCCGCCATCATTTTCACGTCACCGAGGCCCATGCCTTCGCGGCCGCGAATGCGAAAGTACCCCTCGGCCACGAGCCAGAGCAGCCCGCTTCCGGCCACCGCGCCGAGAACGGCGTCGGCGAACGAGAGCGCCATCCGCGGCGGCGGAAAATCAAACCAGCGGGTCGCAATCCACAGCGCCGTGCCATCGAGGGGTACGGTGAAAAAGCTGAAGAGCAAGCCAGCCCCGAGGCCGAAGAAATTCACTTCGTCGGGAAGAATACGCTCGCGGAGGTCGGTGATCGTCAGCACGACCAGCAGTGCGGCAAAGACGGCCCACTTCAGCGCCTCCACCGAGGGGCCGAAAACCAGGTAGCAAGCGAGAAACAGAATGCCGGTGAGCAGCTCGACGGCCGGATACATCGCAGAAATTTTCGTTTTGCAGTTCCGGCACTTGCCGCCGAGGAAGATCCAACTCAAAACGGGAATATTGTCGTACGGCGCGATCGCCTTGCCGCATTTCGTGCAGTTCGAAGAGGGCAAAACGATGGATTTGTCCGCCGGAATGCGCAGGATGCACACATTCAAGAAACTGCCAATGACCAATCCAAGTAGGAACGCGCCGAGAGGGATCACTCCGAGACTGTGCCACACCCGCGGGACCACGACAACGATTGCCGCGCGCGCCGGGGAGCAAACAGGCAACAGTGGGCGTTTGCTCGCGCCCTTTGACACTTTTTCCACTGGCACCTATATTCGATGAATCGAAGATCATGTCCTGGCTTGAACAAAAAATCCGGCGCTACGAGCACGCTCGCTGGACGGTTGATGACAACCGCCGCGTTTATCCCTTTGAGTGGGGGCTCGAACACATCGGGGGCAGGGCCGACGAGCCCGATCCGCGCGGATTTTTGAACGCGTGGGTGGAAGACACTCTAGCCCACAGCGACGAATGGCTGGCCACCACGCAGGCGAGCGACTACGCGCTGCATCCGCCGCAGAACGGCGCCTCGGCGGGGCAGGTGCTCACGTTCACCAGTCAGATCACGTCGCCGTGGGCCAACAACAACCTCGTCCACGCGCGATTTTTTCGCGCCCGCGCGAACGGGCCGGCAGTTGTGTTGCTTCCCAACTGGAACGCGAAGTGGCACGGCCAGGTGAACCTCTGCCTCTGGCTGACGAAACTAGGCATCAGCGTGCTGCGCCTTTCTCTGCCGTATCACGATTACCGCGTCGCTCCAGGCCACCAGCGCGCCGATCAGCTCGTCGGTTCCAATGTCGGGCTAACCATCCAGGCCACGCGGCAAGCGATCCTGGATACGCGGCGCTGCCTGCTTTGGCTCGCGCGGCGGGGCTACGGCAAGCTCGGCCTCGTTGGCACCAGCATCGGCTCGGCGATCGGCTCGATCACCATGGCGCACGATCCCAGCGCGCGCGCGGGCGCGTTTCTGCACGTGTCCACGTATTTCGCCGACGTCGTTCGCACCGGGATGAATACGTCGCATGTATGGGAGGGGCTCCGCGCGAAAGTCACGGAAGACGAATTGCGGCGCTACTGGACGCCGATCAGTCCCGTCCCCTACATGGACCGGCTGCGCGGCACGGGCCAGCGCATGCTGATGATCGGCGGGCGCTACGATCCCACGTTCTGGTATGAATTCACGGCAGAAATGTTCGCGACGCTGCGGCGGAAGGGAATCGATCTCGAAACGATGACGCTCCCCTGCGGGCACTATTCGCTCGAGCTGCTGCCGTTCGCTGTTCCCGCCGCCGTGCGGCTAGGGCTATTCCTATTTGAATCCCTTGCGTGAATCACGGACGCGATTCAAGTGGCACAGGCTTGCAGCCTGTGGGGTCTTGTTGCGGCAAGATCGATCAATCCGCGACTGACCCACACAGGCTGCCCTTCACTGTGTTCAGGGTAAAAAGCCAGCGCCACTTGAACCTCTGGATCAATCTTCTTTCAAATTCGAAGTTGAGGGTGATGCATCGTAGTCCAAAAAACGGCGGTATTTCTCGGGCAGGGCTTTGGGGCGTCCATTACTGTCGCAGACCACGTGAATCGTTTCACCGGTGGCCAGCAACTCAGCGGTCTCGTCGTGGAGAATCTCGTAGCCGAACGTAATCGTGCGGCGGCGGGCCGAAGTCACGCGCGTGCGAATGCGCAGCGGGTCGTCGAACTTGGCGGGACGGCGATAGCGGCATTTCGCTTCGGCGACCACCGTGAAGCTGTCGTCCTCCAACTCCATCTGGCGATAGTCTAGCCCGCGCTGGCGCAGATATTCGACGCGTCCAATCTCAAAATAGACGAAGTAGTTCGCGTAGTAGACGATGCCCATCTTGTCCGTCTCGGCGTAACGGACGCGCACCACGGTGTCGATGAATTCGCTCATGGGGAGCAAAATTGTAGCAGATGGGGGCGAGTACCGTGCGGTGGCCTGATTCAATCTAGTTCTCATGGACGCCCAAATAAAATAAGAAACACTAAGATAATTAGGCTGTACACGGCAGCATTAACGCATACCATTACAAGCGTAAACGCATTTCCACCTGAATGTACTCCCCATAGAGCAGCCCCAGCAAGAATCCCCAGAATTTGCAGAAACGACGACGCATCGTGAACTCCCCCACTTGATATCGCCATTGTGCCGAGGAGGAGTAAAGAGACGAACACGCCGATAGCGCTTGCGAAAACGGCGTCCCGTGCTCGGAAATTAAATCGCGTCACTTGCCGCTCCAGCGGGGAGGGCGTTTTTCTAGGAATGACATGAGCCCCTCATGGAAATCCAGCGTGGAGCGGATTTGCGCGCTCTCTGCGACGGCGAGCGCTAATTCGCGGTCGACTTCCGGAGCGGCAAAATCGCAAAGCAATTTCTTCGTGACGTGAAGGCTCGTCGGACTCGAAGAGAGCAGAGTTGCCGCAATATCATGCGCAGCCGTCATCAATTCTTCCGGCCGCGCGATCTGCGTGATGAGGCCGAGGCGAAGCGCTTCTACCGCATCGATCGTTTTACCCGTGAGCAGCAGGTCGCGGGCCTGTTTTTCGCCGATCTGGCGCACGAGAAAAATCGAAACGACGGCGGGGAGAAACCCGATCCGCACTTCCGGATAGCCGAATTTCGCTTCCGGCACGGCGATGGTGAAGTCGCACAGTGTGGCGATCCCGCATCCGCCGGCGATCGCGTGCCCGTTCACTGCGGCGATCGTGGGCTTTGGGAAGCTCCAGAGCCGGCGGCAAAGCCGCGCCAGAGTGCGCGCGTCTTCCAAATGTTGTGCGGGGGATTGGGTCGCGAGCGCCTTCAGTGCGTCGAGGTCCATCCCGGAGCAGAAGGCTTTGCCCGCGCCGGTGATAATCAGCACCTGCGCGGGGCTTGCCTCGACCTCATCGAACGCCGCGAGAAGGTCGGCGATCATTTCAGCGGAAATCGCGTTGCGCTTTTCGGGTCGGTTCAGCGTAATGGTTGCGATTTCGCCGGAGTAAGTAAGCTGAAGAATGGGCATGATCTAAGTAGAACGGGCTTTCAGCCTGTTGGGTTTTCCGAACTGGCATACTAACCCACCCAAGCGACCGATGAGAACAATAAGTCTGGAATTCTCCGAGCGATGAGTGGAGCTGGCCGCCAGATTCTCCCAACCGCGGCAATGCTATATTGGGTCTCATGCACGAATCCGAAAACCTCATTCACGAAATTCTTCCGGTGGGAATGCTTCAGTGCAATTGCCACATCGTCGGCGACCCGAAAACGCGAGAAGCCATCGTGATCGATCCAGGCGACGATGCCCGCCGGATCCTCGAAGCGATCGAGCGGCATCGCCTGAAGGTCACGGCCATCGTGATCACGCACACGCACATCGATCACGTCATCGGTTTGCGCCGCGTTCATGAAGCGACGGGCGCCCCGGTCTATGTCCATAAAGACGACCTCGAACTCTACCGCCACCTCGATCAGCAAGCCGCATGGCTGGGCTGGAAAGCTCCGGAGCAGACGGAAATCGGCGTGCTCCTGGGCGAGGGGGACGTGGTCAATTGGGGCAACTACACGGGACACATCATCCACACGCCTGGACACACCCCTGGCAGTATCTGCCTCTACATGCCTGCTGCTACCCTCCAGGCGGAAGCGGACAGCGGCAGTTCTGCGAAAGCGCGCGATGTGAGCGGCTTCCTGTTCGCGGGAGACACGCTCTTCGCCGGAAGCATAGGCCGCACGGACCTTTGGGGCGGATCGTTTCCCGAAATCATCCGCTCGCTGAAAGGCAAATTGCTTTCTCTGCCGGACAGCACGATTGTGTATCCTGGGCACGGCGAAGCGACCACCATCGGGCAGGAAAGAGAAACAAATCCATTTCTGAGGAGTTGACGATGAAAAGCGGGTCAATTGCAATTCTGGCGATGATTCTCTCGACGCCCTTCGTGGCGCATGCGCAGGCTCCCGCGGCGAATAACGACAAGGCCGCGCAGGAGCTGATCGAATTCAGAAACCGCTACATCGAGGCGGAAGAGAATCGGGACACGGCGTTTCTCGACAAAATTCTGTCGGACGATTTCTTCGCGATGAACCCGCAGGGGAAATTGCTGAACAAGCAGCAGCAACTCGAGAATCTGAAGCGACCCGACCGCACGCTCAAGGTTCTCAACCCGCGCGAAACGCAGGTTCGCTTTTACGGCGACGGCAAGGTGGCGATCCTGACCGAGCACGTCACCGTCGACGGGACCGACAAGGGCCGCCCGTTCGGCGGCGAATATCGATTCCTCAGAGTTTTCGCCAAACAGAATGGCGAGTGGAAAGTCGTCCTGGCGCAAGGCTCCCCCATGCCGGAGCAGCCGGCGGCGAAGTAGCGGAAAGAATTTCTCGTGGGTGACTAAAATGAGCCGCAAACATACTTCCAAGAAGATTCCTAGAGGGATTCGTCCGATGTCGCAAAGCGCGATCGAGCGCGCCGCGCTTGCCGACCCTGATGCGCAACCTTTAACCGCCTCGGATTTCAAGCGAATGAAACGCACGCCACAAGCGAAGATCATTCGACGGGCTTTGGGTCTGATGCAAGACGATGTCGCATCCCGAAAAAAGCGCGGCGAGCAGTAGAAGCTGATTCTAATCAGGGAGCACGCCAAGGCAAATCACCGGCGGGACGCCGGCGCCACGCCCAAGGCCCAGCTACTTGCCGAGTACTGGCTCTTTGATTTCGGTTAAGCCGCCCACAGACGGACCGCGCGCGATCCATAGCACCGCGAGCGCGCCGATCCCCGACAAACACGCGAGCGGCAGGATCGCCAGCGGATAGCTATCCGTGGCCTGCTTGATCGACCCAACAACGTAAATCGTGCCGAACCCCGCGAGATTGCTGATCGCGTTCATCTGCGCGAGCCCGGCTGCCGCCGTATCCGCGGAGAGCCACTCGGCAGAGAGCGCCCACACCGGCCCCTTGCCGGCGTAAATTCCGATCACGGCGAGACACAGGATCACGATGATCGCGGGCAGGGAATGGAACACCATCGCTGACGCCAGGCTGAACGCTGTCACGAAGAGCGGCAGCGCTGAATGCCACACCCGCTCGCCCCTGCGGTCCGAGCGCTCGCCCCACAGGACCATGATCACCGAAGCCAGCGCGAACGGGATCGAGTTGAGCAGGCCCGTCTGCATATTCGTCAGGCCGTACGATTTGATGATCTGCGGCTGCCAGATTTGCAGGCCGCTGCTGACGGCGGTGCTGCCCGCGAGCGTCACGCTCAAGACGAGCACGTATTTGTTCCAGAGCACACTCCACACGCCGGTTTTTCCGACGCGCTTGCGTCCGGCCGCCTCCGACAGGAGCTTGCCGTTCAGCCACTCCTTTTGATCGGCGCCGAGCCAGCGCGCGCCCGAGGGCTTGTCGCTCAAGACGAAGAGGCAAAACAGCCCCAGCAAAACGGCCGGCGCGCCTTCGAGGATGAACATCCACTGCCAGCCGTGGAGGCCGAGCCAGCCATCCACGCCGAGCAGCGCCGCCGAAATCGGTGAGCCGAGAAAACTCGAAACAGGAATTGCGACCGTGAACATCCCGATGATGCGCGCGCGGTACGCGCTCGGGAACCAATACGTGAGATAGAGAATCACGCCGGGGAAAAACCCCGCCTCGGCGGCGCCAAGGAGCAGACGCATCGCATAAAACGACAGAGGGCCCACGACGAAAGCCGTTCCCGCCGCGAGAAATCCCCAGGTGACCATGATCCGGGCGATCCACAGGCGCGCGCCCACTTTTTCGAGCAGCAGGTTGCTGGGGACTTCAAAGAGAAAATACGAGACGAAAAAAATTCCGCCGCCGAATCCGAATACCCTGGGGGACATGTGCAGTCCCTTGACCATCTGGAGCGCGGCAAAGCCCACGTTGACGCGGTCGACGAACGAAACGAAATAGCAAAACATCAAGAAAGGCAGAAGGCGCCAGGCGACCTGCCGCAGCGTCCGGATTTCCAGGGGGGAGCGAGTCGAAGGATCGGCCTGAGCCGTCAAGGGTACAGTCCTTTTCCATCAGAGTACGCGCGGAGTCCTCGTGGACTCTGCTGTCATCGGCATGGAGCGGGAGAATGGAGCCAATCGTATCGAGCGAAAACCGTTGTCATTCTGAGCGAAGCGAAGAATCTCTCCGTTCTTCCGTCACAATCGAAGAGAGATTCCTCGCTGCGCCTCGGCGCGAGCCTCGGTGCGAGCGCTCGGAATGACAAAAATGGAGCCTGACGGCAGAGCGCTAATCGGCCGCGGCGATGGCCACCAGCGAATTGACGACCGCTTCCGCTTCGCGCTTTTGCGCGGCGCTCAGCGGCAGCAGTGGCCCGCGCACCGGTCCGCCGTAATAGCCGCGGTAATCCATCGCAGCCTTCACCCCGGCAATGCCCAATTGCCGCACGAGCTTTTTGGAAGCGGGCAAAATGCGTCGATTGAGTTCGCGCGCCGTCGCGGTCTGTTCCGCGGCGAATGCGCTATACAACTCGAGGCACAGTTCCGGCAAGCAATCCGCCAGCGCCAGGATGCCGCCCACGGCCCCGAGTGCGAGCGACGCGTAGAGCGTGTCCGCCGATCCGACGAGCACCTGGAAATTCGCGGGCACGGCGGCGACGATCTCCCCGACGCGCTGCACGTTCCCGGAACTTTCCTTGATGCCAACGATGTTCGGGTGCTCGGCGAGCCGCGCGACGAGGTCCGGCTCGAGCGCCACGCCCGTGAATTGTGGAATCGCATAGAGCAAAACGGGAAGCTTGGACGCATCGGCCACGCGCCGGTAGTGCTCAACGAGCGCGTCCGGAGTGAGCGCCGACTTGAAAAAGCTGGGCGTCTTGACGAGGGCGATATCGAAGCCGATATCGGCCGCGGCTTTGGCTCGCGAAATCGTCTCTGGCGTGGATTCAGACCCGACTCCCGCGAGCAAAAGTTTGCCCGGCGCCGCCGCTTCGCGCACCGCGGTAAAGACCTGCTCGACTTCCGCGCGTGACAGCAAAACGGATTCGCCCGTCGATCCCACGGCGACGTATCCGGTCAACGGCAAGCGATTGTAGCGGCTGATATTTTCGCGCAGGCGATCGGACGCGAGGGCGCCATCGGCGTCAAACGGCGTCGTCAAGGCCGGAAAAATGCCGTTCAGCTTCATTATGAATTTCCTCCAGTTGGGACATATTCATGATGGCATATGGGCCGCTATCGCTCCAAGCGGAAATCCCCGCCTGCGGCGACGCGAAATCCGTAATCGGCGTACTTAAATTCGGGAGGAATGCTGGAACGCGCCGCCGTCCGCGTCACTTTGATGTGGTGTCGCCAGGAGCCTCCGCGCGATGCGCGGCGGCTGCCCGCGAGCGGCCCTCGCGGATCGCGTTCGGGCGAAACGGCATAATAGGCAGGGTCATACCAGTCGGCGCACCATTCGTGGACGTTGTCGCCGACGTTGTAGAGCCCATACGCGTTCGGCGCGTACAAACCCACCGCCTCAGGGCCCGATTTCCACCGGTTTGCGTAGTTGGGTAGCTCTTCCGGCGCGCATTCGCCCCAGGG
>Ga0307477_10003593_pt1 | contig 11500 bp, 6 predicted proteins | sample atmos_gasesECM2C_FD_203316 | JGI IMG/M metagenome (GOLD analysis project Ga0307477, IMG submission 203316) | Hardwood forest soil microbial communities from Morgan-Monroe State Forest, Indiana, United States - atmos_gasesECM2C_515 | ecosystem: Environmental > Terrestrial > Soil > Temperate...
GGCTTTGTGAGAGATAGGTCCCGAGTGCCTCCGCGTCGCGTACGCCCTTCGCGCTGAGGTGAAACCCAGGCAGGTGGCCGTAGAGAACGCCCGACGGATTGTGGACGTCGCAGTGGCGAACCAGGTAGACGCGGGTGCGGAACGGTTCAGTCACCGGGGTCGATGCTACGGGATGGCGGCTCAGCGCTGACGAGACCTCAGCCGTCAATGGCTCGAACGGGACGGTACATCGGGTTCCACATCGCGTCGATGACGCGAGATTCGTCCGGCGGGTCGTTCGTCCGCGCCAGGCCCTCAGCCTGCGCAGCACGGGCGACGGCAACGGCGACTCTCTGTGACACGTACCGCACGTCATCCACCGGCGGCATCAGCGGCGCTCCGATGCGGGAACCGTCGACACAGGCGGCGATCGCCTCTGCGGTCGCTGCGAGCATGCCGTCACTCACGGTGCGCGCGCGAGACAGGATCGTCCCGAGTCCCAGACCCGGGAACGCGAGCGCATTGTTTGCCTGGCCGATGACGTACGTCGTCCCCTCGTAATCGACCGGCGGGAATGGGCTGCCGGTGGCGACGAGCACGCGCCCGTCGGTCCAATGGATCAGGTCGGCAGCGTCGGCTTCGGCGAGATCGGTCGGGTTGGAGAGGGGAAAGATCATCGGCCGCCCGACGTGCGCCGCCATCGCGCGGACCACGGATTCGTCAAAAGCGCGCGCGGCCGCGGCGGTGCCGATGAGCACCGTCGGTTGCACGCGCCGCACCACCTCGAGCAGCTCGATGGCACCGCCGGACGCGCGAGCCCAGGCGCGCACCTCCTGCGCGGGACGTGCGTACGGTTGCTGAAAATCGCGCAGCGCGTCGCCCATCGCATCGGTGAGGAGGCCGGCGCGCCCAAGGCACCAGAAGCGGCGCGTCGCCTCGGCGTGCGACAGGCCGTCGCGGACCATCGCGTCGCGGAGCTGATCCGCTATGCCGATGCCCGCCGTGCCCGAGCCGAGCACCACGACGCGATGGTCACGAAGTGGCGTGCCGGCTACGCGCGACCCCGCGATGACGGCGGCGAGCACCACGGCCCCTGTTCCTTGCATGTCGTCGTTGAAGGTGCACACGGAGTCGCGGTAGCGCGTCAGGATGCGCCGCGCGTTACCGGTGGCGAAGTCCTCCCAGTGGAGGAGAGCGTGTGGATGAAACGCCGTCGCCGTGCGCACGTAGGAGTCGATGAAGGCGTCGTACCGAGCTCCGCGGACGCGGGGATGTCTCGCGCCCATGTAGGCGCGGTAGTCCAGCAGCTCGCCGCGTTCCGTTCCGGTATCGAGCAGCACCGGAACGACACGGGTGGGATCGATGCCCGCGGCCGCGGTGTACACCGCGAGCTTGCCCACCGAGATGGCGATGCCACCGACGCCCCAGTCGCCGATGCCCAGGATCGCCTCCCCGTCGGTGGCCACGATGAGATCGATGTCGTCCGGGCCGGCGCCGTAGTTGCGAAACGCGACATCGATGCCGTCGGCGTCGTCGATGCACAGGTATAGGCCACGCGGGCGTTGAAACTCCTGGCTGTAGCGCTGGATCGCGAGCCCTACGGTCGGCGTGTAGACGACGGGGAGCATCTCCGCCAGGTGGTCGACAAGCAGGCGATAGAAGAGGAACTCGTTGCGGTCGTGCAGAGCCGCGAGAAAGATGAACCTGCTGATGTCATCCGGCTGCTGGCCGTATTGCTGGTACGAGCGTTCTGCCTGCAGTTCGATGTCGGTGATCGCTGGTGGCAGCAGTCCGGTCAGGCGAAGGTCGCGCCGCTCCGCGCTGGTGAACGCGGATCCCTTGTTCAGGATCGGTGTCTCCAGCACCTCGAGGCCGCGCACCCACGTCTCGAAAGCGCCGTCGCCGGCCACCCGAAAGTTTCGGCCGCGTGACGAGTGCGCCGGGGCGCCGCCATCTCGCACGGCGCCGCCCCGGCTTCCCTCGTCGACGCTCAGCCTGCGCTCACCTCGAACACCCGGGTCCCCCAGTTGCGGAGGCCGTCGGGCGTCTGACTCGAGAGCGGAGGCATGTACTCGGTGGCGAACCAGAACGCGTCCGCCGTCGGATCCAGAACGGCCCACGAGTAGTCACCCCAGCGGGTGGCGTTGGGGTCGTACGGGCCGCTGCCCGCCGCCGCGACGCGGATGGCGCCGAAGCTGGTCGCGCTGGAATCGAGCGACGCAAAGGCCGCGCTCGCGAAGACGTCGGCGCCACTCAGGGTGAACACCATGGCTGCGTCGCCGGTCGAGTTGGCCTGGATAGCGGGATAGAGCACGTACGCGCCTGTTTTGGCGACGTAGCCTTCATTGGCGAGCGTCGCGCCGGTGATGCGGTTGGAGCTCAGCGTCGGGTTGACTCTGAACCACGCCGCCGCGGCGCGCGTCGCGGTGTCGCCGGAGATGTTCAGCGCCGTGTCGAGCGCTCCCCACACGCTCCCGTTGATGTACTGGGTCTGCTGCATCCGGTCGTCATCACTGACGAGGAGGCTTGTCGATCCCTTCTGCACCGCATTTGGTGGAACTGCGTACCTCTCTGAGTTGATCAGGACGGTGGAGAGTGTCGGCGTCCCGCCGGTTGCCACCGCGGATCCGTTCGTGAGCGCCCAGACGCCGATGCGGTTGTCGCCGGTGCCGTTCGGATCGAGCGAGTTCATGAAGTACTCGGCGCCGGGGGTTCCGGTCGTGAGCGCGGGCTGCACCGAGAACGCCATCGATCCGTCGGCGTTCGTCAGGTTCTTGAACAACGCGAAGTGTGCGGATCGCCCGGCGATGAGGTCGCTCTTGGCAAAGGCGAAGACCTGAGCCCCGTTGACCGTGTTGGAGGTGATGCCGAACTCATTCGTCGTGACGTACAGGTTGTTCTGATCGATGCCCAGCGTCGGCTGGTCGCCGAAGCAGCCTCCGAGCTTCGGCCCGCAGCCCTTGTTGTGCGAGTCCGTCGTGTCGAACTGGTACTCGGTCCAGATGTTGAACGGGTTGCCCGTCGAGTTGACCGCGATGTCCATGTGCGACGTCGTGCCGAAGCCGGTGCTCGTTGTGGAGAGGAAGAGGATGACGGCGAACCACGTGTTCGTCGTGGGATCGAAGTAGCAGCGCGGGTCGCTGGTGAACTGCAGCGCCCCTTCGTTGAAGAGGTCGTTGACGTTGAACGGGCCGGCAAGGGTCTTGCCGGCGGTGTCGAAGTAGCGATACGCCGAGTTCACGGGCTCGAGCACGACGCTGTTGCCGACGCAGAGGCCCTGGTCCGGCGGCTCGAACTCCGCGTTGAAGTTGACGATGCCGCTGTCCTTGCTGCTCGTGCCGTCGAAGTTGCTGAGCACCGGCACGGTCGTACCGTGTGCAGAGGAGCTCGTGGTCGACGTAACGCGCGCGGCGTTGCGGGACGCGGCAGCGACACGCGGTTGTGGGCGGACGCCGTGGTTCGCCTGAACGCGAGCGCCGGTATTCGAGGACGAACGGGCCGCGTGCGACGGCGCCACGACGCCGGACGCCGATGCGGCGAACACGGCCGACGGCGGAGCGGCGGCGCGCGCGCTGGAAAACGAGAAAGCCGCGGACAACCCCATCGCCGCGACTCCCAGCGACAGGATCATTCCTTTGAGCTTGCGGTTAGCCATCGACCTGACCTCCACACAACCGCGCCATGGACCTGCTCCCGCCGAACCCTCGGCAGCGATCATATGCAGCGGCGGCATCGCTTCGCAGACAGGTTGGCGCCCCCGGTAGGAATCGAACCCACGACCAACCGCTTAGAAGGCGGCCGCTCTATCCACTGAGCTACGGGGGCGTGGCCATATAATCGCCGAGCCGCGACCGTGCGGCTCATGGTGGCCATAGCTCAGCTGGTTAGAGTGCCAGGTTGTGGCCCTGGAGGTCGAGGGTTCGAATCCCTCTGGCCACCCCGCGTGCGCGACGTCAGCAGGTGAGATGCAGGATTGCGTTGGTATCAGCGCTGTCCTTGCGCAAGATTTCGATCGCCTGCTTCGTCGGCACCGCGATGAGCTCGACGCCACGTCGCGCCGCCTCCCGCACCACATCGTCGGTGACCGGCAGCGCGCCGAGCGCACCGGTGCCGATGATCAGGCGCCGGCAATCCCACGGGATCTTCTCCCGCAGCGAGAGTGGCGTGTGGCCGTACTGTTCACGCAGCGGCTTGGACGCCTTCTTCTTGCGTTTGCGGACCGCACCCCCGTCGATGATCACGTCGTTCTCATACGTGGTGCCGTCGATCCGGAGCGACCCGAACGTGAACGCTTGAAGACGCATAAATCGCCTGCTCCGCTTACGCCGCCGCGCTCGCAGCAATGTGCGCCGCGACGGTCTGTGCAGCCGACGCCGCCACCTCGAGTGGCACGTGACCGCCGTGCAGGATCGGCTCGGCGTGCGCGAGCCACGCCGGATCATCGGCGAGACGCGTCATCGCCGGCTCGCCGCCGAGCCTGCTGAGGTAGCGCGCTGCCAGCCACGCAAGCCGTCCGCTGCCGGTGGTCTCGGCGAATGCGCTGCCGTGCTCCGCGAGACGCGCGCCGATGGCGAGGATGGCCATCCGCCGTGCGATGCGACGGATGGGGAGTTGCCGCTCTCGTGGATCGGATGGGAGCGCCGCGATGTCGCTGTCGATGCGACGCAGACCGTCGAGCACGACCCGGCTCAGCGGCGCCGCCGGTCCGCCGGCCGCGGCCTCAGCGAGCCGCTCGGTGTCTCCCATGTATCCGGGGAGCGCGCCGTGCTCGATCGCGCGCAGCACGTCCAGCGCGATGACGTTTCCCGAACCCTCCCAGATGGCGTGCACGTACACGTCGCGCAGCATGCGTGGCTCCGGCCATTCCTCGATAAAGCCGTTGCCCCCGCGCACCTCCATCGCCTCGGTGGCAGAGATCCGGGCGCGCTCGGTTCCGTGCATCTTGAACAGCGGCGTGAGCAGCCGCAGCGCGGCGGACGCCTCAGCGTTGCCGGCGTCGGCCCGGTCCAGCAGCTCGGCGACGCCCATCGCGGCGGTGAGTCCGGCCACCGAGTCGACGACGAGCTCAGCCAGCGTGTCGCGCATGAGCGGGTGCACGTCGAGCTGCTCGCCGAAGGTCACCCGCCCGCGCGTGTGAGTCAATGCCTCGAAGGCGCTGCGCCGCATGGCGCCTGCCGTCGCTGTGGCGATCCCCACTCGTGTGAGGTTGACCATGTCCATCATCTGCGGCAAGCCGCGCTCGATCTGTCCGACCTGCCAGGCAAACGCGCCATGCAAGCCGACCTCCGCCGAGGGCATCGCCCGGGTGCCGAACTTGTCCTTCAGCCGGTGGATGACATAGTTGTTGCGCGTCCCGTCGTCCAGATGTCGCGGCATCAGGAACAAGCCCAAACCGCGCGGCCCGGGTGCTGCGCCGAGCGGCCGCGCGAGCACCAGGATCAGATCCGAATGCGCGCAGCTGCAGAACCACTTCTCGCCCGACAGCCGCCACGTTCCATCATCCGCGCGCGTCGCCGTCGTCTCGTTGGCGCCGACGTCGGAACCACCCGCCTTCTCCGTGAGGAACATCGCCGCGGTCATGTGATGCCCGCCGTCGTCGGCGATTCGCGGCACGAAGCGCGCCGCCAGCGCGGCGTCGTTGAGCTCGAGGCAGCGTGCCATCGCGTCCATCATCCCGATGGGGCAACCGGTGATCGCCTGGTCGGCTTGCAGGATCATGTAGAGCATCGCGGTCACCAATGGACGCGGCGCGCGACCGTGCAGGCCGCGCCAACCATCGGTGTACGCGGCGCGCACCGCACCCAAGCCGAGGACCGTGCGCTCCAGCTCCTTGTACGCGGGATGGAACTCGATCTCATCGACGCGGTTGCCACGTGAGTCGTACTGCCGCAGCACCGGTGGGTTGCGATCGGCGAGGCGCGCGAGCGGCTCGATGCGCTGCGGCACGAGCGAGCCCAGGTCCGTGAGCGTCGAGTCGGCAAGCGGCCACAACGACTCGCCCACAGTTCGCCGCACCAACCAGCGCAGATGCTCGTCGGGGGCGTACCAGTCGCTGCGATCGAGCGCTGGTATGTAGCGCGAGTCTCGGCTGGAGCTGGTCATGATTCGCCCGGCACGCGGGATGGGGCCGGGCCATTATGCCCCGCCTCGCCGTGCTGGTCCTCCGGCGCCGCGTCGCTCCACTGGCCACGCTGGGTGAGAACCGAGCGAAGCAGCCGCGGCCGGTCCGTCATGACGCCGTCGACACCGAGATCGAGGAGCATCGTCATGGTCGGTTCATCGTTGACGGTCCACACGTGCACCGGAAGCCCGGCGCGGTGCGCTCCTCGGACGAAAAGCCTGTCGACGACGGTGACGCCACGCCAGCGGCGCGGCACCTGGACGCAGTCGGCGTGGGTGCTCGGCATTCGGCCGGCGCGCGACGCGAGAAACGCCATGGCCGCGGCACGCTGACCCATCGAGGTGCACACGGCCTCGTGCGTCACCGCCCTGACCCGGGCGAGGCGCGTATCCGAGAAGGACCCGACGCACACGCGGTTGAATGCGTCGTGTGCGCGAAGCGTGTCGCACAGCGGCTGCACCGTCGAATCGGTCTTGACGTCGATGTTGACGCGCGCATGGGGCCAGCGCTCGAGCAGTTCGGACAGGGTGGGAATCCGGAGGCCGCGTCCGCGAAACGGATGGCTGCGGCCCCCGTCCACGGAGTAGGCGTACCCGGCATCCGCCTCGCGTATCTGGTTCAGGGACAGCGCGGCGATGCTTCCCGTGCGGTCCGTGACTCGATCGAGAACCGAATCGTGGAACGCGACGACCGCGCCGTCGGCGGTGACGTGCACGTCCGTCTCGAGGTAGCGGTAGCCGAGGGCTGTGGCGGCCTCGAACGCCGCCAGCGTGTTCTCGGGCGCTTCCTCCGCACCGCCGCGGTGCGCAAAGGGTATCGGTCCGGAATGCTCCAGAAATGCGCGGCGCACGGAGTCCGACGATCTCGCTACGCGAGCTGCGTCGTGCCCATGAGGTACCGGTCACACGACCTGGCAGCGATGCGCCCGTCAGCGATGGCCCAGACGATGAGCGACGCGCCGCGACACGCATCTCCCGCGACAAAGACTCCCGGGACCGGCGTTTCGAATGCGGTGTCAGCAACGATGTTGCCGCGGTGGTCGCGCGACGCGCCAAGGCCGTCGAGCAGCGGGCTGGACGAGGGGCCCGAAAAGCCGATGGCCAGCAGCACGAGATCAGCGGCGATCACGGCCTCGCTGCCGGGGATCGGGATGAACTCACGTCCGCCCTCGTGGTATCGAGGCTCGACGCGCACCGTGTGCACCTCGCGCACCACGCCCTCCTGACCGCTGAATCGCGTGACCATGATGCCGAAGTCGCGCGCGCCTCCCTCCTCGTGCGCGGGGTACGTGTGCAGGATCAGCGGCCACTCAGGCCATGGGTTCCCCGCCGGCCGCGTGTCGGGTGGCTGCGGATAGATGTACAGCTGCTGCACGGATTCGCATCCTTCGCGGACGACGTTGCCGAGGCAGTCGGCGCCGGTGTCACCGCCACCGATGATCACCACACGCCTCTGCGCCGCGGTGATCTGACGTTCCTCCGGGCTGAACCTGTCGCCGGCCACGCGGCGGTTTTGCTGGGTCAGGTAGTCCATGGCGAGATGCACGCCGTCGAGGTGACGACCGGGCACGTCGATGTCGCGCGGTTCCTCAGCGCCCACGGCGAGGACGATCGCCTCGCAGCGCTCGCGCAGCTCCTCGACGCTGATGTCCCTACCGACGTCGTAACCCGTCTCGAACACGATGCCCTCCGCTTCGAGGAGCCCGAGACGCCGGTCGATGACCCACTTCTCCATCTTGAAATCCGGAATGCCGTAGCGGAGCAGACCGCCGACGCGATCAGCCTTCTCGTACACGGTGACGAGATGGCCCGCGGAGTTGAGCTGTTGCGCAGCGGCCAGACCGGCGGGACCCGAGCCCACCACCGCGACGCGCTTGCCGCTGCGATGCGCGGGTGGCTCGGCGCGCACCCATCCATCTTGGAACGCGCGCTCGATGATCGCGTTCTCGATGTGCTTGATCGTCACGGGGTCATCGTTGACCGCGAGCACGCACGCGGGCTCGCACGGAGCGGGACACAGACGCCCGGTGAACTCCGGAAAGTTGTTCGTGAGGTGGAGACGGAACGACGCCTGCTGCCATTCGTCACGACCCACGAGGTCATTCCACTCCGGGATCAGGTTGCCCAGAGGACAACCGTGGTGGCAGAACGCCACACCACAGTCCATGCACCGGTTGGCCTGCTCGTGCAGCGCCTGCACGGGGAGCGGGAGGTACACCTCGCGGTAGTCGTTGACGCGCTCGTGCACCGGGCGCTTCGGCGGGTCGCGCCGGGCGTGCTCGAGGAATCCAGTCCGAGCCAGCACCTAAACGACGAGCTCCAGACGCTCGTCGCGCAGAGCGCGGCGATATTCCTCGGGCATCACCTTCACCAGGCGCGACAGCGTCTGGCGCCAGTTGCGCAGCAGCCGTTTGGCCACCTCGCTTCCGGTGAGCGCGGCGTGGCGTTCGAGCAGAACGTGGACGAGCTCCACGTCCTCGCGCACCGTGACGTCCTCGAGCCCGACGGACGCGTCGTTGCAGCGCTCCGCGAAGCGGCCGTCGTCGTCGAGCACGAAAGCCATACCACCGCTCATGCCCGCGGCGAAGTTGCGGCCAGTCGGTCCGATGACGACGACGGTGCCACCCGTCATGTACTCGCAGCCGTGATCGCCGACACCCTCGACGACGGCCGTGGCGCCGCTGTTGCGCACACCGAAGCGCTCGCCGGCGATCCCACGAATGAAGGCTTCGCCGGCGGTTGCACCATACAGGGCGACGTTACCGATGATGATGTCGTCCTCGGCGCGCCGGCGCGAATGCACGGGTGGCCTGATGATGATGCGGCCGCCCGAGAGTCCCTTGCCGACGTAGTCGTTGGCCTCGCCGCGGAGCACGAGCGTCACACCCGGCGCAAGCCACGCGCCGAATGACTGTCCTGCGGCTCCGTCGAGCTCGATGTGCACCGCGTCGTCGGGCAACCCGTCGGAGCCGTGCCGCCGTGCGATCTCGCCGCTGAGGATCGCTCCGACCGACCTGTGCACGTTGCGGACGCGCGTCGAGACGCGGACGGTGCCGTGGCCGCTCAGCGCGTCACCGAGCTTCGGCAGCAGCTCGGTGTCGAGCATCTCGGAGAGCCCAGCGTGCTGCCGGCTCGAATTGCGAAGCTCGGCTGGGTCGTGGTGCGCAGGCCGCATCAGCAGCGCGCCGAGGTCGAGCCCGCTCGCCTTCCAGTGATCGACCGCGGTCGCGGCCTCGATGAGCTCGACGCGGCCGATCATGTCGGCGAAGGTGCGGAAACCGAGGTGCGCCATCCAGCGGCGCACGTCCTCGGCGAGGAAGAGCATGAAGTTGACGACGTGTTCCGGCCTGCCCGTATACCTCGAGCGCAGCCCGGGATCCTGTGTGGCGATGCCGACCGGGCACGTATTCAGATGGCAGACGCGCATCATCACGCAGCCCGCCGCCACCAGCGGCGCCGTCGCAAACGCGAACTCATCGGCGCCGAGCAGCGCAGCGATCACGACGTCGCGGCCGGTCTTCATCTGACCGTCGACCTGCAGCGCCACCCGGCTGCGCAACCCGTGATCCACGAGCACCTGCTGCGCTTCGGCGAGACCAAGCTCCCACGGTACCCCGGCGTGCTTGATGCCGCTGAGGGGCGACGCGCCCGTGCCGCCTTCGTAGCCCGCCACGACGATGTGATCCGCCCGCGCCTTGGCCACGCCCGCGGCGACGGTGCCGACTCCCGCCTCAGCAACCAGCTTGACGCTGATACGGGCGCGTGGATTGACGGCGCGGAGGTCCCAGATGAGCTGCGCCAGGTCCTCGATCGAGTAGATGTCGTGATGGGGCGGGGGAGAGATGAGGCCGACGCCCGGCGTTGAGTGACGCAGGCGCGCAATGGTGTCGTCGACCTTGTTGCCGGGAAGCTGACCACCCTCGCCGGGTTTCGCGCCCTGCGCGATCTTGATCTGGAGCTCGTCGGCGTTGACCAGGTAGTGCGCGGTGACGCCGAACCGCGCCGAGGCGACCTGCTTGATGGCGCTGCGCCGCCAGTCGCCGTTCTCGTCGCGCTCGAAGCGCGCTGGATCCTCGCCGCCCTCACCGGTGTTCGATTTGCCCCCGATGCGGTTCATCGCGATGGCGAGGGTCTCGTGGGTCTCCTGGCTGATCGAACCGTGTGACATCGCACCCGACGCAAAGCGCCGCACGATAGTGCTCGCGGGTTCGACCTCCTCGAGCGGCACCGCGCCACCGGCTGCACTGAGCTCGAAAAGGCCGCGCAGGTTCTGCCGCTGTCGTGACGCGTCGTCGGCCAGCGCCACGTACTCGCGGAAGGCGCGTTCGTCACCGCTCTTCACCGCGTGCTGGAGCTTGCCGATCACCTCGGGGTTCCACCCGTGGTGCTCGCCACCGCGTCGCCACCGATACTCGCCGCGGTCCTCGAGGGTGGGGGAGGCGATGCGTACCGACGGAAACGCGCGCTGATGGCGCGCGATCGCCTCGGCCGCGATCACGTCGAGACCGATGCCTCCGATGCGAGACGGCGTACCCGGGAAGTATTGGTCAATCACGGCACGATCGATGCCGATCGCCTCGAAGATCTGCGCGCCGCAGTACGACTCGATGGTGGAGATGCCCATCCGCGAGATCGTCTTGCGCAGACCCTTGCCGAGCGCGTCGATGTAGATCTCCTCGGCTCGGGTCGCGTCCACGTCCGGGGGCAGGAGATCCCGCCGCTCCAGGTCGTGCAGCGTCTCGAAGGCGAGATACGGATTGACAGCCTCGGCGCCGTATCCGATGAGCAGCGCGGCGTGCATGACCTCGCGCACGTCGCCCGTCTCGATCACGAGGCCGGCGGAGGTGCGCATCTGCTGCCGCACGAGATGGTGGTGCACGGCGGCGGTGGCGAGCAGCGACGGAATGGGAACGTGCCCGGCGTCGATGTGGCGGTCGCTGAGCACCAGCACGGTGGAACCCGCGGCGATGTGCTCGCAGGCGAGACGGCAGATGCGATCGAGCCCCTCGATCAAGCCGCGTACGCCGGCCTCGCGATGGAAGACCATGGAGATCGTCGTCGCGGGGAACTCCCGCTGCGTGACGTGGCGGATCTTCTCGAGGTCGAGATTGCTCAGAATCGGGTGCGGCATCTCCAGGCGCTTCGCCTGCGCCGGGCCCTGCTCGAGCAGGTTGCCGCCGGCGCCCAGCGTCGTCACCAGCGACATCACCGCCTGCTCGCGTATGGGATCGATCGGCGGGTTCGTCACCTGGGCGAACAGCTGCTTGAAGTAGTTGAACAGCGGGAGCGCGCGCTCACTCAGAACCGCGAGGGGCACGTCGTTGCCCATCGAACCCACGGCCTCCTGGCCCGTGGTGACCATCGGCGCGAGCAGGAGCTGCACGTCCTCGACGCTGTAGCC
>Ga0307477_10003594_pt1 | contig 11496 bp, 11 predicted proteins | sample atmos_gasesECM2C_FD_203316 | JGI IMG/M metagenome (GOLD analysis project Ga0307477, IMG submission 203316) | Hardwood forest soil microbial communities from Morgan-Monroe State Forest, Indiana, United States - atmos_gasesECM2C_515 | ecosystem: Environmental > Terrestrial > Soil > Temperate...
CGGCAGCGACAACAACGCCAGTTTGGGCGCTCCGAGATCGGTGACGGGAAGCGGCAGGAAGATGAGCGAGCCGACGACCGTCCCCACCACGACGACGGGAACGGTGACGAAGCTGATACCCGTGATGAGAAACACCCGGACGAACCGGCGCAGGAACTGCAGCATGCTCACAGAAGCATGGCAGCCCCTGCCGCCGCTAGGTGGGCAGCTCGGCCCACACCGCGTCGCCTTCGAGCCAGGCCTTGTACGACCCGACCCCGTCCACCTCGCCGAGCGCCGTGCGGCGCCGGCCCGTGCTCAGGTCGTAGGTCCACCCGTGCCAGGGGCAAACCACGCACCCGCCCTCGACCAGGCCGTCCGCCAGCGGACCGCCGACGTGCAGGCAGGTGTTGTCGAGGACGCGAACCTCCTCATCGCCGAGCCACCACACCGCCAGCTCATGGCCGTCGACCCACACCGCGTGACCGACCCCAACCGACAGGTCGGCGACCCGAGCGACGACGACGCCAGCCATCCCCGTAGTCTTGCCGAGGTGAGGCCGCCGTCGATCGACGTTCTGGCGCGCCGGGCTGGCGCGGCGCTGCCGACGTTGCCGCATCCGTTGTGCGTCGAGGCCGCCCGTGAAGCCGTGGCCGCCGGCGACCCCGACAGCGCCGTGGCCCGCGCCGAGGGCCTCGCGCGCGCCCTGCTGCGCCCCGTGGTCAACGCCACCGGCGTGCTCCTGCACACCAACCTGGGTCGGGCCCCGCTCAACGTCCAGCACCCGCCCGCCTACGCCAACCTCGAGCTCGACGTGACAACCGGTCGGCGCGGGTCGCGCTCGGCTCACGCCGGCGCGCTCCTGGCCCGCCTCACCGGTTCGGAAGCCGCCCTCGTGGTCAACAACGGGGCTGCGGCCGTGCTCCTTGTGGTCAGTGCGCTCGCCGCTGACCGCGCTGTGGTGGTCAGCCGAGGCGAGCTCATCGAGATCGGCGGGGGCTTCCGCATCCCAGACGTCCTGCGTTCGTCGGGGGCGAGCCTGATCGAGGTCGGGACCACCAACCGCACGCGCCGCGCCGACTACGAGGCGGCGCTATCCACCGATCCGGCCCTGCTCCTCAAGGTGCACCCGTCTAACTACCGCATGACAGGCTTCACGTCGTCGGTGTCGGTCGCCGACCTCGCCGGCCTCGGTCCGCCCGTGGTCGTCGACCTCGGCTCGGGGTTACTCGACGAGACCTGCCCCTGGCTGCCAACCGGGGCGCCGCCGTGGTTGCGGGGCGAACCAGGGGCCAGACAGTCGCTCGACGCAGGAGCCACCGCGGTCACGTTCTCCGGAGACAAGCTGTTGGGGGGCCCACAGTCGGGGATCATCGCCGGGCAAGCCGACGTCGTCGCCGCCTGCGCCGCTCATCCGCTGGCGCGGGCGCTGCGGCCCGGGGGTCTCGTGCTCGACGCCCTTCAGGCCGTGGCCCTCAGTTACCTGCGGCGCGACGTGGCCGAGGTGATCCCGTTCTGGCGCCTCGCCCTCACCTCCGTGGCGGACCTGCGCCAGCGGGCGCAGGCCATCGGTTTCGAGGTCGTCGCCTGCACGGCCGTCACTGGAGGCGGCACGCTTCCGGGCGCCGAGATCCCTTCGGCCGGTGTGGCCGTCGACGGCGACCACACCGCCGCACTCCGGGCCCACGATCCGCCAGTCATCGCCCGCGTCGCCGGCGGTCGCACGATCTGCGATCTGCGCACGGTCGCGCCGGACGAGGACGCCGTCGTGGCCAAGGCGCTGGCCGAGCTCGGCTAGGGCGGACGACGTGCGCGTCGTCGCCACCGCCGGCCACGTCGATCACGGCAAGTCGACACTCGTTCTCGCATTGACCGGTACTGATCCGGATCGTTGGGCGGAGGAGAAGGAGCGCGGCCTGACCATCGATCTCGGCTTCGCGTGGACCACCCTGCCCTCGGGGGCCGAGATCGGCTTCGTTGACGTCCCCGGCCACGTTCGCTTCATCAAGAACATGCTCGCCGGTGTCGGCGGCGTCGACGCCTGCATGTTCGTGGTGGCCGCGACCGAGGGCTGGAAGCCGCAGTCGGAGGAACACCTGCGCATCCTCTCGCTGCTAGGCGTCGGGCACGGACTCATCGCCTTGACCAAGGTTGGTCTGGTCGACGACGAATGGCGCGAGCTGGCCGAGCTCGAGGTCAGTGAGCGGGTGGCGGGCACGTTCCTCGAGGGCAGCGAGATCGTGCCCGTCGACGCCGTGAGCGGCATCGGACTCGAAGAGCTCCGCGCCGCACTCGATCGGCTCGCGGGGCTCACGCCGGCGGCCACGGACCGGGACCGCGCCCGGCTTTGGATCGATCGCGCCTTCGCGGCCAAGGGCGCGGGCACGGTAGTGACCGGCACGCTCACCGGCGGCCGGATGCGGGTCGATGACGAGGTGGTCGTGGTTCCGGGTGGGTTGCGGGCGCGGGTGCGGGGCTTGCAGAGCCATAGCCGTCCGCTGACCGAGGCCAGCCCCGGGCGGCGCCTGGCCGTCAATCTTGCCGGCCTCTCCCACTCGGCGGTGGCCCGCGGCCAGGCCGTGGTCGCGCCCGGGGTGTGGCATGTCACTGCCAACGTCGACGCCAGCCTGACCGTGCTCGACGGCCTCGACCACGAGGTCGGCCGCCGTGGCGCCTACGTCGCCTACGTCGGCTCAGGCGAGCACGCCGTCAGGTTGCGGGTGATCGGTCGGGGTGGGCGGCCCCTGGCCCCCGGCGCTACAGGCTCGGTGCGGATGTGGTTCCCGGTAGGGCTGCCCCTGGCGCCCGGCGACCGCTACGTGCTGCGGGAGGCCGGGCGCAGCCAGACCGTGGGCGGCGGCGAGATCCTCGACGTGGCCCCGGTACGGCCAGCGTCGAAGGCCGTCCCCGACCGCTCGGTGGAGCGGGTCGTGGCCGAACGTGGCTGGGTGGAGGCCGACGAGTTGCGCCGGCTCACGGGCCAGACGGTGGCGCCAACGTTGGGGACCTGGGTGGTGGACCGGGCTGCGCTGGGCGAGGTGGCCGCCCAGGTCCACGACCTGGTCCGGGACGCCGGGGAGGCCGGTGCCGACATCGCCGGCCTCGGCGAACGTCAGCGGGCGGTGCTGGCCAGCCTCGACGACGTTCGGGTCCGCGACGGGCGCGCCTGGCTGGCCGGGACGGAGCGCGCCGACCTGCGGCGCCACCCGTTCGTTCGGGCCCTGGAAGCGGCGCCGTTCGCGCCGCCCGAGCCCGGTGGCGTCGACCGGGGGGAGCTGCGGGAGCTGGCCCGTCAGGGCCTGGTGGTCGACTGCCAGGGCGTCTGGTTCGCGGCGTCAGCGGTGGAGGCCGCGTCGGTCGAAGTGGCCCGCTTGCTGGCCAAGCGACCCGATGGCGTGACGGTGGCCGAGGTGCGCGACGCGCTCGGGTCGAGCCGCAAGCACACGCTGCCCCTGCTGCTGCAGCTGGACGCCGGCGGCGTCACCCGTCGGCGCGGCGACGTGCGCATCGCCGGGCCACGCCTACCGACTTTGGGCTAGCGGGCTCAACGGTCGCAGTTAGCGATCCCCTGAGGCCCGCGCCAACCCGGCGAGCACGTCCGGGCGGCGGCGACGCGCCAAGCGCCGCAGCCAGCTGAGGCGTGGCGCTTGGGCTTCCATGCGCCGGGCTAGCTGGGCCACCTCCACGGCGTTGGTGATCACCTGGCCCAGCGCGTCGGGGTCAGCGAGAAGCCAGGAGTGGGTGCCCGCCACCACATCGCCCTGAACGCCGAGCGTGCGACACATCGCCTCGAAGCTGGCCCGGGGGATGATCTGGTCCTTGTCCCCCCACAGCACCACGACAGGGAGGCGGCGTTCCTTGAGCAGTTCCAGCTCGGCCGTCAAGTCGGCGCTGCGAGCGAGTTGACCGACCTTCCACAGCGCCCGCGGATTGCGCATCACGTTGGGCAGGGCGTCCTCGAGCATTACTGGAACGATCCGGGTGAGCTGAGGAAGCGGCCACACGTCGCCCGGGAAGTGCAGTCCCCAGTCCCACAGGGGCCGCTCGGCCATGGATCGCACCTTGCTGCCCGACGACGTCCACGTCGACCCACCCACGGAGTTGACGAGCACCAAGGAGCGCACTCGCGGGAAGTCATGGGCCAGCTTGATGGCCACGCCCCCGCCGAAGGAGTGGCCGATCAAGAACACCGGCTCGTCGATGCCGACGGCGTCGAGAAAGGCGTCCACCCACGCCGCGTAGCCGGCGAAGGAGAACTCGTCACCCGGCAACTCCGGCGTGCCACCGAACCCCGGCATGGCCGGCGCGTAGACCCGGCAGCCCAAGTTGACCAGCCGCTTGAGCGCTCGCTTGTAGGAGTGCTGGCCCAGGGCCCAGCCGTGCAGGAACAGCACCGGAAGGCCCTCGCCCGCCACGCCGTACAGGGCGGTACGGCCCTGGACGGTGGTCCGCTCCCACGTCAGATGATCCGCTGACGCGACCGTCACCATGGTGCCCAGCCTACTGGGCGCCCCCGCTCAGGAACCGCGGATGTGCTCGCCGCGACGGGCCAGCACGGCCTTGCGTTCGATCTCGTTGAGCCCGCCCCAGATGCCGTGGGGCTCGCGGATGCTCAGGGCGTACGCCAGGCAGGGCTCGCGGACCGAGCAGGTCCGGCAGATGCTCTTGGCCCGCTCCTCGCGTTCGGCCTTTTCCTCTTTGCGCTCTGAATGCGTCGGCGGAAAGAACGCCGTGGACTGCGGCCCGCGACACGCGGCCTTGACCTGCCAGGCGATCTCGACATGCGTAACGCTCACCCTTTGGCCCCCCTTGTCGTCTGGACCCTACCGCCCGGCCCGACCGTGAAACAAGGGGGACAATTTGCGGTTCGCGACCGTCGTGACCTGCGGTTTCGTCCTAATGATGGGCGTCGCGAGCGCCGCCCGACTCCGGTTCGACCTCGAGGACCAGACCGTCGATGGCGACGACGCGCACCACCCCTCCGGGCGAGATCGGTGTAGCCCGGTTGGTTCGGGCCCGCCACGGCGCACCGTTGATCTCGACCGTGCCGTCGGGGTCCACCGCCGCCAGAGCGTGACCCTCGGCGCCGATCATTGCCTCGCGGCCGATGGTGGGCGTCGAGAACCGGGTCCGGACCATGGCGGGCATGCCCGCCACCATGAACAACACCAGCAACACCTCCAACAGGACCACCACCCAGAGGGACACGGCTTGGCCGTCGAACAGCACCAGGCTGCCGGCCAGGACGGCGATGGCGCCGATGGCCGTCCAGGCCCGGGGTGCTCCGGATTGGACGTCGATAGCGAACCCGAGCATGCCCACGGCAACCAGGACGAGGGCACCCGGCCGGGTAGGCAGGACCCCAAGACCGTAGGCGGCCAGCACGCCAAATCCGGCCGCGGCGGCGGCCGCCACCCCGACTCCGGCGGTGAAGAACTCGAACACGGCCAAGGCCAGGGCCAGGATCAGCATGACGAAGGCGACGTTGGGGCTGGCCGCGCTGTGCAGGATTCGCGGCAGCACCGTCAGCTGTGAGAAAGCGACCTCGGCGTCGTGGCGCACCTCGCGGCGGGGCTGGCCGCCCTGGGTGACAACCTGGGCGACCTGAAGGGGCCCATTGGGACCCAGCGAGCGACCGTCGAGGTCGACGATGAAGTCGCCCAGGGTCGGCGCGCTGACGTCGGCCACGTGCTGCTCGACGGCGGCCGGCGCGCTGAGCTGACCGGTGATGGGCGGCGTGTCCTCACCGGAGCCGGGCGGTGGACTGCGCCCGACAAGCCCGCTTGGGCCGATGCCCCGAAAGGCGGCCGCCCGGAAGAGATCGAAGGCCGCGCCCAGGGCCCGGGGCCGGCTGGAGCCGCCCACCCAGACAGCCACGGGGACCGAGCTGGACCGCACCGTGGTTGCGACGGTCTCATCCCTGGCCCGGCTGATGACCCCGCCCGAGGAATTGAGCTGAACCACCAGCACGAGCGCGCGATGAGCTTCCGCGTCGTGCACGGCGTGAATCACGAGGTCGGCGTTGATGGGATCGATCAGTCCGCTGACCTTCACCACGGCGATCTGAGGTCGGGGAGTAGCGGCAACCGCACTGGCCCGCTCAGCGGGCGCGGCCAGGATGACCAGGATCCCAAGAGCGGCAGTGGGGCTAGCTAACCTGCGAAACACATCGAATTCCGTCCGTGTGTGGAGGAGCGGGGTGGACCCTCGGGACTTCTGTACGTCGACCCGACTCCTCATCGTCGCCGGGAAGGGCGGCGTGGGCAAAACGACGGTCACGGCCGCCCTGAGTCGCATGGCGTCTCGGGCTGGTCTCGACGTGCTCGTCGTCGAAGTCGAAGGGCGAAGTGGGCTGGCCGGGATCTTCGGCCGGCCCGGCGGCCTCGACTACGCCGAGGAGGTGATGGTGCCCGCCGGTCGCCCGGCTGGCGCTGGCGCGGTGCGGGCCCGAACTATCACGCCGGACGACGCCCTGCTGGAGTGGTTGGACGAGCACGGCATGCGCCGGATCTCCCGCCGCCTGCTCAAGACGGGAACGATCGACATGGTCGCGACCGCCGCACCGGGAATCAAGGACATCCTCGTGCTCGGCAAGGTGAAGCAGCTGGAGCGGGCCAGCGCCAGCGGCGCCCGGCGGGGCATCGACCTGATCATCGTGGACGCGCCGGCCGCGGGGCACGCCGTGACCTTCCTTCAGAGCGCCCACGGCCTGCTCGACGCCGTGCGCGTGGGCCCGATCCGGACGCAGGCCCAGGACGTGTCCGAGATGCTGACCGACCCGACCCGTTGTCAGGTGATGCTCGTCGCCTTGCCGGAGGAGACCCCGGTCAACGAGCTCATCGAGACGGCCTACTCGCTCGAGGACCTCGTGGGCATCCAGCTCGCGCCGGTGGTCGTCAACGCCGTATATCCGTCCCTCGGCGGCCTCGACGCGGATCCGGCCGAGGCTGCGCACGCGGCGGGCGTGAACCTCGCTCCGGGCCAGGTGTCGGCCCTCGCCCAAGCGGCCGCCTTCCGCAGACAACGCCAGGAACTTCAGGCGGCCCAGACCGCCCGGCTGGCCGAGGCCCTCCCGCTGCCGCAGCTGCGCCTCCCCTACCTCTTCACCGAGTCGGTGGGGCCGGCCGAGGTCGAGATCCTGGCCGCGGCCTTGGCGAGCGAAGTGGGCAAGCTGCCCACCCCGGCAACGGTCCGGTGACGCTCGGACCCGTCGTCGACAACATGGCCGTGGTCATCTGTTGCGGCCCGGGAGGAGCGGGCAAGACGACGACCGCGGCCGCCATCGCCCTGCACGCCGCTGCCAAAGGGCGGCGGGCTTGTGTGGTGACCATCGACCCGGCCAAACGACTGGCCGACGCCCTCGGGCTCGAAGCGCTGACCAACACGCCAGGACAGATCCAGGGCGACTGGCCGGGCGAGCTGTGGGCCTTGATGCTCGACACCAAGGGCACCTTCGACGACCTCGTGTCGCGCTACGCCGCCACGCGCCAACAGGCCGAAGCGATTCTCGGCAACCGTCTCTACCGGAACATTTCTGGCGCGTTATCGGGCACCCAGGAGTACATGGCTGTCGAGAAGCTTTACGAGCTTGCCCACGAAGGGGTCAACGCGGGCGGCCCACAACCGACGCGGTTCGACCTGATCGTGCTCGACACGCCTCCGACCCGAAACGCCCTGGACTTCCTCGACGCGCCGCGACGGTTGACGTCGTTCCTCGACAACCGGATCTTTAGGCTGCTGGTAATGCCGACGCGGGCCTATCTGCGGGCGGTGAGCGTCGCGACCCAGACATTGCTGCGCACCATCTCCAAGGTGGTCGGCACCGAGCTCGTGGGCGACGCCATCAACTTCTTCAACGCCTTCGAGGGCATGGAGCAGGGGTTCCGCGCCCGAGCCGACGCCGTAGCCAAGCTCCTCGCCGACGAAGGCACCGGATTCATCGTGGTCACATCGCCCCGGAGTGATGCCATCCAAGAGGCGGCCTTCTTCGTCGAGCGTCTCCTCGAAGCCAAGCTCGACGTCAACGCCCTTGTCGTCAACCGGCTGCACCCCCGCTTCCTGGCCGAAGGGGATGAACCCCCGGGCGAGGGAAACGGCTCGGCTCTGGCGCTGCTGGCGGCCAACCTCGATGACTTCCGAAGAGTCGGCGAGCGCGAGGAGGTTCACTTCGCCGATCTCGCCCGGCGGGTGGCGCCCGCGCCGGTCGCCCGGGTGCCGTTCCTCGCCGACGACGTGCACGATCTCGACGGTCTCACGATCATCGAGCGCCACCTGTTCGGGTTGGGCGGCGCAGAACCCGCCGCAGACGCCCGACCTCAGTGAGCGGTTGAGTCCGGCTGCTTGGCGTCGCTGAACGCCTTGGCCGCGTCCTCTACCGACGGCGCCACCGTCACGATGCGATCGAACCCGGTGGTGTGCAGCAGCCGGGTCAGCGTCGGCCGTGGGCAGGCGACGGCGACATCGCCGCCGAGCTCCCTGACACGGCGTATGCCCCCGATCAACGCACCCAGTCCGGCGGAATCGACGAAGGGCACACCGGCCAGGTCGATCAGCAGCTTGGGCGACGAAGCCAACTCGGCCAGGGCTTGGCGGAACTGGCTGACCGTGAAGGCATCGAGCTCGCCGACTGGCCGGCAGACCGTGCATCCGTTGGCCAAATCGACCTGGATCTCGAGCACTCGACCTCCTGCTGGTTGGGAACGCCCCATTGTCGATGGTAGCGGGGCTGCGACTAGCCTCTGGCCGTGCCAGAGGTGCTGGTTGCCAGTGACGCCCGGTCCCTCCACGACGACGTAGGCGCGGTGCTCAGTAGCCCGGGATACTCCGTTCATCATGTCAACGCCGGGGAGGAGGTGCTTCCCGCGGTCCTCGATCGTGACACGGACCTGGTGATCCTCGATTTGCAGATCGGCAACATGGGCGCCATGGCGACCTGCCTCGATTTGCGCCTCGAAGAGAGCGGCGACCGCCTGGAGCACATCCCCGTGCTGATGCTGCTCGACCGCCGCGCTGACGTCTTTCTGGCCCGCCGGTCGCAGGCCGAGGGCTGGCTGGTCAAGCCCCTCGACCCGATTCGCATACGCAAGGCGGTGCGGGCCCTTCTCGATGGCGGGACCTATCACGACGAGTCGTACCGGCCACTCACGGTGGCGGGCGCCGAGCACTCCTCGTAGGCACCCGGCGGATGGCGGGGGGCTTGGCAGCGCGGTTGCGCAAGCTGGCCGGCCGAGCGGGAGCGGAGCCGTCGGTCCACACGCCCGGCCCCCAGGAACAGCGCATCCTGACCTCGCTGGCCTCCCTGCGGGAGACCACAGCACGAGAAGTGATGACTCCCCGCGTGGACGTCGTCGCTCTCCAGTTGCCCGTCACCACCGACGACATTGCCCGGGCGGTGCGGGAGTCGGGACACAGCCGGTTTCCGGTTTACGAGGAAGACCTGGACCACCTCGTAGGCGTCCTCTTCGTGAAGGATCTGTTCCGGATGAGCGAGGTGCCCACGCCCGAGGAGATCAGTCGGCGCCTGCGGGAGCCGTTCCTCGTGCCGGAGGGCCGGCGCCTCCTCGATCTGCTGGCCCGGATGCGAGCGGACCGCCACGCCTTCGCTGTGGTCGTCGACGAGTACGGCGGGGTTGAGGGGGTGCTCACCATCAAGGACCTGGTCAGTGAGCTGGTCGGTGACCTCCGCGACGAGTTCGACGCCGTCGAGGAAGCGCCAATCAGCCGAGTCGACAGCCAGCGGTGGTTGGTCGACGGTGCGTGCCCGGTGGACGATGTGGTCGCCGAGCTGGGGATGGCCATCCCGGAGGGCGACTACGTGACCCTCGGCGGCTTCCTGTTCGATCGCTTCGGGTGCATCCCGGAGGAAGGGGCGGCCATCGTGGTCGACGGCTGGGAGCTGCGCATCACGGAGATGGAACGGCGACGGATCTCCAAGGTCGTCGTGCGGGCGCCAAGGCAGCCGGTCGACGGGTCCGCGTCATGGCCCGCGGGCTAGCATTCTGGGCGGGTCGCCCGTCGACCTATCGGGAAGTAGCGCAGCTTGGTTAGCGCGCAGCGTTCGGGACGCTGAGGCCGCGGGTTCGAATCCCGCCTTCCCGACCAGACCCGCCAGAATCCGAAGACCCACCAGACAACGCCTTCCTGACCACCGCCAAGCGGCTCCGCTCGCTCAGTGGGTGACCGACCCGGCGATCAAGCCGACGGGGAGGGGGCCGGAGATGAGCGCGGCGGCCAGGTCCTGCGCCTGCCTCCTGGTGAAGCCGCCCTGAGCGGCCGCGCCGGAGATGATGGCCGTACCGTTGAATCGCGTCGCGTTGACGGTGGGTGCGGAGATGACCTGGTCGTCGATCACGATGGCCAGCTGGTGCCGGTAGTACTGCTGAGCGATCTGGTCGAAGCGGCCCCCGCTGTCGCCCGAGAACGTCACTCGCACCTCCCAGCCCTGACCTGCGCCTGGCTCGGCTCGGGCGTCCGCAAGCGTCGGGCTGGTGAGGGCCGAAGGCGCCAGGGACAGGCAGGCCGTGACCGTGTGATTGGGGGCCGTTTGCGGCAGCTGCGCCGATTGGTCAGGAGCCACCGGCGGCAGCGTGGCCGTACAGACCGGCCCGGGTGTGACCTGCAGGACCGGCCTGAACTCGAGCGCGGCTCGCTGGGTCAACGCTGAGACGATGGTGTCAGGAACGTCGCTGCGCGACCAGCGAACGGTCAGACCGCGACCGCTGACGTCGATCCGAATCGGCGGGTAGCCCAGCGCAGAGAGGCGACGCAGCACCACCGCCTTGGCGCTGGTCATGGTCGCGCGGTCGCCCGTCGGCGAGGCCAACACCAGCCTCGATCGTACTGATGTGGTCGCGCTCGACCCGCAGGCCCCGAGAAGAGCGACAGAGACGGCCGCCAGGCCGGCACCAACTCGGGGTCGCATCTCCGCGACCGTAGGCGGCGCGATACGGCGGAGACATCATGTCAGCCCCGCGCTTCGGCAACGAGGAGAGAAGCAGCCGCGTCCTCCACCGTCGTGCCATCGAAGAACGCCGGATTGGCCCCGCCGTGCAAACGCACGGCGTTGGCGAACACGAAATCGCGAAAGTCTGTCGCGGTGATGGCTCCATGCTCCAGGGGTTCGTAGGCCTCGTGGAGCACGCCCTCCATGTCACTGACGTCGAAATGCCCGATGTCGGAGCCGAACACGGGGCGAAGTCGCGCCCCGAATGGCATGCCATCGTTGTGGAACGCGCCCACCACCGTGGGGTCGTCGGCCTCGCAGCCGAAGTAGAAGTTCGGAACGAACCGCGTGGCGATGTCCGACGCGACCTCGATCCCACAGGCCGAAAAGTCATCGATCGGTACGGGGCGTGGCAGGTCCCGCTCTCGGTCGAACGCCGCCCGGATCCGGTCGATGGTCGCCAGCGTGCGCTTGTCGCCGTACTCGTCAATGAGCCGGAACATAAGGTCCCGATCAAGGTGGCGCGGGTCGAGATCCTGGATCGCGTCAGCGTTGCGCTTGTCCCACAACGACGC
>Ga0307477_10003595_pt1 | contig 11494 bp, 7 predicted proteins | sample atmos_gasesECM2C_FD_203316 | JGI IMG/M metagenome (GOLD analysis project Ga0307477, IMG submission 203316) | Hardwood forest soil microbial communities from Morgan-Monroe State Forest, Indiana, United States - atmos_gasesECM2C_515 | ecosystem: Environmental > Terrestrial > Soil > Temperate...
ACGAATCCTGGGATGGTAACGCAAGTGACCGACCGCGTGCCGGATCCTTCGTCGTTCAATGATCCGGTTGATCGCGAAGCCGCCAGTCGCGCGCTCGTTTACATGGGACTGAAGCCTGGAACGCTACTTGAGGATATTCCGCTCGACCGGGTCTTCATCGGCTCGTGCACGAATTCGCGGATCGAAGACTTGCGTGCTGCGGCCAAAGTTGTGGCGGGAAAACATGTGTCGAAAGATTTGAAGCAGGCGCTGGTGGTGCCGGGGTCGCGGCGCGTGAAAGTGGAAGCGGAAACCGAAGGCCTGGACAAGATCTTTCGCGATGCCGGGTTCGAATGGCGCGATGCGGGATGTAGCATGTGCATCGGCATGAATGACGACGTGCTGCTCAGCGGCGAGCGTTCGGCTAGCACGTCAAACCGCAATTTCGAAGGGCGCCAGGGCAAGGGCGGGCGAACACACCTGGTCAGTCCGATGATGGCGGCAGCAGCGGCGATCGAAGGACATTTTGTGGATATTCGCGACTGGAAAAACGCGGACGGAGCGGAGTAGATGGAACCGTTCATAAAACATACCGGGGTGGTGGCGCCGCTCGATCGCGTGAACGTGGATACGGACCAAATGGTGCCCAAGCAATTTTTGAAATTTCTTACGCGCGAGGGATATGGACGCGTGCTGTTTTACGATTGGCGCTATCTGCCGGGCGAAAAACTGAATCCGGATTTCGTTTTGAATCAGCCTCGCTACAAAGGCGCTTCCGTTTTGCTGGCGCGCGCGAATTTCGGGTGCGGGTCAAGTCGCGAGCACGCTCCGTGGGCCATTCTAGATTATGGATTCCGCGCGATTCTGGCGCCGAGCTACGCGGATATTTTCTATAACAATTGTTTTAAGAATGGGATTCTTCCGGTTACGCTCTCGAACGAGCAGATGGACGAACTGTTCCAGCGTGCCGAGAACAAGGAAGGTTATCGACTGACTGTGGACCTGGAACAGCAAGTTGTGACTGACGATAGCGGGCTGCGCTATTCGTTCGAAGTCGATCCGTTCCGGCGCGATTGTTTGTTACGCGGCTTGGACGACATCGGTCTAACTCTGGTGCACGACTCCCACATATCCAATTATGAGAAGACGAATTTGAAACATCCCGTGATGTACGATCCTGTTGACGTGAAATTCCACAAACAGCCCGATCCGCAGCACAACTAGAGCCACCTACAATCCGCTGGCCTGAAGGCCGCCGCCACAAAAGCTTCGGTTTATCCCTCCGCTCATCGGTCAGAGCGTTCTGCATCGAAAACACACCGCAAATTGACCGCAGCGACGAGCTCCACTATTTGAGCTCTTTGCTGCGATGGGTATCGAGTTCCAGCGTTTCCGGAGCGAGCGGTGGCGCATGACCCTTCAGTTCGGCGAGCAATATGCCGGCAAAGATTAGCGCGGCCCCCAGCAGCACGCGGCCTCCGAGATGTTCGCGAGCGAGGAGCCATGAAGTAATGGCGGCGAAGACGGGTTCGAGGCTGATTAAGATTGCGGTGTGACTCGGTGAAGCATACTGCTGTGCCCAGGTTTGAAAGGAGAATCCGATTGCGGTGGAACCAATTGCGGTGACCAGAACTGCAAAGATTAAGTTGCCGGTCCAGACCATGCGCGGAGTCTCCCAACCTGTGATGGCCAACAACGGAAGCGCGGCGGTTGCGAGAATCGCGGTGGTGGCTACCTGCACGACTGCCAGTGCGCCGACCGAATGATGTTCGATATAGCGGCTGATGAAAATCATGTGGACGGCGAACATCACGGCACAACCGAACACCACGGGATCTCCGCGGTTCAGTCCTCCCAGTCCTTCGGGTGGCACAGTGAGGAAATAAAGGCCAACCAGCGCGCAGAGAGCACCCGCCCAAATCCATAGATTAATTTTGCGGCGGACGAACAGCGCTAGAAGAAGCGGAACAATTACGACACTCGAGCCTGTGATGAAGGCGGCCTTTGACGGCGTGGTGTATTTCAAGCCGGCGGTTTGAAAAACGTACGCGGCGAACATGCAGAAACCGATTTGAACGCCAGCCCAAACGCCGTTTCGGGTTATGCCACGCAAGGAGCGCCGGAAGAAAATTGCCATCACCACTGCGGCGAGCGCGAAACGGACGGCGATGTAAACGATCACGGAGACGTCTGCGAGTGCGTCCTTTACTGCGACGAATGTGGCGCCCCAGATTAGCGCGCAGAAACCGAGGGCGAGATCAGCGCGAAGGCGTTTGCGGAACATCGCGCAGAGAGTGTAAGCGGCGTGTGCAGCAGTGACAAGCTGCCAAAATGGCTAGCGGATCCGCTTACCCTAAGTCTCTGCGTTCAAATGAAGGCTCCAAGCAATTGACGTAACTAAGCGGATATAGTATGAGTCTCGCCATATGGCCCGACTATCTCTGATTGGCTCCGCGATGGTACTGTTTTTTTGTTTCTTTCATTCCAACGCTCCCGATTTATGGGACGGCAGCCTTGCTGCCGCGCATAGCTCGACGGATGCTGAGGGAGAAGTTAGCGAGGTGAATTGCTCGGGAGTTGAAATGATGCTGAAGATCTTTGCGGGCAATGTCAAGTTCAAATTGCATGCGCGAGACTACACACGCGTCGAGATCTCGGAAGATGTTCCATTTCAGGCGGGCGAATTCAAGCCTTGCGCCGAGTTGAGCGGAAAGACGGCGAAGATAACTTTTATTACCGTCGAGCGAAAAGCCTACGACGGAGAAATACAATCCATCGAAGTCGAAAAGTAAAGCCCGCAGAAGACAATGAACCCTTACGGCTGGGCTTGCTGATAAACAATTTTGCCCCCGACGATTGTCATCACTACCGGAGTTTCCAGGATCTCTTCTGGTCGAGTTTCGTTTAGGTCCTTGGGATAGACGACGATGTCTGCCAACATTCCGGGAGCGATAGTTCCCTTCCGCTGCTCTTCGAATTGCGCGAATGCGGAGCCGACAGTGTATGCGCGAAAACATTCATTCGCGTGCAAGCGCTCTTGCGGCTGCCAGCCACGCCTGGGAGTGCCGTTGGTCAGTTGCCGCGTGACACAGGCGTAAATACCACGCAGCGGATTGATCGGGATCACGGGGTAGTCAGTGCCGAAGGCGAGACGCGCGCCATTTCGTTCCATGCTGCGCCAGGCGTAGGCGCCACGCTCCCGTTCCGGACCAAGGCGGTCCGCGGCCCAACGCGCGTCATCCAAAAGATGCGCGGGCTGCATGGAAGCGATCACATTTAATTTTCCGAAGCGCGCAAAATCGGTGGATTCAACTACCTGAGCATGCTCGATGCGGTCGCGGCGGTCGCGCGGGCCGTTAGCTTCCAGAACAGCAGCGAAGGTATCGAGCGCTAGGCGATTCGCGCGGTCGCCGATGGCGTGAAACCCCAATTGGAACCCGGCGCGGTCGCGCTCGATAGCCATTTGCGTTAACTGTTGAGGATCGATACTAAGAATTCCCGAGGTGTTTGGGTCATCCGAGTAGGGCGCGAGCATGGCTGCGGTGCGCGCGCCGAGCGAGCCATCCAAGAGTAGCTTCAACTCGCCTGTCTTGAGCCACCGATCCCCAGGATGTTCTGCCGTAAAGCTGCCGCCGACGCGCCGCATTTCCTCCAGGCGCGATAGCGGCGCGCGAAATGGAAGCCACTCGCTAATTCTGAATTTCAGCTTCCCTTCGCGCTTGAGCTGATCCATAACCAGGAAATTTTGCCAGCCGAAATTCGCGGAGTCGTCGGCGTCGAACACCGAGTTGTCTTGAACCGAAGTGACGCCGTATTGCGCGGCTTCGTCCATCGCGAGCTCGAACGCGCGGCGGCGCTGTTCCAGTGAAAACGCAGGAATGCGTTGGTAAACGAGGTTCATCGCGGCATCTTCTTCGAGCATCCCTGTCGGCTCGCCGGATTTTGGATCGCGCTCGATGTGGCCTCCCGGCGGATCCGGAGTGGAGCGCGAGATGCCCGCGATCTTGAGTGCGCGCGAATTTGCGATGGCTACATGGCCGTCGAGCCGGCCGAAAATCATTGGATACTTTGTCGAAACGGCGTCGAGGTCTTGCCGCGAGGGAAATTTCTTTTCGGGCCAGAGAGTGTGGTCCCAGCCGCGTCCGAGAATCCATTCGCCCGGCTTGTAATGTTTCAGACGCTCGCGGATGAGCTGTTGGAGCTCAGCGACTGATTTGACGCCGGTGAAATCTATCTCCAACTTTGCGTAGGCCGCGGCAAAAAGATGGAGATGCGCATCGTTGAAGCCGGGCATGACGAATTGTTTATGAAGATCGATTACACGTGTGTCGGGACCGATGAGGCCCTCGACTTCGCGAGCTTGTCCCGATTTGATCGCGTCACTGATATTGAAAGCGACAGCGACAATCGTTTCGCCGCGAACTGCAATCATGCTGGCGCGAGGATGGTTTTCGTCCATGGTGGCGACGATGGCGTTGATTATGACCAGGTCCGCTGGAACTTTCTCGGGCGCGGTGGCCGATTGAGCCCGCTTGCGGGCAACAGCTTCTCCCGCCCGTGCGCGAATAGGGCGCCAAGATAGGAAAGCGCACGCGAGGACGACGGCGATTGCCGCGGCACTTCCAACGGGAAGCGAAAAGAAACCCTGGCCCAAGCTCTGCCGGTGCAGTGGTGGCGGAACGCGCGGCTTCCGGAACCTACCAAGCGGCTTTCCAAACATCAAGGCTGGGCCCCGGCAAGGGCCACGGTAATCAGAAAGACGCGCTTGAGCCCGACTTCGCGTCCGGTGGCGTCGTACCATTCCGCCGGAGTGTGGGAGCCACCGCCTTTTCCGCCGCCGCCAATCGATACCGCGGGGATGTTCAGCGAAAGGGGAATATTCGCGTCCGTGGAACTGCTTTCCAGCCGCGAGCGGCTGCCCAGAAAAGCGTCAACGCTTCGGATGGTTTCGAGAAGCGGCGAATTGTCGGGGAGCTTTCCCGAAGGACGCACGCCGAGCGAACGGAAATTCGCTTTCAGCGATTCGCTATTCGCTCGCGCTGCGGCGTTTTCTTCCTTCACTCCGGACTGCACGGCCTCTTTCAGCGCGACCTCCATCGCTCTCACCTGGGTTTCCTGCTCCGAACGAAGATCAACTTTGACGGATGCGCCGGCGGGAATGGAATTCACCGAAGTGCCGCCTTCAATTACTCCGAAATTATAAGAACTGCGAGGATTCTCGGTTGCCGGCACCGAAGAAAACCTTACGATGGCGCGGGAAAGTGCGGTGATGGGATTGGGCGCGCCGAAATCGGACCAACTGTGGCCACCTGGCCCGGTGATCTCCACTTCGACACGCTGCGAAGCGATGCCCTGCGTGGTGATGTGCTCTATGGAAGCGCCGTCCACGGCAATCACGGCGGCGAGACGTCCGCTATAACCTTCCACCAAAGCGCGAATGCCGCGCAGATTGCCTTCTCCTTCTTCGCCAACATCGGCGGCCAGCACAATCGTCTTGGTGGTGCGAATGCGCGATTCGAAAAGAGCGCGTGCCATTCCAACCAGAGCGGCGAGACCGGCACCGTTGTCGGCGATGCCCGGCGCATTCAAACGATTGCCTTCGCGTTTCACACGCACGTCGGTGGACGCTGAAAAAACGGTGTCGAGATGCGCCGCGAGCAGGATGACCGACTTCGAATCTGAGCCGGGACGCTCGGCAATCACATTTCCGGTTTTATCAATATGGACTTTCAGTCCGGCGGATTCGAAAAGTTTCTTGACGAATTCCGCGCGCCGCGCTTCGCTGAATTCAGGAGCGGGAATTTCGGTAAGCTGGATTTGCTGTTGAGTAATCCAATCGGCATTTTTGCCGATCCAATCGAGTCCGCGAGCACAGTCCGGCGCAACGGCAAGCTTTTCAATCGAGTCGTCGGCGGTGCGCGCGGAAAGTGTAACCATCAAAAGAAAGATACAGGAGATGAGAGCGAGTTTCACGTGTTTCGTGCACGGATTTTAGCAGCCAGCGCACTACGCAGCAATATAGCAGCGCGTTAGCGGTCTAGAATTGAAGCCGCGCAGCGAACTGGATCACGCGCGGGCCGCCTCCTCCGAGACCGGGGTTACCCTGCGCGACATCCGGCGTCGAACTGGAGGAGCAGCCTCCGCAATTAGCCAAAGCGACTGGGAGGGATTGGTCAGATCCCGCCGCCGGCACAATCACTCCGCCGGGAAGCGCGAATTGCGGATGATTGAAAATGTTGAAGAACTCGGCGCGAAGCTGAAGATTCAATCGCTCGGTGAGCTTCGTATTCTTGGTTATTGAGAAATCAAAGTTCCAGAATCCAGGGCCATACACGGCGTCGCGTCCGAGATTGCCGAAGGGGCTGACCCGGTCGTCAGGCTGCGAAAATGCGAGAGGATTGATATATCCGTTTGCCGGACTCCCCGACAGAATCTGGCTGACTCCCGGAACCACGTTTGGCCGCTGATGAAAATTAATCCCGCCATCGCTCGTGATGATCCCTATGGGTTGGCCGGACATGACGGTGACGATTGTATTCAATCGCCAGCCTCGCACCAGGCGCTCAGGTAATGCGCCCCAAACAGGGACGTCGTAGTTGAGTGCAGTGGTCCAGCGATGTTTGGCATCAAAGGTCGATGGTCCTTTCTCCGCTTTTAGGTTATCGGAGTTCTGCGGGAATGCCGCGGTGGCAAAATTGAAATCGATTCCGTCGGAAGCGCCATCGAGCGATTTTGAAAAAACATAGGCCGAGAAACCGGAAAATCGACGCCAATTCGAAAAGCGCGCTTGAACTTGCAGCGCGTTATAACTGGACGAAGAGTTGGTGGCCAAGGTATCAGTCTCGCCGAAATTAGGATTGATGCCGTCCTGATTAGCGTCATAGAGGCGGGTGAGACGCGTCCCTTTGCTTCCGACGTAACCGATTTCGATTGCGGCGCCTCCGGAGATTTGCCGCTGGATATTGAGATTCCATTCGCCCGCGTAGGGCGTGGCCAGGTTGTGAGTGGTCACAAAAATGGGAAATGGACCACTGGTCTCCGTAGTGAAAACCGGTCCAGCGGCAGTCCCATTCCAGGCACCGGTATTGAATGCAAACGGCAGGACGGCTTGAGGACCCACTGGATTCGTGGCGATGCCTGCCACGGTGGTGAAATTAGCAATCATCAAATCTTGTGGGATGTAATCGTAATAGATGCCATAGCCGGCGCGAACCACGGTGTTTTGAAACGGGCTCCAGGCCAGCGAGAGTCGCGGGGCGAAGTTATTTAGATCGCGTTTATAGGCGCCACCCAGGCCGTCAGTGCCGACTCTCACGAGTTGCGAGGTCGCCGAGAACGAACCGGGAAAATTAAAGAGCAGGTTGTTTTTTTCGCTGATAGGGCCGAAATACTCCCAGCGAAGTCCGAACGTGAGTGTGAGATTCGAGCGCACGCGGAATTCATCTTGTCCGAAAAACGCCAGGCCGTTGTTGTAGGTTGTGCGCTGCGTGTTTCCGATATTGCCCTCTGCGAAGCCGGGGCAGTTCGTTCCATTATTCATCATGTCGCAAAAAAATCCCAAATAGAAATTTGCAAGAGTGTCGACGATAGGATCAGGGTCGAGACCAGTAGGACCGAACTGGATTAGGCCGCGTCCGAGATTGTCATTGAACGCGCTGACCCATGTGCGTCGGTATTCCCCGCCGAACTTCAGGGTGTGAACGCCTTTGATCCAAGTGAAGTTGTCGAGGATCTGATAATTCTGACTGATGCGCCCGCGTGGAACGCTGAAAGCTGTGGCGCCGAGGTTTTCTATAAGGCCGCCGAAATCGATTTCCGGGATGCCCGGGAGACCGGTGCCGAAATCGGGAAGGCCGGAAATGGGATGAACTGCGTCCTGAGAGGTGAAGGAATTGCGGAATCGCGTGAAGCCAAACCGTAGCTCATTGATGCGCGTAGCGCTCAAGGCTGAAAAAAAGCTCGCGGAAACGACTTGCACACGGGTCGGAGAAATCTGCTGGAAGCCGGGAAGACGCGAACCGGAGCCAAAACCGCCGAGTGAACCAAGTGGAAATTTTTGATCACTTTGACCAAAGGCGTAGCGCACAGCGAAGGAATGGATTTGGTTGAAGCGATGATCGAGTTTCAGGATGAAATTATCTAGATCGTTGAAGTCCTTCACCGAACCCGGGACCGTGTTCGAACCGGTATTGTTCACAGGAAACGAGCGGAGGATGGCGTCGAGCGGGGCGGTATTGATACCCGGATTTTGGCTGAGTGCGAGGGTGCGAGCTGCGTTGATCTGCGCGGCGGTGGGCAGAGTAAAATCAAAGTCTGAGCCGACACGTTCCCGCTGGCCTTCGTAAGCGCCAAAGAAAAACGTCTTATCGTGAATGATCGGGCCGCCGAATGAAGCACCAAATTGATTGTTGATGAATTGCGTGTGCGGAGTGCCAACCGGATCGAAGAAGTTGCGTGCATCCCAAAACGAATTGCGCGCGTATTCGAACACAGAACCATGGTAGTCGTTGGTGCCGGATTTCGTTATAATGTTGACGACGCCGCCAGTGTTGCGCCCATACTCCGCTGGAAACTGAGACTGCAAATTGAACTCCTCAATCGCGTCGATCGGCAGAAGCGAAGCAGGAGCGCCGGTGATGCCGACCTGATTCAGCGCCGAGTTGTTGAACCAGGGATCGTTGTTGTCCGTGCCGTCGAGCGTGTAGTTATTCGAGCGGTCACGTTGCCCATTAATGTTGAACTGGCCGAATCCCTTTTCTGTGCCGGCAACCCCTGAGCCTTCTACAATCACGCCAGGGACGAGCGCTACCAGCTTGCCGAAATCGCGGCCGTTTAGCGGAAGTTCGGCGACCAGTCTCTGGTCCACGGTGCCGCCGAGCACGTCCTCGGTGGTTTCGACCACGGGGGTAACAGTCGTTACAAAATACTTTTCCACCTGACCGATCGTTAGTGGCACGTCGAAGGTCGTCTCCTGGCCTACCCGGACGATGGCCTTGTCGGAAAAAGTAGTGAATCCAGGTGAGGAAACACTCACCGTGTATTCGCCAGCGGGAAGCTCTGGTACAACAAAACTCCCGTCAGCAAGGCTGCTTGCTTCACGAAGGAAGCCCGTCGCTGAACTCTTTACGTTTATTTTTGCTCCCACAATCACGGCGCCCGAAGGGTCTGTGACCGTGCCGCGGATCGAGCCGCGAAAACTCTGAGCGTGAATCGGCGCAAGGGCCGCTACGGCGAACGCTGCAATCACGATGTGCTTGAGAAAATTTCGCTGGAGCCAGGCTTTCGGTGCGTGCACGGAGCCTCCCTTATTTATTGCCCTTGCGGGGAATAAAAACTGGAACTGGTGGAGAAATTTTATAGGTTTTCGAAAAATCGCGCTCGTTGAGAGCGAAACCTACGCGGCCGCGCGAGTCGATGTAAAGCAGCGGCTGGCCGACCGGGACGTCCATGAACGTTTTCACGTAGGGAAACTTGTACGGCTTATTGGCGATCTGAACGGTTACATTGTCGCCCAGCGCGTAGCCAAGCTGCTTAAAGTCGTCTCCCAGAATATTCGAAATAAGGCTGCCATACGGATCGTCGAGGCCAATCACTTCACCTTTCACTCCCTTCGGGTCCATTGTCGCAAGGCTGGGCTTCAGCCGAACTAAGTCTTTCACTTCTGGACCTGCTTGCGTCCAGTCGTCTCCGGCGGCCAAGTGCGCTGCGGAGGGCGAGAAAATGTCGCGGCCATGAAACGTGGAGGAAACCTTGTCGCCGATCATCCAAGCTGTGTTGGTAATTTCGTGGACGCCTTCCACGCCATCGCGGTCCGCGACCGGTGTGACGATTCCGTTGTCGGGCAGATCGAAATACTGACCCTTTTTCGTTTTTACTATGACCGCTTTACGCGATGTGCCGACTCCGGGATCGACAACGACAAGGAAAACCGTTCCGGGGGGATAGTAAGGCGACACACCGGCCAGAAATCGCGAAGCTTCTTCTATCGAAAACGGAGTGACTTGGTGCGTGATATCCATAATACGAACGTCGGGCACAATTCCTATAATTACGGCCTTGCAAATGGCGACGGCGTCGTTCGCGGTACCGAAATCGGTCATGAAAACTATGGTCGGGCGCGGCTTGGCAGCCACTTTAGGATCTTGTTCTTGAGGCGCGCCGCGGGCGTACCCTACAAAAGCGGCTGCAACAAGCAACACAAAAGCGGCTAAATACTCTTTACGAATAGACTGCATCCCCGCCTCCGAGTGAGCAAAGTTAAATTACTCCGGCCCAGATTTTTGTTTTAACCCCGGATGCGCGACATTCTACCACTAGCACGCCGTGTCCGACTCTTTCGGACGTCCTGGCAGCGATTTTCACCCCGCTGCGGGGATTCGATGCTGACTGCACCGCACTGATTCAATGAATTTTTGAGATTTAATTGCTACGAGCGGTGGAGGAGCCGAGCAAGGCGAGGATTTCTTCCTCGGTGAGGATGCGTTCGGACTGCTTGGCTGCATTGAAAATGCGATCGACTAGTTCGTCGGTGGCGGGGACGCCGCGTTTCTCCAGCCAGAAGATCACGTTCGAGCGACCGCTGAGCGGGCCTACTTCGATTACCTGTTCGAGACCGAAGAGATCAGAAGGCACACCGCTGTAAATGGAGTTGGCCAGCTCGTGATCGTTTTTCTTGTAGGCCTTTACGATGGCGGCGGCATGCACCCCGGTGGCGGTGCGAAAGGCGTCGCGTCCAACAACCGGATAATTCGGCGGAATTTCCGTGTGCGTGGCCTGGGCTACCGCGCGGGAGTATTTCTTAAGTGTGGAAAGGTCGCGATCGATCAGGCCCAGCAGGCGCAGATTTACGAGCATCAATTCCATCGGCGTGTTCCCTACGCGCTCGCCCAACGAGAGAGCGGCGGCATGGACTTGGTCGGCTCCTGCGGTAATCGCCGCGAGTGAATTGGCGATGGCGAGGCCGCGGTCGTTGTGGCCGTGCCAGTCCAGGCGAATTGTTTCTCCGGACGGCTTCACAACTTCTTCGATTGCGAATTTCACCAAATTGAACGCGCCGCGCGGCGTGGCGTGGCCGACTGTGTCGCAGAGGACAATGGCGCGCGCTCCGCAACGTATGGCGGTGGAATAAAGCGTGATCACCGTGGAGGGGTCGGTGCGAATCGTGTCTTCGGTGACGTACATCACTGGAAGGCCAGCCGAAGCGGCGAACTTTACGGCTTCCTCGGTGGTGCGTTGGAGATGATCGACGGTCCAGTCTTCGACGAGCCTGCGAATGGGACTGGAACCGATGAACGTGGCGGCCTCGATGGGCATGCCCACACGTTCGGAAATTTCGATGATGGGCTTGATGTCGTTCTGGTGGGTTCGCGCGGCGCAATTGGGCCGAATCTTCATACGGGCGTTGACGATTTCGCGCGCCAGAGCTTCCGTGTCGGCGTAAGCACGTGGGCCGGCGCCCGGGAGACCGATGTTTACGGTGTCGATGCCGAGAGATTCCATCAAGTGCAGGATTTCG
>Ga0307477_10003596_pt1 | contig 11491 bp, 12 predicted proteins | sample atmos_gasesECM2C_FD_203316 | JGI IMG/M metagenome (GOLD analysis project Ga0307477, IMG submission 203316) | Hardwood forest soil microbial communities from Morgan-Monroe State Forest, Indiana, United States - atmos_gasesECM2C_515 | ecosystem: Environmental > Terrestrial > Soil > Temperate...
CCAACAAGTGCCGTCTCAGGATGGCAACCTTCTCTTCTCCGGTGAAGTGTTTTCGCCCTTTTCTCATACGTCCTCTCCGTTATCTTAACGGAAGAACGCCCTCTCCAGTTCCAGCTGAGGCAAGACAAATTCCCTAACTGATCGTGCCATGGAATTCCCATAATCGCGACTGCAAAATCGGCCTTTTTCTTTTCCTTCTTGATTTCGAGGTAGTTCGATGGGCACGAAACGGATGGCTTCACATCTTTAAGTGCATTTTTCACATATTCAAGCGTCTTTTTGGCGTCGTCGTCAATATCGACGGCCAAGACAATGCCGCGTAACTTGCCCGGATTCAATTCAGAGAAGCTAACCAAGCTGCGCACGGTATCCGTCATCGCAGCTGCGACCTTGCCAGCACATCCCTGAGGCTTTTTGTCACTCCTCGTACATTCCGCTTCACAATTAGCGATGCCGCGAGCTTTTATGAGCGCATTGAAGAAGGCACTATCCGCGTATCCTTCCGTAATAATGCGGCAAGGCTCTTTGATCGGGCGCGCATCGGGCATCTCCGTCCATTACCTCAGCGCACTTCTAAGTGTTGTCGGATTGCGGAGATTGCTGCGGCCCCTCGGCTGATTTTTATGTCGGAGGGACCGTCTTGATCGGGAATTGAGCGAAGCAAGGCGAAGTCTTCCTCTCGGCCTTCCATTGCCAATGCAAAATTCTGGAGCAGTTCGAGACTATGAGTAGCTGCAATAATCTGAACCCCGTTTTCCTCGGCAAAATCACAAATGCTTTTAAGGATTTGAGGTAAAGCCTCATAATAAAATCCGCCTTCAATTTCATCAATGAGAACTACACCTTTTGGATTTGAGGCGATCGCTGTAAGAATGGAAAAATACTTGTTCATTCCCGACGACAACACTCCAATCGGTATTTTTTTGCCATGCGGAGCTAACTCTGCAAAAACCGCGAACTCTCCGGCTGCGCTCTCAATAGCAATTCCACGGACTTGCGGAAAAGTCCTACAGAAAATCTCATTAATGGAATCAGCGTCACCACGCTTGCTAAGTTCCGAATAGAATTGAACGTAATTCTCCGGAGCAGTTGGCGAGATCATCCAAGCGGGATACACGTCAGTAGTTCCAGTAAACGATAACTGACCGTCTTTTACTTCAACTGTGCTTTCCTTCGACCCAGCAGATGTTTTCCATTGAAATACAATAGGCTCGATGATAAAAGCATTCCCCACTGGCTCCTTAATGGAGATTCTAAATTCCAAATCCCCCTTGAAGCCGATGGCAAGCCTTCTCGCCCCCAAAAGCGAATCGAATAACTCAATGCGTGCTCCTTGATCTGCATTGAATCCATAGAAAAGCTCACGAAATAACGATTCATAGGAAGCGCGCGAATTTGCAATCGAAATTGGTCCAGCCAAACCTCTCCAGCGCCGCAACCTCAGATATATCTCTGCCGACCCACCTCCAGCAAGGAAGATTGATTCCAGTAAGGTTGTCTTTCCGCTGCCGCCCGGTCCAACGATGACGTTGAATCGACGGAACGGGCCTAGCTCAAGCTGCTTGAAGCAGCGAAAGTTTGTAATCTTTATTTTTTCTAACATCAGATAGTCGCCTCGTTGCGACAAAACCCTAGACCCTTCAGCTAAAGTGCTCATCCATAGCTTTCCGCCGTAGCCGTGATACACTACGACTAGCTATGGCAGAACCTGCCACCGGAAGGACGCGCAAACGGAAACTGCTTCATCCCTCGCCAAAGGTTGCGAAGCAGTCGAAGCCGTCAGTGCACTCCGACGAATTTTCCACATTCACTAAGGCACTAAAAAAAGTTCTCAGGGTGCCGCCCGGCGTTTTAAAGGCACAGATTGCTGAAGGGAAACGAAAGCGCAGCGGCGCGGGCCGCGTTTCAGGCGCTTAGGGTCAAGCACTCGTTTCTTGCACCTTACCAGTCACCTCTGCAAAAGTGAGCCGCTTTCCCGCTATCTGCGATAAGGCTATCTGAAATCTTTCTCCATCATTCACTGGAGCCTCTTTGCTGCCACGATTGTTATACCGATACACTTGTTCGTCAAGATACCGGAACAAATGAAATGGCTCGACACTGATATAGGTTCCCTTCAATCCGCGCTTGACCAAGCTCCAGAAGTTTTCCAGCCCGTTTGTGTGTATCTGCCCATCGACATACTTCTCGGCATGGTCAACGACTTGATGCGCGAAGTCTTGTTCCTTGAGTCCCTGATAGGACATGAGTGCATCGGAATAGATCGCGCTCTGCGCTTTGACGTGGGCGCGGATGTTCCCTTGAATCGCGTGCTTTTTACGATTCGGAAGCATCATGGCGCGAACCTTTCCGCCGCGCTCAAGAATACCCATCACGGCTGTCTTGTCTTTCACTCCGCGCTCGGTAATCATCCGCTTCCGCCGTTCGGGGTGCATGAACCGAGCCGCCCCGCCGATGAAAGTCTCATCCACTTCGACGTGCTTTCCTTCTCCGCCAAGTTTTTCCATGCTTCCGCCTTGAAGAGCCAAACGGAGACGCTGTAGAACAAACCAAGCGGACTTCTGAGTGATTCCCAAATCGCGGCCCACTTCATAGGAACTAATCCCGTTTTTGCAGTTGACCAGCATCCAAAGCGCGGCAAGCCACTTATCCAATGGAATCGCGCTGTCCTCGAAAATCGTTCCCACCTTGACGGAGAATTGCTTGTAGCACTCTTTGCACTTCCAACGGCGCTGAGAGGCGAGGTAGTAGTGCTCTTTGTGACCGCACTTCGGGCAGACGGGACCATTCGGCCAGCGGAGAGAGGCGACGGTATCAATGCAGACCTGCTCATCGCTGAAGTAGCGGATTGCCTGTTGGAGTGTTTTGGGCTTGTCCATTGCGTCCCTCACTGGCTAAACTGTACCAGAGACGCTTTGGTTAGTCAAGTATGTTATTGCCCAAGGAAGGGTTCAGTCTATAGGGTTTGTGTTGATGTGTGCCAGTCCCAGAAGTGTGCACGAAGGGACGGTTTCCTTGTTATCCGCCCGGAATCGGTTGGTGGCGACATTGGAGCAACTTCCCAGATCGGGCCTGTCTCACCTGATTCACATTGCCGGGTACGCTGTTTATCAAGCATGTGATTCGGTAGCGAACCCATAGTTGTGAGTTCATAATCTCGCGTATGCTTCCTCGCAAGACAATCGTGCTTTTTGCTGTCGCCGTTTTGGCACTAACCTTCGCCGTGTTTGCGTACTGGCTGTTTCCCGTAAGCTCGCTCGCCGCGCCTGCGTGGGAAGTAACTGTGGTTGATGGACATGGCACGCCCGTTGAAGGCATGACGGTCAGAGAGACTTGGCAAAACTATTCGGTCGAAGCGACAGGACATGAAATGGACTGTCAGACTGACGCGAGCGGCCATGCAACCTTCCCTGCCCATAAAACCGAGTATTCGCTGCTGAGCCAAATCGTCGGAACATTGTCTGCCTTAATTCATTTCAATGTACATGCCAGCTACGGTCCGCACGCGAGTGTTTTTGCCTTCGGGAAGCATTTAGAGGGAACGGCAACAACGGGCGAATACATCACTGATTGGACGGGTTATCCATCATCAATGCAGTCTCGAATCGTTGTTAGGCCAGGGCCGTGATTCGACTCAATTCTCCGAAGTGATTAAGCCGTCCATCGCCAAGTCCTGGTTTGTGGCGTACTCGGAGATGTAAAGTAACACTCTATTTCTGCGATTACAGCGTTAAGCAGGGCGTAGGAGCGCCCTTGGAGAAGTCAGGTTGAGGAACGGAAATCAATGCCGCGGATCAGCTCCCTCAATCTTGGCCTTCAGGTCGGCCAGCGTGGCTTGCATCAACTTAATATCTTTTTCGTCATCACGATTCCAAATTTTCCACCCTCCGTCTACATGGCACACGGTGTCCCAGTGCATCGTCACGCTCATCGCGTGATCTCCGGGCAACAGAATGAGCGTGCGAACATTCCGGCAATTTGAGACCGGCTGGATAGTCCAGTGGTCTGTGTTATAGCTGCTTGTTTCTTCGCTGCTCCATGGCCGGGAGATTTTCAGTTGCGAGGCTGTATCCGAGTCGATTGAGTAGCCCTGTGGCGCGAACATTGCCAGGGCCGACTTCTTAATCTTTTCCGGCGCAGCCTGTACCATGGCCTGAACAACAGGCGATTTCTCCTGAGCTCCACCGATTACGACGGAAAGCATCAGCGCTGCTATTGCTACAAGTGATCTGCGCATGTGTGACCCTCCCTACGCGAGATTCTATCCCCGCGGTTTCCAAGTTGTCGATAGTGGGGTACTGGTAGAAGTGGCCGGCCCGATTCCACGACGGATTTCACTTGTCCACAATCGCTGTTACTCAGGACTTAGGAGTTTTCACGCCTGCCTGTGGGTCCCTCTCCCTGGAACGACGGTCCGAATCGGGCCAAAAACGCACTATTTTCATTGCCGATGCAATCTGTTTTCCAGCTCGGTCCTGAATGTGAACATTTATGCGTAGTAGCCAAGGCCACAGATTGTCCGAATGGTCGACCGAAAATGATGTCAGAGTCGTAGTGAGGTCTAAGTCCTTCACCACAACACGCCTTGTCTCGCCTGCACCAAGTGAGTAGATTGGTGCGGATTTGAAGTCATCCATTTTCGTCAGCTGTCCCCACGCGACAATCGAAGCAATCTGTTCGATGTCCATCTTCTTGTATGTCTCCGTTAGAGGAGCAACCAAGAAATCAACTGACGTCCAGAGTAAAAAGTCCTCGGTTGAAAGGTTCAATTCACCCCTAACTTGACAAGCAACATCGAATTTAGTGGAAGGGACAACATGTCCGTGTTTTGCTTCACGAAATTCCTTGAATACAATCTGCTTCCTCTCGTTGCCAACAACTCGCCTGCTCAGCAAATCCACGCTCTCGATCTCAATAGTTGGTGCTTCGACGTGGCTTAGTTCAATTGCTGGATCGACAAAGTCGATAATAGTTGTCGGCCTTTTTTGGGGCTCCTGGGCCGCGAGGAAGCGACCGAAGAACACTACCGAAGCAACGCAGGGTAGAGCGCGAAGCAGGAAGGTCCTCATGGTGAAAACGTACCACGGAATGGAAGGGACCTCATCAACGATTCGTTTCACTTGGCTGTGTAGTGGCGTTCACGTCTATTGAGCGGCCAGAGTCCGCGACGGATTCCGCATCGACGTGAACGGCGTTTACCAAGACTTTGCGGGATTGGCAGGGTCCTGTAGAGTCTGTGTGCGAACCGATGAAGGGTCAACCAAAAAGCGTGCGACTGTAGGTCCTACTGAAACACAGCTCAGACTCCGATGTCCGCAGGAGGAGTTCAAGCTTACGACAGGCGCACCGGCCGCAGCAGCAAACTCGATTGCGGGTGTTGGATTCACCATGTGGTCTTCGGGGGAAATGATGATGAGAAGTTTGGCATGAACGGTTTTTGCGGTTTGTCCTAGTGTCATGCCAAGCTCCTTTGGGACATCGAGAGAGACAATCGCTTGTCGTTGGCGAATCTGATTACTTGCGGTTCCGCCATCGGCTTTAGCGTCTCCTCTAATTTCGGAAAGAAAGGAATCGAACGCTTGTGCGCCTGTGTGAGCCACCCGGTACGCAGGCGAAGTGATGTTCATTGCATCGATTTGCTCCGCGAGAGCAATGCCCCTTGTCAGAGGCTTCGAGGGATTGCCGTGATTCCACGCCGGGTCTGATTCGATTGCATCAATCTCTGTTGCCCATAGCAGCTTGTCGAAAGAAGTGGACTGGGGCGATCCGAACATCGGAATCGCCACATCCATGAAATTCGGATACGTCAAAATCCAGCAAAATGTTTGCATGCCTCCCATTGAAATCCCCATAACCGCGTGCAGATGGGATAGATGAAGAACATCGGTCAACAGACGGTGCTCAGCCTCCACCATGTCGCGAATCGAGAATTTGGGAAATTTCATGAGTGGTTGCGTTTTGCTGTTTGATGGGGAAGTCGTCACGCCGTCACCGATGGCGTCAACGAGGACAACGAAATATTTGCTGGAGTCCAAAACCTTTCCTGGCCCAATAAATTCAAGCAAATCCTGTGAAGTTCCGCCCAACCACGTCGGCCAAAGGATTGCGTTTGACTTGTCAGCATTTAGTCTGCCGAGCGTGCGATAGCCGACGCGAAAATCGAAAATTACGCTACCGTTTTGCAGCTTGAAGTTGCCCAAGCCAGCAGATTGTTGGACGCCTTCCTGTGGCTGCTGTTGGGCACCAGCAGAGGGGGCGCCAGTCATCAGAAAGAGAAGCAATGTGAACGGGCAAACCCGTTTCAGAATTTTCATGAGAGCATTCTACGTCAAGGAAGAGGGGACACTCGCCGCCGACCTCGCGCCGCGCTACGGCAGTTGAAACTAGACTTCGAGTTCGCAAAGTCCTAGTTAGTCGCGATCTCGTCCAATCGACTGGCAACCTTTCGCGGCGGATTCCATGTGGACGCGAACGCTGTTTATCAGGACTTTGGAGATTACATATGCATCAATCACGACGGGCGCAAAATTCAGCGAATTAAGAGAATCAACAACAGAATCGCGGCGCCAGCAAGGCAGAGCCAGGTGACTCTGTCCTTCCAGGTGACATTGGAATCTACGTCTGCAATAAATTCCTTGAGTACCTCATCTTCAATGTCGCCGTCCCATCGCGGCCCCGAGACCTTTCGATGTATTGTTGCAAGGATGAGTATTCCGAGGAATCCGAGCGCGGCCATTGGATAGATTAAGGAACGGTCCGAGAATCTCGCCCACAAGACATTTACAAAAAAAGGCAGAATTGAGAAGAGTATTGCCCCGCCCGCCCCCAGTTTCCAACGTCGGTGATAGTAGGCAAGTGACAGAGTGAGTGTTGTTAGAAATGCTGCCAACATACCCGAAGCAATGAACAATGATTCTCGATAAATTGTGGGATGAGCCCGAGCGGTCTGGAGACAGCCAAACACGAGAAATCCTGCGGCTCCTGCAGCGAAGGACCTTCTCGCGGAATCATCGAAGGCTTCAGATGGCCCGAGTTGTCTGAGTGGAGTACCCATGAATGCAGCCAGACTCAGCCCAAACTTTTCCGGCGCCAGAATAATACGACTTGCAAGGCTGTTCCGTCCATCTCCAACTCCTCCTGATTAGTCGAAACCGTCCACGTGGTTTTGGCGGTTTCCACATCGACGGGAACGCTGTTTCTCGGGACCTATCCGGCTGAGTTGGCAAGAATCGCCGTTACTTATTCCTACCTGAGGGTTTTGCGTCCTCCCCGTGCACATTGGGTACGATGATAAACTTCTATCAAATGCGTGGGCTGTGTCGAATATTCGTAGTCGCCACTTGTCTGAGTGGAGCATTGTTGTTCATTCTTGGGAGTCCCGCTCCAGTTCAATCGAGCGACTTCGGAGAAAGAGCCAATGATGAAGAGAAATATTCAGCTTCCTTAGTTGTGGCCCCATCAGCCAAGAGTCCAAAATACCTAAAATATCAGGATGGAAGGCAGCAGGTAATTTACTCGACTGAATCTGAATATCCTGCTGAGGACGTTTTGTCCTTCATCAGTGCAGAACTTAAGAAGCGAGGATGGAAACCGCTTCCTCAGGATTTCCTCAGTCCCGAAATACCTTCGTCGCATCAACGCGGCTGGACTTTCTTTGAAGACCACACACAAAAACCTTGGACGGGTGTGTATGCATGGAATGCCGATTGGGAAAACGGCTCTCACGACATTGTTGTGTACGTTCTCAGATACGAGTCTCCCGACAATTCAACTCGCAACCTGAAAAACTTGCAGGTTATAGCGCTCTTCATTCCAGCGGACATAGCAGCCAAGATGAAGCGTGATGCTGCAAACTCCACGGGTGAAAGAAGGCCCAAGCTGTAGAGTCAGACGTCAGGTGCGGCCCAAGTCCCGAGAAGTGACGTACTCGTAGAAGTCCGGCCCGATTCCGCGACTTGTCCGCAATCGCTGTTTATCGTCCAAGTGCCATCGTGCGTCCTGGGCCAGCCCTCCGCCGGGGGAGTATTCGACGGGACAAAAAACCTTTACTTCACAGACATGGGAAAACAGTCGGCCGGATTGTTGAGATGACCGCCGCTGGCGCGTTGGTTCCGAAGCATTCGAAATCCAGTAGCCAACGATCTCTCGTTAATATGAAATCGCTTCTCTGGCCACTCACCCACGCCTTCCAAAATGGCTCCAACCACCTGGTTATTGCGGTCGTAGTCGACATGAAACTTCACCGATACTTTATTGCTTCCAAACGACTCGATGTAGTCTGCGAATTCCTTGGACGTGGTTGTCTTAAAATCAAGAGAGCAAAAACACCCAGGCTCTGGATTACTGGGACAAGCTGACTCCAGATGAATGAAATTCGGACCGTAGTGGTAGTCGCCGCGCTTCCATGACATTTTAAGAGTCACTGATTTTCGATAAGGCAGGCAGCCCACCGGAGCAACGAGGGCCGCCGACAACAGGACTCCAAGGGTCGACCAAATCAACCCCTCACGAACGAGCTTCCCCGTGCTTCTAGTCACAAGCCACCTTCTCACGACAAGTTTGCCTGGGCGACGTGTTGGCTTAGAGCCTGCTTTTGGTGAGGAATTCCCATGCCCGCTATCAACTCGATGAAATGTTATCACTGCCTCCTGTGTAGTCGCGATACCGTCCAAGTGGTTTTGGCAGCTTCCACATCTACGATTTCGCTGTTTATCAGGACCCAGGTCCGACGTAAGCAGGCTTTGTACAACCAACTACTCGTCTGTTCTTGTGTGGTAGACTCGCGCCCACCCATATGGCAATCCAGCCCGAAGTGCCGCAGGACGGTACAGCCACTCGAACCGCGCTGGCTACGCCGAAATTGTCCCTAAAAGACTGGTTTCGGTGCGCCACTAACATTCTCATCGCATTAAACGTGTTGATGTTTCTAATGATGGTTGTCCAGGGCGTGTCCGTCTTCAATCCGACGGCGGACAGCGTCTTGCGATGGGGTGCCGATTATGGGCCGCTGACTCTGCACGGCCAGTGGTGGCGAATGTTGGTCTCCACTTTTCTGCACTTCGGCCTCATCCATCTGCTTTTCAATATGTTCGTGCTGTTCAACATTGGTCTGTTCTTGGAGGGCCTAGCGGACCGCGTTCCGTTTGTCGTTCTCTATCTGGTGTGCGGGCTTGGAGGTTCCGCAGCGAGCCTCGCCTGGCATCCGTCGATTGTGAGCGCCGGCGCATCCGGTGCCATTTTCGGCTTGTACGGGGCGCTGCTCGGCTTCTTGATTCGCCATCGCGGCTCGATTCCGGCAGAATCCCTAGCGTCGCTGCGCAAAGGAGCGCTGACTTTCCTCGGCTACAATCTACTCTACGGGCTCCGTCCCGGAGTGGACATGGCCGCCCACCTCGGAGGGCTGGCAACCGGATTCGTGCTCGGTCTGTTTTTGATTCAGCCGCCTTCTACTTCCAGTTCCTCATCCGCTTCCAGCGACCTGACGGCCTCGGGTGGAGTACTTACGCCAGCCTCCAACTGGCGCGTCCCGGTGACGGCGGCTCTTGGGCTGGCGTTGATCGCTGTTCCCATGATCGCCCTGCCGAAACCGGATGATTATTTGGCCGAGTACAAGCGCCTCGCAACTATGGAAGAGAAGGACCTGGCGCTTTTCAATGCTTCGTTGAAGCAGTGGCAAGCCAATCAGATCACGCCCCAGCAGTACGCAGACATTCTCGAAAAACAAATCTTGCCGCCGTGGCGCGCCGAGCGCGAAGCTATCGAAAAGTTGAAGGTCTCCCAGGATCAGGCCGCCATGAACCGGCTCCTCGTTGAGTACCTTACTGACCGGGAGCAGGGTTGGCAGTTCACCGTAGGCGGCTTACGCGCCCACGACGCTGACAGGCTTAGGCTAGGGGCGCAGAAAGAGGCGGATGCCGAGAAGATGGCTGCGCAAATCCGTGGCCGGTCAGGTCCCGATTAGTCGCCAAACCGTACAAGTGCCCGGCCAACTTTCGCGCCCGATTCCACTTGTACGTGTACGCTGTTTCTCGGGAGTTACCTTGATTCTGCCAAGTTGCTACGAGTGAAAGTGCAGTGAATCTCAGGCGAAAATGTGATCCATGGCGCGACTTGCAACTTACCTGTTGGGTGCAGCAATCGCTCTCTCAGACTGCGACTGTGCGGACAGTCGCGGACACGGCGTGCACGCTGAAGAATCGCATTCATCCTGCCGAACCAGCTAAGTACCGCTAAGCGGATACTCGCGACTGGCAAAACCAGTATCTGATGGTGCAAGCAGTTCTACTCTGGGATGCGCTGCTTCGTCCCCACGTGGACCGACGGAAGACCCGCCGCTACGCTGGGGGTCATCGAGTCATGCCCAGGTCGAAATCGAAGATAACATCGACATAGCGGCCGGAGTAGTCGGGCGGGAGAGGGGGAAAATGGTCGATGCTGAGGAGGGCACGCTGCGCGGAATCGTCCATGGAACGATTGCCGCTGAGTTCGGTGATGCGGATGTTCTTGACAGAGCCATCGCGATTGATGGTAAAGGTGACAGTGGCGCGACGAGCGGCGCGCACGGTGGGGTCGATGGTGTTCTGCATCCAATTCTGGCTGATAGCGCGAACGATGGACTGCACGTACCAGGGATAGCGTCCGGCGAAGTCGCCACCGCCCTCGCCGCGAGCGGCGAGTCTGCCGTCGATGGGGCCGGGAGTATTGGGGTAGCCGGAGGGAATGCTGGCGGACCCCTCCTTGCCGGGGACCGCGTTGTCAGCATAGTGCGTCTTCTTTTCGGGGACTATGGACGGGTGGCTGGGGCGAAGCGGCCCTTCCCTCGTCCACTTGGGAATTTCGGTGACGGTTTCGGGTTTTATTTCCGGGGCAGGGGGAAGAGGGTCAGCCTTGTGGAGACTCTTGGTGGAATCGGAAACGCCGCTGTCGGTGACGTTAGTGGGCTGAAGCATGAGAATGCCAGCGGGGGCGACGATATTGACTTTGAAGCTGGAATCGCCGCCGCCACCGATACTGCCCCATTGATTGCCGGAACGTTGAAGCCAGACGCTCGCGAGCATGACGACGGAGAGAGCGAGGTGCAGGAACACAGAATAAAACAAGAAGCGCTGGAAGGAGAATTGGTCGGTGGTGGAGATGGCGTAGGACATTTTCGAGTAGTCAGTTATCAGTTCTCAGTAAGAAAGCACCCTCGATTCTGTTGTGGCCTGCCAATCTTATTTTACGCTGGGCCGCGGCCAGGGGGTGAGCCAATTTAATCAGCTATTCGGGCGAAAAAGTGAGCCGGCGCTGTATGCATTCGATCTGCTATGAGCCAAGTCTTGGCTCGACAATTTGACTGCCCGGGATCCGCGACGGATTTCAACTGTACGAGATCGCTGTTTACTAGGATCTAGGAAGGGCTGCTCAATAATCTGGCGAATGCCTCGGCAAGTGAGGGGTCAAGTTGCCTCAAGGCCTCGTGTTCGCGGCATGCCTCTTCTCTCATTCCGAG
>Ga0307477_10003597_pt1 | contig 11485 bp, 8 predicted proteins | sample atmos_gasesECM2C_FD_203316 | JGI IMG/M metagenome (GOLD analysis project Ga0307477, IMG submission 203316) | Hardwood forest soil microbial communities from Morgan-Monroe State Forest, Indiana, United States - atmos_gasesECM2C_515 | ecosystem: Environmental > Terrestrial > Soil > Temperate...
ATCAGGTGAAACCGAAACTCCTTTCCAGCCGCGACCACCGTGTGCCCGGCATTGTTGCCGCCCTGCGAGCGCACCACCATGTCGACGCGCTCGGCGAGCAGGTCGATCACCTTGCCCTTGCCCTCGTCGCCCCACTGCCCGCCGACCAAGATCGTGACACTCATCGCGCCGGTAGCCTACTCGACCCCGGCGAACGCACTGACGGGCGCAGACCTCGAAACTCCCGCATGCAAGAGGCGTGATCGCCGCGAAGCGGGCTGCTTCGGCGCCGTGGTGGCCGGCCGCGGCGACCCTGGTTGTCAGCGCCGCAGCGCTGGGCGCCGCGCTGCTCATCCCGAATGCGTTCAGCGACCCGAACGGCGTCGATCCCAACGTCATCCGGCTGGGTGCGGTCAGTCTTCTGCTCCTCGCGGCGGCGTTCATGAGCGCGCGCCTCGCTCCTGCGCGGCCCGTGCTGCTGGCGCTGGTCGCGATCACAACGTCGTTCTCGCTCTTCGCGGGCGGCCCGCAGCTGCTCCAGGACGTGCTCGGGCCGCGCACACCGCCGGCGGCCGCTCAGATCTTCTGGGCTTCACTGGCGCAGCTGGTCGTCACCGCAATCGTTGCCGCGCTGTCGCTGCGCCTGCTCGCCGCTGAGCTGCGACCGAGCCTCCGCCTCACACATTTCGGCATCCGCGGCGCGACGGCGAGTCTGATCGGGGTCGCGCTCATCGTCGGACTCGCGCTCGCGCTGCCGGCCTCGTTGCTCGGGCGCGAAGGGCTGCAGCCTGTCGCCATCGCCCGCGACCTCAGCTGGTTGGGGCCCGCCAGTGTTCTGCAGGCGCTCTCGCAGGAGCTGCAGTTTCGCGGACTGCTGATGGGCGCTCTCGAGCGCGTCGCTCCGCGCGGCTGGGCAAACGTCGCCCAGGCGGCGTTCTTCGGGTTGACCCACGTGGCGGTGAACTATCAGGGTCCGGTCGGACCGTTCGTGCCGGTCACCATCGCGGTCGGGCTTGTGCTCGGCTGGGTCGTACAACGCACACACTCGCTCTGGCCCGCCGTGATCATCCACGCCGCCGGCGACATCGGCATCACGGTTGCCGTGGTGTCCGGTCTCTACGGGTTCTGACGATGCGCGCGTCGACAGGTTTGCTGCTCGCACTACCGCTGTTGGGCGCGGGCACGGCATTGATCACGACGACCTCCAACGCCGAATCGGGGGGGACCCGGGGGGACTCGCCCGGAGCGTGGTGGAGTCAGGTCTCGCTCGCCGGGACGCGGATCACCGCGTTGCGCACCGAGGGCAGCCACGTCACCGTGCAGACCGGGAGCCGACAAACACTTCAGTCCGTGGACGGCGGTAGGACGTTTTCTCCGCAGCCAGGCAACCCGCCCATCACCTCGGCTGCGCAGCTTGTCAGCGGGAACCAGACGTGGAAGATCGATCCGTCCGGTGCGGTGTTGCGTGGCACCGCTCGTGGCGAAATGACGCGTGACCCGGGGAGCCCCAACCTCGGCACTGGTGCGCACCTGATCGCGGCACCGGCGGCGCTACCCGGGGTCGTTGTCGCCGTCGCCGCCGATGGAACGGTGTGGCGACGCGCTGGAGACGGCGGCTGGAGCGAATCGTTGCTGCTGCTGCCCATGAGCCTTGCCCAGGGCGTTCCGCGGGTGACCTCGGTCACCGCGTTCACGCGGCCGCTGAGCGGTGCGGTCTACCTGTCGACCGATGGGTACTCCGTCCTCGTCACCACCGATGGGGGCGACGACTGGATCCGGGCGAATCCAGGCCTGCCCGACTCCGTGTATGCACTGAGCGCGGATGCGGCGGCGAGATCGGTGTACGCGGGCACATCCGACGGCCTCTGGGTGCACCGTCTGCAGATGCTGCCGGCTCCTCCCGCGTACAGCGATCGCGCGCTCGCGTTGCGCTGGATGGGGATCTCGCTCGTGAGCGTCGCTGTCGCCGTGGCAGCACTCGCGTTGCTGATCCGCGGCATCGCACCCGGCCGCACCGGCCATGGTTCCATGCGCACGTGATCCACCTCGACGCCTCAGGGATCGTGCTGCTCGCTGCCGCGAGCGTGCTGGCCGCGGCCATCAACGGGGTCGCCGGCGGGGGCTCGTTCCTGTCGTTCCCTGCGTTGCTGGCTCTCGGCTACCCCGCGCTGTCCGCCAACGTCACGAACACCGTGGGCCTGCTGACCGGATACGTGGGAAACAGCCTTGGATATCGAGACGAGCTGCGTGGACAGGCTCCACGGATCACCGTGCTCGGTGTGGTCGGCGCTCTCGGAGCCGCGGCCGGCGCTGTGTTGTTGATCATCACGTCGCCGGCGCTGTTTCGCGGCATCATCCCGTGGGTTGTGCTCGCATCGTCGGCCATGCTTGGGCTGCAGCCACTCCTCGGGGGGTGGATATCGCGTTCGCGTGTAACGCCGGGCGACCACAGATCGCCGCTGCTCATCGCCGGGCTGTTCGGCGGAGGACTCTACGGGGCGTTCTTCGGCGCAGGGTTGGGCGTGATGCTCCTGGCTGTGCTCGGCAGCTTCATCGACGACACGCTGCAGCGCATCAACGCGTTGAAGGCCCTGCTCTCGCTGCTCATCAACGCGGTGGCCGCGTTGTACTTCGTTTTCCTCGGAGCTGTGGTGTGGGGAGCGGTGGCGGTGATGGTTCCGGCCGCACTGGCCGGCGGTTTCGCCGGAACGGCCCTGAGCCGGCGCCTCGACGTCGGAGTGCTTCGCGTGGCGATGGTCGCGTTCGGAATCGCTGTCGGGGTGCGCCTGTTGGTGTGACGTCGCACCTGCCTGGACGCGGTGCGGTAGCGTGTGCCCGATGCCCAACCGGCTCGCCGCTGAGACCAGCCCGTACCTGCGCCAGCACGCGGGCAATCCGGTCGACTGGTATCCGTGGGGCTCCGATGCCTTCGAGCGCGCCCGCCGCGAGGACCGCCCGGTGCTGCTGTCAGTCGGCTACAGCGCTTGTCACTGGTGCCATGTCATGGCGCACGAGTCGTTCGAGAATCCCGACATCGCCGCGCTGATGAACGACCTGTTCGTCAACATCAAGGTCGACCGCGAGGAACGGCCCGATGTCGACACCGTGTACATGCAGTCCGTGCAGGCGATGACCGGCCACGGCGGGTGGCCGATGACCGTGTTCCTCACGCCGGCGGGTGTTCCCTTCTATGGCGGCACGTACTTCCCTCCTGAGGATCGGCTTGGCCTGCGCGGGTTTCCCGCGATCCTGCGGGCTGTCGCAGAGGCGTATCGGGCTCGGCGCGCGCAGGTCGACGCATCCGCTGCGCAGATGCTCGCCGCCCTGGCGCCACCACTGCTGCCCGCAGGGGGCGCTCCGTCCGCGGCTTCGCTCGACGAAGCGGCTCGCCTGCTCGTCACGCAGACCGACCGCCGCCACGGTGGCTTCGGCGCTGCACCGAAGTTCCCACATCCGATGGCCCTCGACCTGATGCTTCGCCGTTATCTGCGCACCGGCGATTCGACGTTGTGGGACGCGGCGGAGATAACGCTCGACGCCATGGCCCGCGGAGGCATCCGCGACCAGGTTGGCGGTGGCTTCCACCGCTACAGCGTGGATCAGCGATGGGCGATTCCGCATTTCGAGAAGATGCTCTACGACAACGCGCAGCTCGTGCCGGTCTACCTGCACGCGTACCAGCTCAGTGAACGCGACGACTTTCGCGACGTCGTCACCACCACGCTCGACTACATGATCCGCGAGATGCGCTTGTCGGTGGGAGGATTCGCGGCCTCGCAAGACGCCGACAGCGCCGACGGTGAGGGCGCGTTCTTCGTCTGGACGCCCGCACAGCTTCGCGACGTGCTGGGCGATGACGACGGGGCGCTCGCCGCGCGCGTCTTCGGCGTTGTGGAGGGCGGCAACTTCGAGGGCGGCGGCACGGTGCTCTCGCTCCCCTATGCCATCGACCGGGTGGCAGAGGGTATCGGGACGCCGCCCGTCGCGCTGCGGCAGCGCGTCGGCGAGATGAGCGCCCGCCTCTATGCCGCCCGCGGGCACCGGCCGGCGCCCGGTCGTGACGGCAAGGTCGTCACCGCGTGGAACGCTCTCGCACTCCGGGCGTTCGCCGAGGCGGGCGCGGCCCTGGCTCGCGACGACTACGTCGACGTCGCGCGGCAGTGCGGGAACTTCCTGCTCGATGCGGTCGTCGTCGACGGTGTCGTCCACCGGACGTGGCTCGACGGCGTGGCGAAGGTGGTGGGCTTCATCGATGACGTCGCACATCTCGCCGACTCGCTGCTGACCCTCTACGAGGCGACCGGCGAGGCGCGCTTCTTCTCTGCCGCCCGCGATCTCGCCACCGGCATCGTGGCCCGCTTCCGCGCTGACGACGGCTCCTTCTACGACATCGCGAACGACGCCGAGCAGCTCATCGTCCGCCCGCGCACCATCGACGACAATCCCGTGACCGCGGGCCAATCCGCCGCCGCCGCGGCGTTCACGCGCCTGTTCGCGTTCACCGGTGAGCCGCACTGGCTCGATCACGCGAACGAGATCATCGCCCCGCTTGCCGGCGCAGTCGGAAGAGCCCCGCTGGCGCTGTCCGGTCTCGGCGCTGCGCTCGAGCTTTCGGTGAGCCCGATGCGCGAGATCGCGGTCACCGGCGATCCCGACGATTCGCGAACGCGATCGCTGCTGCGCACGGTGTTCAATCGCTTCGATCCTCTGCGAGTGCTCGCATGGGGTTCGCCGGGCGACGTGCCGCTGCTGCGCGACCGGCCGCTCGTCGACGGCAGACCCGCCGCATACGTGTGCAGCCGCTTCGTCTGCACCGCACCTGTCAGCGACGCGGCCGCGCTCGAGCGCCAGCTGTCCGGCACCGAGGACGCGATGCACGCAGAGGTTCGCAGCGGCTGAGGAGCGCTGATGCCCCGCGCACGCTGATCGACTCGTCGCGGGACTCTTGGGCCGCGCCTCAGAACCGGCCGCAGCCGGCCGGGTGCACCAGATCCTCGAGCTCGGGGAGAAACGAGAACTTCGGGTACGTGCGGTGGTCGTCGGTGGGAACGAAATCGCCGGTCGCTGAGTCCTGCGTGTACTCGAGCCGTGGCCCGCGCTCGACGAGGTGGCGCAGACCCGCGAGCAGCCGGTCGATGTCTTCGATCGACGTGCCGATGCCGAACGACGCGCGCACGGCGCCGGGGATCCCAATGTGCTCGCCGCGGCGAAGCCGCTCGCGAACCGCGTGCTCCTGCTCCATGCCGATGCCGAGCAGGTGCGAGATGTACGGGTGCGCGCAGAAGCAGCCGTGACGAACGCCGACCCCGTGCTCGGCGCTGAGCGCCGCGGCGGCGAGGGCGTGATGGACACCGTCGATGCTGAACGTGCTCACGCCGATGCGGTCGACGTCGGAGCCGTTCCAGAGCCGGTGTCGCGTGATCTGCGGGAGCTCATCGAGCTGTCCGTCCAGGTAGGCGAGCAGACGGCGCTCGTGGGCCGTGATGCGGTCCATGCCGACCTGTTGCAGGGCCCCCGCCGCCGCTGCCAGCGCGATCGCCCCGAGGACGTTGGGGGTCCCCGCCTCGTGCCGGTCCGGCAGCGAGGTCCACTGCACGTCCTCGAGCGTCACGAAGTCCACCGCGCCGCCCCCGGCGAGCATCGGTTCGCCGCCGAGCACAGCCGATGGCGCCACCAGCGCGCCGGACCCGAACGGCGCGTACATCTTGTGACCTGACAGCGCGAGGCAGTCGATGCCGGACGCCACCATGTCGATCGCGCGGTGCGCGGCCAACTGCGCCGCGTCAACGGCCACGAGCGCCCCGTGCTCGTGCGCGAGGCGCGCCACCTCCGCGATCGGGAAGACCTCACCCGTGACGTTGCTCGCGCCCGTGATCGCCACCAGGCCGACCGGCCGGCTGCCGTCCTCGAGCGCGCGCCGGACCGCTGTGATGAGGGCTTCCGGAGACGGCGGCGGGTCCAGGTAGAGGACACGCGTGAGCCGTCGCCACGGCAGCATGTTGGCGTGATGCTCGACGGCGGTCGAGAGCACGATCTGGTCCGGTCGCAGCGTAACCGCGCGCGCCAGCAGGTTGATCGCCTCCGTCGTGTTTCTGACGAAGATGACCGCATCACTGGGCCGCGCGCCGACGAATCGCGCCACCGCCTGGCGGGCCGCCTCGTACGCGCGGGTGCTGACCTGCGAGGCGAAGCCCGTGCCGCGATGGACGCTGGAATACCAGGGCAGTGCCTCGAGCACGGCGTCGAGAACCGGCTGCATCGCGGGTGTGCTCGCCGCGCAGTCGAGGTTGACGTAGCGCCGCGACTCTCCTTCGGCCAGCGGCACCTCGAGGTCGCTGCCCACCAGAGTCGGCAGGCTGCCGGCGCCGCTGTCGCGCCGGGTCCGCGTGTCGTTGCGGCCGCTTGTGATCATCCGCGGCCAGCGTAACGCCGATCGGGTCAGCGTGTCGGGGCGACCACCCGGCCGGCGCGGATCACCGGGCCGATGACGTCGCCGCCGAGGTGGTAGGCCAGGTCGAGCCAGCCTCGCGTGTCGAGGATGACGGCGTCGCAGCGCATGCCCGAGCGCAGCATGCCGCGATCGTCCAGAGCCAGCGCGGCGGCGCCGCCTAGGGTGGCGGCGATCAGCGCTTGCGCGGCGGGCAGCCCTGCCATGGCCACGGCGAGCGACATCATCAGCGGCATCGACTCGCTGAAGCAGGTCCCGGGGTTGCAGTCGGTGGCCACCGCCACGCGGCAGCCGGCTTCGAGCAGGCGCCGGCCGGGGGGCGGCGGGCCGCCGAGCACGAGCGACGCGCCCGGAGTGATCACGCCCACCACCCCTGCTTCCGCGAGCGCCTGAAGATCCCCATCGGCCGCGTAGTCGAGGTGGTCCGCGCTCACCGCGCCCCTCCGCGCGGCGAGCAGCGCCCCGCCGGACCGGCTGTGCTGGTCGGCGTGCAGCTTGGCGCGGAGCCTCAGCGCGCTTCCGGCGATGAGCAGGCGTTCGCACTCGTCGACGGTGTAGGCGCCGACGTCGCAGTACGCGTCCACGAATGTCGCCCGGCGCGATGCATCGACCACACCCTGCGTGCACGCGAAGTCGACATACGCGTCCCGCCCGGAATCAGGCGTGGCGTGGAGCGGCAGGTAGGTGGTGAGCACGTCGGGGAGATCGGGGTCGTCGCGAAGCTGCAGCGCCGCGTCGAGCTGGCGCATCTCCGCCTCGTGGTCGAGACCGTAGCCGCTCTTGATCTCGACGGTGGTGGTGCCGTGCGCGAGCATGGTCCTCGCGCGCGGTGCCGCGGTCGCGACGAGCTCGTCGACTCGGGCGGCGGCGGTGGCGCGGACCGTGGCGGCGATGCCGCCGCCGGCCGCAGCGATCTCCTCGTAGGTCGTCCCCGTAGATCGCTCGGCGTACTCGCCGGCGCGATCGCCCAGCCACACGGCGTGGGTGTGGGCGTCGACGAAGCCGGGCACGACGGCCCGACCGCCGGCGTCGACCTCGGTGGCGTCGCGCGGAATCGACGCCGGGTCGAGCTCCGACTCGGGTCCGGCGAACGCCACGACACCTTCGCGGGCCACCAGCGCGGCTCGCTCGACGATTCCCGGCGCCGAGCCCTGCGCCGGATCGCACGTGCACAGCTGCCCGATGTTGCGGACGAGCAGCGCCGTCATGCGCCCTGGTTCCACTGGCGGCGGCGAGCGAACGCACTGCACATCCCCACGAACACCGTGGCGGCCAGGCGGACGGTGATCCCGTTGACGTCGGCGTTGGCGTCGACCTCCGTGATGTCGGCTGCGACAACGCGTTCGTCGAGCGCGATGCGGTGCACGGCGTCGATCAGCTGCGACGGGGTGAGGCCGCCGGGCAGGCTCGCCGGGCAGGCCGGTGCGTGGGCGCGATCGACGACATCGAGGTCGACATCGACATAGATCGCGTCGACGCCACTGCCGTGCAGTGCCGCCAGCGCGTTGTCCACCGCGGCGTGGACTCCGAATTCGCGAACATGGGCCAGGCCGTACACATGGACACCACGGCCGTACGCCCACTGAGCGTGCTCGCGCGCGTTGCCGAACGGGTGGATGCCGATCTGCGTGACTCGATCACCACGCAGACCCGCTTCGATGAGCTCACGGACCGGGGTCCCGTTGCTGGAGCCGGGGTCCGCCGGCCGGCAGTCGTGGTGTGCGTCAAGCGTGAGCAGGCCCCACTGCCGGTCGGCCCGCGCCGACATCAATCCGCGCAGCGCCGGCCGGGTCAGCGAATTGTCGCCGCCGATCAGGACCAGCGCCCTCGACGCCGTGGCGTTGTCGTGCGTTGCGTCTTCCAGGCGTGCGTGCGCTGCGGTCGCGTCGAGATCGTCGCGATCGCCGGGTACGTCGCCGAGGTCGCACGCCCGCAGGACGGCGATGTCGACCTCGTGCTCCGCGTCCCAGGTGGGAAACCGCGCGAGCGCCTCGCGAAACGCCGGCGGCGTCGACCACGCCTCGGAAGGGCTGAGCGACGCGCGTGAGATCGGCGCACCGAGCACCGCCACGTCGGTGCCGTCGATTCCCCCGGGCACACCCGTGGCGAGCCACTCGCGCGCGTTCACGCGCGGCCATCCTCGACGTCCAGCATCGGCACGCGGATGTGCCGGAGCCGGGCTGCGCTGCGCGCTGCTTCGTACCCGGCGTCCGCGTGCCGCATGACACCACTCGCCGGATCGTTGGTGAGCAGCAGCTCACAGCGTCGCGCGGACAGCGCGGTGCCGTCGACACAGACCTGAGCGCCGGCATGAACCGACAGGCCCATGCCCACCCCGCCACCGTGGTGAACGGCGACCCATGTCGCGCCGCTCGCACAGTTCAACAGCGCGTTGAGCACGGGCCAGTCGGCGATCGCGTCGCTTCCGTCGAGCATCGCTTCAGTCTCGCGATACGGGGACGCCACCGATCCGCTGTCGAGGTGATCGCGCCCGATCACGATCGGCGCCTTCAACGTCCCGTCGTCGACCATCTCGTTGAAGCGCAGTCCGGCAAGGTGTCGCTCGCCGGCGCCGAGCCAGCAGATTCGCGCGGGCAGCCCTTGAAAGTGAACCCGCTCCTGCGCGAGGCGGATCCAGCGATGCAGCGACTCGTGCTCTGGAAAGAGATCGAGCAGCGCCCTGTCCGTGTGCCGGATGTCGTCCGGGTCCCCGCTGAGAGCCACCCAGCGGAACGGGCCGCGCCCCTCGCACAGCTGCGGTCGCAGGTATGCGGGCACGAATCCCGGGTACGCGAACGCGTCGGCGTAGCCGCCGAGCCGAGCCTGCTCACGGAGCGAGTTGCCGTAGTCGAACACCTCGGCGCCGCGGCGCTGGTACGCGACCATCGCAGCGCAGTGCTCCGCCATCGACTCGCGGGCACGTCCGATGTACGCATCCGGATCCGCGCCGCGCAGGGCGGCTGCTGCTTCGAGGCTCAACCCGCGCGGCACGTACCCGTTGAGCGGATCGTGAGCGCTGGTCTGGTCGGTGACGACGTCGACCGCGAGGCCCGCCTCGAGCAGCGCCGGCAGCGCGTCGGCAGCGTTGGCGCGCACCGCCACCGATCGGGCGACGCCGCGCTCGCGCGCGAGGTCTGCGCTGCGAACCGCGTCGTCGAGCGAGTCTGATATCTCGTCGACGTAGCCGGTCTCCATCCGCCGCCGGATGCGGTGCTCGTCGACGTCGATGCAGAGCGCGACGCCGTCGTTCATGGTCACCGCGAGGGGCTGGGCGCCACCCATGCCGCCGAGCCCGGAGGTGACGACGAGACGGCCCCGCAAGCTGCCGCCGAAACGCAGCCGCGCGACGGCCGCGAAGGTCTCGTACGTCCCCTGCAGGATGCCCTGCGTGCCGATGTAGATCCACGAGCCCGCGGTCATCTGGCCGTACATCGTCAGTCCCATCGCCTCGAGCCGCCAGAACTCCTCCCACGTCGCCCACTTGGGTACGAGCAGCGAGTTGGCGATGAGCACTCGCGGCGCCATCTCGTGCGTGCGCGTGACGCCGACCGGTTTGCCGGACTGCACGAGCAGGGTCTCGTCGTCGCGCACATCGCGCAGCGCAGCGACGATCGCGTCGAAGCACGCCCACGTCCGCGCCGCCTTGCCGGTGCCGCCGTAGACGACGAGGTCGTCGGGGTTCTCGGCGACGTCCGGGTCCAGGTTGTTCATCAGGCAGCGAAGCGGCGCCTCAGTCTGCCAGCTGCGACAGCTCAGCGTGCTGCCGCGCGGAGCCTTCACCGGTCGCGCGCCCTCGCTCATCGCAGCTCGTCGATGGCGCCGCTCAGCGCGTCGCGCCAGCGTTCGTCTCGCAGCCACTGCTCGATGGCGGCCAGCTCGGGAGCGAGGATGCGGTCGCGCTGCAGCGCGCCGGCGCGTTCGCGTATCGCCCGAACCAGTGCTGCGGTCGCGGGTGCCGGGCGCAACGGCGCACGCAGCTCGAGCGCTTGTGCCGCGCATACGAGCTCGACTGTGAGCACGCGCCGCAGGCCGTCCACGGACTCTCTCGTGCGCAGTGCGGCCTCGTATCCCATCGAGACGTGGTCCTCCTGCCCGGCGCTGGTCGATGCGCTCTGCACCGCCAGCGGTGCGGCCGCGGCGCGCAGCGCCGCGACCACGGCAGCGGCTGTGTACTGAGCGATCATGAAGCCGCTGTTGAGCCCGGGATCAGGGCTGAGGAAGGGTGGCAGACCACGAGAGCGTGCGGGATCGAGGAGGCGGTCGACACGACGCTCGCTGATCGCGGCGATGTCAGCGCACACCGACGCCACGAGGTCCGCCGCGTACGCGAGGGCCTGACCGTGGAAATTGCCCGCACTGATCACGTCGTCGCCGACGACCACCGGGTTGTCGACAATAGTGGCCAATTCGCGATCGACGACCTGGCGGCAGAAATCGAGCGCATCGCGCGCTGCACCGTGGACTTGTGGCGCGCAGCGCAGTGAGTACGCGTCCTGGATCGCATGGTGCGACGCGCGGTGTGAGGCCACCAGCGGGCTGCGTGCGAGCAGCCCGCGCAGGTTCGCGGCGGAGGCCGCTTGGCCGGGAGAGGCGCGCAGCGACACCACGCGTTCGTCGAACGCCGCGGTGGTGCCCAGCAATGCCTCGAGGCTCATCGCGCAGGCGCAGTCGGCTATGCACAGCAGCTCACCGGCGTCGCGGACGGCGAGCGCAAGGAGTGTCGCCATGGCATCGGTGCCGTTGATGAGCGCGAGGCCTTCCTTGGGGCCCACGTGCCAGACGTCGAGTCCCCGTCTCTCCAGAGCTTCCCCCGCACTGACGACCTGGTCGCCGTCGAACACCGTGCCTTCGCCGAGCAGCACGGCCGCCGCGTGAGCGAGTTGCGCCAGGTCGCCTGAGGCGCCCAGCGATCCGTGCGCCGGGACCACCGGCACCAGGCCGCTGTTCAGCAGGGCGACGAGTGCTTCGAGAAGCTCGTAGCGGACGCCGGACATCCCGGCGGCGAGCGTTCGAGCGCGCAGCAGCAGCATCCCGCGGACGACCTCCGCCGGCAGCGGC
>Ga0307477_10003599_pt1 | contig 11483 bp, 21 predicted proteins | sample atmos_gasesECM2C_FD_203316 | JGI IMG/M metagenome (GOLD analysis project Ga0307477, IMG submission 203316) | Hardwood forest soil microbial communities from Morgan-Monroe State Forest, Indiana, United States - atmos_gasesECM2C_515 | ecosystem: Environmental > Terrestrial > Soil > Temperate...
GTGGGTATTGGCCAAACCCAAGTCCGCCGTGACCTGGCTGAGCCAAATGGCTCAGGAAGTGAGCCAAATGGCTCACCAACAATCGAGGTTACTGAGAAAGACATCCTCGACGCCGCAAAGGAAATACGAGCAGAAAAGGCAAAAACTTCCCGCGAAGAGCGTATTGAAAATATCGCTGAGATATCGAAGGGAAACACGGATTTAGGCACCGCGCAACGATATCCAATAATTTACGCCGACCCGCCGTGGCGATATGAGAATCCCCCAATGGGCGGCTCAAATCGCTCTATCGAAAATCACTACCCAACTATGTCGCTTGAAGAAATTTGCGAGCTTCCGGTACGCAAATTAGCGACTGATGATTCTATTCTTTATCTTTGGGCCACGGCGCCAAAGCTTGCTGAGTGCATGCGGGTAATAGAAGCGTGGGGCTTTGAATACCGCACGAACTTTGTCTGGGTGAAAGACAAAATCGGCATGGGGTATCATGCACGAAACCAACATGAGATTCTATTAGTTGCGAAGCGTGGAAATATTCCGCCTCCGGCAGTTGCTGATCGCGTTTCGTCGGTTGTTAGTGGTGAGCGGACAGAACACAGTGAGAAGCCAATTGTGTTCTACGAGCTGATCGAGAGCTTTTATCCGGAACTTCAAAAAATCGAACTATTTAGCCGCGCTCCACGCGACGGCTGGGCCGCCTGGGGCAATCAAGCCGCAGCCGCATGACCAAGAGGCGACCAGATTTCGATATAGATCAAAAAATTGGCGCCCAAAGCGAACTATGGGTTGGCGATATACGTGAGGCGATCCACAGCAAAAGCATCGAAGTGAAAGCTCCAAAACCCTTTCTAAAATACGGTAGCTTTTATGTCGAATATATGTGTCTGCGAAAATATAAGGGGTGGCAGTTGTCAGGTATAGCGACAACAAAGGCGGCTGTGCAAGGATATACCTTCGGTTCATTGCCTGGTGGATTATTTGTGGAAACAGAGTGGGTTAAGCGTGCTGCAAGGCTGGCTTTTAAAGACCGCAGAAATCACCGCGAGTGCATAGACGGGAGCAACCCAACGAAAGGGGTAGTAGTGTCTCTCGCCGACCTATGGGCAACGAAAGAACGAGACCCATAGTTTTGATTTGACAAAGGGCTTTTGCCCATTAGGCTTGTCTAGTGGCATGCATAGTTTGCGGCAAAAGAGATACCTCAATCTCGGCTTGGTTTGGCGGACGGAGCTTTTGGCTGTGCGGTAACTTTTGCCTGGATAAGCTGATCGGGAGGTTTGGGCATGGTGGCAAGGCGTAAAGATCCACTTACGGGAGAAGAATGCGCCATCCTAACCAATGGTGAGCTGAGCCTAGATGCCCTAAAGTGCCGCTTCAGCTGTAGCGGAGAGACGATCAAGCGAGCGCAAGCGTCTGTTCGGGCCAATGAGCCTATTGTTTATCTTTTTAAGCTGACGGCAATCGCGCGCGGCGGCGTCAAGAAATACAAGAAGCACAGTAAGAAGGATGGCCCTATCGAGGGTATGTTGGACGCCCCACTTGGGTGTGATGCGGTGCGCGCGTGCGATGAGCACCTCGAGGATCTGCGGCGCGTCTATGGTGTGAGGGCGCCTTAACTCTGGATTATTGTATTTCTGCAATGAGACGCAGAGATATTTAACTAAGGTCCAAGGTGGAAAATGATTTCCTTTGTTGTGCCTGGCGACGCTGTTCCATTCGCCCGCGCCGGCTCGAAAGGAACAATGCGATTTACTCCACCTAAACAGAAATCATATGAGGGGGTAATCAAAACATTTGCATCAATGGCAATGGGCGGGAACCCGCCCATTAAGGGGCCTATCCAGCTTATGATCAGAGCCGATTACCTCATTCCAAAGTCCTGGTCGAAGAAGAAACGCTCTCAAGCGCAGTGGAAGGAATCCAAGCCAGATGCAGATAACATCGCGAAGATTTTCAAAGACGCAATGAGCAAGATTGTTTTCGAAGACGATGCTCAGGTTGCATGGCTCACAGTCCAAAAGAAATTTGCGCCGTTCGCTCGCGTCACTGTATCGGTTATGGAGCTTAGCCAAATTGATGAGACGGCGTAGCTATGGGCGTGAATGGCCAAGACGAGGGATATCTGTCTGCGATCCAGCATGTGGCGCGTAAGCTGAATGTACCAATGCCCGCCGTTGAAGAGGCCATAAAGTGGCGGCTGATCAACCAGAATGAGTTTGAAGGGCGCATCTCGCCGAAGTCTGTTGTGCATGTAACAGCTGAGTATTTTGGTGTTGGATGTAAGGAAATCGTCGATAGCACGCAGAGGTTCAAATACGTACTGCGCGCGAGACATGCTGCAATGTACATTATGAGAGAGGTTTGTGTGGTGCGAGCATGGGGTAAATGGAAGCCGGTTTCTTACCAACAGATAGCATTTAACTTTAATAAAAGGCGTCACACTTCCGCATTAAATGCGCACAGTATCGTACTTCAGCATATGGAAAAAGACGCAAAATATAAGAGAGACATCACGACAATAATGTCTCTGCTAGGGCGGTAATATGTATGACGACAGAACGGCCGCCGTGGTTCAAATGCTATCCCGAGAAGCTATTGTGCGCGCTCGCGTCGCTTCCGCATGACGCTGCTCACCTATATCTTATTATTTTGCTGCGCATCTATGAAGTTGGTGGGCCAATCAGCGATCATTACGAGGCGCTTGGACATCGCACGAAAATGAGCGCTAAGCGCGTAGCTCACGCCATGGATGAATTAATCTTAGCAGGTAAGGTTATAGAGCTAGAAGGGAACAAAATCGACAGCCTCACAACGCATGAGTTTTTGGCCAGCCGAAATGAGGTGCTGGAAAATAAAAAAAGAGGTGCTGAAATTCGCTGGGCGAAAGCCAAGCAAAATCAACCAAAGTCTGATGCATCTGCATTGCATGAGCAATCATATATAGATCTAGATAAAGAAAGAAAGAAAAAAATACCAAAAAAGAAAGTTTCAGGCGGGCCTTTAGAGATCCTTATGGTAGGCGGAGGCTTGACGGAACAAACAGCAAAGGACGTGGTTGAATACCGGAAGGCCAAAAAGCTAGTCTTGACACCGCGCGCTATTGGGATGCTCGCCAAAGAGTTCTTCGATTGCGGCGACCCAGAAATGGCGGCGGCGGTGATGATTCGCAAAAATTGGCAGGGGTTCGACAAAACTTGGGACTGGCGCCCGAAGAATGGCAACTCGCACGCTATGGCTGCGGCCAGCGGCATTTGGGTGAGCCAAGACGATCCGCGCTGGGGTGAATTTGCTGCACGATATCGAGAAGCCCACGGCGGGAAATCGCCGCCTGTCGATAAACGTGGTGGATGGATGTTCGGTGTGGATGGGCAATGACTTGGCAAGATCTCGATGGGCGAAAGCCCTTGTGCTTACGCTGTTTTTAGCCTTTATGCGCGCGGGGCGTTGATTTTACGAGAGTTTCTGTTCTGTCCTAAAAATAATGTTCTTAAGGCCAATTGGCAAAAGACCATATTGCGCGCCAGGTAGCCCCAGTGCTAAAAGGGCAAATGTCCCTCAAGCACGAAGGCTGCAGGCAAATGACCATGGATGATTTCTACCGGCCGATCCTAAAATATTTCCGCCAACGCCGTATGAAAGCATTCGCGAAAATGTTTTCGGTGACGGATCAAACCAGAATTATCGACATCGGCGGGTACAAATTCAATTGGTTATTGATCGACGAAAGGCCTCACGTGCTGCTTGTCAATCTTGAAAACGAGCATTGGATTGATGGCAGGTTTGAGAAAGTTTGCGGTGATGGTCGCTGTCTCAAATGTGCGGACAATGAATTTGACATCGCATTCTCAAATTCTGTTATCGAGCACGTGGGCAATTGCCAAGATCAGTTGGCTTTTGCCAACGAAATCAGGCGCGTCGCTCCTCGCTATTACGTTCAAACTCCTAACAAATGGTTTTTTATCGAGCCACACTTGATCGCGCCATTCCTCCATTGGTTTAGCGAAAGCGTGAGGGTAAAGCTTGCGCGTTATTGCAGCGTCTGGGGCTGGATGACAAAGCCAAGCAGGGCTGAAGCTGAGGCCTTCATCAAATCAATTCGCCTCTTGGACAAAAGGCAGATGCAGCAGCTTTTCCATGACGCCCAAATCCTCGAAGAAAAATTCCTTGGGACAACGAAATCTTTGATTGCCGTACGGAGGTAGCTGAGGACTGCCATGGCGATCGATCCCACACAGTTCGCCGCGATGATGAACAAAATTGATTCGCTCGAGCTGTTTGGCGCTATCGCTGTGATTGCGATTTGCATAACGCTGTTTATCGTCGGCTACCTGGAGCGTTTCCGTAAATGAATGATGCGCAATTCCACGAATTGCTCAGCTCGATAAGGCACGAAAGCGGCTTTATTGGGTTCGAAATCATCATAGCAGCTGCGATAGTGGCTATAGCAATCTTCACGCATGGCGCGACACGTAAATGAGACCAGGCCGAAAGCGCAAATTCGGGCACCGTGAGCCTAACGGCCGATTACAGCGCATAGTCGCAGCTGAGCGCGATCAGCGTTTGCGGGCAGGCGAAACCTTCACCGTCATGATGCAGCCACATCGTCGCGGCGACAACAGCCAACTTAGCGAATCGCCGCTTGGCCGCTTTTGCCTGCGCAACAAGTTGCGGAGCGAGCTATACGACACCGGAATTGAATATGGCGGTTTAGTGAGGCAATTCTTTGCCGCCAAAGGAATCCCTCAGCCAAGCTCTGACGGTGGCGGATCCGGGCGCGGCGTCAGTCCCGAGAAGGCCATCAAACTCAAGGAAGAGCTGGAGCGCCTCGAGAAGCCCATTAAACGCTCGAACCCGCTAGGCTTTAGCGCCGTTCGCACGCTGACTGTCCACGAGCAAGAGATCCCTCCACCTGTAGAGCCAGAGACTGTTAGCGTGTTGTACTATCTGGCGCAGATGCTGAGAAAGTTGGGACGGCGCTAATGGAAGGCCATTTGCCGGGCTTGCGGGGCATGCTACGCGGGCAAAAGCCCGCGGGTACGTCCCAACACCCATCCTAGCCTTCGAGGCCATCCCTTAGGCTTGTTTGAAGCTGTAGCGAGACAATGATAGCCCTATACGACGCTAGCCTTCTCGGACTCCTCGCGTTGGCTTTTGCCCTCGGCTTTGGCGCGGGTTGGTGGACAGCGATCGGCACAGCGTGGCTTATCATCAAGTTTATCTTGTTCGGCATGAGCGACAGAAGCGCAATACCCCCATACGGCGAGGAGATAAAGCCAAATGCAGGGCACGGTTTGGATAATTTTATTCCTGTCATGTTCTGGCCCAGTATGTGGAGCTGGCCAGTACGGCACAAAGATATACGAAACGCAGAAAGAGTGCGAGAAAGCGCTCACCCCGATGAAGAAGCTTTATCCGAGCGCGAAATGTGATTTCTGGCGCCGTTGAAAATAAAATAAAAAGTCCTTGACGTGGGCTTTTGCCCGTGCTTGCCTTGTCAAGAACGCACCGTGGGGAACTGTGAATTGCCCACCCTTTCCGGTTCGTTTGTCATGTATGTTCCTCCCTTGACTTAGCCCGTCCCTTCCCACTTGGCGGGCTTTCTTTTCTGGATTCCCTATGAAATTTGCGTCCTTTGCGTGGGCATTTGCCCTCGCTGTCTTCCTTACGCCCTCTGCTGATGCCGCCACGAAATTATTTTCCGACACCTTCCCAGGCAGTTCGTTGAACCAAAACAATTGGAGCTACTGCCTGCCTGGCAACATAGGTCTGTCATGCAGCGGAGGGCGCAATTGGGAAAACGACGATTGGTCGGTAGCCAATGCTAAGGTGAACAACGGCCTATTCATGTATGTCACACCGGCGAGCCAGAGCGGCCGCCCCTATAGCAGCTCGATGATAACGAGCTTCAACAAGTTCCACGCCATGGGCGGCTGGATACAGGCCGAAATGAAGATGCCTTCTGGTTTCACCCCAGGCTACTGGCCAGCGTTCTGGCTCCTTCCAGCGTCTTATCCAAACTCAGGCAAAATTCAGAATTGGGAAATCGATTGCGAATGGTTAGGCAATGACCCAAACACAATCTACTTTACCCTGCACGGTCATTCTGGGAACTCTCAGACTCAAATCGCACAATTCACTGCCCACAGCAACACGCTATCAACCAAGTTCCACGACTACACATTCAACTGGGCGCCAGGAAAATTCCTAGAATTCCGCTTTGACGGCGCCGTGGTTGGTCGCGTGAACACGAATGTTCCAAACGAACCTATGTTCATGCTGTTGAACAACGATACGATGGGCTCGAACATCAACTGGAATTGGAACCAGGTGAACCCGAAGACCGATTTCCCTGGGTTCCTTCAAGTCAAGTATGTGGCAGTTGAGAGCAACTAATGCGGCCGTAGTGTGAGCGTGCACGCCATATGGAAGACCGGAGTAGCTACCCGGCGGCCGCGCCAACCAGAGGGAACAGCACATGGATAAGAAGCTTTTAGGATTTGCCGCTGGCGCGCTTATGGTTGGTGCTAGTGGCGCTTCCGCGCATGCGCTCTTGAACCCAACGAGCTACGCCGAGTTATTGCAGCCAGTGGATAATGCCACGGAGCTGCTGAAGGCTATTGATACCGCCGGCGGCTCAGCGTCGCGCGTGCAAACCGCGCAACTCTATTTTGGTTTTGGTCACCATCATCACCATAACTGGCACCACCATCACCATCATCATGGCTGGTATCATCACCATCATCATGGCTGGTATCATCACCATCATCACCATGGTTGGTATCACCACCACCACCATGGCTGGATGCATCATCATCATTATGGCTGGCATCCACGCTTCCGCTTCCGGCATCATCACGATTGATCCATGAAGTGGGTTTTAATTGTGGTGTTGTGGGGCCACTTTGGTTTCTCGGCCGAGTTTGACTCGTTGCGCGCCTGCGACCACGCGCAGGATGAGATCACAAAAGGCAGCCCTGACACTAATGTGGCGATGGAACAAGCCTTTTGTCTGCCGAAGTAAAATACCGACTCACGGAACCAGCTCTCTCGCCACGCCGTACCAAACTGCAGGTGCCTGGTTGGGCGGGCGAGCCGGTGCCACGTAAGACCGGCAATATGGAATATCCATTCCATTGCGTGCCATTCTCAGAATATGCGACCGCAGGCATGGAAGTGCTGTGGCCATATGATGATGTTAAGGTTCACGGAAATTATGGCGGTCTGCCGTGGTTTGAAAGCAGTTGGTCTGACCGGCCTCAAGATGGCAGAGCATGGCCACCGCTGCGCTCATTCGGCAAGATGTATTACACGTTCCAATTGCTACTCGATCTTAAGCCAGAAGCTGGCATGGCGATAAAGGTTGAGACGCATCCAAGCTACTACACGGATCCAAACGACACCACACCGTGCGCAGTGCCGGCCTTGATTCGCGCTTGGTGGCCTATGATATTCTTCTTAGTGTTCAAGACGCCACTAGAAGGCGCAGCGCACCTTTTCAGGAAGGGGCAGCCTTTCGCACAATTCTCTGTTGTGCCGGAGGACTACGACTTCGAGCTTGTCGAGATGACAGAAGACGAAGCCAATGAGCGCGAGCTGCTAAGCAGACGCATTTACGCCGCGCGTGAAGGCATAACAAAAGACAGCGAGTGGCTGAGCGCCACACAAACGGTGTTCGATGGAACATACCGGCGTATCGCTGGCGTCGCGCGATCACAAAGGGAGAAATGAAAATGAAAGCATTAGCGCTAGCTCTAGGCCTGGCATTAGCGCCTATGAGCGCTTATGCATTTCACGGCGGACATATGGGCGGCGGATTTGGTGGGTTCCATGGCGGGGGTGGTTTCCACGGCGGGTTTCGCGGCGGCCCCAGTATCGGTCTAGGCCTAGGACTTGGTGCCCTCGGCGCTCTCGGTGCCTATGACTATTACAGCGCGCCCTACTACAGCGCACCGTACTACGCCCCCGCGTGCGGCTGGGGAGTGGACGCGTGGGGACGCAGCGTATGGATTTGTCAGTAACCTACTCGTCGCACTCTTCGCGCTCGACCCAATTATCAGTATTTAGAATATCATCGTGCTGCGTCTCGCGCACCACGCGGCAATGCGGTTCTGGTGCCGGTACAATGACGGCTGGCGGTGCCGGCGCCACGACAACGGGCGGTGGCGGCACTACGTGCACAGGCGCATCGTAGGTATAATAGCCAACAGTCATTAGTGTGGCGAGCATTGCGCTTCTTACTGTCATTCTGGACTCCTTTTCTGGCGCTTCGCTTAGCGGCTCGTAAGCCGCTAGCCGAAACGTCAATCGATCTGCCTTACGGCAAAGCTATCACCCTCGATTTGAATCAAAGTTCGGCCATGACGAATAGTCGCGGCAAAGCCTTCCTTACTCGACACCGCTTGGAACCCACGATTGCCATTTGCGCTTTCATGGACTGCCTCAGCGGCCTCTTCAAGGCGGGCAATAGCCCTCGCGGCAAGCCCGGCGGCTCGCGTCACTGCGATTGCATTCTTAGTTGTCATTGTGATTCCTCCAATCGTGGTTATCTAGGAATCGGATCGGCGCGATGCGGCTTGCAGCGCAACATGCTATGTCCGCGTGTCGCGTCGATCCGGCCTTTGTTGTGAAGCGCACTAGCGCTTAGTGAAGCTTCCATTTCTGGCGCTTCGCGTAGCGGCGGGCAGAGATTGCACCGCAGGGCGCCGCTAGCCGAAACGTCATCGCTCAATCTTCCTGATGTCACTCTCAGCGAACAGACCATGTGTGCCGTCGGCGAACTCGACCTCGTAGCGATCTGTCCACACCAGAAAATTAACAATCTTCGCCTTGCGCCAGGCCATAGATGGCGGATCGCCGATACCTTGGATCCCTATCGCCACTTCCACTTCCTGGCCTTCGTGGAACTGCGTCATTTGCTTGGCCTACGTCATTTTGGCCTGGCTGAGTGTTTGGCTAACCAATGCTAGCTCGTTGACCCCGCTTCCAAGCCCTGCGCTTCGTCGCATTGTTCTAACCTAGGGCAAATGCCCCCGGAAGTCAAGAACTATTTTCAAAATCGTCGTCTCTCTAACTCGAGGCCCACACACCATGAGACCCATCCCTATTGCTTTTGTTGCGCTTGTTGGCCTCACTGCAGGGGCTAATGCTCAGTGCGCCACTGGCTACACCCAGCTCAGCAACGTATTTGCCTGTCAATCAAACGCGGTGAACGTTTGGAGCACGACCCTATCTTTAGCGAGCGGCGGGTGGCAGGGCTATGACATAAGGCAGATAATTAGCTCGTCTGACCTGCTCGCTGCTACTGGAACCAACGCCCTGGTGACTATTAAGTTTGCAAGTACTGCGTCCGCTGCGAACTTAGATGCAGCATGGATCGGAGAACAACAGACATCTCCAATGCAACCTTATAATTTTGACGGGAACCAAGTTCAGCTCAAATTCAGCGGGGCGACTTCCGTAAGCGGCATTACAGGCGCCACTACACTAGTTTCCGACCCTGTCGCATTTACCTATTCGTCTGCAAAAAATCTAATTGTATCTCTTCACGTAAGTGGCACAGCCGCAGACACGGTAGCGAGTACTTCCACAGCTAATGAGAAGGATTATTACCTCCTTGGAACGTCTCAAGCAGGCGTGAGCGCTCCTACTGGCACGTGGACAATTCAAAACAGTACCACCGCGTTTATTCCAAATATCGCGATCCAATAAGAGGCATATAGATGAAGCGACTTTCCCGAGTATGCTTCATCCTTGCCCTCGGAATCTGGGTATGGGTTGAAGCGCCATCTTCTGCGCGCGCCGAATGCGCGACCGGTTATACTTCCGTACCAGTGCCACTTTGCGTGAAGAATACGTTCACTGTTGGATACACAACCATACCCACCGCTGGTTCCGGTAACAGCTACACCGCAGGATATAACTTTGCAAATGGCCCATACACGATGCCGCAAGACGGGACCATTCAATCTTGTTCCGTCTGGCTTGCGGCATCGCCATCCGGCCTAATGCAATGTGGTATCTATGCTGCCGCCTCGATGAGCCAGCCAGGCATGCTTATCGCTAAATCTGCTCAATTCACGCCAGTAGCAGGTTGGAACACGGTTCCAACAACTACCAATCCGTTGGTTACAAACGGCAGTACAATTTTTATGGGGGCTATTGACACAGTCAGCAATGCAACGCTGGCAGACGCTAATGCTGGATTTAATCTCTACGGCGACAATGATAGCGAGACAACGCTGCAAACCACGTTTCTCAATCCTGCCCATCTAGATGCTTCCACATTTCAATTGGGCGCTTATGCAACATTTGATTGCCAATAGCGATCTTAGATTATTTCATGGAGCGTGACTAGATGGGGCAACGGCTGTTATCTTTCTGGATACTTTTTATAGCAGCAAATGTGTGGCTGCATAGCGACAAACCGGCATACGCTGAATGTGCGGCTGGTTATACCCAACAGACGAGTCCGCCGATCGTCGCTTGTCGGCAAAACACTGGCAACGTGCCGATTACGGCCAGAAATCTCACAAATGGTTCTAGCGCTACTGGGGGGACTAGCGTTACTACCGCGTCAATTTCGCCTGGAGCCAATAACCTTGATATCGTCAGCGTCCAAAGTTACTTCACCGGCGCGAACAATATTCCAACTGTCACAGGCGCCGGCGGCACATGGACAATAATCGCGACGCAAGCTGATGCAACAAGCAACCGTCGTGTTACTCTGTTCAGGGACTTGTCGGCTTCTCCAGGTAGCGGACCGCTCACGATATCGTTTGGCCAGGCTGCTAATCCAGAAGCATGGTCTGTCGATGAGTTTTCCAATACAGACACGACCGGAACGCACGGTTCAGGTGCGATCGTACAGTCTGTCGGGGTAACTGCCAATTCGACATCGTCTGGCGCGTCTATTCCATTGGCTGCCTTGTTCTCAGCGCATGATGCAACGATGGGGTATATCCGCATTAATCAAACAAGCACTGTGTCTGCAGGTGCAGGCTTTACGCAGCTATCCAACATAGTCAATGCCTCGGATTCTGAAGCTGAGTGGGCCATCGATCTGACGCCAGTGACATGGACATGGTCCAGCCAATCAGTGGTGGATGTCGGGCTTGCCATTGAAATCAAATCGGCAACCCCATAATGCGCGCTGCAAGATATTTGTTGTGGCTGCTTTTAGTGGCGGCCACCACAGTTCCAGCGTGGGCATGCCAAAAAACTCCACTGCAGCATGTATTCGTCGTTTTATTTGAAAACACGAATTATGCGAGTGTGATTGGCAATTCCTCTGCGCCGTATTTTAATAGCCTTGCAAACACATACGGTCTTGCGACCCATTACTATGCTGACACGCATCCGTCGATCGGCAATTATTTCATGCTGACGACAGGCCAAATTATTACGAATGATGACACATACCACGGGCCGACGTCAGTTGATAATATCGTGCGCCACCTTGTTGCGTCCGGGATGACCTGGAAAGA
>Ga0307477_10003601_pt1 | contig 11478 bp, 9 predicted proteins | sample atmos_gasesECM2C_FD_203316 | JGI IMG/M metagenome (GOLD analysis project Ga0307477, IMG submission 203316) | Hardwood forest soil microbial communities from Morgan-Monroe State Forest, Indiana, United States - atmos_gasesECM2C_515 | ecosystem: Environmental > Terrestrial > Soil > Temperate...
CGCTGTGCCATCCTTCGTCGAGCAGATTTTTGACCGTAAATACCGGAACGGCTGCCGCATCGTCCACCAATTGTTCGAGCCATTTCGGCATTCCGGGTTCAATTGATTCATCTCTCATGCCGTGCCCCTGTCTGCGGCCTACTTATTTCCACGAATCGACGGCTCTTGTGCCAATTTCATGCGCAATAGTTCAAATGGGCCGCCGGGCTGGGTGATCAATTCGCTCAAGCCCAAGACTTCACGAGCGAAGCGTTCGTCCAGTTCTTTCCGTGTCGGGTCCTTGTCAATTTCGTGGATTGGCAAGAGTTGCTTATGGCACATCCTATCAAAAACCTTCGCAGCTTTCTTAAGTTGATCGGGCGTCAGGCCCATCACGTCTAATACCGGAAGATGCGCCAGCACGTTCGGAGTGATGTTGCCCCTGCCTGACTGCTGCTTATTTGCGATCCACCAATGCACCAGCAGACCCAACGAAGTGTTGCTCCACAACACGAGGGCCTTTTCCTGATCTTCCGTGGCAAGCAGAATCGAAGTCCATGCACGACCGCCAATCGTTCTGCGGGGCGTGAACTGCATCGCAGTCGGTTGGCTGTTGAATCGAAAATTCTGATTGAAGTGGCAATGCGAAGCTGAGGCCCAGACGGACGGCACCTTTCAGATCGACAGTTTCTCGCTCGCCCCGATCCTTAGTCGGCTTCGTCTGCGCTTGCATGTCGCCGTCAAAGCAGAGCGTTCCTTCTCTTTCCGCATCGTGAGACCAGAGAACGGGGTATGTCGGCACCGCGTTGGGAGGAACAGGGACAATGTTGAACGGGCCTCTTATCGACTTCGTTCCGTCCGACTTTGTGCTGTCGCCGTTGATGTCCGCATGGTATGGCCCAATTGCTCCGATTGCGCCCACCGTAGTCAGCGGAATCTTGACGGCTTCCGTCTTGTTCATCGAAGGAAGCCAGACGTTTCCGTTTGCGACTTGGTGTGCGGCTTGTGCCAACGAAAGATCGGCGATTCGTGCGAGATTCAGGCCGCCGGACGACGGCAACGGGGCATCCATCGCCTGCCCGACCACTTCTTCGCCGAACGTCAGAGGCGTGCCGCCTATCGGGCCGTCCTCAAGCTTTCGCAGTTCCCCCTGCTTAATCAGCCATCGTATCTGCCGTGCGATAGAAGCCCCTAGCAGCGTGGACGAGGGGCGTTCCTTAAGAACGACGAATGCCGCCCTCGTGCTTCCCGTTTTGTCTTTTCGCCCGATGACAAGGCATTCCCCCATGCCCGTGTCGGCAGAGAACGACATCTCTTCATCGTTGCGCCCGGCAATCGAGGCGAAAATCAATCCGCCGTAATTTTTCGCAAGAAGCTGACGGCACGCATCCCACGCATCGCCGGGCATGAGGCTGAGCGGCATGACCAATGCCAGCACGCCGCCCTCTTTCAGCTTACGGTCGGCTATCAGCAAGAATGCCGACGCTTCGCCCGCGTTTCCGTGATACGCGGTGCCGCCTGTCAGGCGCTTCATCGCCTTCGACATCAACCGCTGCTCTTCGTCGCTCGAATTGAATGCAGCGAACATCGGCACGGGAACGCCGATCTTTTCCCCCTCGTGCCCGGTCGGTCGCACAAACGGCGGGTTCATCACGATAAGATCGAAGGACGCATGAGGCAAAGACAGCCAGGTTTCCATCTCTTTCTCGCCCATGCCGCTGACAGCTTTGGCGGTAATGGCAAGAACCTCGATGTCCTTCTGGTCGTCGAGCAGGTCGATGGAGCCGAGCGCGATGTTGCCGTGAGGCATCTTCCCGTATGCGACAGTCAAAATATTGCTGCGGTCATAGGTGATGCTGGGATGTGCCCCGGAGAGCATTGAAGCGGTCAAGTGCGCAGCAGCCGGAAGCACGTCGCAGCCGATGATCGCGTGCGCCATCATCTCCGCATGGATCGCTTCGGAGTCTCCCCCTGCAAGCTCGTGCAGTTGACCGATTCGCTGGTACGCCGTGGTGAGCAGCGTGCCTGTGCCGCATGCAAAGTCTGCGATCCGCAAAGCTTTAACTTTGTCAGTGTCAGCCCAAGATGTATTCGCTGGCGTTTTCTCAGGCACGACCGCCAAGCCTATCAACAACGCAGCGGAAGGAGGAGTCGTGTAGAAAGCAGCCAAAAATTTGCGGTCTACGATCATCCGCTGGAAGACGGCCCCAGTCAGATCGTGCGACCGCATCAGTTGATTCTCGAGCAGCCTGTCCGCCGTCTCGGCGAGACGCTCAATGAGGCGCTTGCTCTCGGCAACCGGAACGTGTTCGAGGATGCGCCGGGCAATGTCGAAGATGGGCCAGTAGTTGATTTTGAGAATCTTCGCCCATTCGTCAAGCACCGACGCCTTGTTGAATTTCTTTTTGCCCCTAAGCTCGTCAATCGAATTTACCTTCGGTAGCTTTCCGGCCAAGCTCTCGTGAAAGACGAAGGCGTTGGCTAAGATCGTCGTCGCCATTCGGCGAGTCTGTTCGCCGTCTTCCTGAAATAGTTCCTTGGCGATCAGTTCAACGGCTTCGTTGTTCTCTTTAGCGATTTCAATCAGTATCCCCGCAGCCTCGCTGACGCCGTTTACCAAATTCGTCACTGCTTCTTCGATGACATCGGGAGGAACGGACGCCGCCTGCGTGAGGATCGAAAGGTCGGCTACCGTGCCAACCATCCAGCCCGAAGTGGGCCATCGGACTGCGCCTGATGCGCTGCTCCCGGTGTAGAGCGCCATTTCCAGATCGACAGCCGAACCCAAGTCCTTTTGGAGGGCATCGCCGTACTTCTTCCGTAGCCGATCCGGCAGCCTCACGGCTACCGAAGACAAAATCTTCCGACCGGTGGTCCGCATTGGGACGCCGAGGCGCGACAACGCTTCAGCCTCTACGGTCGTCGCCGGAAGAACCTCCGTTTCGATCACGACGGGGCAGACGTTGGGTTCAATAACAAGAATGTCGGGGCGTCCACTGGTGTCTTTTAGCTGGCCCGTGTCCTCGGACGTGACCACCTTGTCATCACGCCACGCACGGCGAGCGCCGCGCAGAAGTTCGGCAAGTGCGTCGTTAATCGTGTGCTCGGTTCTAGCCATCGTTGTAGGCTACCCAGTTGAAGCTAAACGAGCAAGACACGCAACTCTTGTTTTCAATGCGAGCGCCTCGCTGATGTCGGAAATGGTACTCCCAACCGAGACTTGGGAATAGAAGAGAGAGATTTAAATTGAGTACATTCTCTCACATCCGCATGGAAGAAAAACGTCGAGCCGTGGATGCCCTCAGCGGGTCTGATTTTGACTAAGGTGTGGCACAAAATTGGGCACAGTATTTTGTTTCTGAAAAGAGCGAAGAGGCTAACCTATTGAAAAATAATGGTGAACCGGGTAGGACTCGAACCTACAACCCGCTGATTAAGAGTCAGCTGCTCTACCATTGAGCTACCGGTCCACGAACTTTTCATTTTAGCACGAGTGAACAATTTTTCAGGCTGCGCCCCAAAGTACCGGCGGGGCTCGAGACCGCTTCTCTTCCCGAGCGCCAATCTAATCCCGCAGCTTCTCCGCGATTTCCCCGGCCACTTGTTTCGCGCGCTCGACGTCGTTCGGGTCGAGCGAGATCGCAGCGACTCGCGGATGGCCTCCGCCACCGTATTTTTCGGCGAGGCTGGCGAGGTTGTCCTCGGCGGCGTCGGGATTCCAGGGATTGGAGCCGATCGAGATTTTCGCGCGCGTCGGCGAGGACATCACGCTCACCGTGTACCTCGCAGCCGGATACAGCATGTACGGAATAAATTTGTTGTAGCCTTCGATTTTCAGGTCGCTGAGGTCGAAGTAGATCACTCCGCCTTTTACTTCAATGCGCTGGCGCAGCAAATCAATCGACTGGCGGTGCCGCTCGAGGAGCGGACCCAGATGCTTGGCGACGATCGGCAGGCGAATCATTTCGGCGAGCGGCCGCTCAGCGAGGTCCGGAATGATTTTCGCGACGAGTCCCTCTTCCGGCGCCGATTCAATGACGAGAGCTAGTTGCGTCGCGGGCTCGGCAAGGGCCACGGCGGATTCGGGCGTGGGATACTGCGCCCCGTCGATGATGTCGCCCCAGTGAATCAGCTCCGCGAGCGGCTTCGTGTCAAAGCCGAATTGGGAGCCGGTCACATCGGCCAGCAGCTTCGTGCAGGACTTGTAATCGGGGTTGTAGAACTTGTGGCCGCTGCGGTCCTGGCGAAAATGCTCGGCGTCCGCCGGAGTGAGGAAGGCACTCTGGTGATGGTCAAACCACCAAGTGACGCGCGGCGAACTCGAGTATTTGAAGTCGACGATGGCGTTCTCGTCGCCGTCGAAAAGCGCGTCCGAGAAGGGATGGCGCGCCTGGTGCGTCATTCCGCTGAAATGAAACTCAGCTCCGGGGCTGATGCGATCGCGGAAAAAGCGGTAGAAGACGGCCGAAGACGCCGCGCCGTCAAAGCATCGGTCGTGAAAGCACAGTCGAACTTGAACCGGATCCGCCACTCCCCGTCCTTACCCCTCTCAAGCAAATCAAAGACACACCGAAAACCATAGAAGATGGACGGGACCGGCGAGAATGTCAAGATGAAAGGTGAGGCAGCCAAAGAGCGAGAAAAGCCGGATTCTTAGTTCCCGGCCAAACTTTTTGCGATTCCAGCTGCGATCGGCACTTCGTACTTCTCGTGCTGATAGGCCTTGATCATGAGCAGGATCCACAGGATAAACGTCACGAGGCTAACCAAGCTGTAGAGAGCGCTCCCCAGACCGAAAGCGCCGAATCCCCCCATCATCCACATCCCCGCGCCGAAAATCATCGCAATGGCGAAGTGGAGGATGTGCAATCCTCCAAAAACCACGATCGACTGGGCGGCGTGGAACCGCACGAATGGCCGCTTGTCGATGAGCAGGAAAATGATGCCGGTAACCCACCCGAACACGTAGGCCAGCAGCGCAGCCACATTCTCGGACATCCCCGACTGGGCGCTGGTCCCCGCCGGAACCACAGCGCCTCCCGCCGACGCTTCTCCGCATTTCGGGCAGAATCCCGCGCCCGCCGGCACTTCGTTGCCGCACTTGCCGCAGAAAGCCATCGCGCGTCTCCCCCGTTCCAGGGCGCTGAAACGCCGCCCGTTCGTCGCGCGCAGGCTATCACCGCCCTCCCGGGCGCACAAGGACACCTGTGTAAATTCTCGAAAACCACGCCAGTCTGAGTGATTGCCCGCGAAAGTGGCGAGGTGTAAACTACGACCGGAGCGACACCCTTTCCTTCGGCGCGTCCGCCATGGACGCCGCCGAGGCTGGTCGCGCACCCGAGATGATACTGGAAACGACCCTCAATCTGATCTGGCTGGCGGTCACGCTGGTCGCCCTCTGGCTTTGGCGATTCCGCTGGACCGGCGGGCGCCGGGCGCCGGGTCATAACGTCCGCCTCGAAGCGGTCGCCATGGTTTGCATCCTGGCGCTGCTGTTTCCCGTCATTTCGCTGACCGACGACTTGCACCCGGAAGTGATCCCTGTCGACGCGACGTCGAGCAAGCGCGCGCTTTGCCTGCTTGCAGCGCAAAACGCCCACGGCGGCCACGCCCGTATTTCTTCCAGTCATCCATTTGTGTTTGCCGTTTTCCGTGACCCGCTCGCGCAAGCTGAATTGGGCTTCGCGGGTTACGTTTCGCACTCGCCTCTGTTTGATCCGCTTCCCAGTCGTTCCGTTACCTCCGAACGCGCGCCGCCTGCCCTCGCCTAAGGTCTGGCCGACCATACGCACGGTTAAGCCGGTCCGGCCAGCGGATCCACTCTTCTTCCGAATAACCTGATTTTGAATGCGCCAACTGTCCGGCGCGCGTCGACAAGTTTCAGCGCGCTCGCCCTTTGACATTGGCGCTGCCCTGGTCCGAGCCGACACACGGAAATATGGGCAAGCGAGAGGTTTTCACCATGAGATACACCCGATGGAGACTCATTGCCGTGCCCGCGCTGACGACGCTGGTTTGCGCCGGATGCGGCGGCGCCAAGCCCGATCCGCAAGCCGAAGCGCCGCCTCCCGCGCAAGTGGAACGCGAGCAGGACGGCGGGGTGGTCCAAGTCGATCATCCCGAGCAGTTCCCCCTGGCCGTGGCTGCAGCGCATACATCGACGTCTCAGCTTTCCGTCACCGGAGTCGTGGCCGCAGACATTTCCCGCAACGTGCCCGTTGTTTCGCTAGCCTCCGGTCGAGTCGTGGCGATCCACGCGCGCCTCGGCGACACGGTCCAAAAGGGCCAGCCGCTCCTGTCGATTCGCAGCAGCGACGTCGCCGGCGCGTTCTCCGATTACCGCAAGGCGGTCGCCGACGAGACCCTGGCGCAAACGCAGCTCACGCGGTCTCAAGACCTCTTCGCTCACGGCGCCATTTCGCAGAACGATCTTCAGGTCGCCGAAGATACGGAAGCAAAAGCCAAGGTCGACGTGGAAACCGCGCTGGAGCATCTGCACCTCCTCGGAAACGACCCCGACAAGCCCAACGGCACCGTCGAAATCGCTGCCCCAATCTCCGGAGTCATCACGGATCAGGAGGTGACGGACGCCGCCTCGGTGCAGGCCTTCGGGCCGAATCCGTTCACGATTTCCGATCTCACGAGCGTCTGGGTCGTGTGCGACGTGTACGAGAACGACCTGCCGGCCATCCGCCAGGGCGATGGCGCCGAGATTCGGATCAATGCATATCCAGGCGAGGTTCTGAAAGGACGGATCGGCAACATCGGCGCGATCCTCGACCCCAACCTTCGCTCGGCAAAGGTTCGCATCGAAGTTCACAACCCGGGAATTCTGCGCCTCGGAATGTTCGTGACGGCAACATTTCACGGCCAGAAAACGGAAACGCGCACCGTGGTCCCGGCCGCCGCCATCCTGCACTTGCGCGATCGGGATTGGGTGTACGCGCCCGCCGGTCCCGGCAAATTTCAACGCGTAGAGGTCGTGAGCGGCAACACGCTTCCCGGCAACATGCAGGAAATCGTTTCCGGCCTGCAGCCCGGGGCTCAGGTCATCGCCAACGCGCTCGTCCTCGAAAATACGGTGGAGCAGTAGGATGGTTCAGAAGGTCGTCGACTTCGCGCTGGAAAATCGCCTGCTGGTGATCGGGCTCGCGCTGATGCTGTTCGTCTGGGGCGCGATTTCTTTTCACTATCTACCGGTGGAAGCCTATCCCGACGTGGCGGACAACTATGTCGAGATCATCACCCAGTGGCCGGGAATCTCCGCCGAACAAATCGAGCAGCAGGTCACGATTCCCCTGGAAATCGTCATGAACGGCATCCCGCATGTCGTTCACCTGCGCTCGTTCTCGCTCTTCGGCCTCTCTGACCTGAAACTGGTCTTTGACGACGTCGAGGAAAATTCCTGGAACCGCGAGCGCGTGCTCGAACGGCTGGCGCAAGTGACGCTGCCGGCCGGAGTCGTGCCGCAGATGGGAACGGACTGGAGCCCGGTCGGGCAGATTTATTTCTTCACGCTGCGCAGCACGAATCCCCGCTACGACGTGATGGAACTGAAGGCACTCGAGGATTGGGTGGTCGAGAAAAATTTCAAGGCCGTACCCGATATCGTCGACGTGGCGAGTTTCGGCGGGCCGACGCGCGAGTACCAGGTGCGCGTCGATCCGAACAAGCTCGTCTCCTACGGCCTGAGCATCGCGCAAGTCGAGCAGCAGCTCTCGAACAACAACACGAATGCGGGAGGCAGCTTCATCGAATCCGGCCTGCAGCAGATCAACATTCAGGAAGTCGGCCTGGTGCGGACGGTCCACGATGTGGAAAACACGGTCATCACCGGCAAGAACGGCACGCCGCTGCGCGTCAAGGATATCGCCGTCGTCGAGCAAGGACCGAAAATTCGGCTGGGCCAGTTCGCGCGCGGCATTCATCGCGAAGACGGAAAAATCGTCGACAACGACGACGTCGTCTCCGGAATCGTGCTCCTGCGCAAAGGCGCGAACGCCGACGACGCCCTCCGGGGAGTGGAAGCGAAAGTCCGCGAGCTGAACGATCGCATCTTGCCGCCCGGCGTCAAGGTCGTTCCATTCATCGATCGCAGCGACCTCGTTCATTTCACCACGCACACCGTGCTCCACAATCTCACCGAAGGCATCGTGCTGGTCGTGGTTGTCCTGTTCTTGTTTTTGGGGAATGTTCGCGGCGCGCTGATCGTGGCGCTGACGATTCCCTTTTCACTGCTTTTTGCCGCCACCTGCCTCAACCTCAAAGACATTCCGGCCAATTTGCTTTCGCTCGGCGCTCTGGATTTCGGCATGGTCGTGGATGGCGCCGTCGTGATGGTGGAAAACATCGTCCGCCACCTGAATCGCTCGCGGAACGGAACCGCGCCGAAAAACATGGCCGAAGCGATTCGCGTCGCGGCCCACGAAGTGCAGCGGCCCGTGTTCTACGCCATCGCCATCATCATCACGGCGTATCTGCCGATCTTCACGCTGCAACGCGTCGAGGGGCGGCTCTTTCGCCCCATGGCGTGGACCGTTGCGTTCGCGCTCCTGGGCGCGCTCATCTTTTCGATGGTCATCGCGCCGGTCTTGGCCACCATCGTTTTCCGCAAGCACGCCCGCGAATGGCACAACCCGGTCATGGCGTTCTTGACCGAACGTTACCGCCACGCCCTGCGCGCGGCGATCGAGCATCGCTACGTCACTGTCGGAATCGGAGTGCTCGGAGTCGCCCTGGCCGTCTTTCTCGCGGTGAGTGGAGCGATCGGCTCAGAGTTCCTGCCCCACCTGGACGAGGGCGCGCTATGGGTGCGCGGCACGCTGGCGCCAAGCACGGGACCGACCGAAGGCACCCGCGTGGCCAATCAGGCCAGGGTGGTGGTGTGCTCGTTTCCTGAAGTCCCTCAATGCACGAGCCAGGTGGGACGGCCCGATGACGGGACCGACACCACGGGATTTTTCAATACGGAATATTTCGTGGACCTAAAGCCGAAAGAGGAGTGGCGGCCCGTTTTCCATCAGGATAAGGACGCGCTCATCGCCGCAATGAATCGCGAACTCGACAAAATTCCCGGCGTAGTTTGGGGCTTCTCCCAGCCGATCGAAGACAACATGGAGGAAGCCGTCAGCGGCGTGAAGGGCGAACTCGCCACAAAAGTTTACGGCGACGACCTGAAAACGCTGGAAGAAAAGGCCGATCAAATCGTCGACGTGTTGCGCCGCATCAAGGGCATCGAGGATTTGGGCGTGATTCGCTCGCTCGGCCAGCCGAATATCAATTTCGAAGTGGACCGCGAGCAGGCCGCCCGCTACCAGATCAACGTCTCGGACGTGCAGGACGCCATTCAAACGGCGGTGGGCGGCAACGCGCTCACGCAGGTGCTGCAAGGCGAGGCGCGATACGACCTGGTGCTGCGCTACCTTCCACAGTATCGCTCCACAAAGGAAGCCCTGGAAAATATTCGTCTGCTGTCGCCCACCGGCGCCCGCGTTTCCCTCGCGCAGCTTTGCAAGATCCAGGAGCGCGACGGCGGCTCCGAGATTTATCGCGAGGGAAACCGCCGCTATGTGGCCATCAAGTACAGCGTACGCGGCCGCGATCTGGGTAGCGCCGTCGAGGAAGCCATCAGCAAAGTGACGGCGCAGATCCAATTGCCGCGCGGCTACAGCATCGACTGGGAAGGCGAATACGAGAGCCAGAAGCGCGCCCAGGCGCGGCTGTTCTTCATCGTGCCGCTGACGATCCTCCTGATCTTCATCCTGCTCTACAGCATGTTTCGCTCGTACAAGTGGGCCTTGCTCATTCTCGCCAACGTGGCCATGGCGCCGCTCGGAGGAATGCTCGCTCTCCTGGTGACCGGCACGAATTTCAGCGTCTCCTCGGGCGTCGGCTTTCTCGCGCTCTCTGGAGTGGCCGTGCAAACCGGCGTGATCATGCTCGAATACATCAATCAGCTTCGCGCACTGGGGCGCTCGGCGGAAGACGCCGCGGTCGAAGGAGCGGTGTTGCGCCTCCGTCCCATCATGATGACGATGCTGGTCGCCACGCTCGGCCTTTTGCCCGCGGCCACGTCCCACGCCATCGGCTCCGATTCGCAGCGTCCCTTTGCGATCGTGATCGTGGGCGGATTGCTCGCCGCCCTGGCCATGAGCGTCTTTTTGCTGCCAACGCTCTACGTCTGGGTCGCAAGGCCGGACGACGAACTCCCGTCCCCGGACGACTCGTTCGAGACGTGAGGAGCGGAGGCCCGAGGAGCCGAGGCTGAGGAGCGATGCTCCGCGCCATCCTCGGTTATACTGTCACCAACGCGGAAGTGGCGGAATTGGCAGACGCGCCAGCCTTAGGAGCTGGTGGCCGAAAGGCCGTAGGGGTTCGAGTCCCTTCTTCCGCATTACCCATAGCATACAAAGCACTACCGTCGTTGACTCATCCTTTCAGCGGACTTACTATCAGCAAAAGTACTACGAAGTTGAGAGGGCCATTGGAGGTGATGTGATGCGCCTAACCTTCTTGTCGGTTTCTCTAGCAGCTGCATTGCTTCTGACGATTCAAGTCTCTGCAAAGCAACAGGCGCTTGCGCCGGTTCCCGCGAAGGTCATCCAAGCCAAGACGGTCTATGTCGAAAATCAAAGCGGCTATGATCGCGCACGCGACGAATTTGCAGACGAACTTGGAAAGTGGAACCGCCTCCATATCGTCTATGACAAGGCGAGTGCTGACTTGGTGGTGATTCTGACTGCTCTGAACTCGCAGCGAACTACACAGATCGCTTTTGTCGATCCAACGACGGGTGACACGATCTGGACCAACTCGATGGCGTGGAGCGACCGCGGAGCCGTCCGGGATTTGCTAGGTGATTTGAAACAGAGAATCGAACAGCAAGAACACCAACGGAAGTAGCATCCACACAGCCCTAAAAAGCAAAAGGACCGGAACCTTTCGGCCCGGCCCTGACGCACCCCTTGAAAACGTTGTGGTGATCCCTACACAAAAAATACTTCCGGAGAAACATGGAACCGCTTGCTCAGTTTCTCGATGTGGGTTTTGCTGAGTTCGCGCGCACCACTCAGAACCATCGAAACCATGCTCTCGGAACCAAAAAGAGGCGCCAGGTCTTTTTGTCTGAGATTGTTTGCAGTCATCAGTTCCTCGATGATCTTGATGGGTGAAGTGGCGCGGACCGGATAGGCTTCGTCTTCATAGGCCTCGATCAGAAGGGTGAGGAGTTCCGCGTATTTCTCTTCCGCGGGCGAAAGATTACCTCGACGCTCCAATTTGTAGAGCACGTCGGTGTAGTGGTCGAGTTGCGCATCGGAGGTGATTGGTGTCGGCGCATCAACCCCCTTGATGGAGTAGCGTTGAGCAGTCGCAATCATTTTTCCATCTCCCTTTGTCGTACTCGACGTGACTCAAGATCCACCGAATGAAAACCTTATGGCTTTTGTAGTTGCGCTTGTCAGTAAAACCAGAGTCTAGTGTTTAAATCTTGAATCGAAT
>Ga0307477_10003603_pt1 | contig 11474 bp, 9 predicted proteins | sample atmos_gasesECM2C_FD_203316 | JGI IMG/M metagenome (GOLD analysis project Ga0307477, IMG submission 203316) | Hardwood forest soil microbial communities from Morgan-Monroe State Forest, Indiana, United States - atmos_gasesECM2C_515 | ecosystem: Environmental > Terrestrial > Soil > Temperate...
GCAATTTGCGGACTAACATCGCCTTCGCCGCCGGCCCACGCGCTGCTGCAATTTCGCGGAAGACCAGCAGGATCGCGGACGGGCGTGGACGCCCGTCCCCCCACTTCCCGTCCCGCCACTTGTTGTTGGGTAACACCGCTCCTGCCACTGCGCCCAGATCTCCGAGCTTGCGGTACGCCGCTGTCAACTCCTTCTCACTCTGCCCCGAGAGCTCCTGCACCGTTCGCCAAAGCAGCGTGCCGCCTACCTGCAGCGTCGTCTCCTCCCAAGCTGGAAAAGGCCGCCCAGAAAAGAAGACCGCCGCAACCGCCGCATCTTCCACCGGCTCCGACTTGAGGTATTCCGCCAGCAGCGCCGCCTTCTCCAGCTTCTTGGTAGTGGCAGCGATCTTCTCGGCAGTTTCGGCAAATGTGCGCATCGGTCAAGATCAATTGAAGATTTCAGATTGAAGATTGTAGATTTGTTATGGCAGAGTGCCTTATTCTGACTTCTGAAATCTTCAATCTGAAATTTAACCTCTGAAATCCCCCTGTGTTACCCTAAAGCTGGAACTAAGTTAGCCCTCGGATCATCTAATCTTTATGCAGTTTTTCAAGACATTGTGGCGTTTTCTGGTAGCCATCCAGCTGCTGCCGGCTCTCGAAGGCGGTGAAGAAACCCTCGTCGGCGGACAGGCTGTGCTCGAAGGCGTAATGATGCGCACTCCGCACGCTTGGGCTATCACTTGTCGCAAGCCTAACGGCGAACTTTCCACACACGGCGAACCGCTCGAACGCCTCTCGGAAAAGCATAAATGGATGGCTTGGCCCGTCGTTCGCGGCGTGATGACGCTCGGCCACGCCATGACTCTCGGCTTCCGCGCACTCAAGTTTTCCGCCAACGTGCAATTGGATGAGCTTCAGAAGGACGAAGCCGGCAAGTTACCCGAAAAGAAATTCGAAATCAGCGGCTGGATCGCCACGGTAAACATTGTCATCTCTGTTGGCTTCTTCATCTTCATGTATAAGTATCTGCCGCTGCTGGCTACAACCGAGATCAAAAAAGCTCATCCATCCTTGAACGGCCAGATTTCATTCAACCTGATCGACGGCGTTATTCGCCTGGCGCTGTTCCTATTCTTCATCTGGGGAACTTCGCTGCTCAAAGATATTCGACGCGTGTATCAATATCACGGCGCCGAACATAAGACTGTTTTCGCTTTCGAAAACGGCGATCCGCTGGGCACGGTCGAAGTCCAGAAATATCCCACGTTCCACCCGCGATGCGGCACCAGCTTCCTCATGACTGTAATGATCATCTCCATCTTCGTTTATATGCTTTTCCCGGTTACCACGTTCTGGGCGCGTTTCGCGTTGCGCATCGCTCTGTTGCCGGTGATCGCTGGTGTCTCCTACGAAATCATTCGCTTCGCCGCCAAGCGTCGCAAATCACTGTTTGCGATCATGACCGCTCCGGGCCTGTGGCTGCAGCGGGTCACCACGCAGCCGCCTTCTGACGACCAGGCCGTCTGCGCCATCTCCGCGCTTGAGCACTCCATGAGCCTGGAAAAGGCTAACGGTGGGGAATTGGTGATTGCGTAGCGTCGTTGGCCGTTCGTCGTTGGTCATTGGCCAAAATCCCAAGCTCCTTTGGTCATCCGTCACAGACAAATGTCTCGACTTCCGTTAGTCAATGTTGCGGGAGGCGAATACATGTCCGCATCATTTTCGAGAGCTAAGAGTTTGGCAGGAGGCCATGAAACTGACGACTGAGATCTACCGATCGACAACCAGTTTCCCGAAACACGAACTTTACGGGCTGAGCCAGCAAATCCGCCGTGCAGCAGTTTCAGTGCCCAGCAACATCGCAGAAGGCAAGGGACACCGTTCTGACAAGGAATTCGTGCGATTCTTGCTTCACGCACGCGGGTCGCTACTCGAACTGCAGACCCAACTTTTGATTGCCGGGGAATTACAATATTTCGGTGCTGCGGAAGGCGCGCGCTTGTTGGGCTTGGCAGAAGCAGTGGGCCGCGCGTTGAACGGCTTGATCAACTCGATGAGCGAGAAAGCTGCCTAAGGTGGTTTTGGCCAACGGCTACGACCAACGACGCTGTTTTGAGCTTTCGACCAAGGACGAGGGACTAATGACGTTATTAGCCTGAGGCTTTGGCCAACGACCAACGACGAACGGCCAACGACGTTCTTTAGTTTTTTTACGAACAACGACGATTTTATGTTTTCACGCCTTGACCAAATCGAAGCCCGCTACGATGAGCTGACCGCAGCCCTGGCTTCGCCAGAAATCGTCACCGACTCGTCGAAGTATCAGAAGACGGCGAAAGCTCATAGCGAAGTTGCGCCCATTGCAGAGAAGTATCGCGAGTTCAAGGACCTGAAAAAAGGCATTGCGGAGAGCAAGGCCGTTCTCGCGGATGAAAAAGATCCCGACATGCGCGCCTACGCCCAGGAAGAGCTCGACAAACTCGAAGCTCGCGTTGGCGCCGTCGAAGAAGAACTCAAGTTCTTATTGCTTCCGAAAGATCCCAACGACGAAAAAAACATCATTCTTGAAATTCGCGCTGGCACTGGAGGAGACGAAGCGTCTCTCTTCGCGGCTGAGCTTTTCCGTATGTACGACCGCTATGCCGAATCCAAGCGCTGGAAGGTTGAAGTGCTGTCCACTTCCGAATCCGGCGTCCACGGGTTGAAAGAAGTGATCGCTATGATCGAAGGCGATCGCGTCTACTCGCAACTGAAGTACGAAAGCGGCGTGCATCGCGTGCAGCGTGTCCCGGAGACCGAGCAGCAGGGCCGGGTTCACACCTCCGCGGTCACGGTCGCGGTGCTGCCCGAAGCCGAAGAAGTTGACATTAAAATCGAGGCCAAAGACCTTCGCATTGACACCTTCTGCTCTTCCGGTCCCGGCGGCCAGTCGGTGAACACAACTTATTCTGCAGTCCGCATGACCCACATTCCGACCAACACCGTGGTCAGCTGCCAGGACGAGAAATCGCAGATCAAGAACCGCGAAAAAGCCCTGCGAGTGCTGCGCTCCCGCCTTTATGAAATGGAAATGCAGAAGCAACAGGACGCTCTCGCCAAAGAGCGCAAGTCCATGGTCGGCTCCGGCGACCGCAGCGAGAAGATCCGCACCTACAACTTCCCGCAGAACCGCGTCACCGATCACCGCATTGGCGTCACTATCCACCAGCTTCCCGAAGTCATGGATGGCAAACTACAGCCGCTTATCGACGCGCTGGTCACGCATTACCAGGCTGAACGCCTCAAAGCTGACAGTGCCGGGACCGCGTGATAATTCAATTACGTGATGTCATCCCGACGACGCTTACGCAAGTGGGCGGGAGAGGGACCTTACGATACGACTGGATTACCAGCGGCGTATGCGGGATTACTCTTGATCAAACGCACCGATGTATCGGACGCACGGTTTCTGCGTGTCTCAGTGGTGAAAAGATTTTGTCGGAAAACAAAAAGGGCGGCTGGCACCACCCTTTTACTGACTGCTGATTTGCTACGTTCCCTCTGACCAACCCGCCAGATACTCTTCCTGCTCCGGCGTAAGTTTGTCGATCTTAATTCCCATTGACTCGAGCTTTAATTTCGCGACTCGCTTATCGAGTTCTTCCGGAACGCGATAGACCTTCTTCTCCAGCGTCGAGTGGTTTTTCACCATATATTCCACCGACAACGACTGGTCCGCGAAGCTCATGTCCATCACCGACGGCGGATGTCCTTCTGCCGCAGCCAGGTTGATGAGTCTGCCTTCGCCTAGCAGGTTGATCTTGCGTCCATCTTTTAGCGAGTACTCCTCGACGAAGTTCCGCGTGGTGCGCTTCGAAGATGACATCTTTTCCAGCGCCGGAATATCGATCTCCACGTTGAAGTGACCGGAGTTCGAAATGATTGCACCGTTCTTCATCACTTCGATGTTGTCTTTGGTGATGACGCTCTTGTTGCCGGTCACGGTGCAGAAGACGTCGCCGAGTTTCGCAGCTTCTGCCATCGTCATGACGCGGAAGCCATCCATTGCAGCTTCAAGCGCCTTCGTCGGATCGACTTCAGTGATGATGACCTCTGCGCCCGCTCCTCGTGCCCGGCTGGCAAGTCCGCGGCCGCACCAGCCGTAGCCCGCAATCACGAACTTCGATCCCGCCAGCAAAAAGTTGGTCGCGCGAATGATGCCGTCAATCGTCGATTGCCCGGTTCCGTAGCGGTTGTCAAATAAGTGCTTGGTATCGGCGTCGTTGACCGCGACGATCGGATATTGCAGCACGCCTTCTTTTGCCATTGCCCGCAGGCGAATTACGCCGGTGGTCGTCTCTTCGGTGCCGCCGATCACGCCTTCGAGCGCGTCCTGCCGCTTGGTGTGCAGAATGCTCACTAGGTCAGCGCCATCATCCATGGTGATGTGCGGCTTGTGGTCGAGCGCGGCCAATATGTGGTTGTAGTAAGTGTCGTTGTCCTCGCCTTTGATCGCGAATACACCAATGCCGTGATCGCGGACCATGCTCGCGGCAACATCGTCTTGCGTCGAAAGCGGGTTTGAAGCGCACAACACAACCTCGGCGCCGCCATCGCGGAGGCAAATGGCCAGATTTGCCGTCTCTGCAGTTACGTGCAGGCACGCCGAAATGCGTATCCCTTTCAGCGGCTGGTTCTTGATGAATTCTTTGCGGATGATCTGCAGGACCTTCATCGATTGATTGGCCCATTCAATCCGCTTCTTGCCGAGATCGGCAAACTCTACGCCCTTGATATCGCTTTGCAACTGCGCCGAAGTGGTTGACATGCTTCTCCTGAATTAGTGGCTGGTGGTCAGTGATTAGTGGCTAAGAACCGGAGTCGGCCAGTGACTAGCCACTAATCACTGACTACTGCTCACTTACTTCCTTACGCCTGCCCCTACCGGTTCACGCAATCCCGCCTCGCTCGCCAGTTTCGCAGCCTTGTCAGTCGCTTCCCAGGTGAAATCAGGATCGTTGCGTCCGAAGTGGCCGTAAGCCGCGGTCTTGCAGTAAATCGGCCGGCGCAGCTTGAGCGAGTCAATGATCCCCTTCGGTGTGAGTTTGAAGTGCGACCGCACTAGGTCAGGGATAATCGCCGCGTCTACTTTGGCCGTTCCAAAAGTTTCCACCAGCACGCTTACCGGGTCTGCGATACCGATGGCGTATGCCAGCTGTACTTCGCAGCGATCGGCCAATCCTGCGGCCACAATGTTCTTCGCGATATAGCGCGCCACATATGCTGCCGAACGGTCCACCTTGGTCGGATCTTTTCCACTGAACGCCCCGCCGCCGTGCCGGCCCATTCCGCCATAAGTGTCGACAATAATTTTGCGCCCAGTCAGCCCGGTGTCGCCCATCGGGCCGCCAATCACGAAACGTCCCGTCGGATTGATGTGATATTTCGTGTCCTCATCGAGCAATTCCGCGGGGACCGTCGCCTGAATGACATGCTTAAGAATATCGGCACGAAGCTCGTCGTTCGTGACCGTCTCTGAGTGCTGGGTCGAGATCACCACCGCGTCCACCCGGACGGGCCGGTTCTTGGCATCGTATTCAACTGTAACCTGGGATTTTCCATCCGGACGAAGGTAGGGAAGTTTGCCGCTCTTACGAACTTGCGAAAGTCGCTGCGTCAACTTGTGCGCCAGCAGAATTGGGGTTGGCATCAGCTCAGGATTCTCGTTGCATGCATACCCAAACATCATCCCCTGGTCGCCGGCGCCGCCGGTGTCCACGCCCATGGCGATGTCGCCCGACTGCTTGTTAATGCTGGAGATTACGGCGCAGGTGTTGGAATCGAATCCGTAAAGCGCGTTGTTGTAGCCGATAGATGCGATAACGCCGCGCACCAGCGCCTGAAAATCCACGTAAGCTTTGGTGGTAATTTCGCCGGCAATCACCACCAGGCCGGTTGCGGTCAGAGTTTCGCAGGCCACTCGGCTCATGGGATCTTCAGCCAGACAAGCGTCGAGTACGGAATCAGAAACTTGATCGGCGATCTTGTCGGGATGCCCTTCCGTCACGGACTCAGAAGTAAACAGGTACGGGTTGCGGGATGACAATTTAGTTCTCTCCTTCAAACGCGGTCAAGGTGCTGCGCTCCAGCTTCTGCTTTCCGGATCGACGCGGATGTCGGGTGTCACTCTACGCCGTCTTGAATCAGGGCCATTCGGCTCAGAGGAGGTCTGGGCCACGCTTCGGAACCCAATATGAACAGAAGGCAATTAAATGAACACCTTGCAGCCTATAAGAAAGCTACCAAAGAACCCCGGCAGGCGCAATTGATTTTGGCCCAAGCGTACCTCCGTACAGTGGAAGGGGAAAGCCGTAGCGTGGGTGGGGAAAGGATTAACCCGAATGGAGTCTTTCGTTTGTCCGGTCTTAACATTTTCACCATTCAGTTACCATGGTTCATTGCTCATGGTTCCCCGGGGTGCCTATAATTTGACAACCTCAAAGCTACAAAGGACCCTTTGATGTCGAACGCGGCCGGAACAGAGACTGCCCGCCAATCCCAAGAACTGCGCATTTTTCATGACGTAGCCAAGGCCCTGACGTCGTCTCTGGACCTGGATTCCATCCTGCAAACCATCATGGAAAAGATGGCGGAATATTTCCGTCCTGATACCTGGTCTTTATTGATGGTTGATGAGCAGAAGAGTGAACTTTACTTCGCCATTGCAGTCGGCACGGCCTCCGAAGCTCTGAAAAATGTTCGGCTGAAAGTCGGCGAAGGCATCGCCGGGCACGTCGCCAAGTACGGTGAGAAATTAATCGTTCCGGATGTGCGCTCGGACAAACGCTTTGCCAAACGCATCGACAAAGTCACGCAGATGGAAACGGAATCTATTATTTGCGTTCCGCTGAAATCCAAGCTGCGCGTGCTGGGCGTAATTCAGTTGGTGAATGTGAACATGAACCATTTCACCGAAGCCGAATCTTTCTTTCTGCAATCCTTGTGCGACTACGCCGCCATCGCCATCGAGAATGCGCGCTCGGTCGAGCGCATCCAGGAACTGACCATCACCGACGATTGCACCGGACTTTACAACGCCCGCCATCTTTATAAGACGCTTGAGTCCGAAGTCTATCGCTCATCGCGCTTTGGATATGAATTCTCCGTCCTCTTCATCGACCTCGATCACTTCAAGCAGGTCAACGACACGCACGGCCACCTGATTGGCAGCAAGCTGCTGGCCGAAATCGGATATTTGGTCAAAGCCCAACTGCGCTTGATCGACTTCGCTTTCCGCTACGGCGGAGACGAATTCGTCGTGCTATTGCCGCAGACCGGCAAAGACGCGGCTTTAGTTGTCGCCCGCCGCCTCCGTGACAGCTTACGCGCCAGCGCATTCTGCAAAGACGAGTCCTTGAACCTGAATGTGCGCGCCTCCATGGGACTCGCCACCTACCCGCATGACGCCAAAACTCCGCACGACGTAATCCGCCAGGCCGACGAGATGATGTACATGGTCAAGAACAGTACCCGCGACAACATCGGCATCGCGCAACGAGGGATGGAGAAGTAGAAGTAAAGGAGTAGGTACGAGAGAATTCCCTTCGAGATCTTTGGCTGCCCGTACCTCGACTTATCACGTAACCAATTCATCCGGAAGCACTGTCGTAATTTACAGCTCGGCCCCTACGTAAAAATACCCACTTCCAGTTCTGGATGGACTGCATTTCCAGGCAGGCAAAATCATCCGGCCAACCTGCGCCCCGACTGCTCACTCATAACTCCGACCGAACGATAAGACAGCTACTCACTTGCCGGAGGAACTATGAAAAAACTTTTAGGGAGTCTGATCGTGCTGGCCGCGATCGCATTGCCCGCGCTGGCGCAGGCACCGCCGATGAGTCCAGACGACCAAGCGAATGCGAGCCGTAGTATCGATAGTGCCCGATAATCTTCCAATCAAAAAGAACGTCCCCCATTTGAGGACCGCGCCCGATGTTATGGACGATCACGTAATTCCCGTCCTTGTCTCGCTCGTTCACGATGATACCGATGTGGGTAATTCCGCCTCCTAAGTCCCAAGCAACAATGTCTCCCGGCGAATAGTCCGTCCCGCGCTGGCTCATAGGGAGCGAAGTACCGTTCCGTAAGAAGAACGTCATCAGGTTTGGAACTCGCCGATGATCGATATTGGAATCAGGCTTGCGTTGCCTTTTGTGCGGGTAATCATTAACGGGTAATCATTAAAATGGTGCACCATATCTTCATGATGTACTTGTCTCTGCAGGTCTATGCCGACTGCGCGATAGATTCGAATAATTTCGTCGGTACACACTCCAGTGTCGGAAGGCACGTCGCCACCTGGGTACGGAATACGGACATAATCCGAGACATATCTCACCTGATGGTGAGTCCGTTCAATAGCGGCGGGGATAAGTCTCTGAACGAAAACCCGCTGTACCCGGTCTTGCGGCCAACCTACCGCAGTCAGCAGGAAGAATAGAAGCACAGGCGATTTATTCTTAAGACTCACCTTGAGATCGGACACCGGTCACCCGAAGTTTGTTCCCAAAAGAGCTCAGTGCGTATGGCTCTGCACTTCTCCCACCGGGATGACGCACCCGTGCGCCACTTCACATACCGCATGTTCGAACTGAATGGTGGTATGGTCGATGCGGAAGTCGGCGTGGAGGCGGGCCTTCACGTCCCGCAAAATGCGCTCGCTGGCGGAAGGCGGAATGTCGGCGATGGAAATGTGGCACGATAGCGCACTGGTCTCAGACCCAATGCTCCACACGTGCAGGTCGTGGACATCGTTTACTCCATCGATCTCGGCAATGGCGGCCGCGACTCGGGCCAGCTTCATCCCGCGCGGCGTGCCTTCGAGCAGGATGTTCAGGGTCTCGCGCATGATGCCGAAGCTCGACCACAAAATGAGCGCGCCGATTCCGAACGAGAGCGCCGGGTCGATCCAGAGTTGCCCGGTGGCGAGAATGGCCCAGCCGCCTGCGATAACGGCCGCGGTCGAAACCGTGTCGCCAATTTCGTGCAGCAGGGCGCTACGGATGTTTACATCGCGGTGAGTGCGAAAAAGCATGAACGCAATCGCGCCATTCATCACCACACCGGCGGCGGCGACCCACATCATGGTCCCGGCGTGGACCACCTGCGGATGCTGAATGCGGCGCACGGCTTCGTAGAAGATCAAAAATGAAACCGCGACTAGGGCAGCCGCATTGACCAGGGCCGCGAGTACGCCCGCGCGATGATATCCGTAAGTATGAGTGGCGCTCGGCGGACGCGATTGAAAGTACACTGCAACCAGGGAAAGCAGCAGGGCCACGAAATCGCTGAGATTGTGCCCGGCTTCGGAGAGCAACGCCAAGGAATGGGAGCGCAGTCCAGCCACGACCAGCAGCCCGATGTAAGCGGCGGTGACGATGAGCGACACTCGCAGAACCTGTGAGGTACGCTCGTTCGCGGCATGGGAATGGACATGCACGTATTTAGTCTAAGGATGCCGAGAGCGCGATTCAAGCTAGCCATCAGCCGTCAGGCAAAGCGTCTTTGGCCGGGAGCCGGTCGTGGCTCATAGCTCGCAGCTCACAGCTGATTTTCTGACGGCTGACGGCTGAGAGCCGCCGGCTATGAAATTTGACAGCAAAATTTGCCGGGTGCTACCGTCAGCCATCGATTGCGCTACCGACTCGAATACGCCCTCGCCTGGGGACTGCTGAAAATTGTGGGTGCGTTGCCGCGACCACTGGCCCGCGCGGCAGGGATTTCTATTGCCTGGATGGTTTACGCGCTGCACGGCAAGCTGCGCCGCGTCGGCATGCGGAACCTGGAACTCGCGTTTCCTGAGAAGACCCGGCACGAGCGCAAGAAGATTCTTCACGGCGTGTTTACCTCGCTTGGCCGCCAGGTCGCCGAAGTCTGCCTGTTTCCGAAATACACGCGGGAAAACGTCAGCAAAACTGTCGTGTACGAGGGCTTCGAGAATTTTGAACGGGCCCTGGCACGGGGCAAAGGCGTTCTGTTTCTGACCGGGCATCTGGGAGCGTGGGAACTTTCCGCGTTCGCGCACTCGCTTTATGGATATCCGCTGAACATCGTGATGCGGCCGCTGGATAATCCTTACATCGATCGCATGGCGCGCGCGTATCGCACCATGCACGGGAACAAAGCCGTCGATAAAGATTTTGCCCGCGGCCTGATTGCCGCGCTGCGCAAAGGCGAGACCGTAGGCGTGCTCATGGACACCAACATGATTGCCAGCCAGGGTATGTTCGTGGATTTTTTTGGGATTTCGGCGTGCACGGCGAGCGGCGCGGCCCGGGTTGCGCTCAAGACCGACGCGGCCGTGGTTCCCGGATTTACGATTTGGGACCCGGTGCTGCAGAAATATCGCCTGCGATTCGATCCCGCAGTGGAGTTAATTCGCAGCGGCAATCACGACGCCGACGTCTCGGCAAACACGGCCAAGTTCACCAAGGTTATCGAAGACTATGTGAGACATTATCCGGACCAGTGGTTGTGGGTACATCGCAGATGGAAGACCAGGCCGAAGGGGGAGAAGGGGTTGTACTGATCCAGATAGCTGGTGATCAAAACCAATCGCTACGATAGGCGACCCACCAGCTGGCAAAGATGATTGGGATGGTCGCGGCCAGCGCCCACCACAGCGGAAGCACGACATCAGCGAACAGGCCGAGCGCGGTGAAGGTGATCCAGAAAACTTTGCGTTCCACGCGATTATTTTATGCCGCGTGGCGGCTGAAGCCGCGTTCCGAAAGTAATGCCGCGCTTTGGCACGGCTGAAGCCGTGCCCTTCCCGGCATGGGCGAAGTAGGGACTCCGCTCGCAAGCTGGGTTTCGCGTAGCGCGGGACATACCGCCTGCCGGCCTTCCCGGTTTTTCTGTGTTCCCTTACAATCGTGGATGTGGCGGTGTAGCTCAGGTGGCTAGAGCGACGGTCTCATAATCCGTAGGTCGTTGGTTCGAGTCCAACCGCCGCCACCACGCAAGGAATCTGAAACGACCCCTCTTCTCGCAAATAACGTAAGAGCCCGCCCTGTTTTTCCGAAGCTCCGAGCAAAATCGAGGAGGAAGTCAAAGGGATGGGGCCCCACAGTCGGCGCACTCTCCGACAATAAGGAAGGGCCCGCACACCCAGCATCTCACGGAAGAACGATGATTGTTCCTTTCATCCCCAGAACGTCGTGAAGGGCACAGATATACGGATAAACACCGGGCTTTGTGAACGTGATGCGAAAGCGAGTTGGCCCCAAGGGAGTCTGGGGTGAACCAATCTCGTCTTGCGGAGCGGACATGATGAGGCCGGAATGCACGCTATCGGCGGTTGAAGAAATAGTCGCATGCAGTGCGCCGTCGGCGTCAACGCTCACGTTACCCGAGGGAGGTATCGGGTTTGCCGGCTCGGTGCCGAACGTAATCGTGTGCGGCAAGCTGGGATCGTCATTCGTCCACTCCACCGTCGCGCCTGCATGA
>Ga0307477_10003604_pt1 | contig 11469 bp, 10 predicted proteins | sample atmos_gasesECM2C_FD_203316 | JGI IMG/M metagenome (GOLD analysis project Ga0307477, IMG submission 203316) | Hardwood forest soil microbial communities from Morgan-Monroe State Forest, Indiana, United States - atmos_gasesECM2C_515 | ecosystem: Environmental > Terrestrial > Soil > Temperate...
CATTCGAGCTGTCCCGAATTGCAGACGCCCTTGAGCGCATCGCCAATCATCCCGCAGATCGCGCAATTGCGGCGGCGACGCGCCGCCAGCAACGCATGCAACCTTCGCCGCAACGAGAGTCGCAGGCTATAGCGTATTCCGTGTTTCGACGTTAGAGGATGCCGTGGCCGCGTTTCTCGATGAGGCGACTCGCGGACGCGGTTGTCGCAGGTGGGCTTGCGAACTCCCGGCCGACCAACCCATGATTTGTGCGATTGCAGATTCAACTACGCGAAGATTTTTCCCAGCGAGTGGCTAATGAACCAGTACTGGTTCTACTGACGATTTTCTAACTCGCTCATTTCCTGCGATTTAATTCATCTGGAGTCTGGCATACCGCTTGCTAGTTTTCATTCATCCCCAGTCAAATTCTGATCATGAGGTGCTTGATGAAGCATATGAATGCGTTGTGTCTCGCCGCTGGCTTGTTGGCTTGCGCCCTCCCACTTGCAACGGCCTGGTCAGCGGACCAACAGTCACCGCGTCTAGATCCCCTGCCAGCAAACCCCACACTCTATCCTCAGGACAGCCAACAAGAGCCGCAGCAGCAACCCGACGTCAAAACCTTTACCGGGAGGATTTCCAAGGATGGCCAGAAATTCGTTCTGGAAGATCCCACCGTGAATACTCCCTATCAGCTGGACGACCAAAAGAAGGCCCAGCAGCACGAAGGAAAGAACGTCCGAGTAACCGGAACACTCGACGCGCAGAACAACGTGATCCACGTTCACGCGATCGACGACGCCGCTTAACTCCAACGGCCTAAGGCAGAGAAGCCGTGTATCTTGAGGGCTTCTCTGCCTTATTCTTACCGCTAAGCCTTGTCTTCTCGCTCGCGCACTGTGCGACTTCCTCCGCCTTCGATTTTCGTGAGGCTCGAGTCTGATTCTGATTCTGCAGCAAAGTTTCCCCGGCCGATTCCAACCAGGAGGGTTGTAGCATGCGAATTGTTCGAGCAATTCAAATCTCAGTGTGTGCCGCGGTGCTCTGTGCCACGTTTGTCATGGCAACCAGGGCAGACACTTGGAACAAGAAGACCATCGTAACCTTCAGCGACGCGGTGGAAATCCCCGGGCAAGTTTTGCCTGCGGGAACCTACGTGTTCAAGCTTGCCAACTCCGCGTCCGACCGCCACATCGTCCAGATCTGGAATGAAGATGAAAATCAGATACTGGCCACAATTTTCGCGGTCCCGAGCTACCGCCTGGATGCTCCGGATAGGACCATTTTCGAATTTGATGAACGCCTAGGCGCTTCGCCGATGGCGCTTCGGAGTTGGTTCTATCCCGGTGACAACACTGGACAGGAATTTGTCTATCGATACGACAGGCACGACAGACTGATAAAATAGACAAAAATAATTCATAGACGGAATCAATTTCCCCCAAGGTGCGCCAGACGATGAGGCTCCGGACCGCGAAGGTGCGGCGCCTCATCGTTGTCTTTGGTCTTCCTGTTTTGTCCCCGTGTTGTAGTTGTGTGCATCGGTGGTTAGCTAAAAAGTGGAGGGGGAGGGTTCCTCGAAGATTAGGTGCTTGTCCATGTCGAGCATTTGTTTGCGGTATTGGCGAAGGCCAAGGAGAGCGGCGGCGAGCAGGGGAGCGAACACGATAGTTTGCCACGGGCTGAGCAGAGACCAGCGTTCCATTTGGGGAAGGTAGTCGGTGAAGAAGAGGAAGCCGAAGAGGTAGGCGACGAAGATGAGGCCGGAGTGGCTTTGGAACGGCGGATAGGAACAAGTGAAAGGAATTTTGCGAAAACGGATGAGCACGGTTTCGACGAGTAGGATGGTGCAGGCGATCAAGATGGTGGCGTGAAGGAGAGCGGGGGTCCATCCCCAGATAAATAGGACGGAGAAAAAGGCGGCCGGGGCCAGCCAGGGCAGCATAAACAAAAGGAGAACGCGGCGGGCGATTGCTCTGGTGTCCTGCTGGCCGGGGTCGAGCCAATAGCGAAAGATCCAGTTGGCGCGGAGGTCGGCGGGGAGCTCGAAGGCGAAGCGAATTCCGACGATGACGCAGAAGGCCAGAACGAACGGCACGGACAGGAATTCCGAAGACGGGGATCGGCCGGTCACAAGGGAGTGAAGACTTGGCGCAGAGGAGAGCGTTTCCGCGGAGAGGACCAGTCCCAGGGCGGCGAAGGCCAAGAGGATTTGCAGATGGCCGTCGCTTCGCAGAAGCGTTCTGGCCACGAAGGGATAGCAGGCGCGTTGCGGGGCCGTGCGAAGGATCGCTTTGTGAAGGGGAGTTAGCGGCGAGATGGAATTCCGGAAGCGAGGCAAGGGACCGGCGTCGGCCATTTCTGGAATGCGAAGGAACGCACGGCGGAAACTGAGCGCATAAGCGACGAAGGCGATGAGAATGGTGACGCCCACTGCTGATAACGCTGCCCTGCTGATTTTTGCGGCAAAGGGATCGGCGCCCTGGAGCCAGATGGTCCGCGCCAAACCCAAGAACGAGACTGGCGGCAGTGAGGCGATCTTGTGCGCGGTCGGCACAGAAACTTGCGTGAGCAGGTACGGCACGGTGAAGCTGCTGGCGATGAGCGCGAGAAGGACGACGGCGAGGAGGAAGCGGGCGGCGTGAGAGACGCGGCGGAAGAGCGCGGCGGGGAGAAGGGCCATCAAGATTCCGGCGACGGCAAAGACGGCAAAGAAGCTGAAGGCGCTGGCGGTGAAGACGGCAACGGTGTGGCCGAGAGTAAAGCGAATCCAGACGGCAAAGGAATTTTGTGAGCCGACGACAGCGATGGGGAATAAGACCAAGGAAGCGACATTGACAACGACGGTAAAGAGAGCGGCGAGCGTGAGGATGGCGGATAGGTTGGCGAAGAAAATGGCGCGCAGCGAAAGCGGAAGAGGAACGAGGTTGGCGTAGTCGCGACGGTCGAGAAATAGGGCGTCCCAGCGCCAGAGAGCGGCGGCTCCGGTGACGGTGAGGGAAAGCACGAGGAAGAAATACTCGTCTGGCATGGTGGCGGTGTAAGGGTCGAAGATGGGATTGCCACGCAAGTAGCGAATTAGCGAGCCGTATTTTTCAAACATCAAGAGAGAGACGAGGATGCCCGGCATGGCGAGCATGATTACGATCACGCCGATGCCGAGGTCCAGCTCGCCAGCGCCGGGTTCGCCGCCACCGTGGAACATGCGAGTGACGAACAGGCGGAGCAAGCAGCCGAAGGGTGTGCGGGAGAAGGCCTGCCAGTGGGTTTGGATGAATTCTTTCATTTCGTATTTGTGGGCCGGCATCACGCGGAGACGACCACATCGACAATTTCGTTCGCGGTTTTTGTGACGTCTTTTTCCTCGACTAGATGCAGGAAGACTTCTTCCAGGGACGACGTGCCGATGCGTTCGCGGACTTCGCTGGTTGCGCCGTTGGTGATGACTTGTCCTTTGCGGAGAACGATCAGGTGGGTGCAGACCTTTTCCACGACTTCGAGAATGTGCGAGCAATAGAAGATGGACTTGCCGCGGGCGCTGAAAGCTTGAATGAGATTCTTTATGATGAGGGCGGAGGTGACATCGAGGCCGGAAAGCGGCTCGTCCAAGATGAGCAGATCGGGATTGTCCATGAGAGCGGCGATGAGAAGGATGCGCTGGCGCATCCCTTTGGAATAGGAGCCGAGCGTGACGTGGCGATGGGGCCAGAGAGAGAAGAGCTCGAGGAGGGAATTGATTCTGGCGTTTTTGCGGGATTCGGGCATGGCGCGGAGCGTTCCGACCATGTCGAGATATTCCTGGCCGGTGAGGTAGGGATAGAGATTGGCTTCCTCCGGGACATAGCCGAGACGTTTGCGGTAAGCGGCGAGGTCGTTGTGGATGTTCTGGCCGTTGTAGGTGACTTCGCCGTCGGTGGGCTCGAGGAGGCCGCAGAGCATTTTGACGGTGGTGCTTTTGCCGGAACCGTTGGGACCCAGGTAGCCGAGAACATGGCCGGGTTCGAGGGTGAAGGTTACGTTTTGGACGGCGGGAACGGAGCCATAGAATTTGTAGAGTCCCTTGGCTGCGAGCATCAGGCCTTCCTTGTTGCGAGTGGACAAGTTACGGCCGGGGTCTGCGGACAGTCGTTGGACACCGGCGAGTTGGGGGAGGTTCCCATGGGGTACACCCCCCGTGGTGGGAAGTATGCGCAATCGAGTGAGGGCACAGGGGATGGAGGCGCCGCGTGGTGCATGTCACGGCGGAGGCGAAGCTTTGCGCGGAAGCGTTGGGTACCCCCACCCCGGATGTTTTGGGAAAAGAGGCTGCAAACTATTGAAAACAAAGGAAGGGCGTTGAAAAAAGAGACCAAAGACGCTGCAGGAATATGGAAACAAAAGGGTTGGTGCGAACTACAGGCGGGAATTGTTCGAGGTAACACAAGAAAGGATGGTACAGGTCTGAACGTATGTCGATAGTAAACTTGTAAGTGCAATTGCATGAGGGACCTACAAGCAGAATTCCAAAACGGGAAAACGCCCAGAAAGCAAAAAGCAGAAGACCCCACCCTTGCACAACCGGCAAGGATGGGGCACCCTCCTTATCGAAGTCGCGTCGGGACGAAATCTCCCTCTCTAACTAGAAGGATTAGCGCCAATGGGGGAAAGAGGAATGCTGTCGGCCACCCGCCTTTTGTTGGCTGATTCCAACCTTGCCGTCGACCGCCAAAGACTGTCCTCGTGAGGCATAACAACAAGGCGCGCGTATACTAAAGATGCCGTCGTTGGCAACATTTTGCAACATGTGCAACATGACTGCTGTTCTGGAGCCAAGACTTATCAGGCCCTATTTTTCTAGTTATGATCGTGATCGTCCCGATGGCCCGTCCCATGAGGCCCGAGTCGAGCGCGTATCTCACCGCTGGGATGGTTGGTCGTGTGCAGATTTACATATGCCGCACCGGCTCGGATCGCCTTCAGCATCTCGACAAAGCCAGCAGCGCCAGAGTCGATCGCTTGTCCACTGCATGTCGTGGGCGTGGGGCATACAACTGGAAGAGGGATGACGTTGGCTGCGGTAAGCGTGCCGGTGATGGTCGCCGGATTGGTCTCAGGGCAAGCCTGAGGAACTGGCACACTCGCCGGTGCGTTCCCCAGATTTGTACACAGGAACAGCACGACCCCGCCCGTGATTGCGGGCCGACCGAAGTGAATGTGAGACTGGAGCACTGTCGAAGACAGATCCCGATAGGTCAATTCATAGTCGATGGCCGTGCCATCACTGTGAATCTTCGCCGTGAAATCGCCGCTCCCCGGTGAATTGATGGTTAACGGCGTCTCTTGATAGCCGACGAGATGCACCTTAATTATTTCTTCATCGTCGGCGGCGATGGGAGCAACGAACATCGTCAACAAGGCTGCGGCGGCAACTAAGATACGCTTTATCGTTGTCCTACTTCGCTGGGCTGGACGGTCAAATTGTTGTTTCCGCATAGCATCCTCCTTGAGCGTGTTTCAAAAATAACACTTACCGTTTCGCCGTACTGGGGCTCGGGTGGAACAGGATCGCCGCAGAATCGGCAGTCAGCATAGAGTGCGTGAAGGGCGGAAACGTGTTACAGCTAAAAGCGTCCTAGTTCGCCAGCTATTACCCCCGAAACCGACCTTCAAGCGGAAAGTCTACCACCACAGCAGAACCTGCGCACCAGCCGGCTCCAATCTGCTTCCTCCCGGCGGCGAGATCCGCGGACCGGTCCGCGGAGGGGAAGGAGATGACCAGTAAGTTCGGTTTCCGTTCATGACAAAGAGGCCCCGCTTCGGAGGGGCCTTCTTTCCGATCGCCCGTATTGAATGACGGCGACGCCACTTTAGCCGACACCGGCGGGAATGCTTGGAAACGTCAGGATTGTTACGAGGTTCGTTCCTGCTCGATAGCGCAGGTCGTACTTCCGCGTAACAAAAACAAAGTCAAAAGCCGCACGCTTTGAAAGACGAAACCCCAAAGGGTACGCCACCCAGTTCAAAAGCCTCGAAAAAGCCTCAGGCCTAAGATGCAGGCCTGAGCTACAGGGCGTTGGCCATCGTTCGGCGACAGCATTTGACGACTGAGTACGCGGAGGGAGCGGGCACGGCAGTGCCGTGCCCCTACGAGGACGGGGAGGCGGAGGAATTGCGGCGCCAGAGGAGGTAGGCGGGGAGGCCTAAGACGAAGAGGAGGATGGCGATTTTGAGATGGACGAATTGGGTGGGGTCGTGGAAGGCGAGATAGATGGCGTTGGCTACGATGAGGCTTGCGGCTGCGACGAAGACTGCGGGGGTTGCGGGGTAGCCGGGGACGCGGTAGGGGATGGCTTTGCCTTGGGAGGCGCGGCGGATGGGGAAGATGGCGGCGGCGCCTAGGCCGTAGAAAATCCAGCCGATGAAGATTACGCCGCCGATTAGTTCGGCGAATTTTCCGGCGCTGGCCAGGACTGCTGACCAGACACCGAGGGCGATTACGGCGTTTGCCGGGGTGCGGAAGCGCGGGTGGACCTCGGCTAATTCTTTGAAGAAGAGATTGTCGTTGGCCATGGCGTAGAAGACGCGCGGGGCGGTGAGGACGACGCTGTTGGCGGCGCTGAAGGTGGAGATGAGGATGGTGAAGGCGATGGCGCGTCCGGCCCAGGGGCCGAGGACGGCGGTGGCGGCAGTGGCGGCGATGGCGTCGCTGGCCGTGGCTGCGGCGGGGCCGAGCGCGTTGAGGTAAGCGACGATAGCGATCAGGTAGAGGCCGGTGAGGGTGAGGGAGCCGAGGAGGAAGGCGCGGGGGAAAGCTTTTTGCGGGTCGACGACTTCTCCGGCGCTGTAGGTGCCAAACTGCCAGCCCTCGTAGGCCCAGAGGACGGCGATCATGGCCAGGCCGAAATTCGAGAGAAGTGAAAAGCCGGTTTGTGACGAGCCAAGCGCGGGGGGAACTTCGCGGATGTGATGGCCGAGGGAGAGGAGCACGGCGCTGAGGACGACGATGATTCCGACTTTGATGAGGGTGGTCCAGTTTTGCAGGTCGGAGCTTTTGCGGGTGCCCCAGACATTGACGGCGGTGACGACGGCGATCATGACGACGGAGACGACGGTGGCTTCGAGGGGTGTGAGGGGGATGATTTCGGCGAGATAGCGGGCGAAGGCTCGGGCGAGGGCTGCGACGGAGCCGCTGGCAATCACGAGGAACAGGCACCAGCCGTAGAGGAAGGCCGACATGCGACCGAAGCCATCGCGAATGAAGACGTAGAGGCCGCCGGCTTCGGGGTTGGCGGCGGCGAGCTCGGCGTAGGTGAGCGCGCCGAGCAGGGAGAGGAGGCCGCCGATGATCCAAACGAGGAAGGAGTAGCCGACGGCGCCGTCGAGCTGGCGGAGGATGAGGCCAGGAGTGAGGAAGACGCCGGAGCCGATGACGGAGCCGATGAAGAGGAGGAAGAGGTCGCGTTCGCGAAGGGTGCGGAGGAGGGAGGGCATTCGAGACGAATCATAATGGGAGAATTGGTGGCGTCAAGGAGTTTGGGGGCCATTTGCGCAGCGGACAAAAGTGTCAGGTGCGGAGAGGTGTGTCGCACCTACGGCGCTTGCTGTTTTCGCGGCTTTGGGTACCCAGCCCTCTCGGGCTGGGCTAACTTCTGGCGCACCTACGGCACTCAAGAACCCGAATGCACGGCCAGAAATAGCGGTGCCACTGAGTGGCGTTAATGGTCGAGGAAGGGGGCGGGCATGAAGCTGAGCACGAAAACGAGGAGGGAGAGGAAGGCGGCGGCGAGGCGGCGGGAGTCCAGCGGCTCGGGATTGTAGATGGGGAGCGAGCGGAGAAAACGGATGGCGATGAGCATAGCGGCCCAGATGTACCAGCCTGGCCAATAGCGGAAACCGAGGAAAACCAAGAGCAGCGGAAGGAAGATGGAGGAGAAACGATGGGCGCGCTGGCTGACGGAGCGGAGGATGTGGCCGCCGTCGAGTTGTCCGGCCGGAAGAAGATTGAGCGAGGTGGCGAAGAGGCCGACCCAGGCGGCGCGGCCGACGGGATGAAGGAGAAGGCTCGCGGCGTTTGCGCCATGGTGAAAACTCGGCAGGAGAAGATGCAGGATGAGCGGCGCGCCGAGGATGATCTTGTTATCGGCCGGGACGGCGAGGCCGGGGACAAACTTGGCGTGGACGATGCCGTAGATCAGCGCGGGAACGGCGACGAGAAAACCGACGAGTGGGCCGGACGCGCCGACGTCGAACAGCGCGCGCGTAGTGCGGATCGGAGAACGGATTAGGATGAAAGCGCCGAGCGTGCCGATCAGCGTGGGGAATGGAATGAAGAAAGGATAGCTGGAATGAATGTGGTGGTGGCGGCAGGCGAAAAAATGGCCGAGTTCGTGAGCGAGGAGAATGGCCAACAGGGTTAGGGCGAAGGGGAGTCCGGCTGCCAAGGCCAATGGATGGCGATAGACCAACGTGAAGGCGCGAACGAATTCGTCCCAGGAGACGGCTTCGTTGTGGGCGTAGGCGACGGCGAAATGCGTGCCGGCGACGAGGCAAGTGCAAAGCGTCAGGAGAAATAGCAGGCACGCGAGCAGCAGGGATTTGGCGGAGGGGCGGCGGGGGACGCGGACCGCGTAAGAATGCCAAGGGGCGTCTGCGCGCCAGTCTGGTGGCGCGGCGGCGGTCGTGGTCGTGGTGCTATCTGGGAGTGAGTTCGACACGGTGCGAAAAGGCCCGAAAGTTTGCAAAGACAAGTACACCATAGGCGGTGACGTTACGCCAGTTGGTGAAGAAAGGGGGATATTAGCGCGACGTGGCGGCGCGTGACGTTATCCGAGCTGTAGGGCCAAGGGCAGACCCGGGTCCATAAGCGACGAGCCGCCATCGACCGTGAGGAGCTGTCCAGTTATCCAGCTTGCTTCCTCCGAGCAGAGCAGGGCCACGGCGTTACCAATGTCGGCGGGACGCCCGATGTGCTTCGTGGGAGTCCAACCGCTCGCGTGCCATTCGTGAATCATTTGCTGTGCCTGTTGGGGCAACGTGTTGAGGACGCTGTCTTCGATCCATCCCGGGCTAATGGCGTTGACTGTGATTCCGCGCGTGGCGAGGGCTACCGCGAAATACCTGCAAAGCGATTCCATCGCAACTTTTGCCGAGCCCATGGCCACCCAGGGCTGCCAGCTTCCGGTGCGGCCACCAGGAGCATACGTGATGGCGATAACCCGGCCACCTTCTTCCATCAAAGCGACCGCTTCACGAACTCCGACTAGGAATGCTTTTGCTTGGGAATTCATGGCAGTGTCCCACTGCTCCAAGGTGATGTTCATGGGACTGCTGTAAAACGAGGGCACTTCCGTGCGAGCATTACTCACGAAAATGTTCAGGTTGCCAAACTCGGATTTTGCTTTGGCAAACATGCGTTGGATTTCTTGAGGTTGACAGACATCCGCTTGAACCACAAATCCGTCGGAGCCTTTTTCGCGAACTTTGGCGAGGGTGTCTTTCGCGGCGGCTTCATTTTTGACGTAGTTGATGGCGATCTTTACTTTTTGCTCGGCGAGCTTCAGAGCGATGCCTCTACCGATACCCCGCGAACTCCCGGTAATCAACGCGCTCTTGGTTAGCGATGCCATGGGACCTCCTGATGGAAGGCAGCCGTAGGGCGGGCCGGTGTGCCGTATGTTAGTGAGACGGCCGAGAAGCGTCAATGAAACGGTTTCAGGGCCTGAACCAGGGAACTAGCGGGAAGTGGCGGCGTGGCGGCGAGTCACGTAGTCGGTTACGTGAGTGACGAAGAGATCTTCGACCTGGCGAGTGATGGGGCCCGGGGCGGCGGAGATTTTGTGGCCGGCGATTTCGCCCACGCCGATGATGTTGCGATTGGTGGAGGAGATGAAGACTTCGTCGGCGGAGTAGAGATCTTCGGAGCGGAGGGCTTGCTCGACGACATTGATGCCGGCTTCGGGAGCGATTTCGGAGAGGATGCCGCGGGTGACGCCTTCGAGACAGCCGGAGTTTAGCGGGGGCGTGTAAATTTTGGCGTTCTTGACGGCGAAGATGTTGGCGGCGGTACATTCGGCGACCTCGCCGCGCTCGTTGAGGAGGACCACCTCGTCGAAACCTTCCTTTTGCGCTTCGGCGACGGCCCAGACGTTGGGAAGCCAGGAGATGCTTTTTACTCCGGCGAGGGGAGAGGCGGCGTGGCGGCCGTTGGCGCGGAGGCCGAGGCGGACCGGTTCGCGATATTCAGGGAGTGGGGCGGAATAGATGATGAGATCGACCTGCGGCTGCGGCTCGTCGCTGCGCCAGAAGCCGACTTGGTTGTAGACGAGATAGATGCGGGCGCAGCCTTCGGTGACATTGTTGGCGCGAATGACTTCATGAAGATGCACGCGGACTTTGGAGGCGGTGCAGGGCATGGGAAGGCGGATGAGGGCGGCGTCTTTTTCGAGGCGGCGCCAGTGGCGCTCGTAGGCGAAGGCTTCGCCGCGGGAGATGCGGATCGTGGTGAAAAGGCCCCAGCCGCAGATTAAGCCGGCTTGTCCGGGGGAGAGGCGGACTTTCTCGATGGGCAAGAGAGCGTCGTTATGGAAGACGTGGCGATGGATCAATGCGGGTTCCCTCGTCAACTAACAACATATTGTACCGAAAAGCAGACGAGGCAGGTGTGCTGGGTTGTTATCAACAAAGATCAAGCCCGGCGCGCTGGTGCCTTTAGCAAGAACGGCGCTGAGGAATCGCGGGGAAGAACGCGGACTTTACTGCTGGCAGTGGAAGGGCAGGAGGAACTGCTGGCCTTCGTAGATGCGGTTGGCGTCGGCGATTTCGGGGTTCGCTTGCGCGATGCAGCGCCACGCGGCGGCGCGACCGTAGGTTGCCCGCGCAATGCTGGAAAGTGTGTCGCCCACCTTTACCGTGACCTTCAGATCGGACTTCAAGCCGGTGACTCTGGCGGGCAGCACGATTTCCGTGCCGGCGGCGATGCGGGTGGGGTCCATGATGCCAGGGTTAGCCGCGAGCAGCTCCTGCCAGCGCGAACCTCGGCCGAGATTTTGCTGTGCAAGTTTCCAGAGGGAATCGCCGGGTTGAATGATGATCGTGTGCAAAGACGAGGAAGTCTTTGCGACCGTTGATGGCGGAGCGATAGGAGTGGCCATGCTCGCCTTAGGTAAGGGTGGAGCGATCGGCGGAGCCACAGTGGGTGGTTGGCTCGAGAGCGCGGTCGGAGGAGCCGTTTTTAGCTGTGGTGCATGCGGTGCGATCCGCGAAACCGACGGAGGCGCGGAAGGAGCGAAACGCCGGGTGAATGGGTCGAGGCGGCGCAGAGGCGCCGAGCTAGAAATTGCCGGAGCGACGGCGGCCGCGTTGGGACGGGCGCGCAGGACATCTGGATGTGCCGGCGAAAAGTCTGGACGAGGAGGCTCCAGTTTGGGAACCGAGATAACGGGAGCGGCGAAGACCGGCTCATCGAACGGAAGGTGAAATGGATCAGGAGTTTGCGCGGCGATCTTGGCA
>Ga0307477_10003605_pt1 | contig 11469 bp, 11 predicted proteins | sample atmos_gasesECM2C_FD_203316 | JGI IMG/M metagenome (GOLD analysis project Ga0307477, IMG submission 203316) | Hardwood forest soil microbial communities from Morgan-Monroe State Forest, Indiana, United States - atmos_gasesECM2C_515 | ecosystem: Environmental > Terrestrial > Soil > Temperate...
CGCCGCAAGGCGCACGCCACCATCGGTGCGCAGGTCACATCCACAAGTGGTACAGACAGAGGAACAGGGAAATGAGTGGGGTGCTTCACCGGAGGGTCCCGCTTTCGACCGGAGGCCAGAGAGTCGAGACGCAGACGGGAGGAGAAACGAATGACTGAGATGATGCCTGCGGTTCTGCTCGACGGGCAGCGCCGATTCGTTTTCGGCGAGCGACCAGTGCCCGAACCTCACGCAGACCAAGTCCTGGTCGAGGTGGACCTGTGCGGCATCTGCGGCAGTGACCTTCACGCCCACGATCTTCCGGAGGTCTACCGCGGCGGCTTCGTGCTGGGTCATGAATTCAGCGGTCGTGTCCACGCGTTCGGCAACCAAGTCTCGGGTTGGAACGTCGGGGAACGCGTCGCCTTGAACCCGAACGGAAATATCGACGGGACTTGCGAGTACTGCCTGGCCGGCCGGCTCAACTTTTGCCACCACGCCACGATGGAAACTGCGCTGGGACTCCAGTCAGACGGTGGGCTCGAGCCCCTCGTCGTTGTGTCACCCAGGACACTGAGGCGGGTGCCCGAGAGCGCGGGTCGGCTCGAGGCAGCCTGGGTGGAGCCAACGGGAACAGCATTGCGGGGGATCCGGCAAGCGGGAAACGTGGCCGGTGCCAAGGTGTTGGTGACCGGCGGCGGCCCGATCGGACAGCTCGCCTGTCGGTTAGCGTCCCACTTCGGCGCGGCGCAAGTCATTCTGATCGAACCAGCGCCCGAACGACGCGCTTTCGCTGAGGCATCTCATGTAGACGAGTCACTGACCCCTGACGAAGCGACAGCCCGTCTCTCATCGACTGATCGGGACTCGCTCGGGGTTGACGTCGTCCTGGAGTGTTCAGGCAGCGCGGCCGCCACGGCTTTGGCTTTGCAAGCCCTGCGTCCGGGTGGTGTGCTGGTCGTTGTCGGTGCTGGGCCCGGGTCAGGCCTGGACCCGCTGACAGTCCTCATGAAGGAGATCACGATCCGCGGCTCGTTCACCTACATCGACGAGTTCGACGAGGCGATCGAGCTACTCGCGACGGGCCAAATCGAAGTCGCCGACCTGACCACGGCGGTCGTGCCGCTCGACCAAGCGCTGACTGCGATGGAGTCGCTCCGTGCCGCACAGACCATGAAAGTCCTGGTAGACCCACACGCGTAGGAAAGGGTGCCCGTCATGCCGACAGCTCCCGGAACCGATCCTCAGCTCGGTAAACCGGTCGACGAGGTGGCCGGCGGCGGATCCGCAGACCGTCTTTCAGACCTACTGGATTGGGTCGTCGCGACGAGATCGAACAGCGCATGGAGCGGGCTCGCGCTGCAGGAGCGGTGGGCCTGAGCGCGACGCTCGGCTGGTCGTTCTCGAACGGGCCAGGGTCTACCGACTCTTTGATGGTTCCCCGATGGCTCTCACAATCGCCGCCATGACGTCGCCGAAGCTCGACAATGCCTTCGGGTCTACCTGGTTCATGATGCGCTGACGCACGCTCGCGAGGTGGATCGGGTAGGCGTCCCGGACACGATTCAGGCCTACCTCAGTGATCTCAACGTCAATTCCCCTTGCATCTTCCTGATTGCGCGTCTTTGTCACGAAGCCACGCCTTGTAAGGTCCTCGACGAGGCGGGTCATCCGGCTTTCCGAGAGGTCGGCGAGGTCGGCGAGTTCCGACACGCGAAGGTGCCCGGTTTGTGCTTCCGAGAGATGCGCAAGTACTGCATACTCAGTTAAGGAGATGTTAGCGCGTCTCTGCAGGTCTTCGTCCAAGAGTCTCGAGGCCACAGAAAGAAAGCGCGCCACGTTTCTCCACACCTGTTCCTCGCTGCCTTTGAGCGGTTCGTTGCGGTTCTCCCTCATATTCCAGATTTTAGTTGCGTGCGCAGCGAGCCAGTAGTAAGCTGCCTGCGCAGGCAACGACATGAGGAGAACGTCGGGGGCAACCGAGACGATCGGAGGAGCTGGCGATGAACAGGGATCTGGGCCTCTGGAGGGCAGAGGACTGTGCGTTAGTCCTGACCACCTACCAGCCCGAGCAGATGCAGGCAATCCGCTCAGAGACGCCGGTGGAGCTGATCGAGCTCCAGACCCGGTTCCTGATCAGGAGCGCGAAGGCGTTCGACGTGCCGATCGTGGTGTCGACCGTCGGCGTCGAGGAGGCCAAGCTGAGCCCGACGGCGCCTGCGATCGCCGCCGAGTTGGACGGAATCGAGCCGATCGACCACTCGTCGATGGCCGCGTTCGAAAGCGAGCAGTTTCGTGACGCTGTGGCGGCGACGGGGCGCCAGCGGCTGGTCATGGGTGGACTGCACACCGAGGTGTGCCTTGCCTTCGCAGTGATCGACGCACTCAAGGCCGGGTACGGGGTGCAGTTCGTCGTCGACGCCGCCGGTGGTCGCTCCGAGGTTGCGCACCGAACGGGGATCGAGCGGATGTCCTTCGCCGGCGCCGTGCCGAACACTGCGCTTGCCGTCGTTTCTGAGTGGTTCCGCGACTGGGCCGGGCCTTTGGCCGACGCTGCCCGCGAGACCTTCATCTGGTGGCTCGCGCGGGTCCAGGACGTCACTGACCGCGTCGGAGTCACCGAGGGCGAGGCGGCCGTCGCCAAAGCTTCGGTGAGTGGGTAGATAGCTCAATCACCCGGTTTGGATTCGGGGGGCGACCGTAATGGTTTCAAGTGCTCTGTTGGCTTAAGAACGTTGGCTTGCCTTAGCCGAAGAAGTACTGGCCGAGGGGCCTCCGCACTTTGATCTGAGATCTGAGTCTGCTGAGCCATCGCCCAAGAGACCTCTCCAGCTGTCGTTCGAGCTCGGCTGCGCGCCGACCATCCAGATCCGGCCAGCGCCTGGCGCAAAGCGTGGTCGATCGGTCAACCCTTGAAGCCGATAGTCGGCGCATTCAGCAGACGTTCTAGCGAAGCAACTCAGTCCCATCGCGCCGCGTGGAACCCGCCCTGGCCACTGCGACCTCTCCGTCAGGGTGCACGGCCTGCACGCCCGTTGGCGAAGGGAACGGGGAGAGAGATGTCCTGACCCGTAACCCTGGTGGCGAGGTTGCGCTTTGCAGACGGACCGCCATGTGGGGAGCAAAGCCGAGCTCTGGCTTCTCTCGGTCTTCCCAGCCGAATTTGTAGTTGCATGCGCAGCGAGCTAGTTGTAAGATGCCTGTGCAGGCAACGATCTGGCCCGCGACAAGGGGCGGCACGACGGAGTCGATGGGAGGAGCACGATGAACAGGGATCTGGGCCTCTGGAGGGCAGAGGACTGCGCGTTGGTCCTGATCGACTACCAGCCCGAGCAGATGGAGGCGATCCGCTCGGAAACGCCGGTGGATCTCATGCAGCTCCAAACCCGCTTCCTGATCAGAAGCGCAAAGGCGTTCGACGTGCCGATCGTGGTGTCGACCGTCGGTGTCGAGTCGGGCCGGTTAAGCCCAACACCGCCCGCCATTCTTTCCGAGCTCGACGGGATCAAGCCGTTCGACCGCTCGTCAATGGCCGCGTTCGAAAGCGAGCAGTTCCGCGACGCCGTGGCGGCTACGGGGCGCAAGCGGCTGATCATGGGCGGACTGCATACCGAGGTATGCCTCGCCTTCGGGGTGATCGACGCCCTTAAGGCTGGATACGAGGTGCAGTTCGTTGTCGACGCCGTGGGTGGCCGGTCCGAGATCGCGCATCGAACGGGGATCGAGCGGATGTCCTTCGCCGGCGCCGTGCCGAACACAACGCTCGCTGTGATCTCTGAGTGGTTCCGTGACTGGGCTGGGCCTCTGGCTGGCGCCGCCCGCGAGTCCTTCATCTGGTGGCTCGCGCGGGTGGCGGATGTCACTGACAAGGTCGGAGTCACCGAAGGTGAAGCCGCAGCCGCCCAAGGCGCGGCGGTCGGGTAGATGACCACTCGCCTTGAGGGACGGGTCGGTGTGGTCACCGGGATGGACGGGACCGTGGGCACTCCGGTAGTGGCCGGTACCCGCGAGGGTGCGGTGGTCGTTAGCTCCGACCTCAGCGCCGAGAAGGCGCTAGCTACGTCAGCAATTGACACGGAGACCGAGGTCCCCGAACGGCCGCCCGTTGATAACGAAGGGCGCGATGCGATGACCCGGCAGCGTCACCATCGGGCCTTCTGGATGGTGTCGTTTGCCTTCCTTTCGGTGATGGCCTTCTCTGGCGTGCCCAGTCCTCTCTACGGCCTCTACCGCGCCCGCGACCACTTCTCACTGTTCATGGTCACCGTCATCTATGCGGTGTACGCCGTCGGGGTCATCGGCTCGCTGCTTCTCGCAGGTCACCTCTCCGACTGGTACGGGCGACGGCGTCTGCTCGTGCCGGCGCTTTGCGTCGCAACCGTCAGCGCGGTCGTCTTCGTTGTATCGAAGAACCTGACGGGGCTGCTCCTGGGACGGCTCATCAACGGGATCGCGATCGGCGTCGTCGTTTCGACCGCGACCGCGTACCTGTCCGAGCTCCACGCCGTCGGCCGACCCGAGGCGTCACCGCGCCGTGCGCAACTCATTGCGTCGGCCATCCCGGTCGGTGGATTGGGACTCGGTGCGCTCGTGGCGGGCCTCCTCGCCCAGTGGGTGGCCTATCCCCTCACCGTGCCGTACCTGGTGTTCCTTGCGGCGCTGGTGCTCGGCACGATCGGCGTGGCTCTCTCGCCCGAGACCCACCATGGCCCAATTCCCCGCCCGCGCTACCGCCCCCAACGCGTCTCAGTGCCGATCAATGAGCGCGGCACGTTCTTCGCCACGGCGCTCAGCACCTTTGTGGCCTTCGCCACGGTCGGTCTGTTCACCGGACTTTCCGCGGTGTTCTTGGCCACCTCGCTGCACCAGTCGTCTCATGCGCTGGCCGGAACTGTGCTTGGCGTCATGTTCGCGGCGGGTGTTGGCACGCAGATACTGATCGCAGCCTGGCCAATCCGGCGCGAGTACGAGGCCGGTGTGGCCGCGATGCTCCTCGGACTCGGGCTGGCGGTCCTGGCGATGTGGCTCAACCCCCCGTCCCTAGGTCTGTTCATGGCGGGCGGCGCCCTCATCGGTGCGGGAGGAGGAGGCGCCATCTTCAAGGCGGGGGTTGCGACGGTGATGCGCATCTCGCCGCCCGACCGCATGGCGGAGTCCGTCGCTGGGCTGTTCCTGGCGAGCTTCGTCGGTATCTCGCTGCCTGTAGTGGGCGCTGGGATCACGCTCTCACGCCACGTCAGCCCCAAGGCCACGCTCCTGGGCTTCGCTATCGCCGTCGGCGTCGGCATCGCCGTCTCGGCCATCCGGCTGCTGGCCCCGACGAGCGCCGCCGGTGGGGGAGGACCGGCACCTGCTCGTCGGTCCACCGGTTCTTCCGAGCAGAACCACGACCAACCCTCAACTGACGACCCCAACGAACGGAGGGCCGCATGATGGCCGACACAACCCACCAGGATCAGCGCGTCGCGGTGGTGACCGGCGGCGCCGGCGGTATCGGCAGCGCGATCATCGATCGCCTTTCGCCCGACCACGAGGTGGTCTCCCTCGACCGCACGGGAGACTTCGCCGTCGACCTGAGCGTTGCTGATGACGTGCGCCGGGTGGCGGACCTCGTCCTCGAACGCCACGGCCGCTGCGACGTCTTCGTGCACGCTGCAGCAACGTTCGCATGGGCACCGCTCGAAAAGGTCGACCTCGACACCTGGCGCCAGATTCAGGCGGTCAACGTGGAATCCGCCCTACTCCTGACGCAGGCCTTCGTGCCTGGCATGCGCGAGCGCGCCTTCGGTCGCGTGATCTTCATCGTGTCCAACACGTTCTGGAGCCCTCCGGATGGCGACATGCTGCCGTACGTCGCATCGAAGGGCGCCCTGATCGGGCTGACGCGAACCCTTGCCGTCGGGCTCGGCCGCGATGGCATCGCGGTGACCGCCGTGGCGCCCGGACTGACTCGCACACCCGCGAGCACTTCGCGTTCGGAGACCGAGTTCGCCGAGACCAAGGCGCGCCAGTCGATGCCCAGAACGCTCATGCCGGACGACACCGCCGCCGTGGTGGCCATGCTCGCCCGCGACGAGGCGGAAGCGCTCACGGGTCAGACGCTGACCCCCGACGGCGGGCTGGTCATGCGATGAGCGCCGCGACGACGACCAGTCTCGAAGGCTTCCACGCCACAGCCGCGGCCGAGCGCGCCGACCGGTTGGTGCGCGGATTCTTCGACGCCGTCAACGCAGGCGACGATGCCCGCGTCGACCAGGCCCTCGCACGAGGCTTCTTGTCATACGACAAGCACGGGGTCCGCAGCCGGACCGGGATTAAGCGCTACTACTCGGAGCTCAAGCAGTCCTACTCGGATGTGCGCTTTGAGGTCCACGAAAACATCGGCGTCCTCGTCGAAGGCGATCTGGCCGCACTGCGGACGATCGTGACCGGCACCCATTCGGGCGATTACGCCGGTGTTCGAGCGACCGGCAACAGCGTGCAGACCTCGGCCGCCCACGTGTTCCGTCTCCGCGACGATCAGATCGTCGAACACTGGCCCGTCATGGATACCTACCGCATTCTGGTCGCCATCGACGCCATCCCCAAAGTCGCCAACGTCTTCCAACGCGATTACCTCAAGGTGGCCGAGTCCCCGGGCGGATTGTTCCAGGAGCGAGTCGGTACCGAGTTCGGGCCCCCCATCAAGCGACCGAGCACTCGTGAGGAGTCGCGGGCGGTTGTGCGCCGGCTCTACGACGGCGTCATCGCGACAGGTCGTCACGAGGATTCCGACATGGTGACTGACGAGTACATCCAGAACTCGGGTTGGACGCCGGACGGCCGCGCCGAGTTTGAGAGCGCCATCGCCATCGCTCGCAGCGCCACACCGGACGGCCGAGCTGTGCAGACCCACATGGTCGCGGAGAACAACCGGGTCGGCTCCAGGAGCGTCTGGGACGGGACGCTGACTGGGAACGGCAAACCCGTTGACTGGACGACCCTCGACTTCTTCCGCATCGAGGACGGGCAAATCGCGGAGCACTGGGAGTCTGTCGATTGGATCAGCGTCTACCGGTCCTTCGGACTGTTGGATGAGGAGGTCCACGATGGCTGAAGCTCCGACCACAGCGATCGTGCCCCAGACGTCCGTGTCGCTGACCAGCACTCCTCACGACTTCGCCTCGTCACGGGGGTCAATGTGCGTGCCGTAATGATCACCAAACCTGGTGACGTCGGCGTCCTAGAGGTCGCCGACCGCCCCACACGGGAGCCGGGTGACGGCGAGGCGCGGATTGCCGTCAAAGCAGCAGCGGTCAATCCAGCCGACTTCCTCATGCGTCGGCAGGGAGCCGGACCGGATTTCCCCCCGCCGTGGACGCCGGGAATGGACGCCGCGGGGGAGGTCGAGTCGGTGGGGTCCGGCGTTGACCGACTCCGAGTCGGTGAACAGGTGATGGCCGCGGTCAGCCCTTTCAGGCGGGAGGGCGGGGCGCAGCAGGAGCTCCTGGTTGTCCCGCAGGCCTCGGTAGTGGCAGTCCCGGACGGCACCTCCCTCGCGCAGGCGTCGACGTTGCCGATGAACGGGCTCACCGCGATGGGAGGGCTGGACCTGCTGGATCTGCAGGCTGGCGACACGCTCGCCGTCGCCGGTGGTGCCGGTCTGCTTGCGTCGTACGTGATTGGCATCGCTTCTACACGCGGGATCCGGGTGATTGCCGACGCCAAGCCGGAGAACGAGGTGCTCGTCAAGAGCTTTGGGGCCGACGAGGTCGTGCCTCGCAGCGCCAGTTTCGGCACCGCCGTTCGAGCAGTTGTGCCGGAGGGAGTAGACGCGGTGTTCGACACCGCTCTGATCTATCGCGACGCCTTCCCTGCCATTCGCGATGCCGGCGGTCTCCTCGTTGTTCGGGGGTGGGACGCCGATAAGACCATCGCGCCACTGCACGAGGTTGAGGAGCGCGGGATCCGTGTCCACGCATTCCGAGTCGGTCAGGTGCTCACGCGGACCGATTGGCTTGAGACGCTCCGTAGCTTGGCATCGGCAAAGCGGCTGATGCTGCGCGTGGCCCGCGAATTCCCGCTTGAGAAGGTCGCCGAGGCTGAGCGGCTCACAGAGGCAGGCAGCTTGAACGGAAGGGCTGTGATCGTAATGGATAGCCCCAACAACGGAGGACGCCCTGATGTCCCATAAACCCAAAGGTGTTCTCGATTTGATGCATGGCCACCAGTCCTTAGGACTGCTGAGTGAGGAGGTAAACAATGACTGAAGCTTCAACGACAGCGATCGTCGGAGTCGGCAACATTGGGCGCACCCTGGCCCGACACTTGAGCCGGGGCGGTGAGGAGCTTGTGGTCGCTGCGAACGACGTAGCGGGTGCAAAAGCGCTTGCAGACGAACTCGGCTCGTCTGTTCGTGCGTCCTCAGTAGAAGACGCGATCTCCGACGCCGACGCCGTCATCTTCGCGCTCTGGCTCGACGATATGAAGCAAGTGATCCAGGAGCAGGCGCGCTTGCTCGAGGGAAAGGTCATTGTGGACGTATCGAATCCCGTCAACTACGACACGGGCCAGCCCGTGCGCACGCTTCCCGAAGACCAGTCCGCCGGCTCAATTGTGGCGAAGCTGGTTCCGCCAAGCGCACACTACGTGAAGGCGTTCTGCACGCTCGACGTTGACTCTCTGGCGAGAGAAGCCTTTCTGGAACCATTCCGCGCGGTCCTCTACTACGCGACCGACGACGACATTGCGGCGACGGCCGCCGAGCGCCTCATCCGCGATGCCGGGTTTGACGCGTTGAAAGCCGGCGGCGTCGACGTGGCGGGCCGACTTGAGTTCCCGGGGGGAGACCTCAATCAGTACGGTCCGAATGGCGGAGTTCTCTTTCTCGACCAGGGCCGCGCGGCTGTTGCGCGTGGTCGGCAGCCGCAATGAGTTCTCTCCTTGGACGAAAGCCGGACCCGTGGCCAATGGGTTCCTCCCACCGAGACGGTCGGCGCGGACAAGTCCTGAGGTTGCAAGAGTCGCTCGACTCTTCCGCGTCCAGGACGGAATGGCCGGCGGAGCACTCGAGTCAGTCGATTCGACCAGTGTCTGCCAGTCCTTTGGACTGCTGAATAAGGAGATCACAAATGCCTAAGACTCAGACGACAGCGATTGTGGGAGTCGGCAACATTGGAAGTCCGCTGGCCCGTCACCTGACCCGGGGCGGCGAGTCGCTGATCCTGGCTGCGCGGGACAAGGACCGTGTGCAAGCTCTCACCGACGAACTGGGTCCCTCTGCATGCGCAGCTTCAGTAGGAGACGCGATTGCGGATTGTGAAGTGGTCATCTTCGCTATATGGCTTGACCAAATGCGGGAAGTGATTCCGCAGCAGGCGCGCCTACTCGAGGGAAAGGTCGTTGTGGATCCCTCGAATCCTGTCAGCTACGCCACGGGCAGCCCGGTCCGTACGCTTCCCGAAGGACAGTCTTCCGCATCAGTGGTCGCAGGTCTGCTTCCGCCAACTGCGCGTTACGTCAAGGCGTTTGGAACTCTCGCCGCGCCCTCTCTGGCGGCAGAAGCGTTTCGGGAGCCACGCGCGGTCCTCTTCTACGCGACAGATGACGATCTTGCTGCCGCGGTGGCCGAGCGGCTGATCACTGCCTCCGGCTTTGATCCTTTGAAGGCCGGCGGTGTCGATATCGCGGGACGTATCGAGATGCCCGGCGGAGACCTTCACCAATTCGGCCTCAACGGCGAAGTCCTCGATCTCGATCAGGCGCGCGCCGCGCTCGCCAAGGGTGCGCACAGCCAACGATAGAAGTTCTCGACTCAGCAAGAAAGAACGAAAGCGAACAACAACATGACTGTTCCACCTGACGGGTCGTTTGTCGGTGCCGACCTGATTGTGTTTGATGCAAAGGTGACCACGCAAGACCTGGCACGGCCCGAGGCGTCCGCATTGGCCGTAAAGAGGGGACGGATCTATGCGGTAGGCAACGATACCGAGATTCTTGGTCTGCAAGACCGGGACACCCGGACAATTGATGCGCACGGCAGGCGCCTGATACCGGGCTTGAATGATGCCCACATTCACGTGCTGAACGAAAATGGGTACAACTACACCGTTCGGTGGGAGGGGGTACCTACGCTCAGGCAAGCGCTGGAGATGTTGCGCGAGCAAGCCCAACGAACGCCCGAAGGACAGTGGGTAAAAGTGATCGGCGCGTGGGCACCGTATCAATTCGAGGAAAACCGATTTCCAACACTGGAAGAGCTCAACAAGGCGGTGCCCAATAGGCCCTTCGTTGTGCAATACGCGTACAACCGGGCCTATCTCAACGACTTGGCCATGCAGGAACTTGGAGTCGGCACGCCGGAGTTTCCGATCTTGCCTGGAACTGTCTTCGAGACCGACAACGAGGGACGCCACACGGGACTGGTGGAGGGCTACACCTTTCAGTTCGTCGCTATGGAATCCATGGTTCCACAGCCGTCATTTGATGAACAGGTTAGCTCCCTCGTCTATGTCATCAATGATCTGAACCGGTTTGGTGTCACCTCTGTTCTTGAGGCGGCGAGCATCGTTTCCTATCCCCAAGGGCATGTTCCCCTGCAGGCCTTAGTGGGCGACAACCTTCTGAACGTCCGCTTCTCATTTATCGATATGGGATATGACCCCAGTGTCAGCAACTGGATAGACGCACACATCGAGGCCGTAACAAGAAAGTCTCCCATCAGCCCCGGAGAGAACATCCATCCAACCATGGGAAATGGTTACGTGTATGAAGGTTGGGGTGAATCGATGGGGGCTGACCTACACGACCATGAGAACTTCGACCAACCGGCGATCATCGTCGATGAAGATGCGATACGGCGATTTGTCCAAGCCGATATTGCAAGGCTTGTCGAAAGACGAATCCCCTTTCGAGTCCATGCCAGTTACAACGAGAACATCGGACCGTTCCTCGATGCTCTGGAAGAGGTAAATCAACGGATGCCGTTGGATGGCATGCGTTGGGGTATCGAGCACGCAGAGACCATCACTCTCGAAAATATCGAAAGGGTAAAGAGGCTCGGCGGCGGGATAGCCCTAGATGGGAAAATGGCGCTCCATGGTGACTCGTTCGTTGCAACTCACGGCAGGGACAAGGCTCTGCAAACTCCCCGTCTACGCGCACTTGTAGAGAGCAGGGTTCCTCTGGCTCTTACTTCGGATGGATACAGAGCCTCCAGCTACAGACCATGGCTTGCGATTAGCTGGGCAGTAACTGGTAAATCGGTATCTGGTACGCAGGTACTTGCACAAGATAGCCGGTTGACCCGGGAGGAGGCGCTCAAGCTATATACATTGGGCGCGGCATGGTTCGAGCACCAGGAATTCGAGAAGGGCAGGATCAGCCCAGGGAACGTAGCGGATTTCGCTTTGCTCAGCAGCGACTATTTCACGGTGCCGGAGGACGAGATAGCGAGTCTGTCGTCCGTGTTGACGGTTGTGGACGGCAGAGTTGTGTTTGGTACAGGTGAGT
>Ga0307477_10003607_pt1 | contig 11466 bp, 6 predicted proteins | sample atmos_gasesECM2C_FD_203316 | JGI IMG/M metagenome (GOLD analysis project Ga0307477, IMG submission 203316) | Hardwood forest soil microbial communities from Morgan-Monroe State Forest, Indiana, United States - atmos_gasesECM2C_515 | ecosystem: Environmental > Terrestrial > Soil > Temperate...
GCGTGAGCTTTCGTGCCTTGCGCACCAAACTCTCGTTAATATCGATATTAGTTCTCATGGAATAATTATACACCACTTTTGAATATTTTTGTGCATCGTTTTGCGACATAGTATCGGCTGATGTCAAATCATCAAAGCTTTGAGGCTGCCCGAGGTTTGGAGTGCTATACGAAAGGTCGACGACGGTCTGCGCCCCAGGGTCCGAAGCGTTTGCTAGCTAATTTCATTTATGGGATAGCATGCCTTGGCGCAGGCGAAGTGTTTTTTTGACGCTCGATCCGAAGCGACATGAGCGGGATTTTCCAGAACTGAAGTTTATATAGTTTAGCTTCAGCGACTTCGTCCGTTCGCCTGCCGCAGAATGTCAGAATGGCCGAGTCATCGCAGAGATTCTTCGAGAAAATGTCAGTGGTTGGAAAAGAGTTTGGCTCCCCGGGCTAGATTCGAACTAGCAGCCCTTCGGTTAACAGCCGGGCTGCGAAAATCTAAATGCCTTATTCGGTGTCGCTTACGACCGTGAGTACCTTGCATCCCGACCCTCAGTTTATTGAAGAGATGAAAGGCGGCGGGGATCGAAGAGACACCTCCAAATTCTACAGGATGGGGCAACGCCAGCGAGGGCGGCTAATATTTCCAAATCATTTTGGACGTTTTGGACGCTGAAAGATTTACTAGAAGCGGCGACGGGTGTATAAGCCTCGAGGCTCCTTGATATAAAGTACTTTGTGATATAGAATGCATTTCATGAGCGTACCTCCTGCGCCCTTTGTCAGACCCCCGCGACGCCTTTGGAGTCCTCCTGAGATGACTAGGCCGCCGCTGCTGGATCCCGCGAGCTGCGCCGGACCGTTGCAGTCGCGGTACGCGCTGCTGATTAATCCCTTCTATCCGAAAGACCCGAACGCGAGCTTCGGGAAACACATGCTTACTCCGACCCTCGCTCTAACCAGCTTCGCGGCGACAACACCGGAAGACTGGGACGTGCGATATTGGGACGAAAACCTGCTTGACGGCAGGCCGCCCTTTCGGCCCATGCCGGAGCTAGTCGGGATTACGGTCCACCTGACCTTCGCAAGGAGGGCGTTCGAGCTTGCGCACTGGTACCGAAGCCGCGGGAGCAAGGTCATCCTGGGAGGACTGCATGTGCTGTCGTGTCCCGAGGAGTGTGCACCACACGCAGACGCGCTCGCCGTTGGCGATGGCGTGCAGCTTTGGCCGCGCATCCTGGCTGATGTGGAGTCGCGCCGGCTGCAGTCAAAATACGTGGCAACCTATGAAAACAACTATCGCGAGGACCCGGCGCCAAGGCGATCCATTCTGCCGCGACAAAGTTTTCTCACGACCACGAGTCTGATTGCTACCCGCGGTTGTCACAATCGGTGCGGGTTCTGCTACCTGGCAACGGATGGCTTGCGCATGCCGTATCGAATGCGAGATCCCAGCCAAATAGCCGCGGAGTTCGAAGCGGATGACCAGCCGTACGGCGTCTTCATAGACAATAACCTTGGCTCGAACAGGGAGTATCTCAGCAGGCTGTGTCAGGCGCTGAGACCGCTGAACAAGATCTGGAGTGCGGCAGTTTCGATCGATGTCACTGACGATCCCGGTCTGATCAGGACAATGGCGCTTGCCGGTTGCACGGGCGTATTTGTCGGCTTCGAGTCGCTCACAGATGAAAATCTCGCCGATGCACGGAAGAAGACGCCCAAGACGGCCGACTATGCGCGTCGAGTGCATATGCTGCACGAGAATGGAATCCAGGTGAACGGTTCGTTCGTACTGGGATTCGATCACGACACCAAGGATGTTTTCGCTCGCACCGTCGATTGGGTCGAGGAGAACCGCTTGGAATGCTCTACGTTTCACATTCTCACGCCGTATCCCGCGACTCCACTTTTCAAGCAAATGGAGGCTGCGGGGCGATTGCTGCACCGCGACTGGACTTTGTACGATACGGCGCACGCAGTTTTCCGTCCAAAGCACATGTCACCTGAGGAACTGGAGCAGGGCTACGCGTGGATCTACGAGCGGCTTTTCTCCCACGCTTCGATTTGGCGACGTCGGCCCGAAGATTGGCGCGCGGCTACACCGTACTTGGCGATGTCGTATTTGTACAAACGTTCCAACAGGTTCTGGCACCTGCTCATCAAGCATGACTTGGTACACGGCGTGTGGCGGCCTCTAGTCGAGTTAACGCGATGGCGGCACATACGGTTCCGAAAGGGGCTGGCCGATCCCGAAGCGGAATGTAGCCCTCCGGGCAACGTGATGCCAGCAGGCGTGTAGCACTATCGATCCGGGCAGGCCCCTGAAGACCGAGGAACAGTTTTCAGCATGAGTTATTCGTATCTCAAAGCCACTATCGGATCGACATGGGAGGCGCGGCGGGCGGGAATCAGCGCGGCGATGACGGAAGAAGCGCCGAGCACGAAAATAGCTGTGCCGAACACCGCGAAGTCGTAACTCTTGACACCATACAGTTGGCTGGCGATCGCGCGGCCTCCCGCCAAAGCGAGCGGCAAGCCAATCAACAGCCCAAGTCCAATAGGAGACATGGCCACACGCAGCATCATGCCAATGATGCTGGCGCGCGGCGCGCCGAGGGCGACGCGAATGCCAATCTCGCTGGTTCGGCGAGCGACGGTGTACGCCGCGACGCCGTAAAGTCCGACGCACGCGAGGATCAGCGCGAGCAGACCATACAGTGTGGTGAGGCGGGCGATCAGCCGCTCGCTATTGAAGTTGCGGCTAAGTTGGTCGTCGAAGGTAATGGCCCGGATCACTGTCAAATTTGGATCGACACTCGCGAGAGTCTGCTGAAGAGTCGCTTGCAAACTCTGCGGAGCGCCCGCGACCAGCAGTTGAATTTCGTGAAAAATATTGCCGTTGTCCTCGCGCGCCTGAGAAAGTGGGAAAAACGCCATCGCATTCATCGGCGAGTACGCATCGTAGTACTTGATATCTCCGACGATACCCACGATTTCGCAGTCTGTTGCATGGCCGGCGTCGCCAACACCGAAATCCTGGCCGAGCGGGTCTTCGTTAGGGAAAAATTTGCGCGCAAAGGCTTCGTTAATCACGGCGACGCGGCGCGAGGCGTAGGTGTCTTGCTCGTCGATGAAGCGCCCACGCACCAGGCGCGCTCCAATGGTTTCGAAATAATGAGCGCTTACAGAGCTAAGCGAAGAACCGTGTTCAGTTCCTGGCGGGGTAGCGTGGCCGGCGATACTGACGGGCTCGCCCCAATTGGATCCCTCCATGGGGGAGTTCAGGGAAAGGCTGGCGCTCAAGACACCGGGAATTTGGCTGAGGCGCTGCCGCAATTCCACCTCAAGATTGGCAATGCGTTCGGACGTAGAACCGGCCAAATCGGAATCTACCTTCACCATGAGACGCCCAGAAGTCCGGAAGCCGAATTGCTGGTCTTCGAGATGGCGCAAGTTTTGCGTGACCAAGCCTGCTCCTACGAGCAAGATCAGCGACAAGGCGGCCTGCAAAACCAGCAGGGCCCTTTGTGGCAGAGTGGAGCCCTCGGTGAGCGTGCGCCCCGCGGACCGCAAAGTGTCGAGCGGGCGCGCGTGCGAGCCCGCCCAAGCGGGGGCCACGCTGAAAATCACGCCGGTGACAACCGATGAAGTCAAAGTGAACAGCAAGACCGGCATTGAGAGACGCGGATCGATGGGGACGTAATCGGCTCCGCGAAAGGCCATCAGCAGAATCGCTTGAGTTCCCACAAAGGCCAGCAACACTCCTGCGGCGCCGCCGAGCAAAGCAAGGAGCACGCCTTCGGTCAGCATTTGGCGAATTAACCTGATCCGGGAAGCGCCTAGCGCGACGCGCACAGCAATTTGCAGGCGGCTCGCGGCACCGCGAGCGAGAAGCAAATTGGCGATGTTCGCGCAGGCGATCAGCAACACAAACGCGGACACCACCATCAAAAAGCGGAGCGGCTCGGCATAGGCAACCTGGAGATTCATCACACCGCCGCTCGCGGGGGTAAGTTTGAAAGTCATTTTGTCCAACTGGTCGCGCCGGTAGCCGGACATACTCGGGCGTAGCTCGATCCAGTGGTGGATCTCGGAATTGAGTCGAGCTTGCACCGCTGCGGGCTGCGCACCCGGCCAAAGCCGGCCAATCGTGTAAAGCCAGTATTCGTCGGGTTGATTCAGATGCGAATTGGTCCGGTTCAGGACCGGCTCAGAGGCGAGAGGAAACCACAGCTCAGCCGGGTCGTCCTGCAAAACCTCACCGAAGAAACTCGGCGCAGCGACGCCCAGAATTGTGACTGGCTGGCGGTCGGCGATGAAAGTGGCGCCGACGATGGAAGGATCGGCAGCGAAATGAGTTTGCCAGGCGCGATAGCTCATCACAGCGACGGTTGGGGCTCCAGGCTCGTCGTCCGACGGAGCCAACACGCGTCCCGCGAAGGAGCCAACGCCAAAGAGTGTGAAGTAATTGCCGGAGACGTACTGCGCGCGAAAAGGCTGCGCGAAGCCGTTGTCGCCGGTGCGGCGAATACTCAGTGTAAGCAAGCGCGAACGGAACGCAGCAACATCTGAGAATTCAGGAGTGTGGTCGCGAACTTCCTTGTAGAGTGGGTAGGAAAACAGCGAGAAGCTGTCCTGAGATCCTCCGATTGCGCAGCATTCTTGGTCGTCGCCGAGATTGTAGAGCTGCTCGGGATGCGAGACCGGCAGGGGCTTCAGCAAAATGGCGTGAACCAGCGTGAAGATCGCGGTGTTGGCGCCGATGCCGAGTGCGAGGGTGAGGACGGCGACGGCGGTGAAACCGGGAGATTTGCGCAATATGCGCAGGCCGAGCCGCAAATCCTGAATTAGGTCCTGAATCCAATTCACCTGGCGGGCGTCGCGACATTTCTCTTTGGTCTGTTCGATACCACCCAGGTCCAGCCGCGCGCGGCGGTGCGCCTCCTTTTGCGTCATCCCTTGTGTCACATATTCCTCGGTTTTTCGTTCGAGGTGGTCGCGCAACTCGTCGTCCAATTCCTGGTCCGCCTGCGCCCAGCGAAACAACGACCGCAGCCGCAGCGGAATCGTGTACAGCCAATGCTCCGATCGCATCTCCGACCTCCTCTACTCATATCTCAGAGCGACCATGGGATCGACTCGCATCGCACGCCGCGCGGGGATATAGCTCGCTAGCAGGGCCACAACTAGTAAGAACAAAGGGACTGAAATGAACGCTATTGGGTCGTGCGCGCTGGCCCCGAAAAGCATGCTCGAGAGCACCTGCGACACTGCCGCGCATCCGGCTACGCCAACAAGCCCTCCCATCAAGACGGGGCGCATGGATTGGCTCAACACAAGGTTCATGATTTCGCGGTTGTTAGCGCCGAGCGCCATGCGTATGCCGATTTCGCGCACACATCGGCTTACCCTGTAAGACACGACTCCATATACGCCGATCGAGGCAAGTATCAATGCCAGGGCGCCCAACGCTCCTGAGAGAGCGGCCACGATGCGCGACGGCATGCGCCACACTTCGAGGTAGTCCTCAAGTCTGGTTACGTCAACGGGCATGTCCTTGTCGAGCGACTGCACGGCCTCGCGAATGCCCTTAGCGATCGGAGGAAAACCTCCCGCATAACGAACCAGTATGTAAGTGCGCAAATTATCTTGTGGCCCTGCCGGGAAATAGAGGTATGGCTCATTTAGTTCGCCTAGATGTGCGACTTGCGCATCTTTCGCGACCCCGATAACCGTATATTCACGCCCGGCCAGAGGCGCCTTGGCAGTTTGCGAAGCTGGCAGGCCTTCGCGCAACGTTTTCCCTAACGGATCTTCGCCGGGCCATAGCCGCCGCGCTGTCGTCTCGGTGACGATCACGCCGGGCGCGTCGTGCGTTTCCCCCGGCAGAAAGCCGCGGCCCCTCACAATGGGAATGCCGACGAGGGAAAAATACTCCGGCGAAACGTGGTCGTAGTAGGCCCAAACGTTGTCGGGCCGTCCGGGAGCCGTGAAGAGCCCACCCCGAAAATCGTGGCTCAGGGGAGCGCACTCTGCTTGCGCAACATCGGTCACGCCCGGGAGCCCTGCAATTTGCTCCCGCAATTCCCGCACGAAAGCCGCCGTTCGGTTTTCATCGTAGCCCTGCCCCATGAGGTCCAGAACTGTCGTCGCTACGCCCTTGATTTCAAATCCGGGGTCGACCGTCTGCGCTTGGTAGAGTCCGCGCAACAGCAATCCAGCCGCCAACAGCAACACCATGCACACCGCGACTTGCGTGCCCACCAACGCGTTACGCAAGAACCGCCCGCTCCTTTTGCTTGAGCCGGAATGTGCCCCGTCTTCCTTCAAGGCTGTGTTCAGATCGAGCCGCGAGCTCTGCAACGCCGGGATCAGCCCGAATGCGATTCCCGTAATCAGGGTGAGCGCCAACGCGTAGGTCAACACGTGAAAGTCAGGTGCAACATCGAAGGCAACAGGGATCGGCGAGTGAGAAATCACGAGACGGGTGATGCCCGTGAAGGACCAAAAGGCAAGCACAGATCCCCACGCGCCTCCGAGCAAGGAAAGCAGAAGACTCTCGGTCAACAATTGCCGCACTAGGCGCCACCGGCTGGCGCCGATGGATAGCCGCAGCGCGATTTCTTTGTGCCTCACAGAAGCACGGGCAAGCAAAAGATTGGCTACGTTCGCGCAGGCAACCAACAGCACGAGCCCGAAGGCAGTGAGAATTACGGAAGCTACAGGGATCAGGTGCTCCCGCTCCATTTGTCTGTCGAGAAATGTTGCTCTGCGGATCGCCAAGGACGTTTCTCGTCCGGGATGCAGTTGGTCCATTTGTCCGGCAATAACGCCGAGGTCCGAGCGCACCTGCTCCATCGTCACGCCAGGCCGCACTCGCCCCAGCAACGCCAGCCAGCCCAAATTGTCAGCCGTCAGACGATCGCTCCCGGGTTCCAGGACTGTTTGCATGGTTATAGGCGCCCAAAATGAGCTCGGGATCGGCTCCGTACCTCGGAATCCCTGCGGCGCAACTCCAACCACGGTATATTCTGTGCGATTTAGAATAATTCTCTTTCCCACGAGCGCAGGGTCTCCTGCGAACGTCCCTCGCCACAGCTCATCACTAATCACCACCACGGCGTTTTCACCAGGCGCGGCGCAGTCAGACGCAACGAACCCGCGGCCCTGCGAAGGGTGTTCATTCAAAACATCGAAATAGTTGCAGGAGGTTGTGGCTCCCAAAAGCTCCCGCATCTTGCCGCCGCCAAGCGTGGCATGAACGAAGGGCTCGTACGCCAAGAGCCCCGAGAACACATGATGGTTATCGCGATAGTTCAAGTATTCGGAGTAGGAGGAAAGGCTGCCTCCATTGACAGCATTGCGAAGGAATTTTCCGTGGAAGATCTGTTCGACACTAACCACCTGTTCCGCGCGCGGAACAGGTAGAAGACGCAGGGCAAGCCCGTTCAGCACTGAGAAGATTCCCACATTGATTCCGACACCTAAGGCGATCGCCAGCACGGCGGCTGCTGTAAATCCAGGGTTTTGCCGCAGCATACGCAGCCCGTAGCGCAAATCCTTAATCGAGTCCTGAATCCAGTTCACTCGGCGCGCGTCGCGGCATTTCTCTTTGGTCTGCTCGACACCATCCATATCGAGTCGCGCCCGCCGCCGCGCCTCTTCGTGCGTCATCCCTCGCGCCCTGTATTCCTCGGTTTTTCGTTCAAGGTGGTCGCGGAGCTCATCGTCCAATTCCTGGTCCGCCTGCCTCCAGCGAAACAATGACCGCAGCCGCAGTGGGATCGTGAACAGCCAATGCTCCGGTCGCATCTCCAACCTCCGTTATTCGTATCTCAGGGCAACCATGGGATCGACGTGCATCGCCCGGCACGCGGGGACATAACACGCCGCGAAGGCAACGAAGCAGAGCAACACGGTGACCGCTACAAATGTCACAGGGTCCGTTGCCGTGACGCCGAATAGCTCGTTACGGAGAACACGCTCGATGGAGAGGGCCCCGCCGATGCCGATGGCGATACCCAAGAGGACGGCCCTTCCTCCCTCCCCAACAACGAGCCGGAACACTTGCACCGGTCGCGCGCCTAACGCCATGCGAATGCCAATTTCATGCGTACGCTGTGTGACCGAATAGAAGATCAGGCCGTATATACCGATCGCGGACAGAAGGACTGCCAGGGATGAAAAAAGGCTTAACAAGAGTGTCTGGAAGCGTGTTGGAGCCAGCTGGTCGCGAAGCGCATCTTCGAGCGTACTCACATTCAAGACAGGCGCGGTCTTATCGACAGAACGAATAGCACCACGCACCGCAGTTGCGAAACTGCGCGGATCCGCAGATGTTCTCGCCACCAGGTCCATGCCGCGCGCGGGATGTTGACTAAGAGGCAGAAAGATCTCGGAAACAGGGTCCCGTGTAAGACGATCCCGGTGCATGTCTCCAACTACACCCACAATGGTAATCCACCGGTCTCCTTCTGTTTCGTACGCGAACTTGAATCGTTTACCCACCGGGTCCTCGCCCGGCCAAAACCGCGGTGACATGGTTGCGTTGATGATGGCCGCTGGAGCAGAGGTCGGCCCGTCTTGCTCTGTGAAGAAACGTCCTCGCAGCAACGGCACTTCTAGAGCCTGAAAATATCCCGGGCTAATGCCATCATCAGTTACTTGAGAGAGGGAGGTGCCGGGAGGGAGCGGTGGATGCCCTTCCACAATAACCGTCTCATCTGGAAAAGAAGCAAAGAAAAAGTTATCAATCGCTCCAACGGCCTCGACGCCTGGAATCGCTCGGATGTTACGCAGAGCCTGCTCATAAAAATCCCTCCATTTTGTTTCAGACTTGAGCTTCGATTGCACGACGCGAACGGTGAGGACGTGATCTGATCTGAAACCAGGGTCGACATGCTGGACGCGCAAAAAGCTGCGAATCAGAAGACCTGCGCCGACCAGCAAAATCACGGCCACAGCAAACTCGCCCGTAACCAACAGAGAGCGGAGCCGCACAACCGTGGACGTTGCTGAGAAGAGCCGCCCCGATTGCTTTAGGGCCCAATGAGGATCAGTGGCAGGGGCTGTTAGGGCCGGGAAAAGACCGAAAATGAAAGCGGCCAAAAATGAGAGTCCTAAAGCAAAGGAAAGCACCCCAAAATCAACGCCCGCTTCATGCAAACGCGGGATATCAGTGGGCACTGATCGGATGAGCAGCCTGTCAGCGGCAGCGGCCAAAGCGGTTCCCAATGCGCCAGAAGCTAGATACAGCACTGCGGTTTCCGTGAGCAATTGGCGGACGACTCTTTTCCTCCCAGCACCGAGCGCCATGCGTGTGGCAAGCTCTGTGGATCGCGATGCACTCCGTGAGAGAAGCAGGCTCGCGACGTTTGTACATGCGATGAAAAGAACTAAAACGACGGCTCCAAACAGAAGCCACAGCGCAGAGCGCACGTCTCTCCCTGTGAAGTAAATGCTGAACGGCACCATGTTGACGTGGAAACCAAAGAAGTCGAGGTTGGCTGCCAGCTCGGGATACTGTCTGGCTAGATGTGCGGCAATCACATCCATATCTGCTTGCGCCTGAGAGAACGAAACACCAGCTCTGAGCCTGCCCACAACAAAACCCGACGGAGTGTTTCGCTTATTCTTGAGGGCACTCCAGTTCGGGAAAACTGTTAATGGCTCCCAGAGGTCAACGTTCCTGGCTGGAAACTCGAACGAGCGCGGCATAACTCCGATGATCGACATCCTGACTCCGTCCACTTCGAGACTCTTGCCAACCAAGTCGCGGGATGAATCAAACGAGCGTTGCCAAAGTCCCTGACTCACGACGATGACGCGCTCGCCGCGATTTTCCTCCTCGCTCGAAAAGGTGCGGCCCAAGATTGGTTTAACGCCCATCAGCGAGAAGAGATTCGCCGATGTCCTTCCCGCCAGCAGATGTTCAGGGTCTTCTCCGGCAGTCAAGTTGACTGTGAACGCGCTTGCGAAAGCCATATCCTCAAAAGTTGTGTTCTGTTTTTGCCAGTCCTCGAAATTAGGATAGGAGGTACGCTCCTGATGAAGGTTTTTCCTGACATTATCAGTCCACAGTACAGCCAGTCGGCTGGCATCGTAGTACGGCAGAGGTTTTAGCAGAACTGCCTCTACCATACTGTAAAGGGCTGTTGTGGAACCGATGCCTAGAGCGAGGGTGAGGACGACGACGGCGGTGAAACCGGGAGATCTGCGCAGCATGCGCAGGCTGAAGCGCAAATCCTGAATCAAGTCCTGAATCCAAGTGACGTGGCGCGCGTCGCGACATTTCTCTTTGGTCTGCTCGAAACCTTCCAAGTCGAGTCGCGCGCGGCGGTGCGCCTCTTCTTGCGTCATTCCTTGCGCCACGTATTCCTCGGTTTTTCGTTCGAGGTGGTCGCGTAGCTCGTCGTCCAATTCCTGGTCCGCTTGCGCCCAGCGAAACAATGACCGCAGCCGCAGCGGAATCGAGTACAGCCAATGCTCCGGTCGCATTCTCCCACCTCCGTTTCGCGCCGCGCCACGCTCACGCCTCTTTAAGCTTAATAACCCGCGAGATCGCGCTCGAAAGCCTACCCCAGTTATCCGCTTCTTTTTCGAGCTGTCGCCGCCCCAGCCGTGTCAGCGAATAATATTTCGCCCGCCGTCCATACTCGGATGTTTTCCATTCGGCCGTAATCCAGCCCTCTTGCTCCAACTTGTGCAGAGCTGGGTACAGCGATCCGTCGCTCACCTGCAACACATCGCCGGACACTTGCTTCAGCCGCTGGCTCACCGCGAAGCCGTTCATCGGCTCAAGCGCCAGAAATTTCAGCAGCAACATGTCCAACGTTCCTTGCACGAGATCTGAAGGTTTGCTCATTCTATGTCCTCGGTAACCGAGGTTAACACCTCTGCTCTCGGTAAGCAAGGGGAGATGCTTTTCTTTTTGGTTTTTCAGGGCGCCAAACTGGCCGTCTCCGTTCCATCCAAGGTGCTTTGAGTAAGAATCCGAGTCAGAGAGGCTGGTGCGGGGTTCTTGCCGACAAGAGAAGCCAGGCGTTCGAGGCGCGCGCCACACAGTCGAAGCGACCGCCTCGACTTTATACGAAGCCGTAACTCGGGCTGGCGGCGATTCGAACCGATGAGTTAGTCACAAGCTTGTGCCCCGATTGCTCCCCTTGACATTCTACTAAAGCACGTATATCGTCACCTAGGATGTCTACTAAAGAAGAGCGCGAGCGTATCGAGCTGCTGCAAGGGACGCTGGACCTGCTGATTCTGCGCACGCTGCTGCTGGGGCCGGCGCACGGGCACGCCATCGCCAAAGCAATAGAATTCAAGTCTGACGATGTGTTGCAGGTGGAACAGGGCTCGCTTTACCCGGCGCTGCACCGGCTTATCAAGCGAGCATGGATTTCCGTCGAAGAGGGAACCTCGGAGAACAATCGGCGGGCGAAGTATTACCGGCTGACGGCCAAGGGGCGACGGCAACTGG
>Ga0307477_10003609_pt1 | contig 11458 bp, 5 predicted proteins | sample atmos_gasesECM2C_FD_203316 | JGI IMG/M metagenome (GOLD analysis project Ga0307477, IMG submission 203316) | Hardwood forest soil microbial communities from Morgan-Monroe State Forest, Indiana, United States - atmos_gasesECM2C_515 | ecosystem: Environmental > Terrestrial > Soil > Temperate...
GCGATAGCTGAGCATCGATGTGTGCGGCCAGAAGACGTTCTGATTGCCTCTTGCGGCGCGATTGCCCGCGTAGAGAAAGACCAGTGCGTCGTACCCGTCAAGCACGTTTCGACCTTCGCGGGCGACCAGCTTTTCGAGCACTTCGCCGATTAACATGATATCGGAATTCCCCCGCGCCGAGGGGCGAGTCGCGGGCCCCGCGCGATCCCCCGCCGCGGGAGGCGCCGGCGCGTACTCCATTCGCTTTTTAGAAAGGTCCATCCAGTCGAAAATCTCGCCTTCCACCTTCAGTTTTCCGCTCGATACTTCCTGGTAATAATCGTTGACGCTGCCGAATACCTTTTGGCCCGTCACGCTTCTGTCGGTGTAGCTCCTGGTGCTGAAGAATTCCTCTTGCCAGTCGTGCAGGGAGATTTTCGCATTGTGTTTGACGTCAGGAAATTCGACGCAGACCACGGCGACTCTGAGCACGTTTTTATTGAAGTAGCTTGCCCGGGCGGTGCGCCATGAGCCACCGGGAATGCTGCCGCTAATCCGGAAGGCCGCCTGGCGAGCGGCTGATTCTGGCAAGACGCCGCCGGGGCCGTTGGCGGGCTGAGTCGTGGGATGACCAACCGATTCCAGCGAATCCAAAACTGCCGGCAAATTGAATGGCTGACCGTCGCGCTGTACCGAAATTGCGATGGTCTTGCCCTGCGATTTCGATTCGATCAAACGTCGAAGCTCTTCAGGCGAACTTACGCCACGGCCGTCAATCGAGACGACGACGTCTCCAGGGCGCAAACCTGCCCGGGCCGCGGGGGAATTCGGAGCGATAGCGCTAACCGTCAGCCGCCCCTGCGCATCCTGGGTCGTCCGGATTCCCAGGAATCCCTGGCGGGCAATCGGGTGTCCGGCCAACGGGAGCCTTGTCGTTTGGGCAGTTTGGGGCGTCTTAAACTGCGATGCGTCCAATGCGGCGGATGCCGCCGCCGCAAGCGATGCCCCGGGCGACACCATCGCCGCCACCCACAGGACCGACGCAACGCCAACCTGTCGCCACACTTGCGCGCGCCACCTTGCCATTGCCAAAACTCCCGGCTTTTTCAAGGCAGGGCATCACCCATGCCTTTTTTCACAACTGCGTAGTACCGCCAGCCGGCACAGAACATCCCACACGTTGCCGCGTGATCCACAGCGGATACCATCGCAATTGACGAGGCCATGCTGGCGATGCCCACTTCTACCATACATCAAGCTTGTGAACGGGCAATTCGCTGCTGCCAGGAAGGCCGGCTGGATGAGGCCGAGGCCATTTGCCGGCAAATTCTGGCCGCATACCCGGACCACGCCCATGCCCTTCACCTTCTGGGGTTGGTGGAGCACCGCACCGGTCGCCGGACCGAGGCGCTGGACCACCTTCGTCGGTCGATCCAGCTCAAGCCCGACGCGGCTGACTACCACACCAATCTCGGCGCCATTCTGGCGGATGGCGGTGAGCTCGAACCGGCCATCAACTGCTTCCGCCGTGCCGTGTCCCTGGGCCCCCACCTTCCGCAGGCCCATCACAATCTGGGAAACGCGCTGAAGGCGACCGGCCGCATCGACGAGGCCGTTTTGGCCTATCATTCGGCCCTGGACCTGCGGCCTGATTACGCCGAGGCCCACAACCATCTCGGCTCGGCATTCCTTGCGGCAGGCAAGCTCGACGAGGCGATGCGGTCTTGTCAAGACGCCCTCGCCCTGCGTCCCGATTACGCGGAAGCGCACAACAATCTCGGCTGCGTCTTTCAACAACTGGGGCAGGCGCCGGAGGCGATCGCGGCGTTTCGGCAGGCTATGCATCACAGCCCTCAGTACGCCGAGGCTCAGAACAATCTTGCTTCGGCGCTCGAGCAGGACGGGCAACTCGACGAGGCGGTCGCCGCCTATCGCCTCGCCCTGGCCCTCCGACCCACCTTTCCCGAAGCCCTCAACAACCTGGCCCGCGTCTTTCGCCAACAGGGCGATCTGGACCAGGCGATCCAAATGTCGCGCCAGGCGTTATCGCTGCGGCCGAATCTTTCCGAGGCCTGGCGAAACCTTGGCGACGCGCAGCGGGATGCGATGCAACTGGACGATGCGATCGCGACGTTTCGCCAGGGCCTTGCCGCCTGTCCCGATCCCGCCACCGCAAGCGATCTGCTGTACTCGTTGCTCTTTCATCCCGACTGGGATGCCGCCGCGCTGCTGGCCGAGCATCGTTTGTGTGACGAGCGATTCGGCACGAACTTCGAGCAACATGCCCGCGGACATGCGAATGACCCTTCGCCGCAACGGCGGCTGCGGATCGGCTATGTTTCTCCCGACTTTCGCCAGCACGTCGTCGGCTACAACATGCTGCCGGTGCTGCGCGAGCACGACCGCGATCAGTTTGAAATCTTCTGCTACTCAAACGTGGCCACGACCGATGCATTCACCGATCGTTTCCGTAAATACGCCGCGGCCTGGCGCGACATCCGGCCGCTGGGCGACGACCGGGCCGCCGAGCTGATCCGCGCCGACCGTATCGACATTCTCGTCGATCTGACGCTGCACATGGCACGCAACCGGCTCCTGCTCTTCGCCCGCAAACCTGCGCCCGTGCAGGTCACGTTCGCCGGTTACCCCGGCACGACCGGATTGCGGAGCATGGATTATCGCCTGACCGATCCGTATCTCGATCCGCCCGGCCGCCACGACGATCACTACGGCGAAAAATCGGTGCGGCTCCCTGACAGTTTCTGGTGTTACGACCCGATCGGCGAGGATCTCCCGGTCAACGACCTGCCAGCCTTGGCCCAGCATCGTGCGACGTTTGGCTGTCTCAACCACTTTTGCAAACTGAACAATCAAGTCCTGCGGCTTTGGGGCCGCGTCCTTCACCAGACGAGCGACTCGCGGCTCGTGCTGCTCTGCCGGCCCGGCAAGCCGCGCCGGCGCACGCTCGAATCGTTCGCCTTGCAGGGCGTCGATGCCAATCGCGTCGAGTTTGTGGACCTTCAGCCCCGCGCCCGCTATTTGCAAACCTATCATCGCATCGACATCGGTCTCGACACCGTTCCCTACAACGGTCACACCACCAGCCTGGATTCGTATTGGATGGGCGTGCCAGTCATCACGCGAGTCGGCCGCACCGTTGTCGGCCGGGCTGGCTGGTCGCAGTTGTCAAACCTGGGGTTGACGGAACTGGCGGCCAACGACGATGAGCAGTTCGTGCAGATCGCCTCCAAACTCGCCGGAGATCTTCCCGGTCTTGCACAACTGCGGGCCACGCTGCGCCAGCGCATGAAGCTTTCGCCGCTGATGGACGTCAATCGCTTCACGCGGGGCATCGAAGCGGCTTTTCGCAGCATGTGGGCGACGTGGTGCGAGGCGCCGCGGTAGGAGCGCCGGACGATGCCCCAACTGTCGATCGAGCAAGCCCTGCAACTGGCCAAGCAGCACCATCAGGCCGGACGGCTGCGCGAAGCGGAATCACTGTGCCGCCAGATTCTCTCCGAACAACCCCGCAGCGCCGATGCCATCTATATGCTGGGAGCCGTGGCATACCAGGGCGGCAACCTGGACGGCGGGATCGCCGCATTCCGCCAAGCCATCGCGCTGCGGCCCGAACTGGCGGACGCGCATGGATACCTGGGCCTGGCCCTCGAAGACGCCGGACAGGTTGACGAGGCGCTTCAACAGTACCGACTGGCCGAAACGCTCGGCAGCGATGCCCGCATGGCCGAAAACTATATCTGCACCCTCTATTTCCATCCCGACTATGACGCCCGGCAGATCTATGAAGCTCACGTCCGCTGGAACCAGACCTATGCCAGGCCGTCGCCCGGCGACGTGGTCCCCTGCGAAAACGATCGCGATCCGCAGGCCGGCAGCGGCGCTGCCGGCAGCCGCCGCCTCCGAATCGGCTACGTTTCTCCGGACTTCCGCCAACACGTCGTCGGCTACAACATGGTCCCGCTCTTTCGCGAGCACGATCACAGCCGCTTCGAGATCTTCTGCTACTCCAACGTCCGCCTCTCTGACTCGCTGACCGACAGCTTCCGTTCCCGGGCGGATGGCTGGCGCGACATCACGCCGCTCGACGGCCGCCAGGCCGCCGATCTGATCCGCGCCGACCGGATCGACATCCTGGTCGACCTCGCCCTTCACCTTCGCGGCAACCGCCTGCGCGTCCTGGCCCGCAAGCCGGCCCCGGTGCAAGTCACCTTCGCCGGCTATCCCGGTACCACCGGCATGGACGCGATCGACTACCGTCTCAGCGATCCCTATCTCGACCCCATCGGATTGGATGAGGCGTTCTACGCCGAGAAGACGATTCGACTCCCCCACAGCTTCTGGTGTTACGATCCGCCGACCGACCAGCCGCCGGTCAACGAGTTGCCGGCCCTTTCCAACGGCTTTGTCACCTTCGGCTGTCTCAACAACTTCGCCAAAATCAACCCCGGCGTGTTGAAACTATGGTCCCGCGTCCTGCGCGAAACTCCCGGTTCGCATCTGCTGCTCTTGTCCAAGCCCGGCAGTCATCGCCAGCGCACCGCCGACTTTCTCGCGGCCGAAGGCGTCGAGCCCGGCCGGCTTCAGTTCGTCGCTTCCCAGCCCCGCGTGCAGTACCTTCAGACCTATCACCGAATCGATATCGGGCTGGACAGCTTCCCCTACAACGGACACACCACCAGCCTGGACTCGTATTGGATGGGCGTGCCGGTCATCACGCGGATCGGCCGCACCATCGTCGGCCGGGCCGGCTGGTCGCAGTTGTCCAACCTCGGCCTGACCGACCTGGCGGCGCGCGACGATGAGCAGTTCGTGCGCATCGCCATCGAACTAGTCGCCGACCTGCCGAAGCTAGCTTCTCTGCGCTCGACGCTGCGCGCCCGGATGCGCGGCTCCCCCCTGATGGACGCCAAAGCTTTCGCTCGAGGCATCGAAGACGCCTATCGCTCGATGTGGCGGAAGTGGTGCGCATAGCTGAGCGCCCCCCACCGCCCACGCCCCGAGCCCCCCCAACCGCGCGGCGCAATCGCGCGACACTCATCTGTCGCGCTTTGTCGCGCGTTTAGACGGGTCGGGCCTACCGCCGCTCGCCCTGAAAATGCTCGGCGATGAGGGCGAGGACGGCGTCGTTGCAGGCCTGGTCGTTGGCCTGGTTGCAGGCGACGAGGACGGCGAAGTCTTTGTTGGGGGCGAGCCAGGCGACGGCGAACCACATGGTGTTGCTGCCGGCATGGGTGAGGGCGGGGCCGCCGGCCCAAGGTTGGTTGTCGGCGATGATCCAGCCCATGGCGTATGGCGGGTCGCCGCGGGCAGGGGTGTGCAGCTTCTCGAGGGTTTCAGGTTTGACCAGTTTAGTTTTGGCGGACGGGAGGTTGGCGGCGGCGAATTTGGCCCAGTCTCCGATGGAACAGTGGACGATGCCAGCGGGGCCGATGGCGACGGGATTGTCGGCTTCGGGGCCGGGCTCGACGGGGGAGCCGTCGGCTTTGTGGCCGCGCGGTTGGTCGTTCTTCGCGCGCGTGCCGGGAGCGCCGAAACCGGCGCTGGCCATGCCCAGCGGGCGGAAGATCTTTTCGCGCATGAGGTCTTCCCATGATTTGCGGGTCACCTTCTCGGCCATGTAGCCGGCGATGGAGAAGCCGGCGTTGGAGTAGATGAACTTCGTGCCGGGAGTGGCTTGGGGCGGTTTAGACGTGACGCCCTGAAGGAGGAGTCGGCGCGCGCCCGTGGGCGTTCCCTTGTACTGCCAGAGCTTGCCCCACAGTTGATCCTTTTCGAGCTCACCGGGTGCGCCGCCGCGGTGGGTGAGGAGTTGTTCGAGTGTGACCGCCTGGTACTGGGGGTTCATCGACTTCTTCAGCTCGGGGAAGGTCTCGCCGAGGGTCTGGGACCATTTCAGTTTTCCTTCGTCGACGAGGATGCCGCAAAGCATGGCCGTCATCGCCTTGGTGTCGGAGCCGATGTGGAAGCGGTCGGCGGTGGCGACCTTGTCGGGCTTGCCGCGCGTGCGCACGCCGGCGACACCAACGGCAACTATCTCGCCGTTGCGGACGACGGCGGCGGCCATGCCGGGGACGTCGTGCTTCTGGATGATCGGTGCGAGAAGCGCGGAGACGTCCTTCGCCGGCGGAGTCGCGGCGTGGACGATGATAGGGGTAAGGCAAAGCATTCCGAAGGCGATGGCGAGAATGGTTTTCATACCGGACTCATAGCAGCCCGCTTGTTTCAATCCGGCGAGACGATTGCTCTTCCTGAGAAACGCGCGACGACGACCGATGTCACCGCCGGCGTGCCGGTCGAGTTAGACATTGTCTGCACGATGACGGCGCGAAACATGCGAGGTCCCTTTCTCGCGTAGGTGTGCGTGCCGAGAACTTGCCATTGATCGGCGGAGGCGGAGACGAGACTCGCGGCGGAGCGCGTGCCGTCGCCCCAGAAGATCGTGGCCTCCAGCGACTGTCCGGAGGTCAGGGCCGGGCCGGTCAGCGTGCCGATCTCACCCACAAATTCCTTTCCCACGGTCGCGTGAATCGTGACCGGCGTACCGCGATAGCCCATGGTCTTCCTGCGCCCGCCGGCGCTGATGTGGGCGACGGTCTGGGCCGTGGGCAGGCGGATCGCGGGGGAGGAGAGCGGCGTCGAGTTCTGGTACAGCGTCTGCGTCAGCGACAGGGTGATCGCGTCACTTCCAGCCGCGGCGAAGGTGTGGACGCCGCGGACGTGGATTTTGCCTTTGCGATCGCGGACGAACCGGGCCGCGGCGGGCGGCGAGCCGTCGCCCCAGTTGATGGTGCCGGAAAGCTCGGCCAGGTTGGGGGCGGTGGAGACGACGCCGCTCAGGATGCCGAGATCGCCGGAGAACGCGCTGTTGGCGGCGTGATGGACGGCGACCGGCTTGAACTGGACGTGCTCGGCAAGGGACGGATTGGGGCGGTTGGCGCCGGCGGCGGACGCCGCGGCCAGCTTGCCATTGGCGGCGCCGGCGAGCAGCGGGAAAGGCCAGATCGGCGTATCGACGATCACCTGGCCATAGGCCGCGCCGATGATTGCCGCGTCGCCGCTGCCCAGACGATCATCGGAAATCAGCACGCTGTAGTGGAACAGGCCGGGCTGCGTGAAATTGGTCTCGACTGAAACCGTAAAGCCGCCCTTTCCATCCGGCGTGATCGGCGCATCCGCGATCGGCGGCTTGGACATCACGAACCAGTCCCATGCCGCGGGATCATCCCAGTTCACCGTCGCGTGGAAGTGGCTCAGGTCCGCGTTGGGGTCGGTCAGCGCAAAGCTGGCGACAATGTTCTGGAATGGCTCCTTGCTGGAAGCCAGCAGGCTGTAGCCGGTGCCGTCCATGACGCCCGGCGCGACCGTCGCGGTGCTGGCAGTCTGATTGGGGCCCGGCAGCCGCGGCTCGGGGATTGGCGGCAGGGGAACGATCGGCGGCTCGGGAATCGGCACGATCGGAGTCGTGACCGTTCCACCGGCGGCGGCGCCGCTGGCGGCAACCAGAGCGCCCACGGCACGCCCCGTTCCGGCCACAACCGGATAGATCGGACCGAAATCCCAGGGATACAGGCTCGTGCCGATCGTGTACGAGCCGCTTTGAGCGTAGCGGTTGTTTCCCGAGACGGTGACGCCACCCGAGCCGTCGGCCGCGATCGTTCCGGTGGAAACATGGCCGTCGCCCCAATCGATGCTGGCCGAATAGGATGAAAGAGAGTTGAGCAGCACGCCGGTGTAGCGGGCGACGACGCCATTGAAGAGCTGGCCCGCGGTGGCATCGATGTTGACGCCGGTTCCCTGGGTCGGCGGAGCGGGAGCGGTGATGCTGGTGTAGGCGAGGGCGGTGCGGCCCACGAGGCCGCCAGAGTCGTCCGCCGCGGGGCGGGCATCGGTGACGGTCACGGTTACGTTAAAGCTTCCGATCCCATAGGTGTGAGTTCCCGACACATCGAAGCCGCCGTTGGCGTTGGGGGCAATGGCGCCGGCCGAGGTTGTGCCGTCGCCCCAGTCGATGCTGGCCTGGTAGAACGAGGCATCCGCGCCCGGGGCCAGATCGATGAACGAGGCGACGGTAACACTCGCTGCCGAGCCCGCATTTACCGTCAGGTCGGAGCCTGACGCCAGCAGCGCTTTTTGCGGGCTGAGGGAAAAAATCGGCCCGCCGGTATCGGTCGTGGCGGCATACCAGAGCAGGTTGCCCGGGCCGGAGGTCAAATCGTTCACCGAGGAATTCTGGTCGAGCCCCGGCGGGTTGAATTGGGCGACTGTTCCGCCGGTGGTGATCCGGCCCATGGGGTTGGTGCCGTCGGTGGCGAACCAGAGTGCGCCATCGGGCCCAGGGGCGATGGCAAACGCGCTGTCGGAATTGGGGAGCGCGAAGCTGGTTACGCCGCCGGCGGCCGTGACGCGATCGATTTCACCGTCGGCAGCCACCCAGAGATTGCCGTCGGAGCCGACCGCCAGGGCGTTGGGATAAGCCGGCAGCGAGACGGTGGAGAGCTTCCCGGCGGGCGTGAGGCGGGCCAGCTCGCCGTCGCCCGAATCATCCTGCGCCGCCGCCCACAGATCGCCGTCCGGGCCTTTGACGATGCCGCCGTTGAGCGTGAGCGTGTTGCCATCGATCGGAAACTCGGTGATACGTCCCTGGGGAGTAATGCGGCCGATGTCGTTGTTGCCGGCGTCAACAAACCACAGGTCGCCCAGCGGACCCGCGGCGATGGAAATGGGGCTGCTGGTATCGGAGGAGGGAAGCGCGAACTCGGTGACGGCGCCATGGGTCGTGATCTTCCCGATCTGTGCGGCGTTGGTTTCGACGAACCAGAGATTTCCATCCGGCCCGGCGGCGATCTGGTCGGGACCGGCGCCGTCGGTCGGGAGCGGAAACTCGGTGATGCTGCCGGACGGCGACTCGCGGCCGATGGCGTTGTTGCCCTGATCGGTGAACCACAAGTTTCCATCCGGACCGGCCGCCAGGCTCGAGGCGCTGAAGTTGCTTTGCGTTCCGCCGCCCACAATCGGCGGCAACACAGGCTGCGCCGGCGCGCCGTTGACAGAGAGCAGCCGTCGAGACTCCAGCAATTCCACCCAACGGGCCGAGGGCCGTTTTGGCGCCCGCTTGCTCATCAATGCGATCCTTCCCGCCATCGACAGGTTACGCCAATTTTATGATACCGCGGCCGGCAAATCGACGATATTGCGAGATGACGCCCGCGTAAGGTCGGCGGCCGGAGCGGCCGATCCTAAGAACGTGTGGGAGACGGGAAGCATTCAATTTGTTTAAGATCGCCGCCGCATTTCGCCCGCAGACTCGACTCCCCGAAAGCCCGCGGGAGGCATCGCCTTCGCCATTTGAACGCCACGCCATGGCAACGCTGGCCGGACTGACGCTTCTGGGCGGCGTCCTGCGATTCATGGCCCTCGACCGTCCCGGCCTCTGGTATGACGAGGCGCAGACTTACCGGCGTGTGTGCGGCTCGTTCGCCCAGATGATGCAGGAACTGCGGCCGGCCGGGTTTATGCCGCTGCACTACTGGATGGAGTGGGGCCTGGCGCAAATCCTCGGCGGCGCGGAGCACCTGACGCCCTTCTGGCTGCGGCTCATTCCCGCGGTGGCCGGGACGCTGATGGTCCCGGCGATCTATTGGCTGGCGTTGCAACTGGCCAGCCGCCACACGGCGCTGGCGGCCGCGGCGTTTGCCGCATGCTCGGCGTTTGTCAATTACTATTCGCGCGACGCCAAGATGTACATGCCGCTGTGGCTGATGTGTACCTTGAGCATGGCGAGCCTGCTCGCGTGGCTGCGGGCAGGCAAGGCGGGTTGGTGGTGCGCCTGGGTCGCAACCAGCATGGCCATGACAGGTCTGCATGCCGCGGGGTTGGTGGTGCTGGGTCTGGAGGCTTTTGCGTATCTCGTTTACGCCGGGTGGGGCCGGCGGCGACAGCTTTTGCCCGCATTTTTGGGCGTCGTTCTGATCGGCGCCGGGCCGCTCGCTTATTACGTGGGATTCAATCGATGGGCCGCACGGGTTCACGAATCGGGGTGGACCGGCGCCAGCGGCCTGCACTGGGTCCCGTTCTACAACGCGGGACGGACGCGTGCCGAGTTGATCGCTTACGCAACGAGCGCGTATCTGACCGGCTGGGAGTGGCCTGCCGATCCCGCCAGGGACCATGCGCGTCTCGACAAGGTCCATCGCCTCTCCCGCGGCGCAACGCACGGGTATTACGTCCCGCGGGCAGTCCGCATCGCGTTCGAATCGGTCAACAGGATGCTCATCGCCCTGGCGGCGCTGGGAGGGATGTGCGCGCTTGGCGTAATCAGACGCAGGTCCGCCGAAGATCGCGACGAATGGACTTGGAGGCGAAACGCGCTGATTCTGGGCATTTGGACCGTCGTGCCGCCGTTCGCCTTTTTCGAGGTGGCGACGAACCCAATCTCGGCATCGTCGGGCGCGACGGCGGCTGTTGGCACGAGGGCGGCATGGCTCGCCCTGATTCCCCTGACGTGCGCGTCCCTGATTTTTGTCGCCCGGCGCGTCCGTGATCGAGCGCCGGCTGAAACGGCAACGTTTTCCTCCGATGTGCCGCTCCTGCTCATACCGGCGACGCTTTGTGCCGCGGTGGCGGCAATCGTCCATCTGGCGCGAATCGGGGTCCCAGGCTGGGGCGGTGTGTGGGTGCCGCGATACATGGGATTCGTCTGGCCTGCCGGCGCTGTCGCGCTGTGCGGTTTGCTGGTGTCGATCCGGCCTCGCGCGCTTCGATGGGGCGCTATTGGTTCGCTCCTGGCTGTCAACGTCTGCCAGTCCCTGTGCGTGATTTGGATTCCGGCGCGCCCGCCGATTGGGCGCATGGTCGAAGACGCGTGGGCGTCGCGCGATCCTGCCGGGTCGAGCCGCGCCTATTTCCCTGCCGGGCCGCTCGATCCGGAAGTAGGCGACAGCGTCTTTGAGAGCACGGGAAAGTATTACCTGAGCATGACCGCCGGTCGGGTCGTGGCGACGCCGGCCACCTGGAACGAGGTCCCCGCCAAAGATTTGATCCCCCTGCGATGGCAGGATGATCCCCGGGCGGTCGCGGCAGACATATTGCAACATCCCGGGATCAGACGCATCGTGGTCTGGCAGGATGCTGTTGCGGAGTCCACGTGGCAGCGGGACGAGCTGGCCGAACTGTTAGGACGGAATTGGACAAAGGCCAGCCAGGCAGTCATCCCGGTTCGCTTCATCTGGAACTGGTCGCACGTCTATTCGTTGCGGCGGTGCGAGTACGTCAAAAGTTGACGTTTGGTCCCGGCCGGGTAGATTCGACTCGTATGGCTGGCCCGACACGTCCGGCGATTTACAACGACGACGGCGACCAGTTGATGCAGGAAGTACAGGAGCAGGGTGATCGTCTCATCCTCGTTCCGGATTCCCTGCCCTCCCGGACGCCCAGTCAGACGCCGCGTATTCGGATCATG
>Ga0307477_10003610_pt1 | contig 11458 bp, 28 predicted proteins | sample atmos_gasesECM2C_FD_203316 | JGI IMG/M metagenome (GOLD analysis project Ga0307477, IMG submission 203316) | Hardwood forest soil microbial communities from Morgan-Monroe State Forest, Indiana, United States - atmos_gasesECM2C_515 | ecosystem: Environmental > Terrestrial > Soil > Temperate...
GGATGCAGTGCGCCGTCCATCCTGGCGGGATGAAACTTACAGCGACCGTCACGATGGGCGCCGAAAACTTCACGACCGGGGGCGCGAGCCAAAGATTTAGCGCGTACAAAGCAGCCACGAGAAACAGAGCGATCGCAAACACGATGCTCAAACGCTTGCCAGTCCCTTCGGAATCATCTTCCGCGAGATCAAACGTAGGATCATCGAGATAGTGCTGATGATAGTTAGACTCGAGTTCCCATCCGCGATGCTCGGTTTTTTCGGTCATGGTCATTCGCCCTCTTGCGCGTGCTCGAGATCAAAGTCGCGCACGATCTCTCTCGCGCTTTCGACCGGCTCTTCGCCCCTTGCGATCGCTTCCGCGTGAACGCCAGTCATCCACGCCGGCTGCACATAGACGCGGTACATCTCGCGCTCAAAGCTTACGATAAACTGCCCGCGGCCGAGAGTCGCAATGTCGCGCTTGGTTGGCTTCGCGGTGTCGGCGGGAATGTGCTCGAGAGTGCGCTCGATCTCCCGCGGATCCCGCTGCACTCCAAACAGCCACACCGTCACCTGGCGTAAGAGCACAGAGGAAATGCCGGCGAGATCCTGAGAGTCGCACCAGAGGAAGTTTTTCAGCGCGGCACCCTGGCGAATGAGCTCTTCCGCGGCCAGGCGCACCGGTGATCCCCTTTGCTTCGGTGCAAACTTCCACGCTTCCGGAATCGCGATGATCGTGTGCTCGGCATTGTGGTGCACCCACTCGATCACCGATCGCACGACGAGTGCCTGCAGGGGAAAGTCGTAGTCGGTGAGATCCATCACGTTGAGCCCGGTGCGGAGTTTCAACTTTTTCGAGTAGGGCAGCCGCTCGATCTCAGGCACCACCATACGCAGGTACTCGAAGAGTTCGGTATAGACGCGCGAAGCGATCCCGCGGGCTTTCTTTAGTGCGGTCTCTGCGTTCGCCATCACGTCTCGCAGACTCTTCGGTTCGTTCCACGTTCCTTCCGGACCCGAGTAGTGCTGGCAAATCTTGATGATCTCCGCCAGTTGAAACTTGAGTTTCTCGGAAGCAGTTGCTTCGAGGATCGATTTTATAAAGGGCCAGTCGCACCGATCGCGGAAGTAGGGCGGGATCGGTGAGGCGACTCGGAAGGATCCTTCCCCGCGCTTCGTGACGAACGCGACGGCGCGGAGACCGCAGCGCGAGACGAGCCCCTCGAGTGTGGTAGTTTTCCCGCTCGCCTGGCTCTGCCCCGTGATCGCCATGTGCCCGACCGGGATCTCGATCGGCCGGCCGGTGCGGAGCTCGTAGCCTAGGAGAACGGTGCTCATGGTTTTTTCGTGTTCAACATCGCGATCCCGATCATCAGCAAGCCAAGTTCCGCCTCGATAGCCTGTGGGCTCGAGCGCGTCGGAAATAAGCTTCCGATTAACCACACGCCACCACAGAAGAACCAGATCCAGCCGGCGAAAATAAGTCTCATTGTCGTGTGCGTCGCAGACTCCATCGAAGATAGGCAATCCGCAGGTTTCGCCAACCGGACAAAATCCAGTACACCGGCACGGGTACCCAAACACCCTCGTCGCTCAAATAGTCGCCGGTCAAGTAGAACCGGAAGCCGGCCGGCACGTCCTCGAACATGCTGTGTCGGCGCATCAGAAATTCGTACGATTGAAATCAGGATTGTCGAAAGTGATTCCAGCGACGGCAGAGGAAGTCGCCACCTGGCCGATCTTGAACTCGCCGGCCTCGAGCGCTTTCAGCTTCGCGTTATACCAGTCGACGGCCTTCTCGCAGAAGTTCGCTTTCTCGACGTACTCATCCCGCGCGCGCATGAGACGCTGCACTTCGCCGAGCACCGCTTCCTGGCGTTCTTTGTTGTACCGGGCTTCGGCCTGTTCGATCAGCGTTTTCCCGAGTTCGACGTTTCCCTTTGTTGCGAGTTCATCAGCCATCGTTCCCCCCTAGTAATTGCCAGCGTAGCGCGCACGGAACCGATTGGTGGAGCCGCGAGCGATGTCGAGCAAGAGCAGCATTTCCGCCAGATGCCGCACTTCACGGGGATCATATTGAACCGGTTGTGTCGATTGAGGATCTCCCACCAGCATGCGGTATGCGAGATCCTCAAAGTGTCGCCAGCGCGCAACGAGTTCGTCGTCGAGCATCTTTTGCGTGTCCTCGACCCACTTTTTCGCGGCTTCCGATTCTGCCTTGCGCTTCTCTTCGTCGTCGCTCATAGCTCTTCGGTGAATCGTCTCAGTTCGTCCGCGGCGGTGTGCTGCAGCTGATTAAGACTTGCCTTCACTTTAGTTTGCGTTCCGGAATCGAGATCGGTTACCAGCCATTCGAACACAATGTCACGCATGCCCGGGTCTTCGGTGAGACCGATCAGGTAGATCACCGCATGCACAGGATCCTCAGCTGCGTACTCAAAACAAACGCGGTAGTTTTTCATGGCCCGAATCCTAGCATCGGTGGTTCAAAAACATCCCTTTTCGGTACAGCCTACACCCCGAAAACTGCCCCTTTGTTTTCAACGGATGGCCAGCCATTTACAAATTAGGTTTTCGGCACACCCGTTTTCTCAGTTCGGACGTGTGACGCGCTCAGCCCATGCGAACAGGCGCTCGAAGAACCCGCGGCCTTCGCGCACTCTCATAGACTTCGGATCTATCGCGATCGAAACCCACGAGCACCCCGGAAATTTCGCCGGATCGTTCCAATTCTGTGCCTGAAAGAACAGCGCGCCCGACTGCTGCACGTACAAGGACAGTTGCGCGCCTTCGTTCACATTCTCAGCGATGAGCTCGAGCACCATCCCGTTCTCACCTTCCTCGTGCAAGAACGCTCTCACTGGACTACCTCCGTAGCTGCTTTCTGGCAGCACAGGAGCGCGCGGCGCACGGTGGAGACCGGAACCCCCATCACGTTCGCAATGTGGCGCCAGGAGGCACCAGAACGCCGTAGCGCACGGATCTGCTCGACGTCCGCATTACGCCGCGGCCGGCCGAGTCGTTTCCCCTTCGCTCTCGCGTTCGCGATCCCCGAGATCACCCGCTCACGGATCAGAGCCCGCTCAAATTCCGAGATCGCCGCGAAGATGTGAAACAGCAGTTTCCCGTTCGGAGTCGACGTATCGACCTGTTCGTGCAGGGACACGAATTCGATGCCGAGGCGGCCAAACTCTTCGAGCGCGTCGACCAGTTGCTTTGTGGACCTGGCGAAGCGATCGAACCGATAGACGACGACGACATCGAACTTCCGGCGCCGGCAGAGCGCGAGCATGCGATCGAGTTCCGGCCGGCTCGCCTTTGCACCCGAGTAACCGGGATCCGCGAAGATCTCGGCCGACCACTTGCGCCGTTCTGCGAATTCGCGCATCTCGCGCAACTGCATCCCCTCGTCTTGCTCGTTCGTTGAAACCCTGGCGTAAAGTGCTGCTCGCATGCCCTAAGAGTAGGGCAACGCAGCCCCTTCGGACTCGTTCTGATCGTGGTTCGCCGTACTCTTGTAGGCAGCCGGCCGTGACCACTTCTTTCGGACCTTGCGCCAGGCTTCCGAATACACCTTCGTCTCATCCGGCTGATACAGCTGGCAAAACGGCATGAAGCCTAGTTCGAAGACCCGCTCGATTCTCCGCTCGGCTTCGGCCGGTGTCTCTTCGTCGTAACCGATCATCGTGTAGCATCGGCGCTTCCGCAGTGGGATCCCCTCGAGAATTCCCGCGGCGCGCTCGAGCCAGGGCAGATCCTTCGTCTGATCACACGCAAACCAGAGCTCACCGATCAGGATCGAATCGAACAGCGGACGGTGCCAGTCTTTCAAAAAGTGCTTGTCGAGCCCACCGTTGAAATAGATCGCACGATTCTGCTCGCGCAGCATCTCGAAAACGGCGCGAATGTGCCTCTCGCTGCAGGCGAGCAGGTTCGAATCCTGCACGATCCAGCCCGGTTTAATCTTGAGTTCGCGGAGTTCGTTGAATCGTTCGATGCACCAGCCGCAATCCTTCACACAGCCGCGGCTCGTGATCGTGCAGCCCTTTTTTAGAAACATCCCCGGAGTGAACTCCCCGCCGGCGCCGCGGTCATAGGCTGGACCACCGATTGAGACATTGCGATAGTGATCGCTCCATTCTTGCGCGAGCAACTCAGCGCGGCGTTTGTGCCAGGTGAACGTGCAACTCACAAACACCGGAGTGTCGAAGGTGCCAGGCAGAAACAGCGGCGGGTGACCGACAAAGGCGAGCGGATCGTCGGGAGTCCATTGCGTACGCGCCACGAAGACCCGAATCGGCTTACAATCCGCCGGCAAAATGTGAAGTAACTCACTCATCGGCACACGAGCGCTTGCTTCGAAGTATCGTTCGCATCGATGTGAGTGTTGGCGCGCCGGCAGATGCAATCGGCGTGCCCGTCCGTTTCCTTCGTCACCGTGCAGTTGTGCACCGTGATGTCACCGGAGTGCGCCGGTGCGACTTTCGGCACCGGTTTCGCTTGGATGATCGGAGGCGCCGGCCGCGGCGCCGTCGGTGTCTGCCTCTCACAGCCGACGAGCACGAGCGCAAAGATCAGGATCGAGATTCGCATCGCGGAACACGCTCCATCTGAATTCGGTTCGAGTAGAAGTTTCCGAGATCGGCGCCACAATCCGGACAGAAACACCGCGGATTGTTGTAACGGGAAGGGAAGCGGTGATACCCGGAAAGACTGCCCGGCACGGCTTTTTCGCGCTCGGCCTCACGATACGCAAACCCAAGCGTGACGAGCATCCCGCCGGCGACGAGCCCGGCGACGTAGATCATCGCTCGGCCGATCGCGCCGCGGATGTCACCACCGACGATCGCGAGCGCAGCCGAAAGCACACAGAGAATCGTGACCAGTCTCATTCGTGCACTTCCTGTGCTTCCTGTACTTCCTCGAGTGAGACTGAGCCGTTAGCCGTCCCAAGGATCAGTATTCCGCGGTCGGAGTGCATGCGAAGCCGGCCATCAGGTACCCATGCACAGCTTGCCTCACCACCGAGCGCAACTATGCAGCAGAGAATCGTCAGATCGAGACGCTCTTCCGCAGGTGTGCGCTTCGTATCCGGAAACTCTGTGATTTCATTGATTCGCTCTGAAAACTCGGCAGGTGTGCACGGCGCGATGCCGAGACGGGGACAACGGATAGTGATCATGAGTCTGCCTTTCCGTAGCGCTTCTGCCAGTCCTCGAGTTTGGCGCGATCGTTCAGGATCCGATGTGCGTCGTTGTAGCGCACCCGATGCAACCGCTTACCGCACGGCATGCCGGCGAGCGCGCCGCAACGCTTGTGCCTGCAGGGAAGCGAGAGCGCGACTTTTCGAATTTCATCGGCCATAAAGAGAACGCGCACGCGCGCGAAAATCTTCAACTAAGAAAACAAGATCAAGATCAAAATCAAAAGCCTTTCTAATACTAGTGTCTGTGTGTAAGTGAGAAAAACAGCACTTACTCTCACTCCCTCAGCTGCTTGGGCCCTTGGAAAAGCTGTGCACGATCCTCTGAGCGGTTCTGTGGACTCTGTTGCAAACGACATTCAACTGACTTTCGGTAAGCGCGCTCTTCCTCCGAACCGAAGCGCCGTTCGTAGCTACGGAGTGCGCGCTCGTCTTCGGGAACATGCTCAATTCGGCGCCGAAACTTGCTCGGCTTCTGATTCCCATTCCAAAAAAACCTAGGCATGCGGTTGTGAGTCCTTCCCGTTGCCGGCGATCGGGAGAACTTTGCGCGATCGCTTCGTTTTGCGTTTGGCGGGCTTCTGAGACGCTTCCGCGATCTCGGAGGCTAACGGGTCCGGACCGGCAGCTGCGATCGATTGTGGCGCATCTGTGCCGGCCTGGCGCTCGGGGAAAAGTGCCGTCTCGACCTCCGAAACTTTCTCGGGATCCGGCGCCGGTGCATCCGCTTCGGGTTTTGCGAGCGGAAGAGTCTCCTGGCACTCGGCAAAACTCATATCCTCGACGCGCACGACTTCGCCCGTGTCCATGCGCACGAGGGTTTTCTCGCCCGGCTTCGGATCGTTGTACAGAACTTTGCACGAGATCCACCGGTATTCGTAGCCGTTCTGCAGGGTGATGAACGCCTTTTTGATCGATTTGTTCATCCCATCCATGCGCTCGGCGAACTCGTGCGCTTGCTGTTTTTTCTCTTCCTCGAGGGTTTCCCGATCCTGCAGCGAGCGCGCCAGGGCTTCGGCTGTGCGAATCTTCTGCACGTCGGTGAGTAAACACTTGAGGTTCTGATCTACGAATTCGGGGCGGTCTGATGGCATGCGAGTTGCTCCTCCGTAACTTGCCGGCTCCCGATCGAGTACTCGGTGCGCTCTTCCCGATCGTTGCCGACGAAACGTTTGTGTAGGTGGAGATCGAACACCCGCGCGTCGTTTTTGATCACACCCGCGCGCACCAGAGCATCGATTGCCACTTTCGAGTAGTTATCGAGATCGTTTTGCCCGCGATTCCGGCCAGGGCCGAGATAGAACGTGAGCTCGAGCTCGAAATAGTTGCCGGTGATTCTCTGACAGCCGGCCGAGCGCGTCATGATGCACACCGCATCGACGAACGCGATCGCATCCGCTGCGCGATACCACCCACCACCGCGGCGCGGTTGCTTGTAGTGATTCACCGACGGCGGAAGTAAAGGGACCGAGAACTTCATTTTCCCAGGCTCTTCCGTGCGGTTTCGATGATTTGAGTCGCCTTATAGAGATGCTCGTCGAGCCACTCTCTAAGCTTTTCGCTAACTTCGTCGGCCGGACCACTCTCGTCGAAAACCGCATTGTTGATCTGCATGCGGATGTGTGCCTGCGGAAGTTTCTTTTTCGCGCTCATGTCTCGAGCACCGCTTTCAGCACGCGCCGGAACTGTTCGAAGTTCTCGCTCTGATCCGCGACTGCGACGAGCCAGGCAGCATGCACAAGAGCCGCACTCTTCGACATCTCGACGATCGGGTGCAGCACTACGATGTCTTCGTCCTTCACTGCAACCGCTTGCACGTTGAGAACGTTCCCTTCGTACTTAGGAACCTCGAGTGTGTGATCTTTCCCGTTCGGAACGAGTTTCTTTAACAGATTCATCATGCGAACAATCCCCCTTGCTCGTTTTTCGTGCGCTGCAGCCCGGTTGTAGATAACCAGGCCTTCGCGCGCGCGTAACTCTCGAAAAAGCGATCGGTGCCGTCGAAAGCTTCGTGCCAGAGACCGGAGGCGAGCGCCGGCTGTGCGGTTTTCAGTGCGAAGTAGCAGCTACGGCAGAAGCACCACCGTCGTTGCTTCCCCTTGTTACAGACCGGGCACTGTTCCGATTCGAACTGGCGCGCCAGGATCACAGCTTGCGCCGTCGTGATGCGCTCGCCCGTGTCGTGCTTACGCTCGAGTTCAGCGATGCAGTCGAGGCACGGACCGATCCGGCGATCGTCGACTCGGTGCATCGTTTGCTTTCCGCACTTCGCGCACCAGGCTTGCGCGGAAACTGTGTTGCGCGTGTAGTGCTGTGGCACGTGTCTCCCCTTTCGCGACGGCGCCGGGCGGCCGGATTCCTGGTGTTTAAGGCCTCGACCTCCGAACATCCGGCGCCGCGGTTGCAGCGGCCGTCCCTACGGGCAACTGCAAAGTCTTTGCGGGAATGTCCAGGCACTTGCTTGTTCGACGCGCTGCCAACGTCTGCCGCGCGCCAAGACAGCATTCCCGCAAACCTCAAAGCTTTTCCCGAGCGCGCGCGACTTCGGCCATCTCGTATGCTTCGTCATCCACGTAAGGCAGTTCGCCGTACCCTGAAAGCGAGTAGCCGATCAGCTGCGCGAATTGCTGGCGATCCTCATTCGAGAACGGGATCCGCGCGAGTTTGTTCAGATCCCACGGGCCGTTATCGAGCAGGAAACACACGATCGTGTTCTTTCGAAACCGGATCACGCCGTCGGGATCCTTGATCAGCGGTTGTATCGGGTGCTCTGCCATCACGCCGCTTTCTCCTGGCGCATGTGCTTGCGCGCAAACTCCCGAATACGTTCCCAGAGCTCAGGATCCTTGAGCCGGATCGCGGTCAACAGGCGAAGCAACTGGAATAGCTTGAACGGCATTTAAAATCGTTCCTTGATTCCCACCACGTTGAGATAGGTCGCATTGCCCCGTTTAACGGATTTCAGCAGATAGGTTGCATTGCGCTTCACGCAGCGAAGCACGTCGGGGAAAACTTTGTCATCCCAGCAGGAAGCCTGCAGGATCGCTTCGGTCGGATATTCCTTCCACTTAACGATCAGACGCTTTCCGACTTTCGTAATCGAATCGGCGGTAAAGGTCGACTCGTACACGTCGGGATCAAGAGACCGCGCCGGCTCATGAGGCGAAACCGGCGCGGCTTCCACCACCGCGGGGGGAGGGACCTCGCGCGGGCCTGGCGCCGGTGGCTCGCCGCTTTTTGCCAGTGACACGAGCCGTTGCGCCAGGGGAAGAACAATAAGCGGGAAACTGTTTTGCGAGATCGAGCCGAGCGCGTAGATCAGAATGAAACGCTCGACTTCGGAGATCTTTAAGTCGAACTGTGCCATGCGGCCTCCGCTTTCGAACGCGAGCGCAGCACCCGGATCCGATCGAGTGCCGTCTCGATCTCTTCGCTCGTGAGCTCCCAACTGTTTGAGAGAAAGTTCGCGATCACTTGCTCTTTGAAATCCTGATACCAGAGCAGAGCCGGGCCGCATTCACCGAAGTGATCGAGCAGGATCGCGAACGCCAGTTGTGCCGGGCCGGATCCGAGATACCCCCACTCGAAGCCAGTCGGGGAATGATTCACGTAGCGATAGCCGGCATCGAGCATCGATGCGCACTTCGTTTTCGCGTCGACGACTGAGACGATCGCGTTACCTTCGTGGCGGGATCCGACGTAGGTGGTCATCGTCGCTCGATCCCTTCGACCGCGCTCGCGATCCGCTCGAGTAGCTCTTTAGTCTCGGCCAGCTGCGCGGTGAGTTCGCGCCAAATTTGGAACGTAACACGATCGACATCGTCTAATGCGCGGCCGGGTTTTATACCGCGGATCTCTTCGGCGGTCACAGGATGTGCCTCAGATCGAAGACCTCGCGATCACGTTCGCGCGGAACGAACTCGCGCAACTGGCGATCGAATTCGCTCTGATCTTCGGAATTGAGCACAGCGACACCGGTGACGAGCACGGTGCACTTTGCGCCTTTGTCGGTGATCCCTTCCCAGACACGAACTAGTCGCGGGATCTCGTGTTTCTCGAGTGTGGTGACAGAGATCAGCTTCGCAGTCGGTTTGATCGTGATTTTCATTGGCGAACCTTTCTGGCATGTTCCACGTGGAACACTAGGGGGAGGGACACGAGTCGGGATAGAATGTGCGGCATACGGAGTCAGCCCATTGATCACGCCCCGAGCCGGCAAGAGACCAGCTATCTCTTAGCCGGCTCAGTTGCGTGCGTTCTACTTACAGAAACTAGGGGGAGCTCCTTTCCGAATCGAAATTTAACCGCGTCGTGCTTCGGTGCGCGTCACCGATCTCTCACCGTAGGGAGATCAATCGCGTGATCTTGCGCGAACTTTTCCGCATGCTTCTCACACGCCGGCCGGTTGCAGACAATCACCACTTCCCGGCGCACTCCGGTTAGCTGCGATGTCACGTGCTTCGTGTACTCGAAATGCAAAACGAATTCCGGCCGGATCAGACAACTTTTCCTTCCGCCGGCAAGACAGCGCACTTTGCCGTGATAGTGATTGCGCGTGATCCGGTGCGCGAACACGGTCACGCGACATCCTTCGCGATCGCATTCGTGAGCTCGAGTTCGCGTTGCCGAGTTTCCTCGTCGATGCTTCGCTTCATCCACTCGAGATGCTGATCGTAGCTTTCCTGAAAGAGCGGATCAGCTTCACGAACTTCGCGCGCGACCAAGAGCCGGCGCACTTTGTGCCGGTGGCAACTGCAGCAGATTCCGCCGGCGCCGCGCTTCCGACACTTGCAGTTCGCACCACAGATCGGGCAACTCACGCAACAGCCTCGCGGTAGATCTCGACCTGGCGCGCGAGGATGGCGCGCTGAGCTTCGCGATCGAGATCCTCGAATCGGCGGATCTCGTCCGGATGCTCGCGGTGAAACTCCTCGAGCGCTTTCACGAACGCATCGGTGTGGGCCTTGGGGTTTCCCCAGTTGTAGAGAGTCGTCATGCTTGTTTTTCCTGTTCGTTCTCACCGACCGAGACGGCCGGCTTTTTCTCAGGCAGGGACCGAGCGAGTGCGCACACTCCGCAGTGGCGCCGTTTCGTCGGCGGTCCACACTGCGGGTAAGAGACCACTTTGTGACCGCACTCGAGGGTTTCGATGTAGTAGGTGAGCCGGTACTCTGGCACGTGCGCGTACGGAGTGAAGTTCTGAGGAAGTCTTTCTACGACCAGCCTTAACAGTCGCAACTTGCCATGCACTTTCCGAACGAGTGCGGCATGATCGACTGAAGTAGCTGAAAGTTCTCTGAAATTTTGATCTGTTACGAAATCCGAACGTGACCCAGGGGGACGGCTTTCGTCGAAGTGATCGGCAGTCATAGTGCGCGCGCTTTTCTGGGGATGGGGCAGGCGGGTGACGTGCGCTCTTACGAAGGGACTGAGAGGCGAGGGGCCGCGGGCAGGGGTTGTTTTACATAATACCTGGAATGGGAACAATCCGGACGTTGACACGATACTATCGGACATAGCAGTGTTTATGCGGGTCTGAAGCATGTGTTTTTAGGCGATCCTGCTTCTTTTGCGCTTCTGCCGTTCACGGTAGAGACGCTGAGATTCGCGGTTGGAACAGCGCGGCGAATGAAAGCGCTGATCTTTTTTGCGCGGCGTGAACTCGAGTCCGCACTCTTCCAACGCGCATTTTCGCTTCCGGTAAACCATGCGTGAGAGGCTAACCCCTTACGCGAGTTGCGCACAAGCAAAATCGTAAGGGGTTACGGCTGTAAAGGTTACCGAAGTTCATTGACCGCTTTCCCACAGAAGCGCAATAATCCACAGGCCTGATCGGGAGGGTTCCCAGAATGAGACGACTCACATGTGTCGTTCTGCTCGCACTAATCGCGCTTCCAGCTGCAGCACAGGTCAACATTTCGTCGAAACAGATCGCGGACACCTGCCAGGCTCCGCTCATGGGGGGAGTTGATTCCTACGATGTTCCCGTGAAAGTAAAAGGCGCGATCCACGAGGATCCGCAGCGACCGGGCATGGGCGCTTTTCTGCGCAGCATGGAACGGCTGATGCCGGTTTACCAGGCGCAATTTCCTCGCGATCGAGTGATCGTTGCGCTTGTGAGTAGCGACATTGTGAACGCCTGGACCTTTTCGCACTGGATTCCGGATCAGGGCGATCCGAACCATCCCTCGCCGGTTAGTTTGATTTGCGTGACTACAGTCTTCATGGATTTCGCGAGCGACGAAGACGAGCTCGCCTTTTTCATCGGACACG